>OBLI01000657.1_pt1 | contig 36125 bp, 26 predicted proteins | sample 1519701 | NCBI WGS metagenome assembly OBLI01 (sample SAMEA3663005, study PRJEB22513) | pig gut metagenome | biome: pig gut; feature: pig-associated habitat; material: faeces | place: France | collected 2012 | reverse complement strand
TTCAACATATTAGTTGGATTAACTCTCATTTTAGGTTTGTTGTGGTCATGCCACAGCAAACCTAAAAATGGTAGAACTGATACCTATTCATCGGGCACGATGTCATTTGCTTCCGACGAGAGTTTCAGTCCTATTATCGAAGAGATGAGGGAAGTGTTTGAGCACACCTACCCTCAAGCAACAGTAAAGCCCATATACACCAATGAGCTCGACGGCATCAATATGCTGATGAAGACAAAGGTGTGGCTTACAGTTGCAGCCCGACGACTGAGAGAAAGTGAAGTGAAGAACTTCTCCGACCGCAAGTATATCGCACGCAGTATTCCTATTGCATACGACGGTTTGGCACTCATCGTCAACAACGAAAATCCCGACACCTGCATCTCTATAAAGGACATCAAGAGAATCTTGGGTGGCGAAGTGACAAAATGGAATGAGGTTTTTCCGCAAAGCAAACTGGGAACATTTGATGTCGTATTCGACAATGCAAAGTCGAGCACTGTGCATTTCTGCGTTGACAGTATCTTGGGCGGCAAACCAATCAACAGCCCGAATATTGAGGCTGTGAAAAAGAGCGAGGAAGTTATCAATTATGTATCGACACATAAAGATGCAATAGGAATTATTGGCAGCAACTGGCTCAACGACGCACGTGACACAACAAACGTGACATTCAAAAAGAACATCCGTGTGGTATCGGTATCAAGACTGGACGAGGCTACGCCAATGAACAGTTGGAAACCCTACCAATATTATATATATAACGGCAACTATCCACTGGTGCGCACAATCTACGCACTTCTGACAGACCCGAGGCAGGGGCTCCCATGGGGATTCGCCAACTTCCTTCAGTCGCCCATCGGACAGAAGATAATCTTCAAAGCCGGACTTTTGCCAGCACGAGGCAATATGGCAGTGAGAGAAGTGGTGGTAAATAAAAATTAAAAAATTAAAGAATTAAAAAATTAAAGGATTATAGGATTAAAGAATTCAATATTGATTATGAAAGCAATTAAATACGTAATGATGGGAGCATTGATGCTAGGCATCGGTACTCCAGTGTTCGCCCAGACAGGCGACCCAAATGCAGACAAAGAGGCAATCACCAAGATGATCAAGAACAAGGCGGGTGACTTGGCAGAACAGAGCAAGAAGTATGCCAAGAAGTACAAGAAGAACACCGATGTGCTTCTCGCCATGTCGAAAGCCTATTTTGAAGTGAAGGACACAGCCAATGCACGCATCATGGCAGAGAATGCCCTCAAGGCCGACAAAAAGTGCGCAAAGGCATTCATCGTCCTCGGTGACATCCAGGCTCTTAACGACGATGGTGGTGCAGCTGCCCAGCAGTATCAGCAGGCAATATACTTCGACCCGAAGGATCCTGAGGCTTACTACAAGTATGCCAACGTATATAAGAAGGTAAGTCCATCAGAGGCTGTTGCCAAGTTGGAGGAACTCCGTGCACATCGTCCCGACATCGCAGTTGACGCCCTTGCCGGACGTATCTACTACACATCAAACAAGTTTAGCAATGCCATCGACTGCTACAACAAGGCATGGGCACAGAAAGACAAGATGGAAGAGCGTGACATCCGCGACTTCGCCATGGCATACTATCTGACAGGTAAGGCTGCCAACGCCCTTGAAGTTGCCAAGTACGGATTGACCAAGGCTCCTCGTGATGCAGCCTTCAATCGTTTGGCATTCTTCACCTCTACAGACACCAAGCAGTATGACCAGGCTCTTCAGTATGCCGATGCCCTCTTCAACAAGAGCGACAGTGCCAAGTTCTCTTACTTCGACTACACCTATTATGGCAATGCCCTGAAGGGAGTTAAGAGATACGATGAAGCTATCGAAAGCTACAAGAAGGCCATCGAACAGGAGTTTGACTCAAAGGACAAGAAGGCTGGTGTGATTAAGACTTTGTCAGACGCATATAGTGAGATTGAGGACTACGCCGCTGCTATCAAGTATTACGAGCAGTATCTTGCAGAGTATTCAACTCCTACAGCTACTGACCACGCAGGACTTGCACAGCTCTACTACTATCAGGCAAGTAAGTTGGCAGGCGACGAAATGATAGCTTCACTGAAGAAGTCAGACGAACTCTATCAGAAACTTGGCGAGAAATATGCCGATGCCATTGAGTATGCCACATTCTGGCGTGCACGCGTTAACAACGCAATGGACAACGACCAGAAGAATGCTTATGCCAAGCCTCACTACGAGAAGCTCATCGACCTCTACAGCTCTCGCACCGAGCTTAACAACTCAGACAAGAGCCGTCTGAAGGAAGCCTACCTCTACCTCATCTCTTACGAGGCACGTATCGCAGACAATATGGCAGCAGCAAAGACTCTTGCTGAGAAGTTGATTCAGCTTGATCCTGAGAATGCAGTTGCCAAGCAGGTTCTCGGAATGTAATAGATAGAATATCGGGGGATAGCAATTATCCCCCGATAATAAAATAAGATTGGACTTATTAATAAGAATAAGGGCTGGCATCCGAAGATGTCAGCCCTTTTAGTTTTTCAAAAGCCTCAATTAAGCGGGCAGGCTGATTGCCTCAGAAGGACAAACATCTGCGCAAGTACCGCACTCAGTGCAGGTATCAGGGTCAATTGAATACTTTTCGCCTTCAGAGATAGCTCCAGAAGGACACTCATCGATACATGTACCGCAAGCGATACAATCGTCACCAATTACGTAAGCCATATTACTTTCTTTTTTAAATTAATAAATGTGTTTACTATGAAATAGTGATGCAAAAGTACAAAAAAGATTTGAGAAATACCACATTTTAGGTATTCTTTTTGCTTAATTTAATACAATATACTTGAAAGATATACGTTTTATATAGTAAAAGGACGAAAAAACAATGAAAAAGATAATATTAACTCTTTTATTGACAGTGACGACAATAGTGGCTTCGGCACAGGAAAGACTTGTGGAAAACAAGCCATATATCGACCTGCGACCACTACACTTCGGTATCGTTATAGGATTCAACGCCCAAGACATAGAATTTGAAAACGTGGGACCTCAGACTTACATCCGTGAAGACGGCAGTCAGGTGACACGCACCATAGTATGCGATGCGAGCAAATGGAATCCTGGCATATCGGTGGGAGTGCTTGCCGACATGCGACTGAGCGATTATCTAAATCTACGTATAACACCGACAATGCATTTCGGTTCGAAGTATCTCACCTTCCGCGACCTCGACAACGTTAACGAGACAGGAAAGGCACGCAACGAGACGCAAGAAATGAAAAATACATATATCAGTTTCCCTGTTGATTTGAAGTTTAGCAGCAAGCGTCAAAACAACTATCGTCCGTACCTTCTTGCAGGTATCAACCCCATGATCAACCTAACATCGAAGGATCAGGACATCGTGCAGTTGAAGCGATTCGACACGATGATAGAGATAGGAGTGGGTTGTGACCTCTATCTGCCTTTCTTCAAACTAATACCGGAATTGAAGTTCTGCTATAGTCTCTCGAATGCTCTCGACAAGGGCCATGCGTCCCAGCTGAAAGACGACACACTAAAGGAAATGGCCGGCAGTGTGCGTGCCGGCCATTCAAAGATGATAGTTCTATCCTTTTATTTCGAGTGACAATTCTCTTCGAGGTTTATCGTGAGTTTACCCACATAAGCCCCGAAATTGCCGTTTTGGTCAACAGGAACCTTTTTCCCGTCGATGTCTGTGGCATATTCAAGACGCTCCATGAATGTATGCGAATGCCCGCCGAGTATGAGGTCAACATTCCTTGTGGCGGCGAAGACATGATTGTCATCGATATACTTAGGCCATAAGTCCCAGCCAGTATGCGAGAGACATATTATTAGGTCGCACTTCTCCACATTACGCAGATAGTCAGCCGTTTCCTGTGTCGCCTTAATGGGGTCGATATAACGCACTCCATTAATTGCGTTTTCCATAACAATGCCCTTTAGTTCGGGAGCAAGGCCAAATACACCTATCTTTACCCCATTCCTCATGATAGTGATCCATGGTTTGATGAGTCCCTCGAGTACCGAGCCCGTGAAATCATAATTGCAGCACACCAATGGGAAATTAGCCATTTTGGCAAGTCGGGCCAAATTGTCCATACCATTGTCAAACTCGTGATTACCAAGAGTGGAGGCATCATAACCCATGGTGTTCATCACTCCCACCTCTACATCACCCTTGAACATGGTGTAGAAGGGCGAACCTTGAGAGAAGTCACCACTGTCGAACAACAGAAGGTCGGGAGACTTCCGCCTTTCCTCGGTGATGAGGTTCATTCTTCTGACCACCCCACCCTTTCCAGCTACGATAGAGTCCTCGAAAGTGCTCTTCAACGGAAGAATCGTACTATGAGTATCATTCGTGTGCAGTATCACCAACTGTTTCTTCTCTTGTGCATTTCCAGCTAATACTAAAAGCAAGAAAGCAAAAAATATAGATAACCTTTTCATTCCTAATTCCTCATTCCTAATTCCTCATTCAACAATTACTCTTCCCTCCACCTGTGGATTCACCTTTATACCATGATTCATCATATAGGTGAAGTATTTTGCGATTACCTCCCTGGCATTGTAAGTCTTGTCATCAAAGCCAACATAATCCGTTTTCTTCTTGAAAGCAAGCATCTTGTCATTACCCTGGGCAAGGAAGTCGTTGGTGGCAATGCGGTATTTCTTTTTCGGTTTTATGTCTTTACCATTGAGCTTTGCCGACTTGAGTTTGCCGTCCTTTGTAAACACCAGTTTTACACCCTTACTAACACACTCGCCACCTGTGGATGCCATTTGAGAGAATAGTTCGATGAGTGCCTCACCGGTAAGCGAGAGAAAGCAAATCTTGTTCTCGAAAGGCGATACCGACATCACGTCACCATAGGTCACGTCACCAGCAGCCATCGGCGAACGAATTCCTCCGATGTTATACACCCCCACATCAACCTTCTCTCCGCATAATTCACCCGACCACAGCATAATGTCGGCCAAGAGATTGGTCATCCTGCTCTCTGGTTTTTCAATCTCGGCAGCACATTCCATCCTACCCACGACAGGCGACATGATACTGTCAATCACATTATAATACGGAACGATAAAACGAGCAGTGGCATTATCCTTACAAAAGTCGTAAGTAGAATCCACCGTCAGTCTTGTTCTCTCCACCCCCACGACATGGTATTTCTGAGCGGAGACAACTGTTGCTATCATACAGATAGTCAGCGAAAGAAGCAAATTTTTCCTCATAAATCATCAAATTACAGTGCAAAAGTACAAAAAACCGCTGAAAACACAAAAAAAACACAAAGAAAATTGCATAATCCAATAAAAAGTATTACCTTTGCACCCGCTTTTCGGCGTAATCGCTGGCAGGAAGTAACGTGTTGCCTGTTATGTTGCGTTGGAACGATAAACAAATTTAATTTTATACAAGAAAATGGATTTAATTAAAGTTGCTGAAGAAGCATTTGCAACCGGCAAGAAGTTCCCTGAGTTCCGTTCAGGTGACACTATCACTGTCGCTTACAAAATTATCGAGGGTAGCAAGGAGCGTATCCAGCTCTACCGTGGTGTAGTTATCAAGATTTCCGGTCATGGCGACAAGAAGCGCTTCACAGTGCGCAAGATGTCTGGTACCGTAGGTGTTGAGCGTATCTTCCCAATCGAGTCTCCTAACATCGAGAGCATCGAGATCAACAAGCATGGTAAGGTACGTCGCGCAAAGCTTTACTATCTGCGTGCACTCACCGGCAAGAAGGCCCGTATCAAGGAGAGAAGAGTCAACGTCGGCGAATAAGCCAATGTCAGACTCTGAAAGGAATAAAAAAGAGACAAGCCGCATACGACTATGGGGATTGTCTCTTTTTTGGTTATTCCCTAACTTTATTAACTTCCTTAACTTCTTTAACTTCTAAGAAAAAATGAAAGAATTAGCATTAAAGTACGGATGTAATCCGAACCAGAAGCCCTCACGCATCTTTATGGAAGAGGGAGAACTGCCCATTGAGGTAGTAAACGGCCGTCCTGGATACATTAATTTCCTCGACGCCTTCAACAGTTGGCAATTAGTGCGCGAGCTCAAGGCAGCTACCGGTCTGCCCGCAGCAGCGTCGTTCAAGCATGTGTCTCCGGCTGGAGCAGCAGTAGGCCTGCCTCTCGACGACACACTTCGTAAGATCTACTTTGTTGACGACCTCAAGGTGGAGCTTTCACCCATAGCCTGCGCCTATGCCCGTGCCCGCGGTGCCGACCGTATGAGCTCATACGGTGATTTCGTTGCCCTGAGCGACACATGCGACGAGGCTACAGCCCTTCTCATCAAGCGTGAGGTGAGCGACGGTGTCATTGCTCCCGACTATACCCCCGAGGCCATTGAGATTCTCAAGGCCAAGCGTAAGGGCACATACAATGTCATCAAGATTGACCCCAACTATGTTCCCGCACCGATTGAGCGCAAGCAGGTCTTTGGAATCACATTCGAGCAGGGACGCAATGAGGTGAAGCTCGACGATCCAGCCCTCTTCGAGAATATCCCCACACAGAATAAGACATTCAGTGAGGCAGCAAAGCGCGACCTTATCATCGCCCTCATCACCTTGAAATACACACAGAGCAACTCTGTTTGTTATGTGAAGGACGGACAGGCCATCGGTATTGGTGCCGGACAGCAGAGCCGCATCCACTGTACACGTCTGGCAGGCAATAAGGCCGACATCTGGTGGTTGCGCCAGCACCCGAAGGTGATGTCACTGCCCTTCGTTGACAATATCCGCCGTGCAGACCGTGACAACACCATCGACGTGTATATCTCCGACGACTACGACGACGTGTTGCGCGATGGCACATGGCAGCAGTTCTTCAAGGAGAAGCCTGAGGTGCTTACACGCGAGGAAAAGAAGGAATGGATAGCCAAGAACACCGGCGTAGCTCTTGGCAGCGACGCTTTCTTCCCATTTGGCGACAATATCGAGCGTGCCCACAAGAGTGGCGTGGAGTATATAGCACAAGCAGGAGGCAGTGTGCGCGACGACCATGTTATCGACACCTGCGACAAGTATGGCATTGCCATGGCATTCACTGGCGTTAGACTGTTCCACCACTAAATAAATTAAGAATTAAGAATTAAAAATTAAGGGGCATTTATGTCTGATATAGATGATATTATCGCAGGCGGCGGTATGGTGTTCAAGGGAATGCCCAAGGGCGACCCCAACAAGGACAAGGTGAAGACCAAGGCCAAGAAGAAGAAATACATCACCGGAGCCCACGGTAGCGGTTCGGCCCGACAAAAGGCAAAATACCGTGAACAAAGGGCCAACCGACATAAGTAAAATAAGAAAGGACAACCATTTCGGTTGCCCTTTTTTATTATCTATTTATTCAATTACTGAGCGAGCTTGCCGTCAGAACCGAGTACGTTCACAATCTTGTGGATGTACATCTTCTTCATGTTCTCACGAGCAGGCTTCAGATACTGACGTGGGTCGAAGTCTCCAGGATGCTCAGCAAGGTGCTGACGGATAGCAGCAGTCATGGCGAGACGAGAGTCAGAGTCGATGTTGATCTTGCAAACTGCGCTCTTAGATGCCTGACGGAGCTGATCCTCGGGAATACCGATAGCATCGGGCAACTTACCGCCGAACTTGTTAATAGTTGCAACCTCGTCCTGAGGAACTGAAGAAGAACCGTGGAGCACGATGGGGAATCCAGGCAACTTCTGCTCGATCTCGGCAAGGATATCGAACGCCAATGGAGGAGGAACGAGAAGACCAGTCTTCGGGTCGCGTGTGCACTGCTCGGGAGTGAACTTGTAAGCACCGTGAGAAGTACCGATAGAGATAGCGAGAGAATCGCAACCTGTGCGGGTAGCGAAGTCGATAACCTCCTCAGGCTTTGTGTAGTGTGACTCAGCAGCCGAAACCTCATCCTCAACACCAGCGAGGACACCGAGCTCAGCCTCAACAGTTACGTCAAACTGATGAGCATAGTCAACAACCTTCTTAGCGAGAGCAACGTTCTCCTCGTAGGGGAGGTGTGAACCGTCGATCATCACTGAAGAGAAGCCCATGTCGATGCAATCCTTGCAAAGCTCGAAGCTATCTCCGTGGTCGAGGTGGAGCACTATTTCAGGATGCTCGCAACCGAGCTCCTTAGCATACTCTACTGCACCCTGAGCCATATAGCGGAGGATAGTGGCGTTGGCATAGTTGCGAGCGCCCTTTGATACCTGCATGATGACAGGTGACTTTGTTTCTACTGCAGCCTGCACGATAGCCTGCATCTGCTCCATTGTGTTAAAGTTGAATGCTGGGATAGCATAGCCACCGGCTACTGCTCTCTTAAACATCTCGCGGGTATTCACGAGACCCAATTCCTTGTAACTAACCATTTTCTTTTAATGTTTTTTTATGTTACTAAAATAATCGTTTCTGTTATCGACCGCAAAATTACTCATTTTATTTGTCAATCACAAGTATTTTGCCGTTTTTTTATAATAAAAGTTGTAATTTTGTTTGTTTTGATATGTGGACTTTACAAAAATTATCGGTAATCGAGATGGAAGAAGTCTGCATATCCTTTACCCGTGGCATACAAACCGAGTATTGCTCCTGTAAATCCACCCACCACCTCGGTGGATAGAAGAGGTGCGTCGATATTGCCAAGCGGTTGCATAGTAAACGGTGTCTCCCCCGCCAGGAAAGTGACAAGTTCCGGTTTGGTTGACTGTATTCTCAGGAACATCTTGGGATTATCCACGTATATACGCGGCTCTTCCTTCACAAGCGACTTGATGGTGTGACGCAATGTCAGATACAACCGTCCGTCCTTCTCACGCCCAACAACTATGTCACTGTGTCCGTCGTGTATTTGATAGAGTGTGAATCCAGCTTCGTCCCCCACCTGCAATCCTGTGGCGTCCATATATGTTGTTGCAGTCATTATATCATTCTGCATACGTCTGCCGATGAATGTCGGTTGGTTGTTGGCAGTGAGCGACGATGGCGAGCAATGCAGTCGCAATGCCGTACCCACATGTTCGTATCTCTCCTCCACTGGCTGTTGGATATGAATGAACTCCGGTCCGATGTTTAGGAATGTGGTGGAGCAACTGTTTGCGATGGCAGAGGATTGTCCTGTCACCTCTGCCGGGCGACCTCCGTTTATCACCGGCCAACCGTCCTTAGTCCATTCCACAGGTAATACGAATGTCTCACGGCCGAGATGATGATAACTACCTCCTATAAAACGGAAGGCAAGGAATGAAATCCACCATTTGCCGTCGGCACCCTGCACCAAGTCACCATGCCCTGTACCTTGTATCTGTGATGTCTGTGCTGCCATGCAGCAATGTGTGAAGATAGGATTGTCGGGGCATCCCTCATAGGGTCCGTATATGTTCTTGCTGCGGGCTATCGTCAGTTTGTGGGCAATCTCAGTGCCACCCTCCGAAATGAGGAGATAGTAATACCCATCCTTTTTATATATATGAGGCCCTTCGGGATATCGTCCTCCCGTTCCTCTCCATATCGGTTTCGACTCTGTCAGTTGACCACCCGTACGAGGGTCAATTTCACATAGCATAATCGTATTGTCGGGATTGCTCACCATATAGCAGACATCGTTCTCAAAATACAGCGAGGGGTCGATTCCTTGCTGTTCGAGCCACATCGGTTCGCTCCAAGGTCCGCGCGGGTCGGAAGCCGTAACCATAAAATTACCTCCATTGCCCACATTTGTCGTAATCATATAATAGACGCCATCATTATACCTAATAGTAGGGGCATATATACCAAGCCATGACGACGCGCCCTTGAGCGGCAACTGCGACTGACGGTCGAGCACATTGCCAATCTGCGTCCAGTGTTGCATGTCGGTACTCTCGAAGATAGGCACTCCGGGGAAATACTGAAACGACGAGTTGACAAGATAGAACTTATCCCCCACCCTGCATACCGAGGGGTCGGGATGGAATCCGGGAATCACTGGATTGACATTTTGGGCCATTGCAGTAAGTGCAAACATAGCCGCAGCGATAGTCGTTTTGATTTTTCTCATTGTTGGGAATCGTTATTATTATGTTATTATAGATTTTGTCTGCAAAGATAGTTATTTTTTCTCTTTCATGCATATACACATGACTTAATTTTTCTAAATTGACAGCAATTTGTCATACGCGCACAAAAAAAGGGTCGCCGCTGCGACCCCCAAACCTTTGTTAACCTTTAAATCTAATACTATGAAAAACACGATACAAAATTAAGTATTATTCTTTCAATTTGCAAGTTTTACACCGTGTTTTTCTTATAAAGTGTTATATTATTGATATAAATCAATGGCTTATAATTTCTTCGGGGTATATATTGCATCCCACCATGACGAATCGTCCTTGAGCCAACGCTGGAACCATGCCATGATTGAGTTAATCCACTTTATGCGTTTTGCCGGATCCATAATACCATGATTCTCTCCTTCAACCTCTACAAAAGCCGTTGGGACACCGAGCAAGCGGAGTGCTGTGTACATCTGAATACTCTCGCCCACTGGCACATTCGTGTCGGCTGTTCCATGAGTAAAGAGAATTGGCTTCTTTATCTTATCAACATTATAAAGAGGAGAACGCTCTACGAAGAGGTCCTTGCGTGTCCAAGGGTAACTGTTGGCTGCCGATGTCTCGCTATATGAATACCCCCAATAGCCCTCACCCCAATAGCTGGTGTGGCTGGATATACCTGCATGCGACACGCCACAGGCAAACGGATTGTCCTTGGTCATCATATACTGGGTCATAAAACCACCATAGCTGGCTGACACGCAACCGATATGGTCGGCGTCACACTGCGGAACATCCTTCACAAACTGGCGAGTGGCATCGATAATATCCTGTGCAGGACCTTCACCCATGGTGTTCACATGGCGTGATGCCCATTCCTGTCCAAAACCCGAAGCACCAGATGGGTTCACGTTGAAGACGATATATCCAAGAGCATTCCAATAGAACATAGGATAATGCGAACCATTGCCATAACGGCGTGATGTCGGAGAGCAACCTCCATAGTAATGCACAATTACGGGATATTTCTTTGAAGGGTCGAAATTGACAGGCATACTATAAAAACCAGTAACCCGATCGCCACGTGGCGACTCAAAGCTCCAAGCCTTCACATCACTAATGGCCAGTGTTGCCTTGATGTCGGCATTGGGGTCAACCACAAGAGCCACCTTTGGCTTTGATGACGGAGACGTGATATTGTATATCTCGTATGGGACATCAGCCGACGAACCATGCACCATGATATTTCCGCCCTTGTCGGCAATGCTCAATCCACTGAGCACCTCAAGCGGTTGAGACACCATCTTGGAGCGCAATGTCTTGGGGTCGAGGCGATAGAGGCTTACGCTATCACCATTCTGTGCGGTATAATAAAGACACTTGTCTGCCATCGAATACACCACATCCTCAATACTTGTGGCATCATCGGCGGTGAGAGGAGTAACCTTGCGACTGGCTGTATCCATCATATACAGATGATAGTCGAACATACTTGGTGTCGCGCCCTCTGGCACTCGCTTACCAATACCGTCGAAAGCCTCGGTACTTGCCACAAAGAATACCTTGTCGGCATTACCTCCATAAATGGCATTGCCAATAAATCCGTCCTTCTCAACAAGCATCTTGCTCTGCATAGTCTGCAAGTCGAGGTCGTAGAATGTCTGTCGTGTCGTTGGACGACGGGTGAGCGAGTCGGTGGCAACCGAGAACAAGATATGTCGGCCGTCGGGAGTGATGTCGCTTATCGAAACGGGATGATAGGTATATGTGAGCGGTTGCACCATACCCGTGGCAAAGTCAAGACGGGCAAGCGAGTATCTCGTGCGCCACCCTGGCTGACGGTCGTCGGGATGCACAATCTCGAACACTCCGTCCTCTTTCTTCGGTCCTTCCTGCGATTGCATGATAATCGCGAAGGTTTCTGTAGGAGATATGGCATAGTAATAAGTAGGCATATCCGGAGTGAGCACAGTCTCAGCACCTGTGGCAGGGTCAACAGCCTTCAGCACTTTCTTGCTACCCTCCTCCGACACATAGTAATAACGGTCGGAGGATGGCATCCACGACAGTTGGTCGCTCACCACTCTCTTCATTCCTGTCTTAAGGTCGATGAGCAGATTCTTAGAGCGTGACTTGTTAGTGGCGTCAAGCCAACGCCAACCAACGAGTGCCCATCTGCCCGACGGCGATAACGATGCCTTGTTGGTAATGCGTGTGGCAAGTACATCTGCCAACATTAGTGCGTGCTTATCACCATCTACGGCTGACAGCGCATCCGAAGGCAGAGATACAGACAAACCCGCACTGTCGGCCACAAATTTCAGACTCAGTGTGTGATAACCCGGTTGCAGGGCGAACGAGCCACCTTGCTCTACCCCGTCAGCATAGAGTTTATACTTCTTGGCTCCCTTGATATCAGCCTTCAAATCCTTGACATAGCTTGACGACATGACATCGAAGCTCACCACATTGAGAGTAGCGGAATCGAGACGAAGGGCTGAGAGCTCGACCAATGGTTTTTCCTTTGCAAGGTCAAGCGACAGCGGAGTGGCGACTGCATTGTCTGATGAATAATGTGTCTGGTTGTTGTCGATACTGTCGAGCACAAGTGGTTGGGCAACTTTAAACGGTCCTGCATGTCGCACCTTCTCCACCTGATAGTCGGCGGCGTTGACTGTTGCTGCCAATGCCATCGGCATTATGGCAAGCATTAGATTTCTGTGTAGTTTCATTGCTATTATAATTTATATGTCCTTACGACTGCAAAGTTACATTATTTTGACCAAGCGACCAAATCAAATTACACTTTTTATACTATCTGAAAAGAAAAATGTAAAAAACATATTATATTTTCGATATTTGTGGAAAAGTTTTAGTATTTTTGCACCCGATTAATAACTACAAACAATATGAAGATAAAGAATATCGCACCATACATAGCAGTGTTAATAACCTCATTGGGCATCTGGAGTTTTTTTCAATTTGCCTACGAATACTCGTTCTACTATAAGGAGCAGAACCAGCTATTCCTGATGTCGGCCGACTACCTTGCCACCTACTTCGACCGCAAGGCATGGGCAGCCAATATGGCAGGCGACTTTCTGACGCAACTGTATTACTACACCTATGCCGGAGCCGCAATACTCACAGCCATCATCACCGTCACAGGACTTATGTTTACATGCCTGCTGCGCAAGATAAGTGTCAAGCGCCCACTGGCTTTCATCGGCGGTATTGCCATGATGATTCTCGCAGCCGCACTCAACTTTGACGTGGAATACCGATTGGGACAGTTTTTGTCGATCACGGGATTATTGCTCACACTGATAATACTCACCACCCCGAAGTGGATACGACTTCGAGAACACGCTCGTAGCACCACTGCAGGCGCTATCGTGGCAATAATCTGTCTGCCATTGGGGATATGGATGTTCTGGCAACCGAATCTCGGCAAACTGCAAAAGCCAGATATGGCAGTAGAGAAATATCTTGAAATAGAGAGCCTGTATTATTTCGGCAGACACGACGAGATGTTAGCCAAGGTACAGGAAATGCCAAATCCCACCAAGGAAGCAGCTTTCTACTACTATCTCGTAATGGCCCAACGCCGCCAACTGCCTGAGGTTATCAACAAAGTGAAACCGGTAAATCTCGGCACTCTATACGAAATAGGTCCGAAATCCACGCCCGTTGAGATAAAGATGGTGGGCGAACTATATTTTGCACTTGGCGACATGACACTTGCCGAACGCGAGGCTTTGTTGGCATGTGTCTTCTCTCCCGACAACCGCAACGTTAGAATGGTGAAACGACTGGCAGAGGCCAATCTCGTGGCAGGCGACTATCCCGCGGCAATGAAATACTTGCGCATTCTCGACAATACCCTCGCATATAGCCGATGGGCAAAAGCCAACCGTCCTACCCGCAACGGAAGACTGCGTTCGATGTCACTAAACAACAAACGGGAATATGCCATAAAGAACGACACATTGCGCACCAACGCCAACTGCCGCGACGTACTCACAACATTATTGACAGCCAATCCCCACAACCGAGTGGCTCTCGATTATCTGCTCTGCACCGACTATATCGTAGGGGCAAGAGATATGTTTATGGATGATATGAGAAGATATTATATCCCTGTATATGGACAACCCACAGAACCGATGTATAGGGAACTATTTAAAAATTAAAAAATTAAAGAATTAAAGGATTGATGAAAAGAATAATATATTGGATGATGTTGCTGATCGTGGCAACAGGATGTGACAACAGGATGGAGGTGACAGCCGATATGGATGCACCTATCTATCCCGACTATCGTGATGTCACTATTCCGGTGAATATCGCTCCACTAAACTTCCTTGTGCGCGACTCCCTATGCAAGGATGTCAAGGTGTCTGTAAATGGCGAGGTAATATGCAACGAGAGTGGTAATGAGGTGACATTCGACATCGACGACTGGCACAAGTTACTTGCCGACAACGTGGGAAAGAAAATCACTGTCTCCGTAAGTGTCGGACAGGAAAACGAATGGGTGGAGTACCGTCCGTTCACATGGGCTGTTGTGGGAGACAGTATCGACCCATGGCTCACCTACCGACTGATAGAGCCCGACTATGAGGTGTTCAGCCGTCTGCAGTTGCAGGAGCGTTGTCTTGAAGATTTCACCACACGCAACTTCTGCGACTATGAGCGTGTGGGCAACCGCTGCATGAACTGCCACACATATAGCAAGCAATCACCCGAATTGTCAATGATGTACGTAAGAGGTGAAGGTGGCGGAGCCGTGCTCAACCGCAACGGCAAATTATCCATGCTCGACATCAAGGCCGAAGGAATGGTGGGCGGAAGCGTGTATTTCGGTTTTCATCCCGACGGCAGACATATAGTATTCTCAGCCAACAAAATCATCCCGGCATTCCATGCTGCCGGAAGCAAGCGACTGGAGGTATTTGATTCAGCATCCGACGTGTATGTGGCCGATCTCGACCAGCGTAAGATAATACGTTCGCCCCTACTTGCCGACAGTCTTTGGCTTGAGACGTTTCCCACATTCTCGCCCGACGGTAAATACATCTACTATTGCACTGCTCGCAACAGTCTGTTGAGACGCGACTCTGCCGACCTAGGTTCTGCCGTCAAGGGATTGCAATACGTATTGTGCCGCATACCATTTGACGCTTCAACCGAGACATTCGGCACAAAAGCCGACACTCTCACCGAGGCATCATCATCGGTATGCCATCCCAGGGTGTCGCCCGACGGCAAGCGACTGCTCTATACCCAACAGGCATACGGCACATTCCCGATATGGCACCGCGAAAGCGACCTTAGGATGATTGACCTCGAAACCAAGAAAGTGGATTCACTCAGTATCGTAAACAGCAACTTGTCGGACACCTATCACTCTTGGAGCAGCAACAGCCGATGGTTTGTCTTTGCCAGCAAGCGCGACGACGGACTTTATGGCAAGCCCTATTTCTGCTATATCGACCGTCAGGGCAAGGCACACAAACCCTTTGTGATGCCACAGAAGTATCCATCTTTTTATGACAACTTCCTCAAGTCATACAACGCTCCGGAATTGGGCAAAGGACCTCTGCCCTTCAAAGCTGAGGATGTGGGCCGACTCTTTGACTCACATCCCCTGCCGTTTACCTATAAATAACACAAGTTAGATATTAAAAGGTATAATTGATTACACCATCCCAAGTGTCGTCAACAGTTACAGATATGTCGGTAGGTCCCTCGATGACACCGTCGAACACCTTGCTCTCTATCTTTGTCACATTGCGTAATGCCACTGGGATATTAGAAATTTTCTTCGACCCAAGAACCTCCTTTTCTGACGAATAGCCAGCAAAATCCCAATCCACCGTCTGGTCGTCACTTGACACGAAGGTGTATAGTTCAAATGTCTTGACCCCATCAGCCTTCTCTACCTCCACATTGCGGCGGGTAGTGGAAGCCACTCCTTTCTGTGTGGCAGGATCGAAGGATACAGACGCCCCCTTATAAATATAATTAAAGAAAGACACCCCGGCAGGAATCTCACCAGTGACCGTCAGTTGAATCTTTGCCACGGCACGAGTAAGTTGAACAGTTACCTTATTGACCTCTTTCCCCACCACGACATCTCCGTAATAAGAAAAGACATCAGTCAGTGGGGCAGAGAAAGATATCTTGTGACAATTGGTTGTTGTGGGCGAGCGCTGTCCTGAATGTGCCAATACAACGAGCTGATATGTACCGGGATCCAAATCTACAGACATAGTACCGAAATCCTTATCCAAATTATCCTGATTAACATAATCCACCCTCACGTCATTCTGATAAAGCACCATAGTCATTCGGGTAAATCGGTCTTTAAGGGGCAATGCCTCTTGTCCTTCTTCCGTTTCACCCGCCCTGGTTACTACGCACTCCGCCTTTACAACAAGGTTTCCATCAACCACTTTGGATTCCGACTGCGTTCCCTCTTCGGCAACATACTTCTCACATGCCGCAAACAAGAAGGCGGTGACAATTAATAATAGTGTCTTAGGTAATTTCATAATTGTTTATTTTATAGTTGTTTCTATTCTCTTGTCCGAAATAATCTGTCTTGCCACTTCCCTACTGTCTAATTCTACAGGATGAGACGTAAAGTCGGGAGTATTGAATGAATATATGGATTTTGAGTAATACTCCTTGGGATTCTTTTGGGGCAGAAGGAAGGCCTTGGTCGGACGCCCCTTCTCGTCGATACATGATAGATAAAGGTGACTGTAGAGACCATCGATACGGCGGGAGGTGAAGACAAACCAGTGTGAACCTATGCTCCAGTTGTGAAAACTGTCGGCATCACCGCTGTTGGCTGCCGTAAGAGGTTGGGCCTTCATTGTACTGAGATCGAGCAGCCAGAGGTCGCTCTCCTTATGCCATATCGAGAAATAGCCGTAATCCATCTGTGTGAACATCAGATAACGACCATCGTATGACGGACGAGGCCAAGTGACTGTCTTACCCTGCCTCACTGCATTATATACAGTGTCAACTTTTGTGCCGAATGTACCCTTGTCGGGGTCGAAGGCTATGCTGCACAGGTTATATTTCTCCTCCTTGAATTGCAGTGGATAATCCTTTTGCAGACAAGTGAGATAGTACATCGTTCGTCCGTCGGCAGAGAACACTGGGGAATTCTCCGAATAGAGTTTTGTTGAGAGCAGGGTATCGAGTATCAACTGGTGTTTCTCAACGTCATACACAAACACATCCGATGCGAGGTCGAACACCTCCACCCTCTCGTCCTTCACCACATGAAATCCCTGTCGCGTCTGATTGGTGGAGAAAGCGCAATATTTTCCCGAGGGATGCCAATAGGGATAAACCATCGAGCCTTTTATGGAATCGTTCTTAGCCTTGAGCAGTTCAAACTTTCCATTTGTCTTCACGAGTGTTGCCCCATGGTCGCCACGGATATGGAACACGAAGTTATCGGGATTGGTCTTGCACGATGTATGACAGTTGACGCACATTCCCGGCACCTGCGTATTCTCGATTATAGCCCTTTCGTCGAAGTTGTCAAGACGACGCTCATAAAGTCCCATGTGACTATACACCTCATATCCCGGAGCAATACGGCGATAGGTCAGTCCGTAGTCCTTCATGTCGTAATTGCTCACGTACATATCGAAGTCACGATAGCGTGTCCACTTGCCGTCATTCTTACTGCAAACGGTGAAGGTGAGTTTGCCGCCCTTATTACGTGCCACCATTGCATGCCAATCGTCGATGTAGAAGTCGGCATAGTCGCCCTGAACGTGCATCTCGCCGCCCTTACTGCCCTTGACCACTACATCCACCTTATCGACATCACCCTCCACACCGAAGTTCATCGGGGCTATCGTTTCAGGTATCGTCACTCCCACATAGTCGGGGAATATCTCAGGCATCTTGTCCGAGTTTACGGCATTGTCCACCGTCTCCGTACATGACTGGAGAAAGACGGTAAGCACCACTCCTAATATATAATAATGTATATGTTTCATTCCTAATCCCTAATTTTTAATCCCTAATTCCTAATTCCCCAAAAGGTACTTCCAAGTATTCGACATCTGGTAGCGTTGAATCTCCTTCTGCGGCAACTTGTTTTGTTGCGCGTAAGCCAATGCCACCGCCTCAACACAGGCACGCGGGGTATATTTCTTCAAAGTCTGCACATAACTGAAATATTCCATAAAAGTGGGCATATCCCGATTGAGCAACGGATAGACGAGCAGATACTGCATCGCCATCATATTCTCCTTGTTGCGCATGAGCAACTGACCTAACATCTTGTCCAACTCCTTGTCGCTGAAAAGGAAATCATCCTCAAGGCGCACCTTCCTGAGATAACCATACACATTATTCTCGTCAATGAGCCTTGGATTGTCTATCATCTCCAAGCGTCTCTCAGCCCAATTGCGATAGTATATCGTTTTCTGCAACATTGTCAGGTATTTCCTTGCCACCTTATACTGTCCGTTGATGAGATTGGTTTCGGCAAGACGCTTTATCGCCCTTGCACTCTTGTTATAGTTGGGCACCGACTCCATAGCCTCGAATGCATAACGCTGTGAGGTATTGACAAGTCCAAGCAGGAAATACACGTCGCCTGTCAACAATGTTGTGGAGAAATTACGCTCAAACTCCGGCAGCAGTCCCTCTGCCCCATTCTGGAAGAAGTCGAAACAGCGGTCGCCCAATTGCCCCGTCATACCGAGGGCAAGATTAGTGGCACAAACACTCATAGGCAATGTGGGTTGCTTGCGTTCCGACTTCGCGATAACGTCATTCCATCGTTGCTGGCGCACGAGCCAGTCATATTCCACAAGGTCGTATTTCAGTTCGTCGTATGCCTTCGGAATCATTACCACAGCTACACCTGCCACGACAATAGCCGACAACGGCATGAGTATCTTTGTGTTCTTGATTGGCAAGTGAATACGGATTATTGTCAATAACAATGTAACAACCGCAATAACAATCAGGGAATATGGGATCACCTCGACAAACCTGTAATAGAATAATCCTGCAAATAGTCGATTGAGTGGATACGGCACAAACAACGCGCTTAACAATACCCATGCCAATGCATATACCGCAGCCAAGACAACAAGTGAAATAGACGTCAAACGGGTGCGCGAGCCTTTTGCTATTCTTACTCCTGAATATATGGCAAAAACAAAGACCAATGGGCCGACAAACCAATACAACAAGGGCATTGCGATGACTGTATAGCACACGGCAGGTATTCTACTGCGCGGCAGCAACAACATGACTGCAAGCACGAGCGCAAGCGACACCGTATATGCCAACATCGTACTCTCGTCGCCCATCTGCCACCATATCATAAACGACGGCACAAACGAGAGAATGTATGCCCACCATCCATTGTCACCATCTCTAAGATTACGCTTTGCTATCAGCCATGTCATCCTTTGTATCAGCACATATACAACGGCAATGACTAATGCTCCGATGGCAGGCCCGTTATAAAACTGCGTCAAGAACTCCGCCACGTATGTCCCTAATCCACCAGGCACGGCAATGCGCTCGGCGAAATAAGAATAATCAAAAAGAAACAACTGGAACTGCTCTTGATAGCCCATGGCATGGGGATAGCCAATAGACCAAAACAGATAGGCACTCACTCCAAGCACGATAGTGAGTGCCCATCTGACGACTGCATCATTGATTGTTTTCTTGTCCGGCATCTTGTTATTTTTTCTGCAAATGTAAGTATTATTTTTTATACATCCAAGAAAAACTCATAATAATTAAAAAGAATTAACGGTTATGTTTGCTCAACCAAACAATAACGCTGCAAAGTTGCGATTTCTTTTCCAAACCGCCAAATGTTTTGGGAAAATAGTTTATTGAGGTTTGTCCTTGAAAAACCCTACGAAGTTATCAAAGTCTGAAAAGATTTTCTTAAGCTGTGGATTGTCACGTTGCACAATAACCGCTGCAAAATTCGATATTCCTTCGGCCTCTATATCTGTAGCATTAATAGCATAACGTCCAGAGGAGTAATTAGAAAACCATTTTAAAAAGAGCCGTTCACGAGCCGCCTGTTTATTATCACCAGTTTCACATTGATAAAGTAATATATCAGGATTATTCCTAAAAAATTCTTCTATTATGGCGACAATAGTTAGCTGAACGTCTTGGTCATTGGGAGATATAAGGCTGTTCTCATTAATTATTGAAAACTCGTATGCACCATTCTCCCAAATTGTTTCGTCTGGAGCAATTACAATTCGAAAAAGCACCCCATACTTTGTCTTGAAGCCATAACCATACTTACCCACATTCCACACAGAATATGGGCTATTAATATTTAACAAATCAAGGTTGAGAGCCTTCATATTGTAACTGGAGTATTTCTTAATTCTGCAAATTCTCTTTGAGTTTCCTTTATCCACTCCAATTTTCTCTGTCTCATCTTGTTCAGTGCAATTAATGCCTCTTCTTTATTTGAGTATTTTACTGCTTTGTATTCCATTATACATTCCTTTCTTTTATAAATTACACTTTCGGCTGCAAAGTTACGATTTCTTTTCCAAACCGCCAAATGTTTTGGGCTGATTTATTTAACATCATAAACTAATTCCGGTTTTTTTATGCAAAATTTCTATTGAATCCTTGGCTATTTCAAATAAAAACACTACATTTGCAACCGAAAAAGTTGGAAAAGCGGCAAAATACCCCCTAAAATAGGTTGGAAAAGCGACAGAAATAACACCAATTTAGGTTGGAAAAGCGGCAAATCTCTACAATATTTCTAATTATAACAATCATAAGTATATGATAAACAGAAAGATATATGATTACATCCGTGAGTTCTTCAGTAGAGAGACCAAAGCTCTGCTTATTTCTGGAGCGCGTCAGGTGGGTAAGACTTATGCCATAAGGAAGGTTGGTAAAGAATTATTCGACAGGGTGGTGGAACTGAATTTCATTGAAGATCCATCACTTAAGACCTTATTTGCAAATCCTAAGAATGCAAAGGAAATGCTTTTGCGCCTTTCCGCATACGCAGGTGGGAATCTGAAGAAAGGAAAGACACTCTTCTTTTTTGATGAGATACAAGAGTGTCCTGACATCATGACTGCAATAAAGTTTTTGGTGGATGAAGGCAGTTTTAGATATATTATGAGCGGTTCGTTACTTGGTGTGCAAATGAAAGACATCCGAAGTATGCCAGTAGGGTATCTAACCGAGAAAAAGATGTTCCCTCTTGACCTTGAAGAGTTCGCCACTGCCGTAGGAATGAGCGACATGGTGATTTCTCACCTTAGGGAATGTTATGAGAGGAAAGAAGCTGTTGATGAAGTCATACATACCAAGATGCTCGAACTTGTCAACTTGTATCTCGTCATTGGCGGTATGCCCGAGTCGGTCGTGAAGTATTTGGAAACCAACAATATTCATGATGTCAGGTCTGCACAATTGGCAATAGTGAATATGTATAAGAAAGACATTTCCAAATATGATAGAGAAAACAAACTCTATATTCAGGATATCTTCGACCTTATACCATCCGAACTGAATGCTAAAAACAAACGATTCATATTGAAGTCACTAAATGAGAACGCCAAGTATGATCGTTATCGCAATAGTTTCCTATGGCTTGCCGATGCAGGTGTCGCGCTGCCGACATATAATGTCGAAGAGCCAAGGATGCCACTAAGACTCAACGAACTGAGAAACCTCTTCAAGCTGTTTCTCAACGATGTAGGGTTGCTCTCAAGCTACTATCCGTTCGAACTGTCGTTAAAGATAATAATGGGTGAAGCAAATATCAATTATGGAGCTATCTACGAGAACTTGGCAGCACAAGAATTAGCTGCCCATGGATATTCCCTCTATTATTTCAATAATAAAAGGCAGGGCGAGATTGATTTTGTAGTTGAACACAACGGCGAGGTCGTACCTATAGAGATTAAGTCGGGCAAGGATTTCAAGCGACATAATGCCTTGTCAAACATCATGGCAACTCCAGATTACGACATCAAGTCGGCAATGGTAATCTCAAATGCCAACGTTTCCACCTCTGGCAGAATCACTTATTTGCCTGTCTATATGCTGATGTTCTTCTGTCCTACCACCTCATCAGACACTATAGTAAGATTCACACCATTCTGACAGCAACTATTCTCACGCGCGCGTACGCACGCAGGTATAAATGTTGAAAAATATCTGTCACTGTCATTTTTTGAATTAAAACACTGATATACAATGAATTGATAATAGCGAAATGCTGACAGATAATCTATAATAACGCACAATAAGTGCGATTTTATACCTAAAAACAGCAATTTTCGGTGTTATTTCAATAAGAATTTACTATATTCGTGCTCATTTGGGATAGGGCAGTCAACCTAAAAAGTTATACTACACTGGCTTCCCCTCTCTTTGTTTCGTTATGTTGGGGTAGTCAACCTTGAGAGTGAACAATGACAAGTAGAGTCAACGAGAATTAAAAATAATAAATTAACTTGTCAACCTGTTTTATGAATAAGACGATAAGTAGTCAACCTAAATAGTTAAACTACAGTAGATAAAGAGTGATAGACTATTGTCACAGTCGTACCACTACGGTTGTCACAGTCGTACCACAGTTATTGTCACACTTGTTCCAAGGCTGTGATACGGTTGTGACAACGGCGTTGGAACAGTTGTGTCGATAGTACTGGAACAACTGTGTCAAAAGTGGTAATGAAAAGACAACGACAGAACAACAAGATATGCATAGCATAACTATCATTTAGGAGAAAGTATCATCTCCGCGCGTACATTAATATAATATTTATATAAAGACTTGCATAGCACATTTGACAGAAGAAAGATTATATATATTAAGAACCAAATAGCAGTTTTTAACCATTAATTAGGAATACCCTTTATTTTAAGTGTATTATTTACACAAATTAAGCAAAATACCCGTTTTTCTCCAAAATTAATAGAAAAAAGGCATAAAAAGCCATAATTTCATAAAATAGTATTAATTCTTAGCAAAATAGTATCATTCTATTTCAGAAAAAAGACCTATCTTTGCAACCGAAAACGAACAGTCAAAAAAAGGCCCAATTGTATGGGTTTCAAAAACCGACTTATAACATTAAATTTACAATAAATTAATTTGAACTAACATGTTAAAAAGAAACAGTACGTAACAAAGAAACCAAAATCATTCCAGGACGTGTCCACCAGGTGGATGTGTCCTCACTAATTTAGTAATTAACAACAATGAGAAATTAAAATCTAAAGAAAAGTACTTAAGTATGGATTTGAAATTCAAAAAATCAGTCATGCTGATGGGCGTTTGCTCGGTGCTCGGCGCAGCCTTGCCATCTGACGCATACGCAGGCGCGAAGGAATCTCCAGTAGCTGCCGTTCAGCAAGCAAAGAAAGTGCAGGGTACCGTTACTGACGACATGGGTCCGGTGATCGGAGCTACCGTGAAAATCAAGGGTACCAACAATGGTGTGATTACCGATTTCGACGGTAAATACGCTATCAACGCAAAGCCCGGTGACGTGCTCGTCATCACCTTCGTGGGCGCAAAGCCGCAGGAAGTAAAAGTGGGCAATGCTACTACCTACAACGTTAAGCTCGAAAGCAACAGCCAAGAATTGGAGGAAGTAGTAGTCGTAGGTTATGGTGTTCAGAAGAAGAAGCTCGTCACCGGTGCCACAGTTGAGGTGAAGGGCGAGAACATCGCAAAGCTTAACACTACCCAGGCTCTCGGTGCATTGCAGAGCCAGACTCCTGGTGTAAACATTCAGGCCTCATCTGGTCAGCCAGGTGACGGATTTAAGGTTACCATCCGTGGTGCCGGTACCAACGGCAACACAGCACCTCTTTACGTTATTGACGGTGTATCAGGTGGTGATATCAATAACATCAACCCTGCCGACATCGAGCGTATCGACGTGCTGAAGGATGCCGCCTCTTGTGCCATCTACGGTTCGGCTGCTGCCAACGGTGTTATCCTTGTTACCACAAAGCAGGGTAAGGCTGGTAAGGTACAGGTTTCTTACGACGGTTATATGGGATGGTCAAACATCTATCGTCTGCCTCAGATGCTTACCGCTGGCGAATATATGAAGGTGATGGACCTTGCCAAGTATAACTCTGGCGAGACTCCTTACAACTGGGCAGACTACTTCCAGGGCAACGAACAGCTCCTCGCCGACTATCAGAGCGGCAAAAACCCAGGTACCAACTGGGTGGAGGCTCTTCGCAACAAGAATGCCGTTACTACCAGCCACTCACTGAACATCACCGGTGGTTCCGACCTCTCGAAGTTCTCTATGGGTCTCGGCTATCAGTATCAGGATGGTGTATTCGGTGGCGACTATGCAAAGTCTGACTTCCGCCGCTTCACACTGCGTCTGAACTCTGAGCACGTTATCCTGCGTAACTCCAAGGGTATGGACGTAATCAAGGTGGGTGAGAACCTCTACTATGGGCACCGCCAGAAGCAGGGTCTCGACGATGGCGGCCAGTATTCCAACCAGCTTTCTACCATGCTCCGTGCCAACCCGCTGATACCTATTTATAATAATGATGGCGAATTCTTCGGTTATGATGACCTGAAGAGCTCAGGTTTCTTCAACTATACATCTTACGCTACCAACCCGCTCGCATCTTTGGTAAAGAATCAGAGTGCAAACAACAAGAGCGTAAATCAAAACCTCGATGTTGTGGGCTATGTTGAAATCCAGCCTATCAAGGGTCTTATCTATCGTGGACAGGTGAGCTACAAGCAGAACACATGGACATGGCGTAACTTCCTCGGTACATATCACCTCAACGACCAGGGTGACCAGCGCACCAACGAGTCTGCCACAAACCAGATTGGTACAGGTTGGAGCTGGGGAACAACAAATACCCTGAATTATAAGTTCGACATTGCCAAGGATAACCACTTCGACGTGCTCGTTGGTACCGAGTATGGCGAGAGCCGTCCTGACTTTGGATTCCAACTCAGCGCAACTGCTACAAGCGCTATCATTTCCGACTTCGACCATGCTTACATGACACTGATGAAGAACAACACATCAGCCACTGTATCTGGTCTGCCAAGCACCGACTCACGCGGTATGTCATACTTCGGACGTCTGAACTATGACTTCGCCGAGAAGTATATGTTCTCTGCTATCATCCGTGCCGACGGTTCTTCAATGTTCGCTCCTGGCAAGCGCTGGGGTTACTTCCCATCATTCTCTGCTGGTTGGGTTATCAGCAACGAGAAATTCATGGAATCTCTTGCCGGAACTCTCGACTTCTTGAAACTGCGCGCCGGTTGGGGTCAGAACGGTAACAAGAATATCTCTGCATTCCAGTATGAGGCTGCTTTCGCTTACGACGCACACAGCAACTACTCATTCGGCAATACCAAGGACACTCCTGTACGTGGTGCTTCACTCTCTCGTTTGGCTAACGCCGACCTCACATGGGAGACATCAGAGCAGCTGAACATCGGTCTTGACGCACGCTTCTTCGGCGGCAAGCTGAGCTTCAACGCTGACTGGTATAAGAAGAAGACCAAGGACTTGCTCGTGGCAGTGCCTGTATCACCTACAACTGGTTTCTCTTCTCAGCTGAAGAATGCCGGTACTGTTGAGAACACCGGTGTCGAGGTTGCACTCAACTGGCAGGATCAGATTGGCAAGGACTTCAAGTACAACATCGGTTACAACATCGCATACAATAAGAACGAGGTAACTGAGGTTAACTCTCCGCAGAAATACAACAATGGCGGTAGCGACCTGCTCGCACAGGGCACTGGCTACATGGCACGCTTCGAGGAAGGACACCCAATCGGTTACTTCTGGGGCTACAAGACAGCCGGCGTCATCCAGAACGCAGAGGATCTCGCTGCTTACACTGCTACTCTGAAGGACGGCGACCCCGCCAACTCTCATCAGGGTTCAAGCCTGAAGGTGGGCGACCTGAAGTTTGTTGACGTCAACGGCGATGGCATCGTTAATGACGACGACAAGACCGACCTCGGCAATCCTACTCCTGACGTGACAATGGGTATCACCCTCGGCGCAAGCTACAAGGGCTTCGACATCAACGTCACCGGTTATGCTGCACTCGGTCAGCAAGTGGCCCGCTCATATCGTAAGTTCACCGACGGTGAATACGAGAACTTCACCTCTGAAGTTTATTCATACTGGAACGGCGAGGGTACAAGCAACAAGTATCCTCAGTTTGCCAAGATGAACTCAGGTGTCAACTGGCAGTCAATCTCTGACATCTATATCGAGAATGCCGACTACTTCCGTCTGCAGAACCTCACATTGGGCTATGACTTCAAGACCATCTGGAAGAACTGCCCATTCCAGCAGCTCCGCCTCTACGTGGCAGCACAGAACCTCTTCACCATTACAGGCTACAAGGGTATGGATCCTGAGAACGGTAAGTCAATCGCCTCTGAGTCTTGGGTAACTGGTGTTGACGTAGGTAACTATCCTCAGCCACGCACATACATGGTAGGTGTGAACGTAAAATTCTAATTTCTAAAAATTGAACGTACAATGAAAAAGATATTTTATATAGCAACAGCCCTTTGCACAATGGGACTCGCATCGTGCGACATCGACAATGTGGAGAACATTGGTGAAATGTCATCCAGCCAGTTCCCTAAGACTGACGCAGACGCAGAGGCTGTACTCGCAGGTGTATATCAGAACCTGAACGAAATACATGCCAATCCTCAGATGTCGTTCCTCTACAACGCATGTCTGGCCTCTGACGACCAGCTCGGCGGTGGCGGTACCAACGACAAACTGATGCAGGCTGAGGACTTGCTCATGAACTACAACGCCGACATGACCAACCAATTTTATGCCGACCGTTTCAAGGGTATCTCACGTGCCAACACTCTTCTCGAAGTGCTCGAAACTTCTGAGGGTATGTCTGACGACGTAAAGAACCAGGCCATCGGTGAGGCTAAGTTCCTCCGCGCTTTCTACTACTATGAGCTTGCCTCAATGTACGGCAACGTACCTTTGGTAAGAAATGCTGCCGAGGCCGACAACAAGCAGGGCGACGTAAAGGTGCTCTGGGGACAGATTCTCCAGGACCTCCGTGATGCAGCGTCATCAATGCCTGCTGAGAACAGTCTCAACTCATCTCGCGTTGGTCATGTTGACAAATACACCGCAGAGGCTATGCTCGGACGTGCATGGTTGTTCTACACTGGTATGTACTGCAATGGTACTACCGTGGCAGACATGGTTAGCACAACCTACAACCCTCTTACATCAGTAGAGCTTCCAGACGGAACAACTCTGACAAAGCAGGATGTTATCGGATATATCGACGACTGTGTTAACAATTCCGGTTACTCTCTCGTAGATGACTTCCGTAATATTTGGGCTTACACCAACAAGAAGACCATCAACGACTATCCTTACGTTTCTGGTCAGGGACTCGCTTGGGTGGAAAACGACAATGGCATTAACCCGGAGTCTATGTTCGCCATCAAGTTTAACAAGCAGGCTTCTTGGAACACCACTATCGGATACTCTAACGGCTTTGCCCTTCACTTCGGTGTTCGTGGCGGTCAGGACATAAAAAATACATTCCCGTTCGGTCAGGGATGGGGCGCAGGTCCTGTTGCTCCCAACCTCGTGAAGGACTGGAAGGTTGCCGAGCCTAACGACATTCGTCTGAAGGCTACCATCTGCGACGTTAACGATACTAAGGAAATGCCAAACTACGGACGTGGCGGTTGGGCTGACTTCGTGCAGGAGACCGACTATTATGCAAAGAAGTGGTCGCCTATCGCATGCAAGAACGATGGTACAATCCCTGGTTCTGACGGCAACCCCGCTCCTGAATATGCATTCTGCTTCGAGACATGTATGTATGGTATGACTGGCGGTCAGCAGGGTGGTTATGGTAACAACTTCCAGCTCGACAACATCCACGACCAGGTTCTTATCCGCTTCGCTGACGTACTGCTTATGCAGTCGGAGTTGAAGGAAGACGTGACTGGTATCAACAAGGTGCGTGCCCGTGCTGGACTTGACCCAATTTCAACCTATACACTCAAGGCTCTCCAGGATGAGCGTCGCTGGGAGTTTGCTTGCGAGGGTATCCGTTGGAACGACATCCGCCGTTGGCACATTGCCTCTGTAGCTCTTGACAAACAAGAAGGTCAGGACATCTATTACTGCGGTTCGCCTGCAAAGAACGAGGCTGCCAGCCACAACGGAGGCTACAGCGTACGTTACAACGCAACTGCCGGATTCCAAAAGATGCCTGACACCCAGGTGGCACTCGGTACTGTTGTACAGAACGAGGGTTGGACAGGTGCTGACTCTGAATACGGAGGCTGGTAATAAAAGAGATGTATAATCATTAATCAAATTGAAAAAGCAATGAAAAAATCAATTATATTCATGATGGCTGCCGTGGGCTTGCTAACTGCCTGCGATCCCTCAAAGGACGACATCAGTATGCCAAGCAGCAGCTTGTCTGAGCAGCAGCTTTCTGACGGTTTCTCATTCAAACAGTATGACGAAACCTACACTCAGGAGAAAGAAGATGGTAACTACTTCACCTTCACGACATCTCCGTCACGAGTTGTTCGCATCTATCAGAAGGATGCAGATGGAGTAGAGAATGTTCTCGTTTCTGGTGTTGCCAACGGCAAGTTCAAAATTGTACCGAAGCGTGGCAATCCCAATGAACAGACTTTCTATGTAGAAACAATGAACTTCGACGGTTCAAAGGTTATTGCAGAGAAAACATGTAATGTATTTGTACCATTGGAGTTGACACCCGAAATGCGTATCCTCGCTTCTGATGCATACGGATATAAGGTTTGGCAGTGGGATACTGAGTTCCGTGCAGATGGTGCAGTATGGGGTAACCTCGGTTACGCTCCTGGCGAAGACTGGGCTAGCGGTATCTGGTGGGGTTCTGACCCTGCAGGTCTCCTGACACAGTTGAACCACTCTGACACTGGCGTTGCTACAGGTGAGGAGGCAGCTGGTGCATATATGGAGTTCTACGACGATGGTAACATAAAGACCTACGACGCTGCTGGCAACCAGATTCGTAGCGGTAAATACTCTGTAGAGGGTTACACAGGCGAGAAGAACGTACCTTCAATTGATGGTTCTGTTGCAAACTGGTCTTATGGTACTCTGAAGACTACAGAAGGTGCAATTCTCTTCCCATTCAAGATAAATGGTGGTGGTGAGAAACCAACATCATTCGAAATTGTCAAACTTGATGCAAGCCATCTCCAGCTTATATATGCAGCTCCTGGCACAGCCGGTTGGGGCGAGGCCACATGGTGGGCATTCAAGAGCTCTTCTGACGCAGAGTGTGCTCTCACAGGCTTTGGCACTAAAGCATGGACTTGGGATACTGAGTTACGTGCAGATGGTGCTGTATGGGGTAACCTCGGTTATGCTCCTGGCGAAGATTGGACTAGTGGAATCTGGTGGGGTGCTACTCCTGAGGAACTCACTGGTCAGCTCCAGCACTCTGACACTGGCGTTGCTACAGGCGAGGAAAGCGCAGACGCTTACATGACATTCGACTGGAAGACAAGTGCAGTGAAGTCTTACGATGGTTCCGGCAAGGAAATCCGCAGTGGTAAGTTCGAGATTAAGAACTGGCAGATGGGTAAGCGCACCCAGGCTTCTATCGATGGCTCACAGGCAACATGGGCATACGGAACTCTCGTAACAGACCCAGGTTCTATTCTCTTCCCATTCCAGATTAATGGTGGCGGAACCAAGCCTACAGAATTCGAAATTCTTAAGGCTACCGAAGACCAACTGCAGCTCATCTACGCAGCTCCTGGCACAGCCGGTTGGGGTGAAGCCACTTGGTGGGCATTCAAGAAAAAGTAATTTTGGTTTTAGTAGTTAAATTACTGTTCGTCCCCGCTTGCCTCTCCATGAGGTGGGCGGGGGTTTTCTTTCTGTCTCTTACCAATATTTCTCAAAAACATTTGGCGGTTTGGAAAAGAAATCGTAACTTTGCAGCGTTTTTTACTGAAAATGAATAATGATGAAGAAAATATTATTTGTATGTGCCATTGCATTGATGGCTTTGACAATGGCAGGATGTAAATCCACCACAAAACCAGTAACCGGCAAGTGCCATATCATGGGAACCATTAACCCTAAGTTCAACGGAAAGAAAATCTTTCTCGTTCCAATGACCCGACCGGCCACTATGGAGACTGTTGACTCTATGGTGGTGGCAGACGGAAAGTTTGTGTTTACTGCCGATACTTGCGACTTGAGAGTGATACGAGTTGACTATCATTTCCGCACAGGAGTGCAAGACCTGCTCATAGTGACAGAGCCGGGCGATATTCAGGTGATTATCGACAGTATCAGTTCTTGCAAGGGCACTCCTCAGAACGACTCTCTGCAGGTATGGAAGGAGAGGACAGAGAGATTTAACATGGAATGTCAGCCATTCATGATTGACGGACGCAATGCCGAGAAGAAAGGCGACATTACCACTGCCGAGGCTATGAAAGCCAAACTCGAGAGTATGCGCCGCGACTACCGCAGGGCTTCAAATGCTATGGGCGAAAGCATGAAGGGCACAAGCCTTGGCGACTTCCTGCTCAAGCAGTTCCCAAAGACATATAAGACGAAAATGCCGGACGGAAGCATTGAGGAAGTGGAGTTTTTTTAATTAGGAATTAGGAATTAGGGATTAGGAGTTAGGAATGGCTGCGCGAAAACGTCCGCTGTAGGGTCTTACCTCGTGTAAGACCGAAACAACCAAATCCATACGGCGGGCGGTCTTACACGAGGTAAGACCCTACAACAGGCAGAGTAAAGACAACATTCAAAAAGTCAATGAGAAAATATTATAGGGCGATAATCACAGTATCGTTTGGAATTGCGGTATGGTTGTTCTGGCTCTTGGGCTATCCTGAAGCATTGAACTATCAGGAGCAGAACCAACTCTGGCTTACTACCGGCGACTACTTTAGGGAGCGCATGGCTGTGCCGGGAGGCTTGGCTGACTATGTCAGCGAGTTCTTGGTGCAGTTCTATTATGTGCCTTGGCTCGGGGCATTGCTTATCGGTGTGGTGTATGGCGTAATGCAATGGCTGATGTGGATGACGGTGAGAAGATGGGATAAGACTGCATTTCCTATCACATTCCTGTTGCCACTGCTGATGTTGTGGCATCAGGGCGACATCGACACTCTCCTTTCTTTGCCAGTGGCAATAACAATGGCTCTGGGAGCTACTGTAGCGATGGGCAATATTGGCAGATATTCTTTAATTGCCGATATTGTGGCAGTGCCTGTGATATATTGGGCAGCCGGTCCAGCTGCTATTATATACGTGGCTATCCGCGGACTGCAATGCGGATGGCTACTGCTGATAGAAGATGCGGCATTGCTCGCAATATCCGTCATGGCTGCATATTGTGCAGTGGATTACCAATGGCCGCTGAGCATGATGGTGACAGGCATCAACTATTACCGCATTCCGCTTATGGCTCCTGTGATGCAATATGTGGTTCTGATCTCTCCTATAGCCATTGCTTTGGCGGCATGGTTTAACCCCTGGAAAAATGCAGATACCTGCGGAAGCCAACGCAGATACCTGCATTTGGCATTGCAGGTATCTGCGATGGTCATCGCAGGTATCTTCGCTGTGAACAAGGGTTTCGACCCGTTTGTATATGAGATACTGTGGCAAGACTCTATGGTGAGGCAGGAGCGATGGAATGATATAATAAAAAGGGCGGAGAAACAGCAATACGACATTGCCATGAGCAGCAATTGCGTCAACCTCGCCCTCGGTATGACGGGACAGTTGGCCGACCGTATGTTCACATTCAAACAGAGCGGAACCGAAGCTCTCCTACTCCACATGATACGCGACAACATGTCCGACCTGCCCACGGCTGAGGCTTTCTGGCGATTAGGCATGGTGAACTCCGCCAAGAGATATATGACGGACATCCAACAGTCGATACTCAATGCCCGACAGAGCGGACGATGCACCAAGCGCATTGCCGAATGTCATATCGTCAACGGCGACTATAAGGCAGCTGAAAAGCGACTGAATATTCTTAAGAATACTATATTCTACAGAGCTTGGGCTGAGGATGCCGAGACTTATCTCTACAACGACGCCAAGGTGAACAGTCACGAGACATGGGGCAAGTTGCGTCGCTATCGCTATAAGGACAGTCTTCTGTATAGCTATCCCGAGAAGCACAAGATGTTGGGATTGCTTTTCCAGCAGAACACCGACAACCGCCTCGCCCTCAGCTACTTTATGGGACAACTGTTGCTCGACGGCGAGTTCAATAGTTTTATGGGGTATATGCAGTGGGTGCAGCAATATGGCGGATATAGCCAAATGCCCTACGGATATGCAGATGCCTATCAAGCCATACAACAACAGGGCAATGTGCCGGGATCGGCGTATGCTAAATACGTTAATAAGATGATGCACTTGAAGAATTAATAATTAAGAATTAAAAATTAAGAGAGATAGCTATTTAGGCAATGAAGAAGGTCATACATATATATATATTGATAACTGCGCTATTTGTATCTTGTACGGAGAGCATAAGCAACGTTGAGAAGGTGGATAGATTGCCGGACATCTATCCCGACTACATCGGCGTGACCATTCCCGCAGGGATTGCTCCCATGGACTTCAACGTGGAGGAGAACGGTTGCGAAAAGGTGGATGTTATTGCCAAGGGAAGCAAGCAAGGCGAGATGCACATACAAGGCGAATGGGCAGAATGGGACATAGATGAATGGCACACACTGACCCGACAGAACATAGGCGGAAGTATCGACTTCACTGTGAGGGTAAAGACCGACGAGGGGAAATGGAAGGAGTTCCGCACATTCAAGATGTTCGTAAGCCATTATCCGCTCGACGACTATGGTATCACCTACCGACGCATACAACCTGGATATGAGGTGGGCGGAAACATCGGTATCTATCAGCGCGACATTCACTCATTCGAGGAAACGGCCATTATGACAGAGACGGCATTGCCCGGAAAATGCTTCAACTGCCATACTGCCAACCGCACCAATCCCCGACAGTTCACTACCCAAGTGAGAGGTGAAGGCGGAGGAACGCTTGTGGAGAAGGATGGCAAGCAAGTGTGGTATGACACCAAGACCGACTCCACCAAGGCTGCGGGAAGCTATGCCTCGTGGCATCCCGAGGGAAGATATTGCGCATACGCCGTCAACTCGGTGCATCAGAGCTTCTTCACCGACAAGGATCATAACCTTGAGGTGTATCATAAGTTCAGCGACGTGATGGTGCTCGACACCGAGACTGGCCAACTCATCCTCTCTCCCCTACTCTCCACCGACGCTCTGGAGATATTTCCCGCCTTCTCTGCAGATGGCAAGACGCTGTTTTTCAGCACGTCCAATAACTGCAATGTGCCAGCTGAATACGAGAAGGTGAAGTGCAGTCTTTGCGCCATATCCTTTGACTCCAAGACAGGACAGTTTGGCGAGAAGGTTGACACACTGCTCAATGGTCCTGCCACCGACCGCAGTTATGTGCTTGCGCGTCCGTCATACGACGGCAAATGGCTTATGTATTGCACCGCCTTGAGATGCAATTTCCCGGTTAGTCAGCGCGAGTCAGACCTCTGGCTAATGGACTTGCGCACAGGCAAGACTCGCCCCATCACCGAGGTAAACACCGACAAGTCGGAGAGCTATCACAACTGGAGCAGCAACAGCCATTGGTTTGTCTATTCATCCAAAGGTCAGGACGGCACCATCTCGCGTGCCTACATGGCATGTATCGACGACAAGGGCAAGGTGACAAAGCCCTTCCTCCTTCCGCAGCGCAATCCGAGAAAAACCGATATGGACAACCTCGATTCATTCAACTGTCCCGACTTCACCCTTACCAAGGTGAATTTCGACATCCGAACCGCACGCGAACAACTTAACTCCACGGAGAGAAAAAAGTGCAGTATAAGATAATACTCTAAATTCTTATTCTTATCATCAACTGCATATTATTTCCCAAAAACATTTGGCAGTTAAAGAATAATTGTGTATATTTGCACGCAAATTATGTAATGTTCATCAAATAGAACGTTAGTCATGGGAAATTACAAGCTGTTGCCGTATGGCATTTCGGACTATGCGCAGGTAAAGCGCGAGGGGTTGTTTATGGTTGACAAGACCAAGTATCTTGAACGTATGGAGAGGGCAGGACACTTCCTTTTCCTTATTCGTCCGCGTCGCTTCGGCAAGAGCATGTTCCTGTCGATGATGGAGTCATATTACGACATCGAGGCAAAGGACAACTTCGACCTACTGTTTGGAGATACTTACGTGGGAAAACATCCTACTGCCGAGCGCAATGAATACCAAGTGCTGAGACTTGACTTCTCCATCACTGGTGGAAACATTGACGAGCTGCGCGAAAACGTTTATGGATATATTGACGTCATGTATGGCATGTTCGTATCTAAATATGCCAAGTATTATCCTGAAGGTTATGAGGAGGGTTTCTACAAGCAGAAATCGACAAGCGACCGAATGAATTACGTACACGCAATGATCAAGAGATATCAAGCTAAGGCATATCTCATCATCGACGAATATGACAACTTCACCAACAACGTGCTCAACAAACATGGTGAAGCCGTATATCATGCCATGACCCACGCCGAAGGTTTCTATCGAGAACTGTTTAAACGTTTCAAGCCCAGTTTCACCCGTATCCTGATGATGGGCGTAAGCCCTGTGACCATGGACGACGTGACAAGCGGATATAATATCGCCACGGCACTGACCCTTGATAAACATTTCAACGAGATGCTCGGATTCAGCGATGAGGAGGTGCGCAAGATTATCCGATATTACAATGAGGCTAGAGCCTTCTCCTTGGACGAGGACGAGACGCTCAGAGCCATGCGCCCGTGGTATGACGGCTATTGCTTCTCGGAGTATGCAAATGTGGAAGGACATCATGTATTTAATCCTGCCATGGTGTTATACTATCTCTGCAATTACATTGATGAAGGTGAGCCACCAACTGACATGATTGACCCCAACACCAAGACCGACTACGCCAAGCTCGACCGCATTGTGCGTCTCGACAAGATTGAGGGCGACCGCAAGGGGGTGCTCTTGGAGATTGCTCAGGAGGGATTCACTCACGGCAGAGTGAAGCGTTCCTTCCCAGCCAACCAGCTCACCGACCCGAACATGTTCAAGAGCCTGCTTTTCTATTATGGCATGGTGACTATAAAAGGTATGGAGGAAGGTATGCCCATCCTTGGCATTCCAAATAACAATGTACGTGAGCAGTATTACAACTATATGTTAGTGGAGTACAACAAGATACATACATTGAATGTCGGTGACCTTGAGGATGCCTTCCGGTTCGCAGCCTATCGTGGACAGTGGCGAGAGATGCTCGAGTGCATCTGCCGCCAGTATCACGACACCACTTCCGTGCGCAGCCTCATCGAGGGAGAGCGCAACCTTCAGGGTTTCATGAACGCCATGCTTACTCTCAACCCATATTACATCACATGTCCAGAGGTAGAGCTTAATCACGGCTATTGCGACTTCTTTTTGATGCCAGACCTCACACGCTATCCCGACATCCGCCATTCCTACATCATCGAACTGAAATATCTTCCGATGACCGCCACCGACGCCGATGCCGAGAAGCAATGGAACGAAGCCGAGGAACAGATACGCGGATATGCCAAGGGTGAGGTGGTGCGCCAGATGATTGGCAACACCGAGCTGCATCTCGTCATCGCCCAGATAAAAGGTTACGACCTGCTGCATCTCGACAAGGTGGAAATTATGTGATGTTCATCAAACATTTTAATATTATTTTTGTCCATAGAAACACATTGAAACACCTTTTTTGCACCATTAGTCGATATTTTGCTAACTTTGCAGCCGAAAAAATTAAATATGCCAATGAAATCATTCTATTCATTATTACTTTTATGCGGATTGGGGCTGACTGCCCACGCACAA
>OBLI01000656.1_pt1 | contig 36142 bp, 25 predicted proteins | sample 1519701 | NCBI WGS metagenome assembly OBLI01 (sample SAMEA3663005, study PRJEB22513) | pig gut metagenome | biome: pig gut; feature: pig-associated habitat; material: faeces | place: France | collected 2012 | reverse complement strand
TGAGGTACAGATGTTTATAATAATAACGCAAAGATAGCAATATTATTGTGTACGGCCAAAAACAAGAAAAGCGTGTAACTCATTGAGCTACACGCTTTCCATTTGATATTGTATTCTTATTTCTCTATGTGCTTATTTCACCTCCTCAAAGTCGGCGTCCTGGGCGTCGTTGGAGCTGTTGTTGTTAGGCTGGGCACCACCATTGAAACCTTGTGCTCCGCCGTTGAAGCCCTGCGGGCCTGCCTGTGGACCTGCCTGCGCTCCTGCCTGTGCCTGATACATCTTCTGGGCGGCGTTGTTGAGCTCAGCGATGGCGGCGTCGATGGCTGCGAGGTCCTGTGCCTTGTGTGCGTCCTTGAGCTTGTTGACAGCTGCCTCTACCTCTGACTTCACGTCGGCAGGGAGTTTGTCGCCAGACTCCTTGAGCATGTTCTCTGTCTGGAAGATCATTGAGTCAGCCTGGTTGAGCTTGTCTATCTTCTCGCGCTCTTTCTTGTCGGCGTCGGCGTTTGCCTCTGCCTCTGCCTTCATGCGCTCGATGTCCTCCTTTGAGAGGCCTGATGATGCCTCGATGCGTATTGACTGCTCCTTGCCTGTCGCCTTGTCCTTGGCTGATACGGAGAGGATGCCGTTGGCGTCAATGTCGAATGTCACCTCAATCTGTGGCACACCGCGGCGTGCGGGTGCGATGCCTTCGAGGTTGAAGTTGCCGATTGACTTGTTCTGTGATGCCATCGGGCGCTCGCCCTGGAGTACGTGGATGGTCACGGCTGTCTGGTTGTCGGCAGCTGTAGAGAATATCTCTGACTTCTTGCAAGGTATTGTCGAGTTGGCGTCGATGAGTTTTGTCATCACTCCGCCCATTGTCTCGATGCCGAGTGTAAGAGGTGTGACGTCGAGGAGGACGATGTCCTGTCCTGCGTCGCCAGCGAGGATTGCGCCCTGGATGGCAGCGCCGACGGCTACTACCTCGTCAGGGTTGACGCCCTTTGATGGTTCTTTGCCGAAGTAGTTCTTCACGAGAGCCTGTACGGCAGGTATACGGCTTGAGCCACCTACGAGGATTACCTCGTCGATATCAGATGTTGATATCTTAGCGTCGCGCACGGCATTCTGGCATGGCACAAGGCAAGCCTGGATGAGGTTGTGTGCGAGCTGCTCAAACTGTGAGCGTGTGAGAGTCTTCACGAGGTGCTTAGGCACGCCGCCCTCTGCTGAGATATAAGGGAGGTTTATCTCTGTCGATGTAGAGCTTGAGAGCTCAATCTTGGCTTTCTCTGCAGCCTCTTTGAGACGCTGCATTGCCATTGGGTCTTTTGTGAGGTCGATGCCTTCGTCGGCCTTGAATCCGTTGGCGAGCCAGTCGATGATGACCTGGTCGAAGTCGTCGCCGCCGAGGTGTGTGTCACCATTTGTTGAGAGAACCTCGAACACTCCGCCGCCGAACTCGAGGATAGAGATATCGAATGTACCGCCACCGAGGTCGAATACTGCAATCTTCATGTCCTTGTTAGCCTTGTCTACACCGTAAGCGAGCGCTGCGGCTGTAGGCTCGTTGACGATACGTCTCACATTGAGGCCTGCTATCTGTCCTGCTTCCTTTGTTGCCTGACGCTGTGAGTCAGAGAAGTATGCAGGGACGGTGATGACTGCCTCTGTGACTTCCTGTCCGAGATAGTCCTCTGCGGTTTTCTTCATCTTCTGGAGCACCATGGCAGAGATTTCCTGTGGTGTGTATTTCTTGCCGTCGATGTCTACTCGTGGCATTCCTCCTTCGTTCACCACTGGGTAAGGCATGCGCTCTATCTCTTTTGCTGTCTGTGCGTATGTCTCTCCCATGAAGCGCTTGATGGAGTAGATGGTCTTCTTAGGGTTTGTGATGGCCTGGCGCTTTGCAGGGTCTCCCACCTTGCGCTCGCCGTTGTCAGCGAATCCTATTATTGAAGGTGTTGTGCGCTTTCCCTCTGAGTTTGCTATTACTACTGGCTCGTTGCCTTCAAAAACGGCAACGCATGAGTTTGTTGTTCCGAGGTCGATACCGATAATCTTTCCCATTGTTTGGTTCCTTTCTATATTTTTTTGTTATTATTTTCTGTTTTGTTATGTGTGTGTTCCCTCGCTTCCTTATAGCGTGGATAGCATCACGCTTATTGTTCAACAACGATTATGCCAGTACGCGCCGATGTGTCAGATGTCTGACATTATGGCAGAATATGGGTGACTGTTGTCCATTGTTTATGGCTTTTCTGTATATTCTGTCGGTAAATGGTGGTATACGTATGCAGGCAGGATTGTGTGTTTGATGGTCTTGTCCCGCGTAGATGTGTCGTTGGGGTAGGGGATTGTGGCGTGTGCATGGTTTTTATCTATGGTCGGGGCGAGTGGTGTGGCTGGGAGTGTGCTATTCTCTATGGTCGGGGCGAGTGGCATGGCTGGGTGTGTTATGTGTGGTTTGGCTATGATGCCAGATGCTATGTGTGGTTGTTGATGGGATGTGTGTTGGCTTTTGTCGTGGTGCCTGGCTGTTCCAGATGTCACTATACAGTATGGGCGGATACCATTCTCTCCGGCAATGCCGTTGTCGGGTATCCGCCCATTCATGTTCTGCTTTCTTCAGCTGGCTTTCGTGTCATTATGAGCCCGTGCCGTATTCTTGACGTTTCGGGGTGTCACTAAGAAAGGCCTATGCGCTGCTGTCCTGCTCGTGTTATAGTCCGAACACGTCTGCCACAGCCTTGTATGTCACTTTGCCTTTGACGATGTTCAGTCCGCGTTTCAGGGCTGCGTCGTCCTCGCATGCCTTCTCCCATCCCTTGTCGGCCAGTTTGAGCACATAGCCGAGTGTAGCGTTTGTCAGGGCTATTGTCGATGTGTTAGGCACTGCTCCTGGTATGTTTGCTACAGCGTAGTGTACTATTCCGTCGACGGTGTATGTCGGTTCGGAGTGGGTCGTGGGGTGAGATGTCTCGAAGCATCCACCCTGGTCTATGGCGACATCGACGAGCACTGTCCCCGGCTCCATGAGTTTCAGCATATCGTGTGTGATGAGGTGTGGGGCCTTGTCTCCTGGCACGAGCACTGAGCCTATCACTATGTCGACATCCCTCAGCTCTCTCATGATGTTATGTCGGGAAGAGTAAACGGCGTTGACATTGGCAGGCATGGTTATGGAGAGCTCTCGCAGTCTTGGCTGTGAGATATCGGTTATGATGACATCAGCTCCCATTCCGGCAGCCACTCTTGCGGCAGCCTGTCCCACTATTCCGCCTCCGAGGACGAGCACCTTAGCCGGTTTCACTCCCGGCACTCCGCATATTAGTTTCCCTTTCCCACCTTTTGTCTTCTGTAGGTAGTATGCGCCGTTGAGAGTGGCCATCCGTCCTGCCACCTCGCTCATAGGCACCAGCAGTGGCAGCGAGCCATCGTCAAGCTGCACTGTCTCATAGGCGAGACACACGGCTCCGCTTTTCAGCATAGCCTCTGTCAGCTCTCTGTCGCATGCGAAGTGGAAATATGTGAACAGCAGCTGTCCTGGCCGCACGAGAGGGTATTCTGGCTCGATAGGCTCCTTCACTTTCACTATCATGTCAGCAATGGCGTATGTCTCCTCTATTGTCGGCACTATTGTGGCGCCGACAGCCTTATAGTCGTCATCGGCAAAACCACTGTTCTCGCCAGCGGTATGCTGAACGTAAACCTCATGTCCGTGTTTCACCAACTCGGCTACTCCGGCAGGAGTCATGCCGACACGGCTCTCGTTGTTCTTGATTTCTTTTGGAATACCGACTCTCATAATGTCTTTGATTTTTAAGGTTAATATGGTATGTTTGTAGACAGTGTCGTTTTCCTTATTCCGTTATGGATATGTGTTTATGCCAGTGATGTTTTCGCATATATCCACACATCATTTTATGGGAGCAAATTTATTATTTTTCGTTAGAAAAACAATCGGTGTGATGTGATATTTAACTATAATTAAGGGATAGGAAATGACTGTGGCTATTCAGTGAATATTGTAAGCAGCACGCGCTTGCAGTGCGGGTTAATTGAGATACTAAACTATTTCTGTCCGGTAGACATTATGATAAGTTGCGATTCTTTTACCGGGCAGTGATATGCTGCCGGCTGATGCTATTGTGGCGACATACTGCATCTGACATTCGCTGAATACTTTCAAAAATGTCGTGATTTCTTTTGGTGTTATACCTAACTTTATGTATCTTTGCAGTATGAAAAGCAGAGAAGGAGGTCTGCATGAGGGTGTCTCTGAATTGTCTTTGAGTGTGATAATCATACAGAAGATGATTTCTGCCAGGCCATAAGGACACCGCCCGATTCTCTTTGGACATAGCCATGGCGTGTAAATGCCGCTGAAAGCAAAAAGCAAATGACATACATTAAAAATCTGACAACCATGAGAAAAGCATTATTGTCGCTCTTCTGTCTTGCCTCCAGCATAGTCACGATGGGGCAGGACGCGTATATATTCACGTCGTTCAACGAGCCGTCGATTGATGGTCTGAGATATCTCTACAGTTATGACGCGCTCCACTGGGACACGATTCCTGGGGTGTGGATGACACCCACGATAGGCAACGAGCGGGGGTATATCGACGCTTTCACGCATGAGGCCTGCGTCCCGACGTTCGCACCGGACTGCCGTGTCCTCCGCGACCCCTCCATCGCCCAAGGCCCTGACGGCACGTTCCACCTTGTCTGGACAACCCAGTGGATGGGAAGCAAGGGTTTCGGCTATGCCCACTCGAAAGACCTCATCAACTGGTCGGCACAGATAGAGATACCTGTCATGCAGGATGCTGAGACAAACAATGTATGGGCTCCGGAGATAATGTATGATGACGACGAGAAGGTCTTTGTCATCATATGGTCGTCGATGATAGCGCCTGAGGACTACACTGAAGCCGACAAGCTCGGCAAGAATGGTGCCCACCGCATGTGGTACACCACCACGCGTGACTTCCGCCGCTTCACTCCTGCCCGCCGCTATTATGACCCGGGATTCAACAGCATAGACGGATTCCTCCTGAAGCGTGCGAAGAACGACTATGTCCTCATCTCGAAGGACAACCGCAAGCCGGGATTCTCCAATCTCTTCTGCTCGTTCTCGTCGTCGCTCCACGGTCCGTTTGTGACAGCCGACAACGCCCCTGTGGGCACTACGCCCAGTGTGACATTCGGGCGGGAATACTCAGAGGGCCCCTGTGCGATAAAGGTCGGCGACGAGTGGCTGATATATTTCGACCAGTACCGCCCGACACAAGAGTTCGGGGCCGTGACGACACGTGACTTCAAGACCTTCACCCCGATAAACGACAAGATAAGCGTCCCCGCCGCCCATAAGCACGGCACAATAATCAAGGTATCGCGCGATGTGCTCGACAATCTGCTGCGTCACGCCGGCATACGCCCTAAGAAGAGATAGCCCTGCGAGACAGCCGTAAGACAGCAGATATACGGTCGCTCTCCCATATGTACTGAATGAGCCTCCCATTGGTACAGGATGAGAGGCTCATTAATGCTGGATGAGAGGCTTATCCAGTATGTATGAGGATGAAGTTTGTAACCGCGTGTCTTACAGCATGTTGCCACATAGCGCTCCCCCTGATGTGCCAAGATTAGTCTCCCCCAACGCTGTCGGGGTGGCATCAGGAAGCCCAGAATAGAGAAAAGAGAAAGGAAAAATGAGAACAAACCATATTGCAGACGCCCTGCTCACTACACTGCTCCTTGCCGTTGCGGTGTCATCCCCAGCCCAGACGGTGGCAGACTCCCTGCTCTTTGAGGAGAGCCATGCCCTGGACACGGCCGGTGTCAACGAGCTGCGCCTGAATATAGACAATCTTGACTTCTTCCGTGACAACGAGTATAAAGGCCACCTCACGAAGGGGTACACCCTTCCCGGTTTCCGTCTCCGCCCCACGGTGAGCTACCAGCCGTTATCCCGTCTTCGTCTCGACGGAGGGGTCTATATGCTCCATTATTGGGGCGCCAACAAGTACCCCAACCTCAACTATGGTGGCCTGCCGGTGTGGATGGGCAACCAGACACAGCGTGGTTTCCACCTTGTCCCCTTTCTCCGTGTCCATTATGCCCCCAGTGCCAGTTTCCATCTCGTCCTTGGCAGCCTCTACGGCCAGTGCAGCCACCGTCTCGCCGAGCCACTCTACAACCCCGAGATGGCCCTGTCGGCCGACCCAGAGACCGGATTCCAGATACTCTGGTCGACACCCTGGCTGAATCTTGACACATGGATAAACTGGGAGAGCTTCATCTACCGTGGCGATGACCATCAGGAGAGCTTCACCTACGGGCTGTCGTCGCGCTTCCTGCCCAACCGCCCCTCCTCGCCCCTCCATGTATATATCCCCCTCCAGATTGTAGCCCAGCACCATGGTGGCGAGACGAACACAGAGGCAGAGGAGCGCAGCGTAAAGACATGGGTCAATGCCGCTGTGGGGTGTGGTGTGACATTCAACCTCGCCAACAGTCTGCTGCACAGTGTCAATCTCGAGCTTCTCGCCGCCGCCTACAGGCAAGTGGCGGGAGAGGAGCTGCCTATGGACAATGGCGTCGGCCTGCACGCAAAGGTGTCGGCACAGATATGGCGTGTCAGTCTGAAGGCGGCCTATTGGCATGCGAGGGATTTCATAACAGTCCTCGGCAACCCACTCTTCGGAGGCATAGGCATAGACGAGGACGGATACACCATCAGCCGCCAGCGCATGGCATACGCCACAGCCACCTACGGACAGGAGATAGGCCAGGGATTCTCGTTAGGCTTCCATGCCTCGGTATACAATAACTTCGGAGCCGACGCCTACAGCGTGGAGGAAGGCCACTACCGCGAGAAGAGCGCAGTGAGCATAGCGGCGGGAGTCTATATGAGGTACAACACAAGCTTCCTGCTGAAGAAGCTCAGGAGATAGGCCGCTGCCAACAACGCTCACATCGAGCCTGCCACACATCAGGCGAGACAGACATTCAGGGCCACGCATACCCCAAGGACAGCGGCCATAGCCATGGGCAGCCGGCACGCATACCCCAAGGACAGCGGCCATAGCCATGGGCAGCCGGCATGCATACCACAAGGACAGCAGCAAGAGCCATGGGTAGCCGGCACGCATACCACAGCCGTAAGCCCCGCAAAAGACACAATCCCCACGACGTAACCATACAAGAACAGACAATGACACTCGAAGAGAAAATACGCACAGACATACACCGGTATCTCGTAGATAAAGGCTATGCTGACGCCCACATGCCCCAATGCCCTGACGTAGAGGCAGAATGGGAGAAGATAGGCGCGGCATATCTGGCTGACGGAATACGCGAGTTCAATGACTATCCCACGGTATCACTCGGCTGGATGATGCTCATAGGCATGGCTGTAGCCAAGATGTGGGACACCGACTGGGAGACATACAAGAATACAGGACACCCCTACGAGACCCTGCGCGACAAGCGTGGCTATGACCATACCGACGAGTATATCCTCCAGGAGGTGCTCTCTCTCAGCAGAGAAGAAGAGCAGGCTGTGAGCCAGCTTGCCGGCGATACTGCCGAGCGTGTCTATGGCCTGTATCTCCACCAGCGCTTTGAGCCTGCCACGCCCGAGGCCTTCCGCGGCTATGTCGCCTGCCTCCACCAGCTCTACCTCATGGGCATGGCCGTAGAGCTGAAAGCCTTGGGATACAGGATGTCGAGGGTAGAATAGGAGGAAACCCTATATAGAAAAGGAAAAGCCCTACCACATGATATGGACATCCCCTTCTCCTTGAACGCAGAAATGATTACCTTTGCCATCGTGAACAATAAGAAAGAGGTGGCAGACGTGAGCGTCGCACAATAAGAATACCTCTCTGCCACTAACTCTATGACCAATTAATAGACAGAGATTATGATGAGCAAGACAAGCAAGGTGATGATGACAGCATTGATGCTGACACTCACGACGATGATGAGCGCACAGGAGCTGGGGACCAGGAATATCACGACCAGCAGCAAGAGCCATGACCATAGAGCCAGTGTGGGCGTAAGCATAGCCCATGACAGACACGAAGGCAGCCCCCAGGGCAGACCGGCGCGCCACGGCAGGCATGGCCGCATGGGCTGCGAGCCGGAGCGTTATCTCGTCACAGACTTTGATGTCTACTACGGCGGACACAAGGTCAAGGGTGCCTCGGCGACATCGTTCAAGGACCTTGGTATGGGCTACGCCAAGGATGCCTTCCATGTCTATCACGACGGCATGAGGCTGGAAGGCGCCTCGGCGACATCGTTCGAGATTCTCGGCTGGGGCTACAGCAAGGACTCATTCAGTGTCTACTATTGCGGGCGGAAGATAGAGGGCGCGTCAGCCTCAAGCTTCTGTGCCGGGCGCGACGGATATGGCAAGGACTCATTCAGTGTCTACTATTGCGGGCGGAAGATAGAGGGCGCGTCAGTCTCAAGCTTCCGTGCCGGGCGCGACGGATATGCCAGCGATACATTCAACACATATTATGAGGGTGTGAGGATAGAATAGCCGCCTCCTTGCCCATGGTGTGTGGTGGGGGCACAGCCATGCCCCCAGACATCCTCCCCAAACAAGTCGTCATATAAGGAAACCACCGTCCGGCATCGCTCATGATGCGCTGTGCCGGATGATAAACAATAAACAAGAGCATCAGACAAAGAGCAGGACACCCATGGTTTGGACAGACCAGATACGTCAGGTGAAGATAGCATTGGTTGCAGTGGCTGTGGTTATAGCCGCTGCATCGCTCATTGCGTCCCATATCCTTGTGAGCGACCTCAAGGTAGAGGAGCAGAACAAGATGGCGATATGGGCCGAGGCGATGCGCTCGCTGAACACTGCCGACGAGACAACCGACCTGAATCTTGTCCTCCGTGTGCTTGATGGGAACAACACCATACCAGTCATCGTGACCGACGAGAAAGGCAATGTCCAGACCATGCGTAATGTGACAGTCTCATACAATGACGACGCCGACAGCATAGCCAAGGTGACACGCCTCGCCGAGATGTGGATGGGCGAGGGGCATGTCGTGCGTATCAAGCTCGACAGCAAGTCGTATATCAATGTCTGTTATGACGAGTCGCTCATGATAAAGCGCCTCGCCACATACCCGTATATACAGCTCGGCGTTGTCATCCTCTTCGCCATTGTGGCCGTCTTCGCCCTCCTCACCTCCAAGCGTGCAGAGCAGAACAAGGTCTGGGTAGGCCTGTCGAAAGAGACCGCCCACCAGCTCGGCACCCCGATATCGTCGCTTATGGCATGGGTGGAGATACTGCGGGAGACGTATCCGGAGGACGCGCTCATACCAGAGATGGACAACGATGTCAAGAGGCTGCAGCTCATAGCCGACCGCTTCTCCAAGATAGGCTCTACACCCGAGCTGAGAGACGAGTCTCTGGCTGAGGTGATACAGAATGTTGTGGGATATATGGAACGCCGGACATCACACAAAGTCATCATAGAGACAAGCATCGACGACGAGCAGGCGACAGCGATGATAAACCGGCAGCTGTTCGAGTGGGTCATCGAGAACCTCTGCAAGAACGCCGTCGACGCCATGGAGGGAGAGGGACGCATAACCATCAGCGTCGGCACAAGCATGGGACGGAAGACCATTGATGTGGCAGACACGGGCAAAGGCATAAGGAAAAAGGATATCACCAATGTCTTCCGCCCGGGCTTCACGACAAAGAAACGGGGCTGGGGACTGGGACTGTCTCTCGCCAAGCGCATTGTCGAGGAGTATCACCATGGGCGCATATATGTCAAATCGTCAGAGGTGGGAGTCGGGACGACATTCCGCATAGAGCTCGCCTGAGTCTCCCCGCAATGCCTGTATACTCAATGCTATACCCACAGGCTATATGCCATTAGGCGAAACACAGCCTCTCATGTCATGGTTCCCTGCCTCTCGTGTCACGGTTCCCAGCCTCTCGTGTCATGGTTCCCTACCTCTCGTGTCATCTGCTCCAATGTCAATGTCACCACTATATACCAAGAAGATTTAACCTAAACCTAAAACCATATTATATATTATGAGACACAATGTCATCCTTTCGGCAATACTTCTCATGTTCTCCTTGCTCGCTACGGCAGCCAAGGACTATACACCCGAGCCGTACACATGGACCACACAGAGCGACAACTCGAGCGGCTCCATGCCTTGCGGTGGACATGATATCGGCATGAACGTGTGGGTGGAGCGTGGCGATCTCCTCGTCTATCTCTCCCGCAGTGGCTTCTTCGACGAGCACAATACTCTCCTCAAGGCAGGACGCCTGCGCCTTCGTCTTGAGCCGAAGGACGCCACAGGCACATCAGTCTTCGACGGTGAAGACTTCAGGCAGACCCTCTCGCTCGATGACGGAGCCGTTTATGTCAGAGGAGGTGGTGTCACCGTGCGTCTCTGGGCCGATGTCCATGAGCCCAAGGTCTTCGCTGAGATAAAGTCAGCAAAGCCAGTGAAGGCAACCCTCGCCTATGAGTCATGGCGGCATAAGGACCGTCCTGTCCCACGTGAGGCCGTGCAGCAGTTCACATGGAAGTGGCTCTCGAAAGGCGGACATATAACCTACGCCGACAGCATACGCCCCGGGAAGAGCTCCATAATATTCGAACACCATAACCGTAAGGAGACAGTCTACGACTATACAGTCAGCTACGAGAAGCTCGACGCTGTCAAGCACAATATCAACAACCCCATAGGCGACCTCTCTTTCGGCGGCCGCATGTCAGCCCCCACGTTCACATACACAGGCACAACAGATGGCGTTTACGCCTCGACCGACTACCGTGCGTGGAACTATGTGTCGCCATCGCTGACCCGCTCCACCATCACTGTTGAGCTCGCTGTCAACAAAGGCCCATTGCAGTTGCCGGGGAAGAGTGTCACGGCCGATGCCTCCAAGCGTCGCAGCAGCCAATGGTGGCATGCCTTCTGGCAGCGCTCGTACATCAAGTCGGCCCATCCTGACGCAGCCCGCATAGCCCGCAACTACGAGCTCTTCCGCTATATGCTCGGATGCAATGCCTATGGCCAGTGGCCCACGAAGTTCAATGGTGGGCTCTTCACGTTCGACCCTGTCTATGCAAGGGCTGACAGTCCGTTCACACCCGACTTCCGCTGCTGGGGCGGAGGAACCATGACAGCACAGAACCAGCGCCTCGTCTACTGGCCCATGCTGAAGTCAGGCGATACAGACATGATGCGCTCACAGTTTGATACATACCTGTATATGCTTCCCGGAGCAAAGGCAAGGACACAGCATTATTGGGGACACGGAGGCGCATGCTTTGAGGAGCAGATAGAGAATTTCGGGCTCCCTAACCCGGCAGAGTATGGCAATCACAAGCCCGGACAAGACCCCTCGTGGATGAAGAACAGCTGGCTGGAGTATCAGTATGACACAGTGCTCGAGTTCTGCCAGATGATACTGATGGCCAATGAGTATGCAGGCATGGACATAACGCCCTACCGTGAGCTTATTACAGAGTCCGTCAGGTTCTTCGACGAGCACTACCAGTATCTCGCACGGCAGCGGGGTACCAAACCACTGACAGAGGATGGGAAACTCGTCGTCTACCCGTCGTCAGGCTGCGAGACATACAAGATGGCATACAACCCGAGCAGTGTCATAGCAGCCCTCAAGGCTGTCGTAGCCACACTTGAGCGTCACGGAGGGCTGGCAGCGTGGGGGCTCGACTCCGCCTTTGCCCAGCGGATTCCCGACATCCCCACACGCACGATAGAGAATCTCTTATGTATAGCGCCAGCCGTAACCTGGATGCGGATAAACAATGTAGAGTCGCCACAGCTATATCCTGTCTTCCCATGGCGCATATACGGCCTCGGGCGTCCTGATATTGATGTCGCGCTCAATACATACTTCAAGGATGATTATGTCCAGAAGATGCGCTCATCGGCTGGATGGAAGCAGGACAATATATGGGCTGCCACACTTGGTGTCCTTCCTGATGCCGTCCGCCTCTGCAAAGAGAAGTTCGCCGATGGCCCATACCGCTTCCCCGCTTTCTGGGAAATAGGCTTCGACTGGGCTCCCGACCATAACCGCGGTGGCTCAGCGATGATAGGGCTGCAGGAGATGCTGCTACAGGAGAAACCCGACGGAGAGCTGATGCTCTTCCCGTGCTGGCCGAAAGAATGGGACGCTGAGTTCCGCCTGCACGCTACAGGAGGCCGAACAGTTGACGCAAGAATAGCCAACGGCGCCGTGACAGCCACATCGACAGTGACCGACGGGCGAGGCCGCACAACCACGACTGACATCCCCGCTCCACTCAGAGTGACAATCTTCGGCGACAGCTACTCAACGTTCGAGGGCTATCTGACACCATCAACCAACGAGCCATGGTATTACTGGCCAGGCTCTCCTGCAAGGACAGAGGGCAATGATGTCTGCCATCCAGCACAGACATGGTGGTGGCAGGTGGTCAGAAGACTCGGGGCGAGACTCGAGACAAACAACTCGTACAGCGGCTCCACAATTGGCTACACGGGATATGTAATACCCGAGACCGGCAAGCACGACGATTACAAGCCCCGCTCATTCATCACACGCCTGCCCGACCTTGGCAACCCTGACCTCATATTGATATGTGCCGGCACCAACGATTCGTGGGACGGGGAGGAGATAGGAGAGTATAAATACGAGGGATGGACAGAGGCTGACCTCTACACATTCCGCCCCGCCATGGCCAAGTTCTGCTCTGAGCTCAAGCGTCTCTATCCCGACAAGCAGGTCCTCTTCATCATCAACAGCGAGTTGAAACCAGATTTCGTCGAGTCCATGAAAGTCATCATGGAGCGGTACGGAGTAGAGTGGCTCCAGCTGAAGAATATCGACAAGCAGTATGGACATCCATCCGTGAAAGGCATGCGCGCCTTTGCCGACCAGGTCTGTGACTATCTTCAGAATAAGAGATAAATACCCCTCCTGGCCACAGAGAGCTCCATGCGGGAAAACAGTCTGGACAAGATGTCAGGAGGGTCCAACACCATAGAGAAGACAGGCAGAAACAAACGGGAGAGCCATATCCCCACCAGAAGAAAGGCTGGGGATATGGCTCTCTCGTAGTATGATAAAAACAGGTATGGCGTATACGAGGATGTGAGGCTATGCAATGATGGCCAGAAGACCATCCACAAACTCTGATGGCTGCTCAGAACCTACAAACACTGATGACAGTTCAGAACCTACAAACTCTGATGGCTGCTCAGAACCTACAAACACTGATGACAGTTCAGAACCTACAGACACTGATGGCTGCTCAAAACCTGAACACCTGTGCCCCTATCTGGAAGAAAGCCCTGTCCATCACAGGATTGAACACAGCGCAGGCAAAAACAGGGAGCTTGTAGTCATGTGCAAGGCGTATGAGTCTCTCAGCTCTCAGTTGCAGATGAATCAGTCCCGCCTTGTCACTATAGAAAGTGCTTGTGTCGCCTTTCTTGCCTGCCAATGTGAAAGTGCCACCCATAGAAGCGTCAAATCTCCAGTCGCTATTCCTGAAGATGGGATACTCTGCTGACACATAGCATGAATAGCGGTTGGCACTGTTGTCGCTCCAGCGGTCGCGCCCGGAAAGTATGGTCGACCAGCTGACGGTTAGAGGGAACCGTCGGATATCGTGGGCAAAGCTATAGGAGAGAATGCAGTCGAGAAAGCGGCCTGTGGAATGGGCAGAGTAGTTGAAGAACTCGCTGGTATTGTAGTCGGCGCCAGGCGAGAAATTGTATGTGTCCCACAAAGCCAGCTTCCAGCCACCGGCCTTCACCTCACCGAAGAAATTGAACTCCTTGTAATCGCCTGATGCATTAGTCCCACTCCATAATCCCAGCTTGAAGTGTTCTTCTGGATCGTGTATGGCAAGGTCGGCACACATAACCAGGCCGTCACTCACCTCAATGCCTCTCCACAGGTGGTTGTTGGCAATCTCAAGACCGAAATCCACATAATCCGTCACACTCTTCTTGTCCTGAGCCTGAGCAGCAGTGCAGAAACACACTGCTGTCAGGAATCCCAAAACTAATCTATAAAAAAAATCATTGCTTCTGCTGTAATACTGGCGCTTCATCATATCTCATGCCTCGATATCAAAATCAATAATCACCTTCATTGTTGTCGACTTGTTGTCGTCGATATATTTATACGCCTCGTCATACTGCTCGAAAGCGAACCTGTTGGAAATAAGCGGCTGGAGATTGACAATGCCGCGGCTGACATAGTCGACAGCTGTCAGATAGTCCTCATGGCGATACATCATGGTGCCGATGAGACGAAGTTCATGCTCACCAAGGTAGAACATGCTGAGTGCGGGATCTTTTGCAAACACCGCCACTATAACCAAATCGCCGCCTTTCTCTATGGTCTCCATAAGCGAGCGCACACTCGACTCGACACCTGCCACCTCAAAACCAACCTGATAGCCCTCATCGCCGAATGCCTCGCGGACTGCGTCCCTCATCGGTGTCTTCAGCACATTGGCTGTATATTCAATGCCACACTCACGTGCCTTGGCAAGACGCAAATCGCTCACATCGGTAATCAGCACCCTCTTGGCTCCACGTGCCTTGCAGAACTGGGCAACGAGATTGCCAATGGCTCCGGCACCGCTCACAACAACGTTCTTGCCCTTGACATCAGTACGGTTGGTGGCATGGGCTCCAACAGCTGAAGGCTCTATCATGGCCCCATAGTCGAGGCTCATACCCTCAGGCAGAACGACAACACGGTCGTCGGTGGTGATGAAATAGTCCTGCGCCACACCATCAGCCTGGAAAGCCTCTACGCGAAGATGCTCACAGACATTATACTGCCCACGCCTGCAAGGGCCACATTCACCACACACAAGTTGTGGGCGGGCTGTGACTCTGTCACCTGGCTTGCACACTGTCACCTCAGCGCCGACAGCGACCACCACGGCCGAAAACTCATGGCCCTGCACCACAGGATAGAACGTCGCGGGGTGTAATCCGTGGTAGGAATGTATCTCGCTGCCACAGATGCCTATGCGCTTCACGTTGATAAGGACCTCATGTGCCTGCAGATTCTCAGCCTTGGGCTGCTCTATCTCATTGAATACGATACTCTTCGGTGCTACTAAAACTGCTTGTCTCATAATGAATTATATTTGCTTGGGTTATTTGCTTTGTTTATATTTCTGTATATTATCTCCTGTTACCAAGTTCCTTGACAATCTGGTTATACTCTTTCCTGCCCAGACGATAGAAGAGCATGATACCTGCTGTGATGACCCACAAGATGCCGGGGACAGTGCTGAAAGCATGATGCATCACCTCCTTGACAGTGTCCGTCTGCTCCACATTAGGCTCATAACCAGCCCATCCCATAACCAAGGCGAGCAACGAGGTGCCCAGAGCCATGCCAATCTTATTGGCCAGAGAGATGAATGAATACTGGAAACCATCGTTACGGATACCTGTCCTCCACTCTCCGTATTCCACACAGTCAGGAATTATGGCATATATGGCGGTGTTGAAACCAGAGAAGAAGAACTGGGCAAGGGCTGCTAAAGTATAGAACAAGACAGGGGTTTCCTCAATAGAGAAAAAGTAAAGCGCAATCATGCTCACTCCCATGAGCATGCTGAAGACACTCGCTGCCCAGCCTTTATTGCCAGTCCATTTGAATACCAGGGGGAAGAGTGCGGCACCTATGATAGACGGGATGACAATCACTCCAGAGAAGAATGAGAAGAGATCCTCATTGCCCTCGACATATTTGAAATAGTATATAAGGTCAGCATTCCGGCCGTAAAGGATGAAGCCGAAAAGCAGTTGCCCTATCACAGCCATCAGGAAAGGCTTGTTCCTCAGCACAGCCCTTAACTGTTCTCCGACAGGATACGCCTTCTGTGCTACAGGTACAGCCACCACCTCCTTGGTCTTTGCAAAACAAAACCAATGACAGCATGTGAATATGCAGCCGTAGATAGCTGCCACACTGATGAAGCCCTGGGCACTGCTGAGCGTGCCGTCGCCACAATATTTGACAAGTGGCACAGTGATGATGTTAATGACACCTATGGCTATCATCGCAGCCACCGAGCGGCTGGTGTTTATATGCGCACGCTCATCTATGTCCTGTGTCATGGCTCCGCATAGTGTGCCGTATGGCAGATTGACACATGTATAGCCTAACACCAACAGTCCATAGGTTATACTCATATAGATAATCTTGCCAGTATAGTCCATGTCAGGATGTGCCCAAAAGCTGAGAACCAGCACAAGGGCTGTCACTGGAGCCCCGAAAAGGAGCCATGGGCGATAACGTCCCCAATGTGACCTCGTGCGGTCACTGAGGCTGCCTATGAGCGGGTCGTTGAAAGCATCCCAGAAACGAGATACAAGCATGAGGGTCGCCACTGCCGCCATGCTGATACCAAACACATCTGTATAGAAAATCATGAGGAACGACACGACAAATGACCAGCTGAAGTTACAGCCAATATCGCCAAAACCATAGGCAATCTTGCTGATGAAAGGGACTTTCCCCTCATTGGGGATAGGTTTTAGATTCTCCATTTTTTTTTGTTTGATTTTAGTTTTTCGCTTGTTTTGATAGGTGTTCACAAAGTTAGCTGTATCATGCCAAGGCTGCGGAGGGGGGGGCTCTGCCGGCCTTCAGCCCCTGCCCCGCGCTTTTTGACAATGCAAAGGTATAGATTTACAGACATGTAATCAAGCGTCAGAAAGAATATTTTTCCCACAACCGTTCCCGCAACCGTTCCCATTTTTCGCAACCGTTCCCATTGCGATTCAAAAGAAAATGCTTAACTTTGCAGAAAAACCACCATAGCATGAAATACACCACCATTGTCGACATAGCCAGAGAGCTGGGGCTCTCTAAAAGCACAGTCTCCCGAGCCTTGTCCGGAGACACCCACAATGTCAAGCCAGAGACCATGAGGCTCATCTGCGAGACAGCCAGACGCATGGGATACCAGCGCAATGAGATGGCCGTCAACCTGCGGCGCCAGAGCACACGCAACATAGGCATCATCATCCCTGAAGTGGTCACGTCGTTCTTCATGAATTTCATCCAGCACGCCCAGAAAGAGCTGCATGACCGTGGCTATCGTACCATCATCGCCGTCTCAAACGAGGATTCCGAGATAGAGGCCGAGAACCTGCAGATGCTGGAACAGTGTCGTGTGGAAGGAATCCTGATGAGCGTGTGCCATAACAGCAGGAATGTCAGCCTGTACAAGAAGGTCATGTCCCACGGCATCCCCATTGTCTTCTTCGACAGGATGGTGGAGGGGATAGACGCCTCGCAGGTGCGCATTGACGATTATATTATGGCATTCTTCATGGTGGAGAGGCTGATAAGGCGTGGCTGCCGGAAGATAGTCCATCTTTCAGGCCCAGACCATATCAGCAATGGTTATGAGCGGCATCGCGGTTATCGGGATGCCCTTGAGAAATTCTCAATCCCATATGACAGGCGATACGTCATAAGAGGAGGGCTCAGCGCAGAGGAGGGAGGGGCGGCCATAGAGAGCTTCATATCACAGGGGCTGGCATTGGACAGTCTGTTCGGATTCACAGAGACAGCCACTCTGGGTGCTAAGAGCGTATTGCAAAAGATGAACTACCGCATACCTGATGATGTGGCGCTATGCTGCATCTCGGGCACAGCGCTCTGCACGCTTGTCCATCCCACCGTCACGTCGGTGGAGCAACCTGTAGGGGAGATGGCAGCCCTCTCGTGCAAGTTGCTGCTCGGCCAGATAGCCGACCCTGACTCTCCGCGGGAGAGCATCGTGCTGAGGGGAGACATAAAGGAGAGGGAGTCTACCAGATGAGAGTGTGGTCTCCCCCCGCAGCGGGCAGCGTGTCATACAGGGGACAATCACTGCATAATATCTCGTAAACATATTTATGAGGAGGGGGGGAGATAAGCCCCGGTCAACAGTCATATTGGAATCAGATGTCAGCCGGTAAGATTGTCTCTACGGCTAATTTGGGATGCTTACCATTCTTTACACTCCTGAAATACGTCAAATTTGGGATGCTTACCTACGGCTTGCCTGCAAGCATAACGCAAAAGGGGGAGGCGGACGCTTTATCCTGATTAGGGTAAGCATCCGCCTCCTCGAGTTATGGGGTCAGACAGTGTGTGGACAGTATGGTTTATGTTGTGTCCGTATGGGAGAATGGGGGTGGTGTCTTTACAAGACTCCGTAAACACATTGCCACCTGTCTATATATATGTGTGTTTGGGCCTCATGTATGCGTGTGGCCGCCGCTGTGTCCCCTTTATGTCATGACATCGGCGTGCATATGGTGGCCTCATTACGTCAAGCCTACATTGACAGGCAGTTGAATCCGCCGTCGACTACAGCTACGGTTCCTGTTACGAACTTGGCGGCGTCGGACATGAGGTAGTGGATTGTGCCGCAGAGCTCGTCAGGCTCGCCCATGCGACCGAACGGTGTCTGGCGTATGACATCATTGCCACGCTGTGTGTATGAGCCGTCGGGGTTAGTGAGCAGGGTGCGGTTCTGCTCTGTGATGAAGAATCCCGGCGCGATGGCATTGACACGTATCCCCTCTCCGAACTTCCTTGCGCACTCAGTGGCCATGAAAGCGGTGAAATTGCTTATGCCAGCCTTTGCCGCCGCATATCCGCAGACACGTGTGATGGGGCGGAAGGCGGCCATCGAGGAGAAGTTTATGATGGAGCCTTTGCCCTGTGCCACCATCGGCTTCAGGAATACCTGTGTGGGGATGACGGTGCCAGTGAGGTTGAGGTTGAGCACTTTCTGGAACTGCTCTGTCTCCAGGTCGAAGAAGTTCTTGTCGGGAGCGATGGTCGCTCCTGGCATGTTGCCTCCAGCGGCATTGAGCAGAGTGTCTATGCGGCCGTATTTTGCCATGATGTCGTCACAGTTCTTCTGTACGACAGCCTGGTCCATCACATCGGTCTTCATGAACTCGCAGACTCCTCCGGCAGCCTGTATCTCGGCTGCTATCTTGTTGCCCACGTCAGCCTTGCGTCCGAGGATGATGACCTTGGCACCCTCGAGAGCGAGGTATTTTGCTATGCAGCGGCCGAGTATTCCTGTGCCGCCTGTTATGACTACGACGTAGTCCTTGATGTTGAAAAGTTCAGTCATGATGTCTTGTTTCTGTTTTCAGGTTAGTTCTTGTGGTCTTATTCTTGAGCTATTGTGGCGAGTATTCCCTGCACTTGTCCCATGGCGAACATGCGCCCGAGGAATGAGTATCCGGCGTTGTACCCACGGTTCTCGTCGCCGAGCATTGTCATGCCGTGGTCCACGCGGAATGGCAGGTTGGGGTTCTCGTGCTCAAATATGCGTGCGAGCTCAACCACATTGGCGCGGCCTCCGAGATGTGACGCCTCAGTGAAGTCGCCGTTGGGGAATACCTTGCATGAGCGCAGATGCACGAACCATGTGCGCGAGGCGTACTTGCGTGCCATCTCCACCACGTTGTTGTGTGCGCCGGCAGATAGTGAACCGGCACAGAATGTCAGTCCGTTATGCTTGTTGTCGACAGCTTTCAGGAACCACTCGATGTCCTCGTCGTTAGTGACGATGCGTGGCAGGCCGAGAATCTGGAACGGAGGGTCGTCAGGATGGACACACATGTACATGTCGCACTCCTCACAGACGGGCATTATGGCGCTGAGGAAATAGGCCATGTTCTGGCGCAGCTTGTCGCGGTCTATGCCCTTGTACAGGGCGAGGAGCTCTCTGAAAAGCTCTACGGGATGCTCATCACCCTCCTTGAAGTTGCCGCTGACGAATCCCTGCGTCTTTATCACGATGTTCTCGACGAGGGCGTGGTCTTTCTCCGGATTCATGGTCAGGCGCAGCTCCTCCACCTCCCGCAGTATATCTCTCCCGTTAGGCTGTCCGTCAGGTCCGAGCACCTTGAAGTTCTTCCAGTCGTCGGCAGCGCCCTCGCGTTTGAGTATGTGTATGTCAAAATAGGCGAACTCCGGGATGCTGAAATAGAGGTTGCTTGTGCCGTCGGCGTTAGGGTGGAGCAGGTCAGTGCGTGCCCAGTCGAGCACTGGCATGAAGTTATAGCATACGGTGTGTATGCCTTCTGCTGCCAGATTGCGCAGGCTCTCCTTGTATATCTCTATCTGCTCGTCGCGGTCAGGGCCTCCGTATTTTATTGTCTCGGTGACGGGCAGCGACTCGACTACCGACCATCTCATGCCGTACGACTCGATGTACTCCCTGAGGTCATGTATCTTCTCGCGTGTCCACACCTGTCCCAATGGCACATCGTGAAGTGCGGTCACGATGCCCTCGACACCGATTTGCTTCAGCATGGCAAGTGTTATCTTATCGTTCTTGCCAAACCATCTCCATGTTCTTTCCATTGTGTTTTGCTTTTTATGTTATAATTTTGTCATTTATGGTTATGTCTGTTGTTGTATGTCCCTCCGCCAGTGGCTTGTGCTGTTGGCGGATTATCTTATCCTCACGTTCCTTGTCCGTGTGTTCTCTATCATTGTCTCAGAGAATTCTTTCTTCTCGTCTGTGACATCGATGTCCTCGAACGTGAAGTCATGCAGGTAGTACTTGTCGCTTTTCCCCACGTCGAAGAAGTTGCGGCAGTCCATCTTTATGTTCCTCATCGTGATGTTGTTGCATTCAGATAGTGGCATGTCGTCCCTCTGCTGTGGTTTGAAGAACTGTGTCCATGGCCTCACGACGATGAAGCTCCCACACTTTCCGGTCATGTCCTCGACGGTGACATACTCATAGTGCTGTGGTGTGTCGGGTCTCATCTTGAGCCATATGACGCGGTTCGCGTTCTCGGCATGGCATCGCCTGATGATTATGTTGCGGTCGTGGAGCGACTCAGACCCTAATGTGAGGCATCCGTGAACACGCCCGTAGCGGCAGTCCTGGATGATGATTCTGTTGCACGGCCCGTTGTTCTCGTCCTTGTCCGCGTATGTCCCTTTCCCTCCTTTCAGCACGACGGCATCGTCATTGACGTGCATGAAGCATCCTTGGATGAGCACATCGTCACACACGTCGATATCTATTGCGTCAGAGCTTGGCGCGCCACGTTTTGGCTGTGGCTCATAGATACCCTCTGTCGGGGCATATATGTAGCAGTCAAGGTATCTCACTCTCTGGCAGCGGTACAGATGGTTAGTCCAGAAGGGGCTGTTGACGAGACGGACATCCTGAACGGTGACATCAGTCGAGTTGGATATATAGACGAGTCTTGGGCGCTGTGCGTCCTTGTTTGTACACTGTGGGTTCCACTGTCTCCTTATCCAGAACTCCTGCCAGTATGCCAGTCCGTTGCCATCTATTGTCCCTTTCCCGGTTATCGTGAAGTTGTCCACCTTGTCGGCATTGACGAGAGCTGAGAAGTATTTGCATGTCTCTCCCTCGATTCGTGTGGTTGTTATGGCGTAGTCGATTATGCGCTCGGAGCCTTTCAGACGGCCTCCCTCGGCTATGTGCAGATGGGTCTTGGGCTTGAAGAAGAGGCTCCCTGAGAGGAATGTCCCCTGTGGTATGACCACCACTCCGCCGCCGTCATTCGCGGCGCGGTCTATGACAGCCTGTATTCTCTCTGTCTGTACGATGGTGCTGTCTGCCAAGACTCCGTAGTCTGTCACGACATAGTGCCTGCCCAGTTGGGTGGGGTCAATCTTTGTGGCGTTGCTGAACCATGGGTCGATTACTGTGCCATCGGGCCACAATTCTTTCTTCGCGTTTGCTGCGACGGCTACGAGCAGCATTATGAAAACCAAGGATTTTCTCATTGTCATATACTGTTGGTTAGGTGTTATATACTTTTGGTTAGGTTTTGTCTGAGTCTTCTGTGTGGCTGTAGGATAGCCGTGATTCTTGTGGAGTATATAGCTGGCGGAGTGTCAGTGCGGTTGTGCCGTGACGGACGGGGTTATATCACATGTGTCGCCGGCTTGCTGCCTTGTTGTCAGTCTCCCGGGTTGTTGCCTGCCTTGAGGCGTATGAGCCTGACATCAGCGTTCAGTCCGCTCTCTACTGGGAGCCATTTGTCATACTTTGTCTTCTTGTAATTGATGTCGACAAAGTTTATCTCCTTCATTTTCCGCCATGGTATGCCCTTGCGGTCCATATCGGCTATGCGGTTGGCAGGCAGGTTGGTCACCTCGATGCGTACTGTGTTCTTCCCTTTCCGCATACACCCTTTACAGTCGAGCGTGAAGGGCAGTGCCCATGCACAGCCTATGTATGTGCCGTTGATGAATACCCTGGCGCTCTCACGGACATCGCCGAGGTCTATCGTCCATTGTCCCCTGGCCTGTTTCCTTGTCAGTCTCACTGTCGTCTCGTATACTCCAGTGCCCATTGTCCGTGCTGTCAGCGTGTCGAGCCTCTCCCATGTCTGCAGCGAGTCGAGTATGTATGTTTGTCCTACGCGTGGTGCCTCGTCAGCGAAGGAGAGGTTCCATGTGTTGCTGTGCAGGCTTATTGTCTCAGCCACCTCGCCCGCTGCGCTGTTCTGGCATGCGTCCATGGTGTCGCTGTCGCCTGTCTCTGTCCTGTATGTCTGTAGGATTCCAGACTCTCCGCTTCTGAGCCTTATGCGTATGCTGTCGCCCTTCAGGCTCACCGTCCTTGCTGTGCCGTCCATCGGGTTGAACCATCGTGCCCCTCTTGGAGCCACGGCCAGCTCGACCGTTGTGTCAATATCGTCGGGGGTGAGGTTGGCTATGAAGTAGTGGTGTCCTGTCGCGTTAGTCCTCCTTATTGCCCTCAGGCGGGCCTTGCTCCTCATTGTCTCGGCCTTGGCGTGTCGAGCCATGGCCTTCCTGTCCTCCCCGTAGATGACCTTCCCTGTGAATCTCTTTATATTCGCCATAAGCTCTGGTGTCAGCCTTGTCCCTGAGGGGATGACCAGGGCCTTGTATCGTGTGCCTCCTGGGGTCACTATGTGTCCGTCCTGGAGTCTTGTCCCGGCGAGCTGGCGGTCAGAGATATAGTCGCAGTCATAGCCTAATGAGTCGATACGGAGTATGCTCCTGATGAACTCCGCGGCCTTTGTCCCTATCGAGTGGATGTCAAACTCCATCATCAGTCCCCTCTCTCCCTCTTGCAGTCTCTTGTGCCACATGTCGTTGACGGGCAGGTATACGAGAAAGTCATTGTCCGGATTACCCATCTGGAGGAATCGCTGGCAGCGGTCTATGTATCGCATCAGGTATGGTGCGTCACGCCATATCGTGTTTGTAGGGCTCATGTCCACCGCCGCGTAGAATTTCCATCCCGGCCAAGGGTCGTCCTTTGGAGAGTAGCTTGTGCCGTGGAAGAAGACATGGTTCACGCCGCATGTGAACATCAGGTCGAGGTCAGGTTTCATCTGCGACAGTGATGTGCGGAAATGCTCTGTCAGCCATGTGAATGTCTCGCTCGATGTGTAAGGCTTCCCCATGACGTGGGCTGCTGACGACGCATACTTGAGCATGGAGATGTCACTGAAGTTTGGCCGTGTCTTCCCAGGGTCTTTCCTGAGTCCCTTTATGCCGAAGTCAGAGAGCCCGAAGCCCTCTATCTCTGGTATGTCTACGGCAGCATACAGGTCGAGGAGGTTGGCTGGCGAGCCGTGAGCCTGGTTCCTCACCCTCATGCCATGGCCGTGGGCCCATGCTGTCCATTGGCACGTGAAGTTCTCGTAGAGCAGGTCAGAGAGAGTCCGCCGGTAGTCGGCGAGGGTCTTGTTCCCGTCGTCGGCATATCCGAGCAGCTCAGGCAGCTTGTCCTCGAGCGCATATCCGCGTCTCGCCCTGAACTCTTCGAGCAGCCGTGGTGTCCAGTTAGCCCGCTCCACCTCGTACGAGTCGTTGAATATCGTGTTAGGCCATGCCGTCCCCGACGCCTTGAACGCCCTGTCGAAGCGTTCGAGATAGTGCTTCACGGCCATAGGGTCAAAATGGTCTATGACGAGTCCCTCGCCCCCTGGAGCCGCCCTCTCCACTTTCTGCCGTGTGCGTGAGGCGTAGACGGCGATAACGCGCCATGTGTCGGGCTTGCCGGTCTTGAAAGCCCTCTTGCACTGGAGCGTGGCATAGGGCCGTTCCTTCAGAGGCGGCAGGAGTGTGATACGCTCCACGTCGATGCTCTTGCCACTGACTATAGTGTCGACGAATACCGCCTTGCAAGCCGCCTCGCCGATAGGCACCTCAGGGCCTCCAAAAGGCCATCCTGTGCCGCAGTCCATATCTATCTCTATATCCCTCGCCTCTGCCTCGCGCTCTACATCTGCCAGCAGAGCCATCCACTCAGGCGAGAGGAAGGGTATGTCGTTCTCCTCATTCCCCTTTATGCCATATATCGGAGTTATCTCCAATGCTCCCAGTCCCGCCTTCCGGTACTCGTCGAGCAGCCAGACGAGATTCCCGTGGTCTATGCTGCTGCCCAGCCACCACCACCGTGAACCGGGGCGTGTCTCACGCCTTGACGCCGGCCATAGGGGGCTGTCAGGAGTTGTCCATGCCGATACGGTGTCAGCAGGCTGAGGCATAGCCGACGGCATTGTCACCCGGCCGTCAGCATGGCTGTGGAGAGAGACAATGAGAGATACCGTGATGAGGAGTCGCTTCATTCTTTATAGTACGATTTAAGTCATAATGTGTTCCCGTCTGCAAATTTACTCTTTTTTGTTGAGAATAAGACACCTGAAGCCACCTTTTTTTGATATTGGTTCTGAAAAAATCATTCTCCTGTCCCTTATCCCCCCTCTTCTCCCGTGTCCGCCGATGTTCACGTATAACCCCATGAGACAGGAATGCCTGGGGCACCCCCTCCTTCTCCCGTGCCCGCTGTGGACAATAGCAAGCTCATGACTCTCAGCTTGGCATCTGTTTCTAACAGCCTCGCCCCTTCTTTGGATAATAGTAAGCTCGGTATATTAGCATGGTGTCAGTTGGCTAATCAATGAAATAAACATCAAGGACTACTATGTCAAGGTCTTTAGAATGTTACCGGACAGTAATAAAAATATCTTTCTGGCAAGTACAATAAAGAGCCTACATGTGCGTTATACAGACAGGAGAAAAGCAGGAGGTGCAGGTTAAGAGTCGTAAGCTTAGCCTTTGAGCCTCCCATCCAGTATCTCTTGCCCTCTCATCCAGTACCTTTGGCCGTGTCAGAGGCTCTGAATGGCGAAACGGCCTCATGGCGCTGAAAACTGTAAGCTGAACCACCCCCGTGGCTTACAGACTGTAAGCGTTCGGGGCCCCGCCATCCTACACCTCCTCATATGCCATGCTCTCACCCCGCAAGGCCATACATGCTGCCATGCATCCCCACTTCTCCATGTCAAATATCCAAACCATTCCATCCGTCTATGAGACACATCCTGCATACCTTCTTCATCCTCCTCGCCCTCCTCGCCGTGCCGTCAGCGCGCGCCATAGCCGCCGACCGTTATGCCAAGGAGATGGCGATGGACATGCTGCGCTCTTTCAGCCGTTATATCTACAACGACTGTGAGGATATCGACAGCCTCTATGCCTGTTTCCGTGGCGAGAACACCATGGGCAGCAATGAGGCCGGAGTGCGCACCAATGCCGACCTCTCCATGCTCTCTGCCTTCCTCTGCCGCTACGACAGACACGAGCCCCGCCTCGCCCTCATGGCCGAGAAGACACTGCGATACGCTGTCCACACACACAAGGCTGTGAGGCGTAAGGCATGCAAGGACGGCAGATACTGGGGCTCCACATCCGTCGCCGACCACCAGTGGGAGAGCAGCCTCTGGGCCATGTCGGTGGCGTACAGCGCATTCTTCCAGTGGGAGAGGCTCGACTCTCTGATGAGGGACGATGTCTACCGCCTGCTGAAAGCCGAGTGTGACTACGAGCTGGAGCGCGATATCCCTACAGGATACATAGGCGACACGAAGGCCGAGGAGAACGGATGGGAGGTCGATGTCCTCGCCGCGGCGTTAGGACTGTTCCCCGACGACGCCCTCGCCCCACGATGGTTCCAGCGCATGAGGGAGTTCGCAGTCAACTCCTACTCCCACCCCTCTGACGCCGACAACCATACCATCCCCGACCCCTGGTATGACAACAGCACGATAAGCTCCATGTACCGCGGGGCAAACCTTTACCCCGACTGGACGCTCCAGAACCATGACTTCTTCCACACATCATACCAGAACGTCGTCATACAGGAGCTCGGAGAGGCCGCGCTCGCCCTCAGGCTGTTCCAGGGCGACAGACAGAAATGGAAGAGCGAGACACTGCTCCATAACTGTGACTCTGTCACACAGAATGTGCTCAACTGGCTCACACTTCCCGACGGGGAGCAGGCTATGCCCAATGGCAACGACTGGAGCCTCTTCCTCTACGACCAGGTGACATCCTACTCGACAATGGCATGCATGAGAGGCGATGCCGACGCGCTCCTCTTCGAGCAGCAGGCTCTCAGGAAAATAGCGCGCAGGCAGCAGACAACACCTGACGGGGCATGGCTCCTGAGACCCGATGTCGGGGCAAGGAGAATGGGCGTGCAGGGCCACCGCGTCATGATGACATGGCTCATGCACCACATATTCCCTGTCGGCGGCATGCAGCCGGCTGATGTGAAGGACTTCATGCTGAGGCATGCCGAGGCGCGCATTCTGCCATGCCAGAACATCGTGCGCACAATGACCAGTGACTATTTCGCCTGCTTCTCGTTCAGCAAGGGCAAGCGCAGCTTCACAGGATACATAGCCCCGATAACAACACCAGAGGAGTCGAACCTCGTAGTGCCATACCGTAAGTATAACACAGGCAACATCGTCGGATACTACACGACAGAGGGCGCAAGGACAAACGCACGCCTTATAGGCGAGCCGGAGATGACTCTCGACGGCCGGTTCTTCTCGGTCAAGGCGTCGCTGGCAGAGAACGACAGCACCATAAGGCGCGACTTCCGTATCAAGACAACGCCCGAGGGACTTGAATACACCGACCGCGCCCGCCCCATAGCCAGTAATGTCAGCGTCAAGGCCGACCGTACAGGGCTTATGGCCATAAGCACCGATGTCTTCACGCACGAGACACGGGACGTGGAGACAACACCAGGGAAGACCGTCATAGACAACACTCTCACCATCCTCTCCTCGCCGAGAGCTGAGGCGATATGGGGGGACACATCGACCGAGAACTCTATCACGACAACGAAGATATACCCTTACGGAGAGAGAAAGGCATGGAAGCACAAGGTGAGGTATATCGTCGGGAAAAGGGGGAAATAACCCCTGCACATGACAAACGGCAGCTGTGATGCCCCATCGTGCAAGACACGGAATACCGGACAAGACAAACGCCGTCAATAATAAGAATAATATTGTATAGCAAAGGGCGGACGATATCTGCCCCATCAATAACCATAACAACCAAAAAACAACAAAGGACATGAAACAGATTCATACAGACAACGCGCCAGCAGCCATAGGCCCATACAGCCAGGCTATCGAGGCCAACGGATTCATCTTCGCCTCAGGACAGCTGCCTATTGACCCCCAGACAGGAGCATTCGCCGAGGGTGGCATAAAGGGACAGACACGACAGAGCCTCCTGAACGCGCAGAGCATACTCCGTGCCGCCGGCGCTGAGCTCTCAAACGTTGTCAAGACAACGGTCTTCCTCGACTCCATGGACGATTTCGCTGCCATGAACGAGGTCTATGCCGAGTTCTTCTCACAGCCTTACCCTGCACGCTCTGCCGTGTCGGTCAAGAAGCTCCCGAAGGGCGCCCTCGTGGAGATAGAGGTCATCGCAGCCAAGTGAAAAGGCTGAACAGTATAGGTGGGGCAGGGCAGGACGACAGCCCTGCAGCCGCCATGATAGTCATATCATACCCTCCATGCTGATTATTGTCTACCGATAATGATACAGGTGGAAACACAGAAGCAGCTCTCTGACATCCCGTGTGAGGATGCGGAGAGCTGCTTCTGTGTGCTGTACGGCAGCGTAGTGCTTATGGCCGCTGGAGCGTGATGCCCATAATGCCCATGACGACCTCATTGCTCAGTGTCGTCAGCGTTATGCTGCGGAGGCGTTTCCTGGGGTTGAGGGGCATGTCGATGATGATACCTCCACCGCCCTTTATCTCCCTCACAGCAGTCTTCTGGCCTGGTATGTCGCCGGCTGTCAGAGCCTCCCGCATGCCAAGGGCTGCGGAGAGGTGGCGGCTGACAATGCCTGACGACAGCCCCACACGGTAGGGACGGGGCTGGGGCATGGGGAACGCCGCGGCGTCGTCAAGATAATCCTGCTCTATCGGACACCAGTTGTAGGGAGGCGTGAGGAGCAGTGTGTCTGCGCTGCCGTCAGTATAGTGGGCGGTGAGACGGCCGTTAGGGATATCATACTGCATGGGGTTCGTGGTGCCTGCCATGAGCAGATAGGCGTGTGTGGCACGCCCCTTGACCCTCACGCTGATGCTGTCCGGATAGTTGTCCCACAGGCTTGTGAAGGCTATGTCATGGCCTGTCGGGGGGATGCTGAACATGACAGCCCCGCCCATGTCCGGCAGACTGACACCGTGGTTCCTGATGCCGGAGGCGTCAACAGTGGCGGTGCGTTTCGTCGAACACCAGTCGCCGATGCCCTGCGTGGGGACACAGAGCGTGGTGTATGGAGAGCGTGGGGAGAGATAACGCTGCATGAAGATGCTGTCGACAGAGCCATTGAGGACACCCGACAGGGAGACTGGCTCAAGACGTGAGGGCTGGACATCGGCAAAGGCGTTGCCCTCTGATGCCGGCATGACGTACGGCTGGGCTGGAGAAGGCTCAGCGGCCCTCATGTCGTCGAGCACGATATGCTGCACACTGTCTGCCGTGCACAATGTGTCATGATACTCTCCGTTGCCCGTGTTCTGGCGTATGACAATTGCCAGAGGCTGTCTGAAACGCTGTGATATGTCAAGGACAATCTTCCCGCCCGCACGCCTGTATGTATAGTCAAGATAGGGCGTGTGGATGGAGGCGCTGTCCCACGAGGCGGGGAAGCCGGGGCGTATGACACAACGGCCGTACAATGCCTCGGGCGTGATGCCATAGAGCCCCTCGATGATGGCACGCGATGATATGCCCGTGACATCAGCGAAATCACGGTATGCCTCGCCTGTGGCACGGTCAAGGGATGACAGCTGACCGAAATTCCCTGGGCTCGAGCCGAGGTACATGAAGTCGAGGACATTGGCTTTGAGCAGACGGTAGGCCTCCTCCGCACGCCCCGCCTTGTAGTAGGCAAGCACGGTGTGCATCACCTCGGCCATGGCGACATTGTTTATGCTCCACTCGTAAGGCGACCACGACGAGGTGCTGATGGTCCTGTATTCTCTCCCGTCGTGTATGAACGGTATATGGGGGATATGGCTGTCGATATAGCGTGTCGAGCTGTATGCCTGCTGTGGTGTCCCCACTCCACAGTCGATAGGGGTGTATATGCTCCAAAGGGCGGCATTCTTATGCACTCTCCCCAGCCCCATGAAGTCCTGGTATTCTGCCCAGTGGCCATCGTCTGCCACCCACAGGCGGCTGTTCATGGCCTTGAGTATGCGCTCCGCCTCGTCACGGTAGGGGGCGGAGTCCTCGCCGATGAGCTCTGCTATGCGTGCCGCAAGCCTGTTGGCGCGGTAGTTGTATGCCGAGGAGTGGGTGACAGCACCGCTGTTATACTGGAGCGCGTCGCTCGCCCAGATGCAGCAGTAGGCGTCGTACAGAGAGTCGCCATCGGGGTCCCATGCCTGCTTCTCCCATGCGAGGTGGCGAGTGATGACAGGCCACATCCTGCGCATGAATGCCGTGTCGGCGTCAAACTGCAGGTGGGTCAGGAGCTCGTCGATATAGACAAGGTTCATGTCATAGTGGTGGAACTGGTCGTTGCGCTCGGGGTTGCGGCATATATAGCCGTTGCTGTACATTGGTGTCCCCCATGCGTATGTCCCGCGAGCCAGATTGTTCTTCTCGTCCATCATGTGGGGCTTGCTCAGCGGGACATTGCTGACCATGCTCTTGGCATAAGCGTCGAAGTGGATGCGCTGCCTCTCATGCATGCCCAGGAAGTCGCCCATATATGCCGCACGCCATCCAGGCAGAGGCATGCGCCACCCTACAGCGCCATGCAGCCACACCTTTCCGCTCCACGCTCCGTCTGCCGCCATGACCATCGCTCCGCCTATAGGGTTCAGCCATGCGTCGGGGGTGGTGATGCTGACACTGCCCGACAATTCCGCGCGCCAGCGTTCAGCGCTCTCGTAACGGAGCCTCATGGCCTCATGCTCTATGGCTGTGAGAGGAGTGGTGAGGGCTGTCGAGTCGATGGAGAAATATATCGTTGTGAGGCCGGCTGGCAGCGGTTGCTCGCCTGGGGGTGGTGTCTTGCGGCAGCTTGCTGTCTTCCTCTTGCTGCGCTTCGTGGGAGACGGAGCGGCAGGCTGGCAGAATGTGGCCTCTGAGAGCATCTGCTGCCCCTCCCTGTCGTGAGACTCAAAACATCCCGGAAGCTCAAAGCGCCCCATATCGCCTGAACGGACAAACTTCTCGGCACGTGTGCCTGACACACGGCCGGAGAGCGTCACAGGGCTGTCAAATCCCTCACCGCTGAACCGCCAGATGCCTCCCTCGCTGTCTGGATAGGCAAGGACGCTGACGCGGAGAGTGGCGCCGCCCCAGCGGTCGTCACGCAAAGTGTAGTCGCGCCGCCCTCCCTCGTAGCGTGACTCACAGTAGCCTGTGGAGTCAAGGGCCATGGACAGCCCCTTGTATGTCAGAGAGAAACTGATGTTCCTCGACAGCTTCTTCTTGTAGATGGCGAAGACTGGGCGGTCGCTCGTCTCTATACGGTATTCTGACGTGCTGCCATAAAGGGCGCGTGTGTAGCGGTTATGGCCGTTGACCGATACAAAGGCACGGCCCGAGGGACGGTATGACGCATTACGCGAAACGCCATCCCCATGGCCTGTGACGGCTGTGGAGATGGCGAGGAAAAGGATTGTGAGATAGCTTCTCATTATTACTGGTTTGTTTGTCTGGTAAAGGATGGGTACGGCAGATATTGCCGGCAGGAATGGCCTATGCCTCTGTCTGCGTCAGCATATCTGTCCCCAGGGGGATTATCAGGCTGCCTCTGTCGATGCCAGGATAGATGGCTGGGGTAGGGAAGAAGAGTGGGGTCAGAATCCCATGAACTGTCTCAGCCCCTTCACTCCAAGCACTGGAGAGGAAAGGACCGGCTTGCCTGTCAACTCGGCAAGACGCCCCTCCATGCGCTCCATTGAGCCCTGGGCGAGGACGAAGAGGTCGACATCGGCTGCTATGCGCTGTGCTGCCTCGGCTATGAGGCGGTCGTGGGTCTCGCCGTCGCCACTCTGTCCGGCAGCGAAAGCACCGTCGGCAAGTCCCTCAACGAGGACAACATCACGCCCTGCCTCCTCTGCACACTTCCTTAGAAGGCGGCATGTGGGGTCGAGGGTGGTGGGGAGGGTCGAGATGACTCCTATACGGCTGGCATCGCGGACAGCCTTCTCGGCCATCGGACGGTCTATGCGGAACACAGGTATGCGGCAGATGAGATTACCCATGTCGGCAATGTCTCCTACGCTTGAGCATGTGTTGAAGATTATGTCCGCTCCTGAGTCGGCCGCCGCGTTGTAATAGTCGAGAAGACGACGGCGCACGGCTGGAGTGACGCTGTTGTTCTTTATGACCTCCTTGATGAGCGAGCTCTCGGCGATATGCTCTACCTCTACCTCAGGGAAGTGTTTCTTGAATGTCTCTGTCAATGGGCCTACCAAGGCCATCGCTGTATGTACACAGACTACTTTCTTCATTGTTCTATATGGTTTTGATGGGTTTGTATTACTGTTGTTCTCTATCTGTCGCCCACGGCCTCCTTGTCGCTGGCATCGCTGTCGTCTGCCAAGGCTTGTGGCTGGCGGGCTGACTGCGGGGCACAGAAAGAAGGCATGGATGCTCAGATGGCTGGCTCTTGGCTATGCCATACTGCTCATCTTACGGTATATCTCGGCGAGGGACGACGCGTTGCCAACATTGCCTGGGAAGATAATGTAGGGGAGATTGTGCCCGTCCTTCTCGGTCATGATACACGGAACGCTGTTTATCGCCTGCCCCATGACTCTCGCCATGCTGACATTAAGGCCATGGGTCAGTATGTCATGGCTCGTTATCCCGCCCTTGGCCACTAAGTAAGCCGGCCTGTAGTCCATCATGCTGACAAGGCTGACAAGGAAGGCTGAGACCTTCTGTCCCAGTGCCTGACGCTTCTCAGCGTCGGCTATGCGCACCTCCTTGCGGCTGGTGTATACCACAGGGGTCTTCCCCTCAGCGGCCATCTCCCTCATCTTCATGAGGACATCATGCCTGAGCTGCTCAGCATTGTCAAGTATCCCGTCTATCGGAAGCTCTATGCCTGCTGTGCCTTCCATGTCGAGAAGGTGGTTGAGCTGCTCTGTGGTCTTCCTGACATGTGAGCCGACGATGATTGTCCCGCATCCGCCTGGGGGTATCATAAGGTCGGAGGGAGAGAGCAGGGGCTTGTCGGCGATGCCGCTGATAGAACGCGGCAGGGATGACGACGAGCGTATGACGACGGCTCCGTCCCAGTCTGCTGTGGCTTCAAAAAGACGGTCACGGTATTCGTCAAGCTGTGTGTAGCTGTCAGCGTCGACAATATCATAGTCGTCAGGATTGCCACCTTTCTCCAAGATATAGTCACGGAGACATGATGTTGAGTAGCCGAAGACATTGTCTCTGGCGAACTCTGTCTCGCTGACAGGTACAAGGCGGTCACCGTCGCGCATATAGTGTATGCCGCCAATGGTCACTCTGCCACTCTCTATGAAGGCTGGGGCGAACGGCGTCTTCTTCCATACCTTCACGCCATGGCTTTCAAGTGTATGGCGCATGATGTCTGTCTCAAGAGGGAAATGGCCACGGAGGCATGAGTCGCTGCGGCTGACACAGATGAGACGGTAGCCATGACGGGCATTCACTCTCAGCACGCTCTCAACGGCATCGCGCATCCTCTGGCACGCATCGGATGCTGTCATGGCTCTTGTGTTGGTGAGGATATAGAAGAAAGGCACATCGTCAGTGAAAGCCTTCTCGAGTGTCTCGTCGTCCCATTGGGTCAGGAGAAGACAGCCATGCACTGTCTGTATGCCGGTAGGATCGTCGTCAAAGACGACCATCTTCGTGTTCTTGTTCATTGGGTTTGGGGATAATGGGAGGACTGGATGTCCAGTCCGCGGTTATTCTACAATAGGTTTGCTCGGGTTGATGAATGAGAAGAGGATGGCGCTGACAATAAGCATCGCGGCTATCATGTAGAGAGGGAGGTCATAGTTGCCGGTAGCCTTCAAGAGATAACCGAACATAAGGGAGCAGCAGAAACCTCCCAGATTGCCGAATGTGTTCATGGCTCCTGACACAGAGCCGGCATACCTCTTGCCGAGGTCGATGCACAATGCCCATGCAGAAGGGAGCATGAGGTCAAAGATGCCAAAGCAGAGAGAGAGGAATATGAATACGGCTGTCTTGCCCGGAATGAAGGCGGCGAGAACCATGCAGACTGCCGACACGGCGAGACACACAGTGCCAAGCGCCTTGCGCCCGGTCTTTATCCCGTAGCGCTTGGAGAGGCGGTCAGTAAGATAACCACCAGCGATATTGCCTGCCATGCTCATGATAAAAGGTATCGCAACAGCATATTTCAGCTCCTCGGCGCCAAAGCCACGACCCTGTTTCATGTATTCAGGGAACCATGTGAAGAAGAACCAAGAGCCGAAAGCGTAGAAGAAATACATGGCACATATTATCCAGAACTGTGGATGGGATGCCATCTTGCGCCATGGTATCTTCTCCTTGACAGTCTTCCCAGCAGTTTCCTCTGCCGTGGCAGGCGTGCGGTCACGGTAATATATGAACCATACCACAGTCCATACTATGCCTATCGCACCAAGCACATAGAACGAGAAACGCCATCCGTAGCCAGCCACAAGGGGTATGACGATGAACGGAGCGGCAGCTCCACCAAGGCGTGTCGCAGCCCATACAAAGCCCTGGGCCTTGCCCACTTCCTCTTTCTTGAACCATCGGCTGATGACACTCGTAGAGCATGGCGACGCTCCTGCCTCGCCTATACCGAAACAGAAACGTATGGCAAGCATGGAGAGCAAGCCCGTCGCAAGCCCTGTGAAGCCAGTGAACAACGACCACCACAGCACAATGCCTGCAAGCACCCAACGGTGCCCAGCCTTGTCGCCAAGGGCGCCAAGCGGTAGCTGCATGAGGCCGTAGGAGAGGGTGAAGATGCTCATCACCCATCCCCAGCCGCTCTGGTCTATGCCAAGGTCCGTTTTTATCTCTATGCTGGAGAATGTTATGCAGGTGCGGTCAAGGAATGTTATGACGCTCAGTATGACAAGGAGCGCCAGTATGATATTCTTTCTTTTCATAGTGGTATCAGATTAATGGATGCTCAGGCCGTGCGTTTATTTCTTCCAGTATGTCCCAATCTCGAGCATCTCGCGCGCCTCAGAAGGTGTGGCTGGCTCACATCCCATGAGCCTTATGAGCTCAACAAGCCTCTTGACAAGCTCAGCGTTTGTCTTGGCGTATTTGCCCGGAGCATAGGCGAAGCTGTCCTCAAAGCCTACCCTGACGGCATTGGCACCCATGCCAATGGCGCAGGCAAGGATGGAGAAGTCCTTCATCGAGTCATGGTTTATTCCCCATGATGTGCCCGGCTCCGCAAGCATATTCAGCAGGGCGAGGTTCTTACCCGTGGCTGAGAGATTGCTGCTCGCACCTGGTCCGACACAGTAGTTGTAATGAAGCGGACGGCGTATGACACCCTCGTCGGCAAGACGGGAGCAGCACTCGACATGTGAGAGGTCAAAAAGCTCCATCTCTGGCACTACGTCGGCATCCTTCTGCCGTTGCGCCCAGTATCTGAGGTCAGGGTTTGTATTGACATAAACTGTCTCACCGAAGTTTACAGAGCCCATGTTCAGAGAGGCTATCTCCACCTCAGGGACATTCAGACTGACACAGCGCTCCTCGAGCGAGAGTGTCGACAGACCTCCCGTAGAGCCCTGGATTATCATGTCTGTCTCCTTGCGTATCATACCGATTGTCCTGCGGAAGACATCAAGCTCGAATGTCGGATTGCCGTTGATATCCCTTGTGTGAAGGTGCACCTGGCATGCACCTGCCTTGTAGCATTCTATGACATCGGCTGCTATCTCCTCTGGGGTAAGCGGGTTCCTGCTGCCTGCGGGTATCTCTTTACCAACGTGGCACACAGGAGCCACGGTAACAATAATCTTTCTCATGTCGCTTTGTATGATTTAAGTGTTAAGTTGGTGTGTGTTGATTGATTTAAGGATAGAGCGTGGCCTACGCCCCTTTCTCCATGCAAAGATACAATTCTTTTTGATACGTACCAAACAATGTGGACGTTTTTTTTACACTTTCATGCTTTGACACGTCTTGGGCTCCGCTGAGTTCCGTATGCATTTACCTATATATATACTCAAACATGAATAAGAATATCATCAAACATGAATAAGAATATCATCAAGCATGAATAAGAATATCATCAAACATGAATAAGAATATCATCAAACATGAATAAATATATAAAGAAACATGTAAATAAAAAAAGAGATTCCGACTTAATGTCAGAACCTCTTTCGTGAGTGTTGGGGTATCCGGACTCGAACCAGAAAAGGCAGGACCAGAATCTGCAGTGTTACCATTACACCATACCCCAATGTGTTTGTCTGCTACCAGACTGTATTTGTCGCTTTCAAGTAGTGAATCTCTTCATTTCTTGATTGCGAGTGCAAAGTTACGACGTTTTTCTGAATCCTCCAAACTTTTTCGTGGTTTTTTTCATAAAAACGTTCATTTTTCTTCCTCCAGTCCTTATCAAATGCCCATATTACATAAAAAAACACAAAAAACAGGCAGGGGGATGCCACGTTTCAAATAAATGACGTAACTTTGCATAAGAAAGGCTGCGGCTCGGCAATGCT
>OBLI01000654.1_pt1 | contig 36245 bp, 27 predicted proteins | sample 1519701 | NCBI WGS metagenome assembly OBLI01 (sample SAMEA3663005, study PRJEB22513) | pig gut metagenome | biome: pig gut; feature: pig-associated habitat; material: faeces | place: France | collected 2012 | reverse complement strand
ATAAGAACCTCGGGGTGGATTTCATCCGTATGGACTTCCTCTCGTGGTATGAGGATGGCAAGGACCGCAGCATGGGTGTCGTAGGACGTGGATATGGTCGTGAGAGTTACGCTCGTGCCTTGGCTTATATCGCCGAGTCGGCTAAGAAATATGGTATCTTCACCTCTCTTGTAATGCCACACATGTATAACGACGCCGAACTGGAGGCTCGTTATGGCAATATGGTGCGCATCGTTTGTGACACCGGCGGCGGTGGCTGGTGGCACTGCTCTGCACAGGACAAAGGCAAGTCGTATGCCAACTGGCCCAACTGCAACAATCAGTTTGACGGCTTTACTTATTGGTCGCATATCGCCGGACGTAACAAGGTTATCCTCGATGGTGACTTCATACGTCTGAACAAGTTTGAAACCGAGGCAGAAAAGCAGACCGAAATATCCCTTCAGCTCATTGCTGGTGGACCTGTTGCCGCTGCCGACCAATATGGCACAATAGGCGATAATGCCAAGTATTACACCAACGATGAACTCCTTGCGCTGAATCGTGACGGCTTTGTAGGTAAACCGCTCAGCGACAAGCTTGGCGACAAGAAGAACGAGATATGGTATGGCCAGATGTCAAATGGAGACTATGTCCTCGCCCTCTTTAACCGCAGCGACAATACCTCTACCGTTTCGGTCAAATTCTCTGAAATAGGCATAAGCGGCGAAATGAACGTACGCGACTTGTGGACGCATGCCGACGAGGGAAAGGCTTCTGCTGTCACTGCCAACATACCTGCGCATGGATGCAAGGTGGTGAAGTTGACAAAATAACCAATGTATAATATATTTGAATATATAAATTATGTATAACATCATTAATATTATTAATAAGTACATATTATCAGCAGTCTGTGCAATGGTGGCAATTAGCGCCACCGCACAGACTAAGGAACACTCCGTGGCATCGCCCGACGGAAACATTAGACTGAGTTTCTCGCTGACAGAAGAAGGAGTGCCGACATATAAGATTGACTACAAGGACATTCCTGTGGTGAAGACCAGTCGCCTCGGTATGGAACTCAATGAGGAAAACTCGTTGATGGACAAATTCCGCATCAATAAAGTCTCCACATCATCCTTTGACGAGACATGGCAACCTGTGTGGGGTGAGGAGAGCAATATCCGTAACCATTACAATGAGTTGTTTGTGGAATTGGAGAAACCGTCTAACGGACGATTCATGAATTTCCGTTTCCGTGTTTATGACGACGGCGTAGGTTTTCGTTACGAGTTCCCGCAGCAACAGTTCCTGCCTTACTTCACCGTAAAAGCCGAGCACACAGAGTTTGCCATGGCAGGCGACCATACGGCATGGTGGATTCCGGGAGACTACGACACGCAAGAGTACGACTATACCGAGTCGAAACTCTCTGAGATACGCGGATTGATGGAGGCTGCCAAGTGTGACAATGCCTCGCAGACATTCTTCTCTCCAACAGGTGTTCAGACATCGTTGCAGATGAAGACGGCAGAGGGGTTGTATGTCAATATCCACGAGGCGGCACTTGTTGACTATTCGTGTATGCACCTCGACCTCGATGACAAGAACTTTGTGTTCCGTTCTCAGCTCACCCCCGATGCCCAAGGTAATATGGCACATTGCCAGACACCCTGCAGCACTCCCTGGCGCACTGTGATGGTGGTTGACGATGCACGAAAGGCCCTCGCCTCGCGTCTTATACTCAACCTCAACGAGCCTTGCAAGTATGAGGACACATCGTGGATTAAACCGGTGAAGTATATTGGCGTGTGGTGGGAGATGATTGGCGGTGGCAAACCATGGTCTTATACCAACGACCTGCCATCGGTGCATATTGGTTTAACAGACTATTCCAAATGCAAGCCTCATGGCAATCATCCTGCCAACAATGCCAATGTGAGGAAATACATCGACTTTGCGGCAAAGCATGGTTTTTCGCAGGTACTTGTCGAGGGTTGGAACATTGGTTGGGAAGACTGGTTCGGTCATGAGAAAGACTATGTTTTTGATTTTCAGACCCCATATCCTGACTTCGACATCAAGACCCTCAACGAATATGCCCACTCTAAAGGTGTGAGACTCATGATGCACCACGAGACATCAGGCTCGGTTCGAAACTACGAGCGTCATCTTGAAGCGGCATACAATCTTATGGACAAGTATGGCTATAACTCTGTCAAGAGCGGATATGTAGGCAATATATTGCCGCGTGGAGAACATCACTACGGACAATGGATGAACAACCACTACCTGTATTGTGTCACTGAGGCAGCAAAGCATCATATCATGGTTAATGCCCACGAGGCAGTACGTCCTACAGGCTTGTGTCGCACCTATCCCAATCTCATAGGCAACGAGTCGGCACGTGGCACTGAGTATGAGTCGTTTGCAGGAAACAAGGCTTTCCATACGACAGTCCTTCCGTTCACCCGTCTTCAGGGAGGCCCGATGGACTATACACCAGGAATCCTTGAGGGCGACATGAACAAGATTGACCCAGGCAAGCATCATCACATCAATTCCACCCTTGCCCGCCAGTTGGCACTGTATGTCACAATGTACAGTCCGCTGCAGATGGCGGCAGATATCCCCGACAACTATGAGAAATATTCAGATGCCTTCCAGTTTATAAAGGATGTGGCTATTGACTGGGATGAGAGTCGCTATCTTGAGGCAGAGCCAGGGCAGTATATCACCATTGCCCGCAAGGCAAAGGGTACAGATAACTGGTTTATGGGCTGCACGGCAGGTGAAAACGGACATCAGTCCACTCTTAAGCTCGACTTCCTTGACAAGGGCCGTAAGTATGAGGCAGTCATATATGCCGACGCCAAGGATGCCGACTATAAAAAGAACCCACAAGCATATACAATCTCCAAGTGTAAGGTGACAAACGAGAGCACGCTCAAGCTCAAAGCCGCCCGCGGTGGTGGATATGCCATTAGTATCAAACCAATAAATTAAAAGCTTATGAAAACAGATTTTCTTAGACAAATGTTTTGCAGTTTGGCTCTTGCAGCCACAGTATTAACCGCAAATGCCGCCGACCGATTGCTAATCGTCGGTGAGGCTGTATGGGGAGGTTGGTCTATCGACAACAGTATTGTGATGTTTAACAGCACCGAGAATCCTGATGTGTTCAAGGCCACTGTCAATCTAAGCACGAATGGAACTTTCAAGTTTCTTACTACCACTGATTGGGGCAACCTCGAATATCGTGCAGGAGACAATGATGTAACTCTGAACGAAGGAGTCGCTTCAGCCATTGTCTCAACAGAAGAGAACCCAAACGACAAGCAGTTCAAGGTGAGCGAAACTGCCAACTATGACATCGTCTGTGACCTTGTTGCCAAGAGTCTCGTTGTCAAAAAGGCCAAATATCAGACAACTCCTCTGAAGCATACTGCATTGTGGTTGGTAGGTTCTGCCACTCCTGGTGGATGGAGCATTGGTGACGGCGTTATGCTTTCTCCCGATGTTGATAATCCAACGGTGTTCAAAACTACTGTTGATTTTGTTGAGGGAGAGGTGAAGGTTGCCGTGAACAAACATACAGGATGGGGACAGACATTCTATCTTCGTGACACTACAGATGACAAAAAAATGGTGTTTGGAGGTGATGACAACAAGTGGTATATCACCAAGGCAGGAAAGTATGATGTTACAGTGGATGTAGTCAACATGACGATATCAATCACAGAAACAAGCTCTACCGGTATCTCTTCTGCTGAGAGTGCTTCCGGTGTTACAACAGCATTGTATGACCTTGGCGGAAACCGTCTTTCTTCCCGTACTCTTCGCCCCGGTTGTTATATACAAAAGAAAGGTTCATATACACGAAAAGTTATGGTAAAGTAAGTAATTGGAGCAACAATAATATTACAATTTGGTGGAGTAAGCACTTGCTTATTCCGCCAAATTATTTCTTTATGTATCCAAAATAGCAAAAATTGTGCATTTCCTGTCAAATTTGTTACATTGTATCATATTTACAAGGGAATGCACGATTTTTTAATGTTTCAATTATATTTTCGGTGTACTTTTGCAACGGAAACGATTCGAAACATCTAAATAACAAAAAGTATGAAACATTTAAGAAGATTAGCAACAATTGCGCTGGCATTAATGGTTAGCACTATAATGTACGCGCAGAAGGTTGAGGTCAGCGGAACGGTGGTCGATCAGACAGGTGAGACCATCATCGGCGCCACAATCATGGAGAAAGGTACGACGAACGGTACAATTACCGATTTCGACGGAAACTTTAAATTAACCACAGCAAGCGGAGCAAAGATTGTAGTGACCTACATCGGATTCATTACAGAAGAGCTTCCTGGAAGTAAAGGTATGAAGATTATCCTCAAGGAGGATGCCCAGAGTCTTCAGGAAGTTGTGGTGACTGGTTACACCACACAGCGTAAGGCCGACCTTACTGGTTCGGTGGCTGTTGTGCAGACTAAGGACCTCAAGACTTCTTCCGACAGCGACCCGATGAGGGCATTGCAGGGAAAGGTGGCTGGTATGACCGTTACAACAGATGGTTCGCCTTCAGGATCTGGTACTGTGAGAATACGTGGTATCGGTTCGTTCAACTCTTCTCAGGACCCTCTCTTCGTTATCGACGGAGTGCCTACAACTGCCACCCTCAACTCTCTTAACATGAACGACATCGAGAGTATGCAGGTGTTGAAGGATGCCGCCTCGGCTTCTATCTATGGTTCGCGCGCTGCCAATGGTGTTATCATTATTACTACGCGCAAGGGAAAGAAGGGCGAAAAGGTGAAGATCGACTTCTCTGCAAATCTCACTGCACAGTTCTACACATCTCAGTCAACAATGGACCTGTGTAATTCTGCAGAATATGCAACTGCAATGGCTCAGGCCGCTTTGAATGATGGTCTTGACCCTGTGGCTTACGCAAGCAACTACGGTCTTAACCTCAATGCTACACAAGGTATAGGTATCAAGGCATACGACCCTAAGACTGGTCAGTATAACAACTATACCGTGAATGGTCTGTATGATGGATATATCAACTCCAAGAAGACCATGCGTTTTAGCGATACCGACTGGCTCGATGCTATCTCTCGCACAGGTTTCTCGCAGACCTACGATTTGTCTATCTCCAATGCTACCGACAAGTATTCTGCCCTTATGTCCTTGGGTTACAAGAAGAATAATGGTATCTTGAGATATACCGACTTCGAAAACTTTTCAGGACGTGTGAACACAAGCTATAATATCAATAAGCTTGTCACTATCGGTGAGAACCTGACCATCAGCTATACCAACCAGGTGAACAGCTTCCCAATGGAGAATGCACTCAAGATGTCGCCTACAGTGCCTGTATATGAGGAAGACAATGTGACATTCGGTGGTCCGGTGGGTGGTATGAGCGACCGTCAGAACCCTCTGCGCGAACTCTATCACAACCGCGACAACAGACTGAAGGTATGGCGTGTGTTCGGAAATGCCTATATCGACATCAAACCAATCGAAGGACTCGTGTTGCGCTCAAACTTCGGTATCGACTATGACCAGGGATTCATTCACTCTGTAAATTACACCTTCCACTCAGATGTGGTTAACAACTCAACTCCAAGCACCACTCTTAGTGAGGCAAACGATATGAAGTGGACATGGTCAAATACCGCCAACTACAATTTCACATTGTGGAAAGATCATCATTTCGGTGTGCTCCTCGGTATGGAAATGCACCATCAGGGTCGTGACGAGTTCTCTTCTTATGCTGAGCTCTTCGATCTTGAGACATATAAATATATGTGGCCAGACGCAGCCACCGGTACTGAGCGCGCAACAGGTATTGCCAGCGGATATAATCTCGTGTCTTTCTTTGGTAAGGCCGACTACAATTGGAAGGACCTTATTCTTGCTTCGTTCACTATACGTCGTGACGGTAGTTCACGCTTCGGACGCAATAATCGCTATGGTACATTCCCCGCTGCAACTCTCGGTTATCGTCTTTCTCAGAACCTGAACAAGGATTGGCTCGATGACCTGAAGATTCGTCTCTCTTGGGGTGAAACAGGTAACCAGGCCATATCCAACAATGCACGTTATGGTCTTTATATTGCCGACTATGGCAACGACCGTGTCACTTCTACAGCCTACGACCTCTATCTTCAGGGCTCTGGTATCTTCCCTTCAGGATTCCGTGCCATCCAGACCGAGAATCCAAACCTGAAGTGGGAGACAACAATCCAGTATAACGCCGGTATCGACTTTGCATTGTTCCGCAACGAACTCTATGGTACTGCCGATATCTATCTCAAGAAGGTTAAGGATATGCTTATCCAGCCGGCTTATCTCGCTTCGCTCGGTGAAGGAGGTGCTTCTTGGAGCAATGGTCCTTCATTGCAGAACTGGGGTATGGAGTTCACCGTTGGTTATCGCCATACTACTTCATACGGACTCGGTTATAACATCAGCGGGAACCTCGATTTCTTCCGTAACCGCGTGACTTATCTGCCCGAGACCACAACCGGTTCTTACGCACACACCACCACAGAGAACCTCGTTCAGGCAAAGGTGCCTTATGGTTCAATCGTAGGATATGTTGTTGATGGACTCTATCAGAACCGCGAGGAAGTGCTTGCATGCGGTCAGGAGAACGCACGCGTCGGAGGTCTGAAGTATGCCGACCTCAATGGTGACGGACGTATCAATGCCGACGACCAGACTTGGATCTTCAATCCGGTGCCAGATTTCTCTTGGGGTTTGAATGTATCACTCAACTACAAGGATTTCGACCTCTCAATGTTCTTCCAGGGTGTTTGCGGTGTTGACATTTATAACAATCAGAAGTTCCAGACCGACTTCTACAGTATCACCGATGCAGGTAGCAACAAGGGTAACCGTATGCTTCAGGCATGGACACAGGACAACACCTCTTCCACTATCCCAGCTCTTACCACCAACAATACCGGTGACGAAGGTCGTGCCTCTACATATTATGTTGAGCATGGTTCATGGTTGAAGTTGCGTTCACTGCAGATTGGTTATAACATGCCGTCGAGTCTGCTTAAGAAAGTCAATATGACAAGCGCACGTTTCTATGTATCCGGACAGAACATCTTCACTCTCAAGTCTGATGGATTTACAGTTTCTGACCCTGAGAACCCCAATTGGGCATATCCACATGCCACATCAGTGTCATTTGGTCTTCAGCTTGGTTTTTAATAACATATAATAATTTTAAGCAATGAAAAAGATATTCCAATATATACTTGTGGCAGTATCATTATTCTCTGTCACATCATGCGACAGCTTTATCGAGGTAGAGCCCGAGGGAGTTATCGATGAGCAGCTCGCTATGGAGAATCCCGACAAGATGGTCACTGCAGCCTATTCAATGCTCGGTGACTGCTGGTACACCTATCCGTTCAACCTCTGGCCATACGGTGATGTGGCAAGTGACGACTGTCTCAAGGGCGGTTCGGGAACTACCGATACCGGCTATCATCCTATGGAGATATGGTCAACCCTAACATCCACTCCTGGTGAATTTGACGAACTTTGGTATCGTCTCTATTGCGCCATCTCACGCTGCAACCGTGCACTCGTTTCTGTAGCTGAATATGGTGAGGACAAACTTGGTGCCGAGACTGCAAAGCAGCGCGATGCTGAGGTCCGTTTCCTGCGTGCTCACTTCTATTTCAAGCTTTTGACAATGTTCCGTCAGATTCCTTGGATCGACGAGGAAGTGTATAAGAACAATGCACAGGAGCAGACCCGCAACGACGAGTTTACCTATGAGCAGCTCTTCCAGAAGATTATCGACGACTTCAAGGTTGCCTACGATGTTCTTCCCGCAGAGCAGCAGGATGGAGGACGTGTCAACAAGATTGCTGCTGCAAGTTATCTCGCAAAGTGCTACCTCACTCTCGCTTGGGGTGACGGTTATGAGGCAACCAACGGTGTAAGCCACATTAACCAGGATTATATGAATAAGGTGGTGGAATATACCGATGTTGTGAAATCGTCAAAGTATGGTTATCTTGAGGACTTCGGTGACATCTTCCTGCCTGAGTACAAAAACTCTAAGGAAAGCATCTTTGCAGTGCAGTGCTCCGACTATAAGGATGACAATACCACCTTCGGACGTGCCAACTGGAGCAACATGCTCAACGGCTGCTGGGGTATATGGTCATGCGGATGGGACTTCCACAAACCTTCTCAGAACCTCGTAAGCGCATTTAAGACAAAGGACGGTCTGCCTGATTTCGATAACTTCGACAAGACTATCGACTATCCTATAAATGGTGTTCCTACAGCACAGAAGTGGGATCCGCGCCTCTTCCACACAGTTGGTATGCCTACATTCCCCTATAAGTATGAGGAGTCTTACACCCTTACTAAGGACAACTCACGTACACCGAATACCTATGGCTACTATACCTCATTGAAGGAAGTTCCGCAGCGCTCAAAGGGTGAGACTTACAATAGCCCATGGCAGGCTTTTGATATGAACGACTATGTCTTCCGTTATTCTGACGTGATGCTGATGCGTGCCGAGGCTCTTATCGAGACTGGACAACTCGCAGAGGCTCGCACTATCATCAACGACATCCGCCAACGTGCCAAGAACTCAGTGGCAAAGCACATACAATATGCTGCCGACCAGTGCGAAATCGCTCTCTATCCCGACACATATTTCAAGGATAAGGAGACAGCACGCAAGTGTCTGCAGTGGGAGCGTCGCCTTGAGTTGGCTATGGAGAACGGCCGCTACTTCGACCTTCGTCGCTGGGGTATCGCCTCAAAGACTCTGAACGCATACTTCGAGACAGAGAAGAACGATGTTTACGACGGACAGACCTACGCACAGTATCTCAGGGATGCCCACTACACTCCGGGCAAGAACGAGTTCTATCCCGTGCCTTACAACCAGTTGTATTATGTTCCGGGACTCTATTCTCAGAACAAAGGTTATTAATTCAACAAAAGAGCAATACTTATGAAAAAGTTATCGATAATATTAATGACACTCATTGCATGTGTCATAACATCATGTCAGGACAACGACTTCGACCGCAGTGCGATGATCGTTGCTACACCTGACGCAGCAAATATTAACGGAGAGCTTCAGGGCGACGACTATGTATGGTCGTGGCCCCAGCAGTCGGCCGACCTTTCGATGAACGTTACCGTTTATCGCAATGGAACTCTTGCTTCTTCGGAGACCGTAAGCGGCACAAGCTATGCTCACAAGAACATCCCGACCAATGAGTCATACGAATATGTATTCAAGTTTACCGACGGTACAAACTTCTCTAAGGGTGTGGTGAAGACCTATACCCGTGAGGGAGCCTCAAGTATCTCGGGCATACAGATGCGCCAGGTGGATAAGGCCGGAGGCTACGATGCGATAGTGGAATGGGATAAGCCTGTCGATGCCTCAAGCGTCCAGTTTACCGCTACCAATGGCAAGCAGACAATATCTGAAACACTCTCTGCCAACAACACCATGTACACCATTCAAAATGTGGTTACAGGCGACACATGGACAGTAACACTCGTGGCTGTTAATGAAAAAGGTACATCTCTCGCATCAACCGCCTCGCTGAGAATTGGTAAGACTGCCATCGGTTTCCTGAGTGTTTATGACACTCCTGAGGAACTCATTGAGAAAGGTGATGACGACGAGGCTTCTGCATGGCTTTGGTTGCATGAGACCTATCCATCGGCACAGTTCCTGCCATTCTCTTCTATCAAGTCGGCTGATGATGTTGAGCCTTTCCGCGTACTGTTCTGGTTGCGCGACCTTGAAGGAGTTAGCGAGGGCGACGTTTGGGCTATGCCAGATGTGGTAAATGCAGCCACTCCTGTCATCACCGAATGGTACAAGAACGGCGGTAGCTTGCTGCTCTGGAGTCACGCCACTGTATATGCCGGCTATCTCGGACGTATCAACCTCGACGACATGAAGGGCAACGACCATGTATTCGGATTTGGCGAAGGTAGTATCAACAATGATGTATGGAGTATGGCAGTACAGCTTCATCCGGGCAGCCGCTTCACCAAGGACCACTCCGGTCATCCCATCTACAAGGGTCTTGAGGTGACAAGCAACGACCGTACCAAGCTCATTGCTTTCAAGGGTCCAGGTTGGACAGAAGACCATAACTGTCTCTACTTCAATCTCCCGTCGCTTTACACCGGTATTGGCAATCAAGAGGAAGCTTGCTATACACAGCTCACACAGACCTACGGTATCTATCCTCTCGGCACATGGGATTCACAGATCGACTGGGTATCTCAGATGAATGTTTGGGAAGCTCAGCAGGGCAACACCGATTTCAAGGGCACATTGCTTTGCATTGGTAACGGTGGTTGCGAGTTCTCAATGAAGAATCTGGATGGCACACCCGACAAGAGTGCTCATCCAAAGAACAATATCTATCAGGACAATGTCCTCACTTTAGCAAAGAACTCACTTGAATATCTAAAGACCAGATAATTGTATGAAGATACGTAAAAGCATCATAATGTTGGTAGCCGCTGCAATGGCGGCTACCTTCACCGGATGTTCTGACGATGATTTCCAGCAGGATTACAACCCGATTATTGACAATCCTCAAACGGAAGAGCCAACACCAGAAGAACCTGGTGAAGAAGTAGCCAGCAGCCGCAACGAAAAATATCGTCCGCAGATACATTACACCCCAGCCAAAAACTGGATTAACGATCCCAACGGAATGATATTTATAGATGGCACGTATCATCTCTATTATCAGTATAACCCTCAGGGCAATGGTTGGGGCAACCTCAGCTGGGGACATGCTACTTCTACCGACATGCTTCATTGGGAAGAGCAGCCAGTAGCTCTCCAGCCTGATGCTCTTGGTATGATTTTCTCCGGTTCTGCCGTATGTGACAAGGACAACACTGCTGGCTTCGGTGCCAATACACTTGTAGCCATATATACCTCCGCCAGTGCTGCCCAGCAGCAGTCTATTGCCTACAGCAAGGATGGTGGAAAGACATTCACCACGTATGAAGGCAATCCTGTAATCAAGAACAATGACGACAACCTCCGCGACCCGAAGGTGTTCTGGCATGAGGAAAGCAAGAAATGGATAATGTCACTTGCCAAGGGTTGGAAGAAAGGTATGGAAATATGGAGTTCTCCCGACTTGAAGAACTGGACTAAGGAGAGTGAGTTCCTTGTAGAACTTGACGGACGTCCCAGCTTCCAGTGGGAATGTCCCGACCTTATCCCGTTTGACTACAATGGACAGCGCAAGTGGGTGATGCTCATCAGTGTAAATCCCTGTGGTCCTGTAATCGGTTCCGGAATGATGTATTTCGTTGGTGACTTCGACGGAAAGAAGTTCACACCTGATAATTTGAACTATCCGCTTTGGTTGGATTATGGTATGGATTTCTATGCTGGTGTTACATGGAATAACACTGGTGACAGACATCTTATGATTAGTTGGATGAACAACTGGCAATATGCCGACCGTGTACCTTGCGACCCATGGAGATCGGCAATGTCTTTGCCTCGTGAACTGAAACTCGTGGAGCATAATGGCACTCCGCATCTTGCATGCCCTGTGATAAGTGAAATCAGTGATATTGCTGATGATTGGAATGATGTGACATCGTCGTTTGACGCAAAGGATGCCTACCAACTTCATCTCGAAATGGACCTTAGTGCCAACAGCACTATCACATTGAGTAACGCGCAAGGCGAAAAGTATTCTATCGATGTTAATGTTTCTACCCAGTCGCTTTCTGTACATAGAAATGCTTCTACTGGTGTTGCATCATTTGCCCCGACATTCTCCATCCCTACTATGAATGCTCCGTTGAATGCTACAGGCAACAAACTCTCTCTTGACTTCTATGTAGATCAGTCATCAGTTGAGTTGATTGCTTCCGACGGACTTACCTCAGTAACAAATCTCGTATTCCCACAGGCATTATATAACACACTTTCAGTTAGTGGTGCCAATTATGAGGCAAAGGTGAGAAACCTGCGTCGTGTGTGGAAATAAATTACCATTATATTTATAAATACCTTAATTGAATAACAATATGAAGATAATTAAAACAATGGCTTGCTTAGGCGCTTTTATGCTGGCGCTTGGCACACAAGCCCAGGTGGCTAAAAAAATCCTTGGCGAAAGACATGCTATGATCAAATTGGAACAGGGTAAGAAATATCTCCTGTTGCCTGTTGAAGAGAAAGAAGAACATGCACACATCAGAGTGGTGCGCAATAATCAATTGGTAAAGACAATCAATTGCCGTCTTGCCGTTAACAATGTCGATTATTTCGTGCCTTACGAGATTGGCGAGGGTGAACTCTTCGACATCACCTTCAACGGAAACATGCGCTCTACAGGGGCCATCAATGACTTTACCTGCTGGAAACGCATGACATATTCCGATACCTTTGACACTAAGAATGTGGAGAAGCATCGTCCTCTCTATCATCACACTCCGCAGTATGGATGGATGAACGACCCCAACGGAATGTTCTACAAGGATGGTGTTTGGCATCTCTGCTACCAGTATAATCCTTATGGTTCGCAGTGGGAAAATCTCTCTTGGGGACATTCCACAAGCACCGACCTCATAAATTGGAAAGCAGAACCTACAGCTTTGGAACCTGATGCCTTGGGTATGATGTTCAGCGGATGTTGTGTTGTTGACAAGAACAACACCGCTGGTTTCGGTAAGGATGCTATTATTGCCCTCTACACTACAGCCGGTGCACGTCAGACTCAGTCGTTGGCATATAGCACCGATGGTGGCAAGACCTTCACAAAATATGCCGATAACCCCATCATCACTTCCAATGTGCCTGATTTCCGTGATCCGCACGTCTTCTGGAATGCAGAAGCTGGATTCTGGAATATGATTCTTGCAGCTGGTCAGCAGATGAGCATCTATTCGTCTAAGGACCTTAAGGAGTGGAAGCACGAGAGTGATTTCGGTGCTGAGTATGGTAATCATGTTGGTGTATGGGAGTGCCCCGACCTTATGAAGATGAATGTGAAGGGAACAAACAAGGAGAAGTGGATGCTCATTTGCAACATCAACCCCGGTGGTCCCTTCGGTGGTTCTGCCACCCAGTATTTCATCGGTCAGTTTGATGGACATAAGTTTACCTGTGAGGACGAACCTTCTGAGATAAAGTGGATGGATTATGGCAAGGATCACTATGCCACCATTACATTCGACAACGCTCCCGAGGGCAGACATGTAGGTATCGCTTGGATGAGCAACTGGCAGTATGCCAATCAGGTTCCTACAAAGCAGTATCGTTCTGCCAATTCTATCGTTCGCGATTTTGGACTCTTTGAATATAAGGGTGAGACCTATTGCAGTATCACTCCAGCCAAGGAGATGTTGGCAGCGCGTGGTGCCCGTGTGAGCCAGCCCACCGAGGCTTGCGAGATTGTCGTTACCGTTAAGGGTGACGCCCAGATCATCTTGCGCAATGCCAAGGGCGAGAGGGTAGTGATGACCTACGACGACGAGGAAGAGACATTCGACATGGACCGTCGCCGCAGTGGCAATATCTCATTCAGCGACGCTTTCCCCGTTGCGACGTCTTCTCCCACCTATGGCAAGGTGCGTCAGCTTCGCATTTTCGTTGACCGTTGCAGTGTTGAGGCCTTCGATGGCGACGGAAAGATGTGCATGACCAACCTTGTTTTCCCGAGCACTCCTTATGACAAAATCATAGTGAAAGGCAAGGCGAAGGCTGTAATATATAAGATTAAGACCCAAAATTGATACAAAATATCAGAAATATGTTTCATTGAACGAATTTTATTCGTCTCTGCAACATATTTTAAAGCCTACATAATTAAATGACTGTAATTTTGCACTCGGAAAACAGAAACAGACAAGAGAGTCTTGATGATTGTTTTTGCATAAGCTCAATATTAGTAAGGTTTTTAGTTATTGATTTAGGTTTTATTTTAGGTTTTATTTAGGTTTTGGTTAGATTTATTTCGGTTTTTGATTAGATTTATTTATGATTTGGTCTTTTTGGGTAGGGAGATTGTTTTTCAGGATAACATATCAAAAAGAGTGAACAATAATAAAATAGAATAAATAACATTGTAATAATGAGTAATACAAATAAGATGGCAATCGTGCCCGTGATGCTTTGCTTCTTCGCCATGGGTTTCGTCGATTTGGTCGGCATTGCCTCTAACTACGTCAAAGAAGACCTTCAACTAAGCGACTCCGTAGCGAATGTACTACCGTCGTTGGTATTCTTTTGGTTCCTGATATTCTCGGTGCCCACAGGAATGTTGATGAACCGCATAGGCCGCAAGAAGACGGTCCTACTCTCCCTGATAGTGACAGTTGTATCACTTCTGTTGCCATTGTTTGGTGAGAACTTCCCCCTCATGCTAGTGTCCTTCTCTCTTCTGGGTATCGGCAACGCCTTAATGCAGACATCCCTCAATCCCCTGGTGTCTTCAGTAATCCAGGGCAACCTTGCCTCTACTCTCACCTTCGGCCAGTTTGTTAAGGCCATCGCCTCTTTCCTGGCTCCTTATATCGCGATGTGGGGTGCGCTTGCCACCATCCCGAGTTTCGGCATGGGCTGGCGTATCCTTTTCCCCATATACATGGTGATAGGCATCCTTGCCTCACTTCTTCTTGCCTCCACACCTATCAACGAGCCTGCGCCCGAGGGCAAGGCATCCTCTTTTGTTGACTGTGTTAAGTTGCTCTCCCGCCCCATCGTTCTTCTTTCCTTCATAGGCATCATGTGCCATGTTGGAATAGACGTGGGTACCAACACCACCGCCCCGAAGATATTGATGGAGCGCCACGAGATGACTCTGAACGACGCCGCATTCGCCACCTCGTTGTATTTCATATTCCGTACTATAGGCTGCCTCACTGGTTCATTTTTCCTCCGTGTCCTGAGCAACCGCCTGTTCTTCATCATCAGTGTCGTGATGATGGCCCTTGCGATGCTGGGTCTTGGTTTCGGCACTTCCAAGAGCGTGTTGTATGTAGCGATAGCCCTTGTAGGATACGGCAACTCCAACATATTCTCTTTGGTGTTCAGCCAGGCCTTGCTTTCCGACCAGAGCAGGCAGAACGAGATTTCGGGTCTTATGATAATGGGTCTGTTCGGCGGTACTGTGTTCCCGTTGTTCATGGGCTTTGCCAGCGACGCCATGGGCCAGGCTGGTGCAGTTGCCGTTATGGCATTGGGAGTAGTGTATCTCTTCACATATATATCAAGGATAAAATCTTCTAAATAACATATTATGAACAATAAAATAATCGTAGGTCTTGGCGAGGCACTTTGGGACTGCCTCCCCGAAGGCCGCAAGATTGGTGGCGCCCCCGCCAACTTCGCCTATCATGCGTCCCAGTTTGGTTTTGACTCTTATGCAGTGAGTGCCGTTGGCAACGACCCGCTGGGTGACGAGACCATCGCCGCTTTGGAGTCCAACGGTTTGAATCTAGTCATGCCCCGTGTTGACTTCCCTACAGGGCAGGTACAGGTTAGTCTTGACGCGGAAGGAGTTGCCACCTACGACATCAAGGAAGGTTCGGCATGGGATAACATCCCGTTTACCCCCGAGATAGAGTCTCTTGCCAAGCAGTGTCAGGCAGTATGCTTCGGTTCACTTGCCCAGCGCAATGAGGTGTCCCGCAAGACGATCTACCGTTTCCTCGACGCCACCCCTAAGGACTGCATGCGTATCTTCGACATCAACCTCCGTCAGAACTTCTACTCGAAGGAGATTATCCAGGAGTCACTTCAGCGTGCCAATGTGATGAAGATCAACGACGAGGAGCTGGTTATCCTCGGTCGGATGTTCGGTTATCCAGGGATGGACTTCGAGAACAAGTGCTGGCTCATCCTGGGCAAGTATAACCTCGACATGCTCGTGTTGACCTGCGGAGTCAACGGCAGCTATGTATTCTCCAAGGGTGCTATGAGTTATCTTGAGACCCCGAAGGTTGAGGTAGCTGATACAGTTGGAGCCGGCGACTCGTTCACAGGTTCATTTGTTGCCTCCGTCCTTGCAGGCAAACCCATTGCCGAGGCTCACCGCATAGGTGTTAACGTTAGTGCATACGTATGCACCCAGAACGGTGCGATGCCAGTGATTCCCGAGGAATTGAAGAAATAACAATTGTAATTGTTTTATTGATAAAGCCTGTCGTATTATTATTACGGCAGGCTTTTGTCGTATATAAGTGGTACATTATTTGTTATTTAGAAATGCATCTTTTATCATTGATGATGTAGAATACGCCGTGTGTCATTTCCCTGACTTTGCCGCAGCCAATGGCATTGACAGAAAATTCATCGATGAGATTGGCGGATACTTTATGACATCTTTTGGGTATATTCTTTAGTCTTTTCATACGCATAATCCCCAATTATTGGTAATTAGCCCCCACATTTCACTAAATTTAGGTATTGCTAAATTAGTGAAATAAATCTACCTTTGCACCAAATTTTAGCAAAAATAGATAATTACGATTGAATTAAATGATGAAAAGAACATTTTTAGGTTTTGTTATGCTTACTTGTGCCACAGCGGCTTCCCTGGCGCAGACAGCGTCATCAGATAGTGTCGCACAGCGAGGCAAGAGTAGCCGACTTAGTGTGGGAGGCTATGGTGAGGTAGCTCTTACGCGCAATTTTTATAGCGACAATGTATATCGCTACAGCGACCCGAAGAAGTATGCCAACGACCCGAGTCACGGACGGTTTGACATCCCTCATGCTGTGATTTATCTGAGTTATGACTTCGGTAAGGGATGGCTTATGTCGTCGGAGATCGAGTTTGAGCATACCGGTACGGGATGCGCTCAGGAGAAGGAATTCTCCGAGGGTGGCGAGTGGGAACAGGAGATTGAGAAAGGTGGTGAGGTGGAACTCGAACAGTTCTGGATTCAGAAGACCTTCTGCAAGGAGTTTAACGTGAGGGTGGGACATATCATTGTACCCGTCGGTCTGCTCAACACCCACCACGAACCACTCAACTTCTTCACCGTTTATCGCCCCGAGGGTGAGGGCACTATCCTTCCTTCTACATGGCATGACACAGGATTTAGTCTTTGGGGACGTTCGGGCGATTTCCGCTATGAGTTGCAGATGATAGCCGGACTTGATGCCTTTCAGTTCAATCGCGAGAACTGGGTGCAGAACGGTGCAGGTTCGTCGGCGGAGTTTAAGGTGGCCAACAAATATGGCTTTGCCGCCCGTGTGGATAACTACACCATTCCCGGAGTGCGCATCGGAGTGAGTGGCTATTATGGTAAGGCGATGCACAACTCCTTCCCCCACGACCTTGAGGGCGACAAATATAATTCGGCAGGAGAATATGAGGGAGAAAAGCAATATAATAATATAAAAGGTGTGGTGGCAATAGGTGCATTGGATTTCACGCTCAATCGCAACAACTGGATTGTGCGTGGCAATCTCGATTATGGATATGTAGGCGATGCCGCCACGATAAGTAGCATTAAGCGCAATCTCACTGCCAACAATGCCCCGTATAAGAAGACTCCAGTAGGCAAGAATGCCCTGGCTTATGGAATTGAGGCTGGCTACAACGTGTTTTCGCAGATTGACAGGATGAAGAAGGATAATCAGAAATTCTATGTCTTCGGACGCTACGAATATTATAATTCCTATATCCCATCGCCCGAACAACAGCAATATGAATACACTAAGAAAAATCGCATGGCAGTAGGTGTCAACTGGATGCCTGTTCCGCAGGTGGCAGTGAAGGCTGAATACTCCAAGCGTTTTCTCAATAGCCAGTATAACGACGAACCGTCGGTCTCGATAGGAGTGGCTTATCAGGGATTCTTTATTTAAATGAAGTCAAATATAATTAATTATAAGGATGAATAATGTTTTGAAAAAGACGGGAATGATGATGGCTATGGCTGCTATTATTTCCCTGGGAGCATCATGTAGTGATGACAACAACGAGAATCAGAGTGGGGACAATGCCCTCAGTGTGAACGAACAGAAGATGGAGGCCATTGCCAATCAGTATGTTACTAATACCATATACCAGACATACGGGGCAATCGCCGATGCCACCAATCAGCTGTATGAGAATCTTGCAGCAGTCACTGAAAAGTTTAAAACCGATCCACAAAGTGTTAGTCAGAGTGACATCGATAAAATCTGCACAATCTTCCTTGAGGCACGCGAGGAATGGGAGAAGAGTGAGGCGTTCCTTTATGGTGCAGCTACCGACTTCGGTATCGACCCACACATCGACACTTGGCCTCTTGATGCCGACGGACTTGCCACTGCCCTGAAGAATGCCGACCAAGTGGCTAAGCTCGAAGGTGAGGACGGTATTGCTTATGCCGGAGGTAAACTCGGGCAGGAACTCCTTGGATTCCATGGTATTGAGTTTGTCATCTTCCGTGATGGAGCAAACCGCAAGATTGCCGACCTGAGAGCCGAGGAGACCAATGAGGCGTTCACTAAGATTGGCGCTCACGTCACCGGACTACAGGAACTTATCTATGCCACGGCAGTGGCTGGCGACTTGCGCGACCGTTGCTTCCAGATGGAGGTGGCATGGAATGCCGGTGCCCCTCAGAGTCACATTGATAGGGTAGAGGAGGTGGAACTTCCCTTCACCGTGAATGGAGGATCGAAGTCGTATGGCGAGAATATGCTTGCCGCAGGAAAAGCCGGTAGCACTTACGCCTCTTGGCAGGAAGTGATGGTGACTATTTTGCAGGCTGGATGCGAAAATATCGCCAATGAGGTGGCAAACACCAAGATAGGCAATCCCTATTCAGGCGAGGATGTCAACTATATTGAGTCGCCCTACAGTCACAAGTCATTTGTCGATTTCCGCGACAATATTCTCAGTATCGAAAATTCCCTTTACGGCGGCAGAAAGGCTGACGGACGAGATACGTCGAAGAGTATCATCCAATATATGAAAGACAATTCCTATCCGTCTCTTGCCTCGCTTGAGACAGCCGTGGCAGAAGCTATTGCCGCTCTTGAGACATGCCAATCCACACTTGGCAGCTTTGTGCAGAATGTCAACAATCCCCTTGTAGGTGAGGCTCAGAAGAAGGTGCAGATTCTTGATGATGAACTCGTCAAGGCTGCCGGATGGTTTGCAACACAAAAGTAAATGATTATGAAAAGGATATTTGTTATTATGATGGTAGGTCTAACTGTAGCATCGTGTAGCGACAGCAACGATGTGGCAGTAGAAGAGGGCGGACAAGCTTCCGCCTTCGAGGCCGACTATATTGGTAAGGCAGTAGGTAATTTCTCTGCTAATGAATGGTACCCCGGTGGCTTGCTTGGCACTACGGATAATGTGACTGCCGGTTGTTATGAAGATGAGGCTCCCGCCGTCACCCGACAGGGACTTGACTCGGAGTTCAATCTCGGAGAAACATTCTTTGAGCGCAACTTCAACTCAGCAACAGCTCCGTTCAACGGACTCGGTCCGGCATCGCTCCGTCGCTCGTGTATCGACTGCCATCCAGGTTATGGACACGGCAAGCGACAGATGAGCTATCAGTCACAGTTTGGCAATGGCTATCTGCTTGCCATCTATCACCCTGTTGATGGACAGAACAGCAACGATGGTCCGTATATCTCCGAGGTGACAGGTATGCCGCAGACACAGGCTTCCTATCCTTTCCTGCCTCCACTTGACGAAGACCAGATAAGAATCTCGTGGCATGAGGTGACAGCAATGGAGAGCGGATTGCCTATGGAGTTTGAGGACGGTGAGAAATATTCGCTCATCTATCCCGAGGTGTATATCCCCACCACGGCGTTCAACACCAAACCGCAACCAGAGAACATTGCCGTGCGACTTGAATCAACTATTGGTATTATGGGTACAGGTCTTCTTGATGCCATCACCGAGGACGACCTGAGGGAGCAGTATCGCCAAGAGGCGAAATATGTGGAACTCAATCCCTCGATGTGGGACAAGGATGCCAATGACTTCGCCTCTACGGCATGGTACACCCTCGCCGACGGACAAAAGGCAGTGAAGAGGTTTACTTATGCCCTCACCCGTGCATCACTCCAGGATGGTGCCGGAGCTAATGCCATCTGGAACATCACCAACGTTACACGCAGCGACCGACCGAAACTCTATACCACCACGGCATGGGCCGACAAGATGGCCGAGACTCCTTCGGTGATTGAGGCAATAAAGAACGACCCTCTGTCGCCTTATTTTGCAGATGGAACAGACGATGGCATTGCCGATGCAGTGCGCAACCTGCTCAGTCCCAACACCAACCAGTTTGACAATCCGTGGTATCGCTTTGAGGCCGAGATGAGCGACTACAACTACTATGCCTTCCTTGTATGGCATCGTGGACTGTCTATTCCCCGTGCCCGCAACCTCCAAGACCCAGTGGTGCAACAGGGCAAGAAGGTGTTCAAGGAGATTGGATGCGCCACCTGTCATCGTCCCTCTTGGACTACAGGCGAAGACAATTATTGGGCTCCCGCCATTATCGGAAGTCACCCATTGCCCAAATACCCCAAGCAGACTATATATCCATATTCCGACATGATACAGCATAAGCTTGCCATGAAGAATGACATACATGGATCATGGTGCCGCACCACTCCGCTTTGGGGACGAGGACTCTCACTTGTGAATACCGGAGCGGAAGACCGACTGCACGACTGCCGTGCACGCAACGAGATAGAGGCCATCATGTGGCATGGATATAGCAAGGACAGTCAGGCCTACGAGTCAACCTTCAAGTTCTATCACCTCAGCAAGTCCGACCGTGATGCCGTGGTGAAATTCCTACGGGCAATATAATTGTCAACTAAATATATAACATGAAAATCCCTTTAGCCATACTTTATGCCGCAATCGTGGTGCTCTTAGGAGCTGCCACGATTGTCGGCGAATATTCAGGAACGGATTATGCGCGGGAAGAATGTTACGGAGCCACATGGATGATAGTTCTATGGTTCTTTCTCGCCCTGTTGGGCATATACCATATATTGCGCAGTCGTGTGCGCCGATTCTCCTTTTTCCTTCTCCATGCCTCGTTCGTAGTTATTCTTCTCGGCGCATTTCTCACTCATCTCTTCGGCGTTCAGGGCACTATCCATCTGCGCAAGGGCAGTTTTGCCTGTCGCTTTATGCCTTCAGCCTCCAGTGCAGAGTGTGCGGGGCATACCTTGCCTTTTGCCGTGCGACTTGATGATTTCTCGGTGGAACTATATTCCGAAACCGGTAATGTTGCCGACTACAAATCCACCATCACCATAGCCGACATATCCTCGCATGATGTCATCCTGCAGGAAGAAGTGGCGATGAACAAGATTGTGGTATGTCGCAATTGGCGCTTTTATCAGTGGTCATACGATGACGACGGAATGGGAGCCACGCTCATCGTCAATCACGATCCCTGTGGCATCACCGTCACATATATTGGCTATTTCCTCCTGTTTATAAGCATCGCGTGGGAGGCATTCCGTGGTTGCCGCCATCTCCTTAGGCGCAAGCGCAATGAGGGCGGTTTCACTTCGTTTGAGCGTGCGATACTTGTGATTGCCATATCTCTCAGTTCTTTGATTATTCTTTTCGGGGCATGGTTCTTCATCACTCAGATGACAGAGACGAATCCCTGGATAGCCGACATGCAACCTATTCTCAACTCGCCATTCCTCAGTTTGCATGTGGCGATAGTGTCGGTGGCTTATCTGTTGTTGCTCCTTGCCTTCATAGTCTCTATTCCCGGCATCATAAGAGGGCGTTATCTCCTTCTCTCGCGCCTTATGCTCTATCCCTCAGTGGCATGTCTTGCCATTGGCATCTTTGTGGGAGCGATATGGGCAAATCTGTCGTGGGGTGAGTATTGGAGTTGGGATCCCAAGGAGTCGTGGGCATTAGTGTCGATGATGGTCTATGCCGTGGCACTTCACGATCGCAGCATTCCCTGGCTTCGCAGTGTCCGTCACTATCATCTCTTCATAGCCCTGTCCTTCCTTGTGCTCCTCATGACCTGTTTTGGAGTTAACATGCTTCTCAGCGGTTTACATTCCTACGCATAATTAGGATACCTCTTTTTTATTCATTAATATTTGGTTGTTTCGATATTTTTCAGTATCTTTGCCCCCGATTTTCACATCAGGTCGCATTTTTTTTCAGATATTGATTAATATGGATAATAAACAAGAGATATTTCCTTTAGTGGATGAAGAGGGCACGGTGATTGGTTCAGCCACCCGTGGCGAGTGTCATAGTGGCAGTAAGCTGCTTCATCCCGTGGTTCATCTGCATGTGTTCAACTCCCAGGGGCAAGTGTATTTGCAACGGCGTCCCGACTGGAAGGACATCCAACCGGGGAAGTGGGACACTGCCGTAGGCGGACATATCGACTATGGCGAGAATCCCACTGATGCACTGCGTCGCGAGGTGCGTGAGGAGCTCGGCATTACCGACTTCACTCCCCGTAGCCTGGGCAAGTATGTGTTTGAAAGCAAGAAGGAGCGTGAACTCGTGTATGTCAACACCACAATCTACGACGGTGTTATCTCCCCATCCACAGAAGAACTTGCCGGCGGTCGTTTCTGGACTATCGACGAGATACGCGCTGCCCTCGGTAAAGATGTATTAACGCCAAATTTCGAGAGCGAGTTCACCCGTTTCTTCCTCAATAATTAAACGGGTTATTATTTCTTACTACTAACCTATTCAGATTTTATCACTTAGGCTGTTATATATTAATGTGAAGCCCCTGTTTGTTTTATATTCCCCACTGCGGTATGTACGTTCCGCAGTGGGGAATATACGTTCCGCAGTGCGGAATGTACATACCGCAGTGCGGAACGTAGAATAGATACTTGTTATGTCAAAATTATAATAGCTTTAGTGAGAACCTTACAACAACTGTTATTACACATTCACTACTACTATCCACATACCATAACAATACCCATTCTCACGCGCGTACGCGCGCACGCTCACGCATCATAAATTTTCAATTTCTTCTATCACTTCTATCACTAATGGGTTTAAATACCACATTATCAGATGTTTAAGCAGTGATAGAAGGCGTGATAGAAGTGATAGAAGATGTGAAAAAAGTGACAGAAGAAAGGCATTTTTACTCAAAAACCATGCAAAATTAACATATTTTCACTTGATTTTTTCCTCGTTTCAATACTATGCAGCCCTAATCTACACTTGAAACCCTGTCTATGTCGAATACAAATCGGACGTGATTAACAAGGCAGCTGCCTTGCCGCCAAACTAAATTATGCTCGAAGAGGAATGCGATTACGTTGTCAAAATGACTTGTTTATGCAAGTAATGACGCCAAATACATGATAAAAATATCAAATTTTCACTATAAACAATAAAAAATTAAGTGTATTCTGCTGAATTATGAATAATTATTTGTATCTTTGCCCTCGAACAAGAGAAAGAATCTTGATTGCAGATGAACGTATCTAAAGCAAAGACCGCAACAATAATGAATAAATTCACCATACAGCAACTCCAGCAGATGCGCGAATCCGAAGACCGCGTTGAGTTCAAGGCGGGAGAAGGTGGCAATGTTTCCTACGATGGTCGAGGCAAGACCAATCCGAAGGATCGTCGCCGCTGCATCCTTGGCTATGTCATCGCCCTTTGCAACGAAGGAGGCGGTCGGCTCGTCATAGGTATGCACGACAACTATCCGCATCGTGTCACCGGTACTCGCCAGGCACAGGATGCTATCGGACAGCTGGAGTCGGACATCTATCGCGACACAACTATTCGCCCAGAGATTTACCCCGCCCTCTTGCTTTTGATACACGACATTCAGTGCAACCGTGCCACAACAGAGCAACTTAACGCTTTCGATCTTCTTGCCCTCTATCGAGTATCAAGAGGCGAAAGCAACCGCAATGTCGATAGTGACACTCTCAAAAAACTGCTTTCACAAGAACTCCTGATAGAGACTTCGGATGGCATCAAACTCACACCTCTCTACGATGAAATGAAACTGCGAGCAGGTGTAACTGACAAAATAGAAGACAAGAATGTCCAAGTAAATGATACGGTAAATGTCCAAGTAAATGATACGATAAAAATATCGCAACTTACTGAAAGACAGAGAAAAATTTATGAAGCGATAAAAACAGGAACAATTAATGCCCCTAATAATGTCCAAGTAAGTGTCCAAGTAAACATTCCAAATTTGGCAGCATTGTTTAATGTATCAGAGAAGACCATCAGACGTGACTTATACGTATTACGTGATTTGAATCTCATCCAATATGTTGGAAGCGACAAAACTGGGCATTGGGAAGTAACAGACTAATAAAGATTCATATATTATGAAAGATTATTTACAACTCGGAATAGATAAGGGACTTATCTCCTTCAATGAAGATAAATCTCGTATAAGATATAATTGGCAGAAGAAGGAACGCAATTATAACAACCCAGAAGAAAAGGTACAAGTATTGGCATTCCTTCAGTTGATTCTTGACTACAATTATCCTGAGAGCAGGATTCGTCAGTTTGAACCTGTTACAATGGGGTAGTGCACAGCCACCAAAATCAACATTTTGCATGGAATGTTTGAGGAATGAAATATTCCCGCATCGGAACTCGTTTTTGAATTCCGTTCAGAACAGGAGGGAGAAGACGAAGAGTAATTTCAAATATAGAAAAGAAAATGGCAACATTTAGGTCGATAAAAGAACTGACTCGTGCACTTCAACAGGGCTCAAAACTGCTGAGCAATATGTTCTTGCAGCGCAAGACGATTGCTGTGAAGTATGACGATGCCCTTGACACCCTGGATGGAGACGAAAATAAGCTGAAACATCTTATAACCTTTGGGGTAATCGTACAGACGGGCGACTCTCTGGAATTGGATGATGCTTATCAGCGATTCTTCGAAGAGGTGTTGGCGGTGAACGAGGATATCAACATCTCATCGGTCAAGATGTACATCGACAAATTGAATCTTGGTATTAGATCATATCTTGCTGCTGAGAACAATGCCCGTCGTGAGAGTTTCATGAGAGAAATACGTCATACATTCAAGAGCATTGACAATGCCACCCGACGAAATGTGATTGACCTGAAACGCAACGTGGATGACACATACAAGCAGGAACCGAACTTTAAGATTAAGGAACTGCGTCTGAAGGATTTTGACGAGAAAGCCCGATTAATAGGTGAGCTGATACACCAGACAGAGCGAGTTATGGATGAGGAGACTATTTTCTTTTCGAGTGCATCAGACTATGGACTGAAGCAGACGGTGAGCGAAGTGCGTGACGGCTTGCGTGAATCGGCACACGGACTGATTGCCGTTACGGCACAGATAATTGAATATCTGAACCGAATAGAATACCAGAGTCGTCTGGTCAAGCGTGTAAGACAGTTGAAATACCTGCGTGACCAGTTTATGATAGAGCAATCCACCAACGTGAAGGAGCTGATGGCGCAGACCAATGTCGTCTGGATGGAAAGCAAGCCCAAATATGTGACCAGAGTGTCGCTGGATTTCCTTCGCAATGAGGATGCTGCGCTCGAGATATTGGACAACATCCGAAAACGCCTTTCCAAGAAAACAAATATCAAGTCAAGACTCGCGGAGAAGATTGACAGACGTTTTCTTGAGGAACAGACTGAAACGACGAGGGCTTTTAATCATCAGGAATTACTGAATGGCTTTATGGCACAAAGCGGCGACTTATTCTATTATATCTGGAACTACTCGTTCACCGAGGAACTTGATAAGGAGTTACGCCTGGTACTGTTCCTACAGATGGCGTCACAATATCCAGAGCAGATGCGCTATACCGCTGAGACAAAAGCAATTGACAATATAGAATACCCCGTAATATATCCGCGATGAAATATACAAGTGAAGTTTTCCAACGCCTCAGTCGAGGGCAGTTCATATCGAGTAACAGCATTGATGCTGAGACCCGTGCTATCTACAGCGACATAGAAGAGAATCAGCAAGAGTATGAAGACTATTTCAGCAAGATAGACTTTCTGCTGAGCAGTGGTGACGGTTTCTATTATTTCAGCCGCAAGGAGGCAAAGGTCATCACCGAGAATAAGCTACAGTCGCTGTTCTCCTGGATAGACTATCTGGACTTCCTGAAGACCTACGACACAACCTTTGATGCCGGGACCCAATTCAGCTTGGTACAGATGGAGGTAAAACTCTCCACGATACCCGGGCTGAAGGAGAAACTTGCGCAGATGTTCCCGGACAAGTCAACGAACCGCCAGAAACTGGAGACACTGGCGGCAGCGATGGAGAGTATGGGTATTGCTGAAATGGTGAACGAAGCCGATGGCACCTATCAGGTGACTAATGCCTTTCATTACATCGAGCAGATAATTCTTTGTATTAACATAGACGAAGACGTAAAAGATGAGATACCTCAATAAAATCATATTCATAAATAGTGCCCACGTGCCATACGCAGAGATAAAGCTCGATGGCAACGTGCATTTCATCGGTACACAAGGAGTAGGAAAATCTACGCTGCTCCGTGCCATCTTGTTCTTCTACAATGTAGATAAAAGCAAGCTGGGCATCAAGACACAGGCAGGACAGAAAGGCTACGATGAATTCTACCTGCCTCACCAGAATTCGTATATCATCTACGAAGTGTCCCGAGAGACAGGAAAGTTTTTTGTCATGACTTTCCTTTCGCATGGTCGAACAGCGTTCCGCATCGTGGACTGTGCATACGACAAGCGGTTCTTCGTAGAAGAAGACGGGAGCGCCCGTTATGAATGGGGACGCATCAGCGAACAGATTGGCACAAGGGTTTATAAGAGCAACATCATTCGAGGTTATGAGGAGTTTCGTGACATCATCTATGGCAACAGCCAGCAGGTGGCAAAAGAGTTGCGCAGGTTCTCATTGATGGAGAGCACAAAGTATCGGCAGGTGCCGTTGACTATACAGAATATTTTCCTGAACCAGAGTCTGGAATCGCGTGTCATCAAGGATACCATCATCGACTCGATGGACTTTGCAAGCGATGATATTGACTTGAACCGCTATCGCGAAGAGGTGAAAAATTTCCGTCAGCAGTATGAGGATATATGGAAGTGGTATAAGTTAGAGAAGAACGGCAAGGTAAAGGTGAAGACGGAAGCCGACAGGGTTATTGAGAGATACACCAATTACGAGTATGTGCGCAAACTTATTTCAGAGCTTTGCAGCCAATTGAACTACGCCTTAAGCCGTGATATCCATCGTATGCCTGTTTTAGCCGAAGAAGAGTCTGTCCGTAGCACGGAACTATCACGGCAACGGAGGTTGTTGGGTGAAGAAGAGAGAAAGTATAAAGCGGAGGAGGCTATACTCAATCAGGAAGAAGGAGCAATCAAGTTCTTTCTGGAGCGGGTAAAGTCCAAGCGGCAGCACTATACGGAAATCGGCATTGAGAAAATTGCAGAGCGCATCAGCAAGGAGGATGAACTGAAGATTCAACAGCGCAGTCTCACACATCAGAAAGAGACTCTGACAAGTAAGAACCAGAGTGTCAAGTCGAAATATGACACGCTTACTCAAGAGGTCGATAATCACCTGAGTACATTTGGCTTGCAATGCCAGAAACGACTCAATGAATTGGATCGTCAGAGAATAGAAGCGGAAGGCCGTTTGCAGGCAGAATGGAATGAAAAGGCAGAGACTATCCGAAATCAGTATGAACAGAAACTAAAAGAGAATCAGAACTTGCTGGACGAGGCACGCCAAACCAAGAACGAACTGAAACTCCAGGAACAGCGTGTCAAGCAGTCTAATCCCTACAAAGAAGAGATGGACGAGCAGGATCGAAAGATCAAGGATTTGCACGATAAGCAACTGGCTTTGTTCAAGGATTCTACCGAAAAGCAAAAGGAAATAGACCACATCACCAATGAAGTGGCCATGCAGTGCAAAGAATTGGAGACAGCATGTGAGAGGGAGGTTTCTGCTATCGAGAATGACATCAAACAAATATCTGCCGACATCGCAAAACTCGACGATATGCTGAGCCGTCAGAAGGGCTCTTTGATAGAGTGGCTCACCATTAACAAGCCAGGATGGGAAGACAATATTGGGAAAATACTGGATGAAGATGCAGTGTTATATAACACATCGCTCAATCCACAGTTGACAGCAACTTCTGATAGCATCTACGGCGTGAAGATTGATACCGGTAATATAGACAAAACTGTCAAAACACCAGATAAAGTAAGAGCTCAGAAAGCAGTGTCAGAGCAGAAGGTTGAGGAACTGAAGAAAAGGATTGCGCTGCGAAAACAGCAACTGGAGTCCGACATTGAAGAACTGGAGCGTAAGCCGGGCATTAGGTTGAAACAGCTGCGTCTGGAGAAAATGACTATTGATGTTGAGTACAAGCATATACCTCATCGTATAGAACTCCTTACGAAGGAGAAAACAGCCGCTGAAGAACGCTTGAAGAAATGGCGTGAAGGTGAGTTGGAGAAACTGCAGAAGAAGCTTGGAGAGACAGATAAAGAGATTGAGACGCTTAAAAAACAAAAAGAAGCTCTGACTGCTCAGCGAGATAAAGAAATGGCTTCCCTTCAAAGTTCTTACAACAAGCAGAAGAAAGAACTGAAGAGCAATTGTGACCAACAAAAAGCGGCAGTCAACGCGGAGCTGAAACTGAAGGAACAAATTGCCATCCAACGAAAAGCGGAACTTTTGGCTCAGATGGATGCAGAACTGAAAGGACTTGGAGTGGATGTGGACCAGTTGGCAGACATTCGTCGTCAACTTCAGAAGGTTACAGAAGACCTGAAATACATTGACGAGCATCGTGCAGACTTTATTTCGTGGCAGAATGACATCCGAGATTATTTCAATCAAGAGCAACAAAAGAAAGACGAGCGTAGAATTGTGCGCATGAAGATTGACGATCTGCAGGCTAAGTTCCAGAAACGCAAACAACAGTATGACGAAAAAATCAAGCTGTTGTCGGATGAGTTACACGCCCTGCAGGATGAGCAAAAGAGGTTGAAAGAAACCATTGAAAGGGCGCAGGCTTTCATGAATAATCCGTCCTGTCCTTCAGACATCTCTTCTGCCGGAGAGATGGAAACGGCGAAGTCGTTATCCGATATACAGGAAGAGTTGCGTGACCAGATTGCCTCCCAACAACGAAAGTTTGAGGATTTCAAGGAAGCTGTCATCCGCTTCAAAAGTAATTTCTCACCCCAGAACACGTTCTTTTTCAGGACGGAGTTCAATACAGATGCAGACTATACGGATTTTGCTGCCGAACTGAATGAGTTTATCAGCAACAACAAGATTGAACAATACCGGGTGCGCACCAGCCGACAATATGCCACGATTATCAAACGTATAGCCAAGGATGTCAGTGATTTGAGTCAGCATAAGTCTGACATTGAAAGAACCATCCTTGACATCAATCGGGACTTCCGTGAAAACAATTTTGCTGGTGTTATTAAGGATATTGAGTTAAGGGCGGTGGAAAGCAACGACCGTTTGATGCAACAACTGCTGAACATTAAGCATTTTGACGACGAGCACGGTTTTGACATCGGACAGCTGAACCTCTTTACGGATGAAGACAATCTGAACCGTACAAACGATCAAGCCGTCAGACTTCTTATGACACTGATAGAAATGATGGACGCTGAGCAGAAACGCGAGCTGATAACTCTGGCTGATACTTTCAAACTGGAATTTAAGGTCAGGGAGAACGACAACGACACTAACTGGGTAGAGAAACTGTCCAATGTAGGCTCGGATGGTACAGATATTCTAGTGAAGGCCATGGTGAATATCATGCTTATAAATGTCTTCAAGCGGAAAATTTCGCGTAAGTTTGGAGATTTCAAGCTCCACTGTATGATGGACGAGATAGGCAAACTGCATCCGAACAATGTGGAGGGTATCCTGAAGTTTGCCAATGTCCGGAACATCAACCTAATTAACTCTTCACCAACCACCTACAACGCTCAGGCATACAAGTATACCTATTCTCTCAGCAAAGACGAGAATAGTAACACGATTGTTAAAACCCTGCTGACAATAAGATGAAAAAGACTGTCAAACTCATAGAGAAACTGATTCGTCTTGCCAATGGTGACGCCCTGCCAGCCAGCAGTCTGAAAGGCGCATGGTTTGAACAGATGCAGGATGACGGCATACTTTTGGCTACATCACACGGCAGCCGCAAGAGTCTGAGGGCATCAGACGGAAAGACTCTTCGCCAGTATGTTGCCAGTCAGTTCGACATCCACAACCTGGAACAAACACGGTGCGCCTTTTCTGACGAAGATGCCAACCGAGCCTCTTTGGTGGCTGCTACTGGCAACAGTAAATTCCTGTCACGGAGAACTTTCAAGGGATTTCTTGTGAATAGTTATCAGCCTGTTACTGCTGTCCTCAACGGACAAGAGATAATAATTCATCCCACTGAAGGAAGTTTCATGTTTGTTGCCGACTATCAGCATTTCACCATTCCCCAGGATGTTGTCGTGGTTGGAGTGGAGAACGCAGAGAATTTCCGATATATCGCATTGCAGAAATATCTCTTTGCGCGATATGGACGAGTACTTTTTGTATCCCGTTATCCTCAAGACCAAAACAAAGATCTCATCAAATGGCTACAATCCATACCTAATCAATACATTCATTTTGGAGATTTGGACTTGGCTGGCATCGCCATTTATGAGCATGAGTATTATCGTCACTTGGGCACTAAATCCTCTTTCTTTATCCCAGATGATTATGATCAAAGGATTTCTAACGGCAATACAGATAGATATAATGATCAGTTGCCCCAATACGGTAAAATGACGGTTGAGGACAAAAGAGTACAGCCTTTATTAGACTGCATCCACCTGTATCACAAAGGATATGACCAAGAGGGGTATTATTTTTTGCAGTGAATCAAGGTGCTGAACTGGCATAGTCCAAAAATCATGCAAAAATACTTGAAATAGTTGGTCGTTACAGAATTATTTCGTAATTTTGCCCCCGAATACTGAAGGATCTATGAGAAGAATTATATTATTTGCACTAAGCGCCATTTGCTGTGTTATGGCTTATGCACAACAGTTTCAACAGGAATTTGGTTCTCCACGTAAGAATTATGTGGAGATGGTAGCCACACCCGATCATGGCGACAGTTATTACACTCTTGGGCAGCCAGCCACATTGCGTATATATGCACGCGAGGGTGGAGTGCCGCTCAATGGGGTGAAGGTAAAGTATAAGGTTGGGCCCGAGATGCTTCTTCCCAAAGATGCCGACTCCACTGTGTTTGTAGGAGGGGAGGCTGTCATTCGTATGGGCACGATGACACAACCGGGATTCCTAGCCTGTCAGTATGAGTTTATGGCGGGAGGCAAGCGTCAGCGTGACCTTGTGAAAGTGGCATATTCCCCCGAGGATATTCGTACCTTCACTCCCATGCCAAAGGATTTCAGCAGGTTTTGGCAGAACGTGATGCGCGAGGCGCGCAAGGCGGATCTCTCGCCCGAATACTTTGATGTGCCCGATGCCACCAACGACAAGATTGAAACCAAGCTCGTACGTTTGCATGTGGGCAAGGAAAAGTGGATATATGGTTATCTCTCGCGTCCCCTCGACGGCAAGCAGCATCCCGTAGTGCTTGTTCCACCTGGTGCGGGCAGTCAAAAGATATATCCATCCGACTATTTTCCCAAGGCTGGAATGATATATCTCAAAATAGAGATTCACGGCAACGACCAGCGACTGCCCGACGATGAATACAATCGTATGCGTGCTGAGAAATGCGAGGGCTATATGCGCCGGGGAATGGAGTCAAAGGACACATATTATTATAAGGATGTATATGCAGGATGTGCCCGGGCGGTTGATTTTCTCTGTTCATTGTCCGACTGGGACGGTAAGAATGTCATCGTCACTGGCGGCTCGCAAGGTGGAGCCCTGTCTATCATCACTGCAGCCCTCAACGAGAAGGTCACTATTTGCGCCCCGTTCTATCCAGCCCTGAGCGACCTCACGGGATTCCTTCATCACAGGGCAGGAGGATGGCCAATGTTTTTCTCTGGCTTGTTTGACGATAGTAGGGTAGATATTCCCGTCGATCAGGCATTGGAGACCTTGCCATATTTCGATGTAGTGAATTTCGCTCGCAATCTGCGTGTGCCCACCTTTATGAGTTGGGGATATAGCGACGACACCTGTTCGCCCACCTCCATCTGGTCGGTATGGAATGAGATTACAGCCCCCAAGCAGAAGGACATCACTCCCAGCAGTGGTCACTGGCGCTTTCCGAGCAGTCAGGAGAAATGCTTCAAGTGGATGCTCAACAATATCTCGATTCTTTAACATGTTATTGTCGTATAGTTATGAATGAATATAAAATATTTGTCTCCTCCAAAGAGCTGGCTTCTCCGTTGAAGAAAGGTTTGGATAATTTGAAGAACGATGACTCTGTCATTGGAAAGGATAGTTCTATCAAAGTAGATGGAATTACTATCGAAGAAGCTGATGTCGTTGTGTTACTAAGAGATGCAGAAGCTGACATTTTATCTCGGGCGCAAACGAATTCAAAGCCAGTATTGTTGTGCGACATCGACTGCTCAAAGTTTGAAAAACCTAATTCTGCTGCAATACCATTTACTTGGGGACTGTTCAGCAAAAATAACAAGGACAAGGAAAAGGTTTTCCTTAATCATTACAACTTGTCATTTGTATATGACGATGCTGAAGATATCATGGATTATATTTCTTCGCTGGTATTCCACATGCTTGAGGAGTTTTCTTACCATAGCAAATATAATACAGATATTGGATATAAGAAACAGGCGGAGTTCATCCACGAATTCACCCAGTTCTATCTCGACAAGATGAAAAAGTTGGAGGCAGCAGAGGGTTTCGTAAGAGAAGACATCAAGGATGATTTCTACCATATTATATATAGGTATAGACCTAAAGATCCGAATAAACCTTTCCATTCTATTGACGGACGCGACTACGACTTCGTGATAGAATACCACCGCGGCAAGCCCTCCGAGGGCATTTACTATGGCATTAAGGGAGAGGTGGCATCTGGCAACTTGGAGGAGCAATGCGAGAAGTTCCGCAAAGAGTGGCCTAACATATTCATGATGGACAAGAGTGATCTTCAAGAAATATACGTTGAGATATGCAATAAGAGTCACGATGAGAGTCGTGGTAAGGATATTTTTTGGGGCTACAATTTCCAGTTGGAGCTTACAGAGATTCTCAACAATACATTCCCATGGAAGGACTATCTTAAATGCTATAAGCCTACAGACAATATTTGGAAAAATAGATATTGGCTGTTCTGGGTTACATTGAATGACGACGAGGACATCGTCAAAGTTGCCGCTCGCGCGGTGAAGCTGATGGCAAAGACTTTTGAGAGATGTATGATTAAGGAAGAGTACGGTAGATTGTATGAAGCTCCTCAAGATAAAAATATTGCAGACAAAGGTGCAGCCAATCAGATAACATCCTTTACGGAAGATTCGTATAACAGATTTTTGGAGAAAATGGGGAATGATGATAGCGGGAATAGCTATGGTGAAATGCTGATTGAAAAATTGATAGAAGAAAATTATGTGTTTGAGGATGGCAGATATGAAAAATGTTATAGGTGTATTAAGGACAACAGAAAAATAAAGAAAAAACTAAATGATATCAACAAAGGAAAAGAACAAACGCAAATATTATTCCCATTTTACAAAAGCGAAGATAGAAGAATACCATGGGGCGATATAGATCGTTTGTTTCTCCCTAATTCATTGAATCCTTCAAAAGGGTCATTTCAAAACGCATAGCAAAAAAATGTTAATTTAGTTTTAGGCAAGATAGGCAGTCTTACATTAAAGCCTTATATTTGCACCGACTTTCCAAAACGGGGAGTCGGTGCATTGTTTTTTGCGCCTAATTATTAATAAGTCCTTCTTCATGAGGACATAAATAAAAAATAAATTATGACTACAACAATGATTACGTTTTGCTACGGAGTATTCGTAGTAGTAGAGTCAATTCTGACTTTCTTGAGGTCGGTTACAGCAGCAGACTTCATGTGGTATATTTGCCGTGTTTTTGGAATCCCATTATCCCTGAAAACGGCATTGGTCATCAGAGCATTGCTCCTTATAACAGGAGGGTGGGCGTTGATTAGTAACTTTGGAGACATAATAAATATTGTCTTCACGAGATAAGGAACGGCTTCATTAAAAAAGAAGCTAATTGTTTAATTCATTGCCAATGTCCATCAATTTGACTATAACCTAAGCGCAAAGGTGTGAGAGAAGGAAAAACAAGACCGGTCAATAATATTAATTCCAAATCTCGCTATAAGCAAGCTGGTGGTCATTGGTATAAATAAATGAAATTATGTCAAGAATTAATTATCAGTCCTTAATTACAGAGATAGAAGAAAAACATAACTCTCTGTATATTAAGTACAAGAAAGAGAATGGGACAGAGGGAGAGTGCCCATGGTGGTGCATCTATAGCTTCGTCGAACTCCCAAGTGATATCATAGACGAGAACGGACAGCCCAAAGTTGGAGCTATCATTCAATTGTCTTATGATGAATTGACAGGGAAGACATTCCCTGGCCCGAAATACAAGAGAAGACCTACGCCGCTCAATTCGAAAGCCCTTGTAAGGAGGATGAATAAAGAGAGCTTGTTCGAGGGCGTACAGTTGTTCTGTCCATTAACCATAGACGAACTGCTGAAACGGTCTTCTGAGACCTGTACGCGTGAACAGTTGTGGGAAATAATGCAACTGCAACAAGCTGGGGATGAGACGATGCTTAGGCAAAGGCTGTTGGACATCCTCGGCATTTCAGATCGTACACTCCCTAAGCAGGAAGGATTCCAGATTGAATACAAATCGTCGTTCCTGCATTGCCCTATGCGGGCTGCAAACGAGCGTATGACCCAGTATAACAACATATTCTCCGAAATTTGTGCGTTTGGCAACTCGCACGTGGATGGTATCATTTATATTGGTGTCAAAAACGACGGAACAGTCAGCGGTGTTGAGGAGGAACTGGAAAATGAAGCCCCATTCCAAAACAGGAACGACTTCGAGGCCGATTTCATTAATCTAATGCACGTGGCATTCAACAACTTCCAGTTTGTAAATAGTTTAAAAACCACATGGTATAAGACCATAGACGGGAAGTTGTTCTTTAAGATAGAAGTTCCAGCATGGAATCAAGGGGTTGTCTTCTTGAACGGCAACCTGCTCTATGTACGCCACGAATCAAGCCGAAGGCTTTTGAAAGACCAAGACTTGATCAACTATATCAGAAACATTAACAACATGACTAATGACATAAAGGAGGTGTAAAAACATGAGAGACGAAAGATTAAGCTATGATGTGTCTGACGAAGAATACGATAACATGTCTGACGAAGAACGTCAGGTAATAGACGAAAACACGTTACAGGATACCCGTGAGATGATGGGGCTTGATGAACTTGAAGATGAGTAATCATTACGGTGGAGAGGCTTTGCTTCTCCACCAAATAAAAAAAGAATCACCAGTATTATTAATACTATTAATTTTAATGACAATGAAAAAAATATTTAATTCAAAGTTTATATTAATGGTAAGATGTGCTTTATACATCTTTCTGATTGCTTTTATTGCAGCGAGTTGTTCTAATAAGAGAGAAGAAAAGGCCTTAATGCGTGATTTTTCTCAGCGCAAGAGAGCCGAAGTATTTATCTCTAAACTTGACATACAACAGAGATTGGAGCTGTTGTTGCTCGAAACAAGGGGCGATACCGCTCTATTGGCAAAAGTTTTGTTGGCTCCTGAGGCATCGGTTAAAAGACTGATGGCAGGAGTGGCACTGCCAACAGAGCATGCGCTAAAAAAGACGAGTAGGACGTTTGCTGACATCAAGGAATTCAATGCAGATATAATTATCAACGCCGCATTGAACAACAAGGAAGCTCTCAACTTAAAGTTAAAACAAAGTGTATGGGAACAATAATAGTGAAACGAAAATAAACGCCTTTTGGTTAATTCGTGTTAAGTGAACTATTATGAACTTGACACGAATTATAATAAATAGTATATTTGCAGCAAAAAACAAGTATGCATAGAGGAATAACAACATTCAAATGTGATGTCTGTGGTCACACATTCCGGGCCATGGACATCGAATGGCAAGCCACGGTATATACCATGC
>OBLI01000653.1_pt1 | contig 36257 bp, 30 predicted proteins | sample 1519701 | NCBI WGS metagenome assembly OBLI01 (sample SAMEA3663005, study PRJEB22513) | pig gut metagenome | biome: pig gut; feature: pig-associated habitat; material: faeces | place: France | collected 2012 | reverse complement strand
CATGTATTTCTTCCGCGACCGCATAGAAGCCGCCTTCACGTCGAAAGACTATTGTGGTCAGATTATTTCGGAACGAACGAAGCGAGGCAAAAACGATTCAATATTCTCACGTCTTGACAACACCTTCAGCTTTGAGCAAGCCTTTCAACACAGCATAGCCGTGAAGGGTGCCAACACCTCACGAAACTCCGTACATCAGATGTTGAAGAACTGGCGCAGACAAGGATTGATAGAAGCCGTGCAGGGTAATAAATATCAGAAATTACAGAATGTGTGACGTTGTCAAGATTGTCATTTGTCATTTTGTCATTTTCAAACAAAAACAGCCTTCAGGCAAGGAACGAACCCTATGTCTGAAGGCTGCTTGATTGTAATCCCCCACCCTATATTGCATAGGGCGCAAGATAGCCAATATGGTTATGCGGTTTTCTTCTTAACCACTAATGAGCCAACGATGCTGACTACGAGGACTAAGACTATGAATACCAACGACCAAACGGCATCGATTTCTATGAAGTCGTGGATGAGGAGCTTGATACCTATGAAGAGCAGGAGGAATGAAACTCCTGGTTTTAAGAGCCAGAACTTGTCGGCTACGCCTGCCAAGAGGAAGAACATGGCACGCAAGCCAAGGATGGCAAAGATGTTGGAGAAGAACACCACGTAAGGGTCGATAGTGATAGAGAATATGGCGGGAATGCTGTCGAAAGCAAACACAAGGTCGCTAAACTCTATGAAGACGACGGTGATGAAGAGAGGGGTGATGAAGAGTTTGCCGGAATTGCGCACAAAGAAATGGTCGCCCTGGAATTCGCTGGTGACACGGAAATGGCGCGATAGGAATTTTACTACAGGATGGTTGGCAACATCGACTTCTTCATCTTTCTTTTTCTCGAAAAACATCTTGAAGCCACTATACACAAGGAATAGACCGAAGACGGTGAGAAGCCAAGAGAAACGAGTGACGAAGGCTGAGCCAAGGAAGATGAATATGCAGCGCAAGACGATGGCTCCAAAGATTCCCCAGTTGAGCACATGCTGGTATTCCTTTTTGCTAACACCAAAGGAGGTGAAAATCATCATCATAACGAAGAGATTGTCGACAGAGAGTGTTTTCTCGAGCAGATAGCCAGAGATGTAGGATATGGTCATGTGGTGGCGATATTGCTGTAGGCTCCACTCGAAGTCGTCGGGATTGAGTTTGATGTGGGATGCGTATTTCGTGGTGACGGCTTGCAGGTCGCTGAAATTGTTGATGCCATGGACTAAGTCGCCATGAAACCATAGGAAGACGGAGAACAAGAGGGCAAGGATAATCCAAACGGCTGTCCAGATTCCTGCTTCTTTCATAGAAACTTCGTGTGCTTTCTTATCAATGACGAGAGTGTCAAGAAGTAGGATTGCGATGACAAATATTGTAAAGCAACCAAAGAATATTAATTCTGCTAAATGCATAAGTGTGAGTAATAATGCTATTAAAATAAATTATCAGGTGCAAAGGTAGTAAAAATATAGGGAGATGATGATGGATTTTAGATAATTATTGTTACTTTTGTAACCTAAAACTCTAAAAATAAACAAAATGAACAAAACTCAACTTGCTGCCGCTGTGGCAGAGAAAGCAGGCGTCTCGAAGGCTGATGCTGCAACTTATGTGAACATGGTGTTAGGAGCAATAGCTGATAATATATGCGAAGGTGATGGCGAGGTTTCGATTCCTGACTTCGGTAGATTTTTTGTTAAGGAAGTGCCAGCACGCCAGGGTATGAATCCACAGACAAAGGAGAAGATAACTATCGAAGCGCATAGCAAAGTGGTGTTTAAGCCATCGGACAACTTGAGCATTTTCTCGAGAAAGCATGGAAAATAAAGCATGGAAAATAAAGCATGAATAATGATGCATAAAGAATCAGCCTCACTCCCGAGAAGTAGGGAGTGAGGCTGTTTTGATTTTTTATTTCTTCAAGCTCTTTTTGGTTTTAAGAGCAGGGATTTTGATTTTTTCTCCTGCTTTAAGTTCGCGATTGCCACCATTGACAGCTTCGAGGTAGCATTCCATACCTGGACCGAGGTAGGTCTTGCTGAGAGAAGACATGGTTTGACCAGCTTTGACCGTAACGGTGTTGGCAATGCCTGTGATGACATAGGCACCTGTGCGAACACGTGGATCTTTGTCGTAGGCTGACTGCGAAAGGATAGAAGGTGCAGACTTAGCAGCATGAGCCTTGGCTTCTGCTGTTGGCTTGGTTGCAGCCTTTGGTTCCGCCTTAGATTCGGGCTTTGCTTCTGCAGTTTTGAGATTATTTTCCTTGTCGGCTTTTTGGGCTGCCTCTATCTTCTGCTCGTTGGCTGCCAAGATGTTGTCTGCCTCATCATTAGCGGCAGGCTGATTGGCTGCGGGAGCTGGCGACATGTGAGTCTTCATCATGCGGTCAGCAAGAGTTGCTGTTTGGGTTTCGAGGTGTGCGATGCGATTGTCGCGCTTTTCAATCTGCGAGAACATGTAGACGAAGCCTACTACAGCAAGAATGACTACGCAAGCTAACGAGGATGCAAGAACAATGATTGTATTCTTGTATGACTTTGATTTAGCTTCAAGCTCGTCGGTATCAGAGTCTGAATCTTCGACTGCTGGAGTTGGCTCAACTATTGGAGTTGGCTCAACAACTGCAGGCTCAGGCTCTGCTGCTGGTGCTGGTTCTACTGTTGGCTCAGGCTCTGCTGCTGGAGCTGCCTCAACGACTGTTGGCTCAGGCTCTGCTGCTGGAGCTGCCTCAACGACTGTTGGCTCAGGCTCTGCTACTGGAGCAGGCTCAACGACTGCAGGCTCAGGCTCTGCTACAGGAGTAGGCTCAACGACTGCAGGCTCAGGCTCTGCTACAGGAGTAGGCTCAACGACTGCAGGCTCAGGCTCTGCTACTGGAGCAGGCTCTACAGCAGGTGTAGGTTCTTTGGCTTCTGTATTATCAGCTTCGTTTTTAGCGTCGATTTCGGAGAAGTCGACACCATCGTTGACGATGACGGTCTCGAACTGAGCGAAAGGAGCGTTTACGAGGTCGCGCATAACAGCCTCTGCTGTGAACGAGATTTTGTCTCTACCCTCGATGACGATGGCTTCGCCTGTATTGACATCCACGCTCTTACGGGCGCTAACGGCTTGGACCTTGAATGTGCCAAGACCTTTTACCTTTACTGATTTATCATTTTTTAGTCCGTCGTTGATAACACCAACAAACTGGCGGATAAACAATTCTGCCTCGGTACGCTTAAGGCCGTGTTTCTCCATAAGCTTAGAGGCGAGTTCTGTGATTGATACTTTACTCATCTTGCAATCCTCCATTCTTTAAGTTTTCTTTGATAGAAGCTATGGGCTTGAAGTTGAGAACGAGCTTTGGCGGCACAAGCATGCGCTGCTGGGTGCCAGGGTTTACCACGACCCTTTCCATGCGTTTCTTAACTTCGAAGGTGCCGAAGTTGTTGAGGTAAACACTATCGCCTTCGGTGAAACGGATTCCCATTTCATCTACCAATGTGCGGACAAGCTTCTGAGTGTCGGTCTGAGAATATCCTGTCTGTTGTGCTAGTTCAGCAATTAGTTCCTTATTATTCATATTTAATATAAAGAGATTAAAGAATGAGGGGTGAGAGGGGGATGAGCGATGTCGTAGAAACGACATCGGACGAGGATGGAGGGGCGCAAGGAGGGAGCGCAAGGGCTCGTGGGATGGATAGAGGGGAGAAAGGAGGGGAACGCAAAGAGGAGCGGAAGGGCGCAAGGGGCGGACGGAGGGGCGGACGGAGGGGCGCAAGGGGCGATTATACTACTCTTCCATAGAGGTCGAACTCCTCGCTGGAGGTGATTTCTACATCGTAGAAACAACCGGTGCGGAGAGTTTTGTCGTCGGCCTTGATGAGCACCTCTGGGTCAACCTCTGGCGAGCAGAACTCGGTGCGTCCGATATAGTAGTCGCCCTCTTTGCGGTCGATGATGACTTTCAGTACCTTGCCCACCTTTTCAGCCTCGATCTCTGCGCTGATACGCTGCTGGATAGCCATGAGCTTGCTCAAGCGTGCCTGCTTTACCTCATCAGGAACATCGTCGACGAGATGGTCGGCGCTATAAGTGCCCTCTTCGGCAGAATAAGCGAAGGCTCCCATACGTTCGAATCGTGCCCACTTGACGAAGTCGACAAGCTCTTGGAAGTCTTCTTCTGTTTCGCCAGGGAAGCCAACGAGCAAGGTGGTGCGAATATGGATGCCAGGAACAGCTTTGCGCATGGCAGCAATGAGATCCATGGTATCTTGCTTGCTGACGTGGCGATGCATGGCTGTGAGCATGTGGTCGGAGATGTGCTGAAGAGCAATATCGATGTATTTGCAGACATTCTTCTTTTGCTTCATAACATCGAGGAGTTCCATAGGGAACTGGTTAGGGTAAGCATAATGGAGACGAATCCACTTGACGCCCTTGATATCTGCCATGTCGGAAATAAGGTCGGCAATATGGCGCTTGCCATCGATGTCGACACCGTAATATGTGAGCTCTTGGGCAATGACCTGGAATTCTTTCACACCCTCGGCAACCATGCGTTCTACTTCGGCAAGAATCTCTTGCTTTGGTCGGCTGATGTGTTTGCCAGTGATAAGAGGAATGGCGCAATAAGCACAATGGCGGTCGCAGCCCTCGCTGATTTTGAGGTAGGCATAATGGCGTGGTGTGGTGAGATGGCGGACGCCATTGCACGAAGGCACCTCGGCTTTACCCAGTTCTGTGAGCAACTGCTTATAGTTGAATTTGCCATAGTATTTGTCGACCTCAGGGATTTCGGCTTCGAGCTCGTCTTTGTATCGCTGCGAGAGACAACCCATGACGTAGAGCTTGTTGAGTTTGCCTTCGGTTTTACGCTGAGCAAACTCAAGGATGGTGTTGATGCTCTCTTCTTTAGCGTCGCCAATGAACCCGCACGTGTTGATGACAGCGATTTCGCCCTGTGGACGATTAGAATCGTGGACACAATGATAGCCGTTGGCTTCGAACTGCTTCATGAGCAGCTCGCTGTCGACGAGATTCTTAGAGCATCCAAGAGTAATAAAGTCTATCTGATTTTTCTTCATTGCAAAGTTTAGTTGTTAAAGAGCGAATCTACGAACTCGCGCTTATTGAACAGCTGGAGGTCTTCCATTTTTTCGCCAAGACCAATGTATTTAACAGGCACTTTGAGCTGATCGCTGATGCCAACCACTACTCCACCCTTGGCTGTGCCATCGAGCTTGGTGATGGCGAGAGATGTGATCTGAGTGACGGCAGCAAACTGCTTAGCCTGTTCGAAAGCATTCTGACCAGTAGAGCCATCGAGCACGAGCATAACCTCATCAGGAGCCTCAGGAAGAACCTTTTTCATAACATCCTTAATCTTCTTAAGCTCGTTCATGAGTCCAACCTTATTGTGCAAACGACCGGCAGTATCAATCAATACCACGTCGGCACCATTGGCTTTAGCACTCTGCAGAGTGTCGAAAGCAACGGAAGCAGGGTCGGAACCCATCTGCTGCTTAACTACAGGCACTCCTACCCTTTCGCCCCAAATGCAAAGTTGCTCAACAGCAGCGGCGCGGAAGGTATCGGCAGCACCGAGATAAACCTTTTTGCCAGCATTCTTGAACTGATAAGCAAGTTTGCCGATGGTAGTGGTTTTGCCAACACCATTTACACCCACAACAAGTATAACGTAAGGTTTATGGTCGGCAGGGAGATCCCAATTATCGTTATCCTCAGTATGGTTTTCGCTCAAAAGAGACGCAATCTCGTCGCGAAGAATGCCATTGAGCTCGGAAGTAGAAACATACTTATCGCGAGCCACACGCTCCTCGATACGCTCAATGATTTTCAAGGTGGTATCAACGCCGACATCGCTGGTGATAAGGACTTCTTCGAGGTTGTCGAGCACATCGTCGTCGACTTTAGACTTACCAGCAATAGCACGTGTCAACTTAGAGAAAACACTCTGCTTGGTCTTCTCAAGACCCTGATCGAGAGTCTCCTTCTTTTTCTTGTTAAATAAGCCAAATATTCCCATATACTATAAATTTGGTACAAAATTATACAAAAAACACGACATATCAAAACTAATCAGTTGATTTTTGCGTATTTACATTACTCTAACCACTCTAATGCCTGTCTGCGATTTCTGAGAAAGCATGTAATCGCGGAATAGTTTTGATTCGACCACAACCTTATGGCGAAGTTGAGAGGCATTGAGAAGATGGAGTCCGTCTTTATGCCAAACGGCGATTCCTATATGGCTGGTATCTAACCCCTTCTTACTGGTGAGCATAACGAGGATATCGCCATCGTGGATGGTGCGACGGAGCAACGAGGAGTTGTAGATGGAGCGTTTGGGGATGTAGCGAAACTTGCGACCGTTGAGAGCTTTTTCGCCTGCTCTGACCTCGGCAATGGCAGACTTATTACCCTTGAGCATCGGATAAAGGTTGACATGGGTGGTCATGAAATCGATGTTGAGGGTTTGTAGAGCCGTGAAAGGTTTGGAAGCCGAGGTGACCTCTTTGACAAAGCCAAGCGAAGAATTGTCGTCTATCCATTGGGTGAAATAATGCAGGCGAGAGGGGTAAGATACTCGCCCCTGACGATAGCGCACAAGGCGAAGATAGTGGCAATAGTCGGCAAAGGACGTTTTGCCATTCTTGGCGCAGAGAGTAAGTGCAAGAGTGGTTTCTACAAAGGTGGTGCAGTCGAGCTGACGGAGGTTGACGATTAATCGTTCGGTCTTGTTGCGCTCGAGAGTTTTAGCCACATAAGGCACACCACAGAACTGCTTGCCAAAATAGGTCATCCAATTGGTGGAAGATTTTAGGCGTGAAGCTTCGCGCAGAAGTTTGACAACCTTTGTTGAGTCTGCTTTACTATAATCGACATCAGCCAAGGAATAAGAATAAGCCTTTGGAGAGACCTTGGTGAAGGAATAAGCCTTAGGAGCGGAAAGCAGAAAAAAGAGAAATAAAAAAGAATAGATACGAGTCATCGTAATTACCAAAAATTAAATCCTATATAAACATTCACGCTACCAAAAATGGTGTTGGTACGGAACTGTTTCTTCTTATAGTTATAAGTATGGAATATGGCACTTGCACCATAATACCAGCGCATATTGTTCCACACAAGTCCGAAGCGTGCGACACCATCAAGATTAATATTCTTGAAATCGAAATCGCGAAAGAAAGTGCCGCTATTGGCAACATCGGCTTTGGCTCGCTTGTAGCTCATAGCCAGCGAGATCGAGGCGTCAAAGAGCCAGTTGCGAGCAAACACCCAGTTGTAAGCATAGCCGCCCGAAATGGAATAATCGAGGAATTCTGCCTTATCGAACATGAGGGCAGCATCAATCTTTGTTGTAGCTATTTCGGTGCCCAGTTTGTCTTCGGCAAGACGCTGGAGTTTGTTCCAATCGATGTCGATGGAATGTTTGGTGTAGCCAATGCCAACGAGCGGACTGCCAGCTGAGCGACGCTGAATGGTGCTCTGACTGTAAGCAGCTGGATATGAGAACTTTTTGTGATTAAAGATATAGTAAAGATTAAAGCCCTTGACACTTGCTTTGAATCCATCGAAGTTTACTCCCTCCATGGCACGAGTGTCGATATCGTTGCCAAGATGCATGGAGCGAATTTTATAGTTATCTCCAGTTTTACGATAGAACAAGTCGACGCCTATCTGATTACTATAGAGCGAGAGGTCGAAATCCTGACGATTGTCGCTACCGCGAAGGTGGGTAAAGTCGACGGTGTAACCAAGGAATATCCATTGCCAGCCAATATAAGGGCCAATCTTATAAGATGGTTCGGGAGCAAAATCTATGGTTTGTCCGCTCTTGCTAATAAGTTCGTAGCGCTCGAAGGTGTTGGTGTTTTGAAGCATAGCGGTGAAATTATACTTCTGCTTCTCGATATAATTAGTATCTACACGCGAAAAATCCTTCAGTTTATCATGCAGACGACGCAGAAACCCCTTCTTCTTTTTCACCGCAGAAGTAGGCAAGATTTCTGTCGGCGCAGGCAAACTATCTTCAATAGAGATAGTTGCAACGCTGTCTGTAGCATTGCCTAAATCATGGTGTGCAAAGACTGAATATGGGAAGCACACCAACAAGGATAGCAAACAAAGAAGGACGGAGTATTTCTTCATCAATAATTAGTATTTGCCTAATATTCTGTCCATTACCCAATTTACAGGAGTAGCACTAACGCTGGTACACTCACAAACGCCAATGCCCTGAAGATGACGAGTAACCTCAGTGATTATTGGTAGCTGAACATAAGGAGGATTTGGCACTGTGATACGCCTGTCGCCCTTGCTTGTGACGAGATGGATTGGGTCGTAGTTGAACACAGAGAACGACACCATACCCTTTTCGCCAATGACCTCGATGCGGTCTTCCTTGGCACTATCATGACCAACAAAACACCAGCTGCCAGAGCCTGGCAACCCGTTTTGGAACATGAAAGCTGCAGAGATAGTGTCTTCGGCTTTATACAGATTGGCACGGTTGGCATAATAGCCATGAGCGCGAGTGATAACGCCAAAGATATGTTGCAAGAGGTCGAGCTGATGAGGAGCAAGATCGTAGAAATAGCCACCACCGGCAATATCGGGCTGCAATCGCCAAGGTAGCTTGTCGGGAGTATTATAGTCGAGATCGCGAGGAGGCACAGAGAAGCGCACCTGCACATTTATGACCTTACCGATTTCGCCCTCGTCGATAATATGTTTTACACGCTGGAAATATGGCAGATAGCGACGATAGTAGGCCACAAAACAAGGCACTCCCGTTTGCTCAGAGATACGGTTGATGCGGATGCAGTCTTCATAGCTTGCCGCCAAAGGTTTTTCTACATACACAGGTTTGCCAGCCCTCATAGCCATAATAGCAAAGGTGGCATGACTTGAAGGAGGAGTGGCAATATAAATGGCATTTACATCAGGGTCGTCGATGAGCGACTGAGCATCCTTATACCATTTGCGGATGTGATGGCGCTCAGCATACGAGCGAGCCTTTTGCTCCGAACGACTCATCACGGCTACTACCTGCGAGCCTTCGATACTATTGAAAGCAGGGCCAGACTTTTTCTCTGTAACCTCGCCACATCCTATAAATCCCCAATTTATCTGTTTCATACTTACATTTTATTTGACCACAAAATTACAAAAAACTATTCATTTATCTATCCAAATATGTTTTTTTTATTAACTTTGCAGAAAATACACAATATTAAATATGGAAATAACAAAGTCGGAATACGTAATCTCCGCCCCTAACGTGAATATGTGCCCTAAGGACACTAAGCCTGAGTATGCTTTCATAGGCCGTTCGAACGTAGGAAAATCAAGTTTGATAAACATGCTGTGTCGCCATAAAGGATTGGCTAAGACATCAGCAACTCCAGGAAAGACTCTTCTGATAAACCATTTCATCATAAACAACCAATGGTATTTGGTGGACCTGCCAGGCTACGGATATGCCAAGCGCTCAAAGAGTGTGCAGAAGAAATTGGAGCAGATGATTTCGGGATACATTTTGCAACGCGAACAGCTGATAAACCTGTTTGTGCTTATTGACGTGCGCCACGACCAACAGAAGATAGACCGCGAATTTATAGATTGGTTGGGCGAAAGCGGTGTGCCTTTCTCTATCATCTTTACCAAAGCCGACAAGGTGAGCATGCCTAAGGCAAAGGAGAATGCCAAGAAATGGATGGATGCACTGAAGGACACTTGGGAGGAGCTTCCACCTTATTTTATTACTTCGAGCGAGAAAGCCATTGGACGCGACGAAGTGTTGGATTATATAGAAAGCATAAATAAAACGCTGGAATAAGAATCATGGCAACACAAACTCCATTTCTCGACGTGCAACATCTGACCAAGAGTTTTGGTGCAGATGTGCTATTCGACGACATTTCTTTTTCTATAGCTGAAGGACAGAAGGTTGGTCTTGTAGCCAAAAACGGTACGGGCAAGACTACCCTACTCTCTGTATTGACAGGAAAAGAAGGTAAAGATAGCGGCGACATTATTTATCGCAACGACATAAAGATAGGATACTTAGAGCAAACACCAAAGTTCGACCCCAACGAGTCGGTGCTGGATGCTTGCTTTAATCATCATGGCGACCCAGAAAAGGTGTTGAAGGCTAAGCAGGTGTTGACACAGCTGAAGATTAGAGACCTGGAGCAACCTATGGGACAGCTATCAGGAGGACAGCAGAAGCGTGTGGCATTAGCGAATGTGCTAATCACAGAGCCCGACTTCATAATGCTGGATGAGCCTACCAACCACCTTGACCTCGACATGATAGAATGGTTGGAGGGTTTTCTGAATCGTGGCAACAAGACGTTGCTTATGGTTACTCACGACCGATTCTTCTTAGACCGTGTGTGCAATATCATCTTGGAACTCGATGATCGCACAATTTATCAATATCGTGGCAACTATGCTTACTATCTGGAAAAACGACAGGAACGCATAGACAACCGCAGAGCTGAGATTGCAAGAGCAAATAACCTTTATCGCACAGAGCTGGAGTGGATGAGACGTATGCCTCAGGCTCGCGGACATAAGGCAAGATATCGTGAGGAAGCTTTCTACGACTTGGAGCGTGTGGCAAAACAGCGCATCGAGGAACGACAGATTCGACTGAAGGCAAGCAATGTATATATTGGATCTAAGATTTTTGAATGCCAATATGTATCGAAATCATTCAACGATAGCGACCACGAGGTGGTGATACTGAAGGATTTCTATTACAACTTCGCACGATTTGAGAAGATGGGTATCGTAGGTAACAACGGTACGGGAAAGTCGACTTTTATAAAAATGCTGCTTGGACAGGTGGCTCCGGATAGTGGACGATTCGACATCGGTGACACCGTGAGGTTTGGATATTTCTCGCAAGAGGGATTGAAGTTTGACGACCAACAGAAGGTTATCGATGTGATAAAAGATATTGCGGAATACATCGACCTTGGGTCGGGCAGACACATGACGGCAGCACAATTTCTGCAATATTTCATGTTCACACCTCAGCAACAGCAGAACTATGTGTATAAGCTCAGCGGTGGCGAACGAAGAAAGCTGTATCTGTGTACGGTGTTGATGAAGAATCCAAACTTCCTTGTGCTCGATGAGCCAACCAACGACCTTGACATTCAGACTCTGCAGGTGTTGGAAGAATATTTGCAGGATTTCCCAGGCTGCGTAATCGTGGTGAGCCACGACCGCTATTTCATGGATAAGGTGGTAGACCATTTGTTGGTTTTCAAGGGCGAAGGCGAGATTAAAGATTTTCCTGGCAACTACACACAATATCGCGAATGGCAGAAGTTGCAGACTAAAGAAGAGGCTGAAAAGGCACCAAAGGCTGAGGCTAAGGTGGCTAAGAAGCCAACAAACAGCAATAACACCACAGAGCGCAAGAAGCTGTCGTTTAAGGAGAAGAGAGAGTTTGAGCAACTGGAAAAAGACATCGAACAGCTGGAAACAGAGAAGAAAGCCATAGAGGAGGCTCTAAGCTCAGGAACGATAAGCGTAGACGAAATAACAGAAAAAAGTATACGACTGCCTAAACTGCAGGATGAGCTCGACGAGAAGACAATGCGCTGGCTCGAACTGTCGGAAAGGGCATAAAAAAAATAGCATTATGAAAACAACACCAGTGCTGCTGCTCACAGGATATCTTGGCAGCGGCAAAACTACTTTGGTAAACAGGATTCTAACAAACAAACGCGGTATTAAGTTTGCTGTTATCGTCAACGATATTGGCGAAGTGAATATTGATGCCGACTTGATTCAGAAAGGTGGCGTAGTAGACCAAAAAGACGACTCGCTGATGGCTCTGCAGAATGGCTGCATTTGCTGTACGCTGAAGATGGACCTCGTGGGTCAGCTTCGCGACATCACCAATATGGAGCGTTTCGACTACATAGTTATCGAGGCAAGCGGAATCTGCGAGCCTGCTCCTATTGCACAGACCATTTGCTCGTACCCTTCGATGGGACCAGAATTCATACAGCATGGCATTGCGAAGCTCGACTGCATAGTAACTGTGGTGGATGCTCTGCGTATGCTCGACGAATTTGATGGCGGAAACGACCTACTGAAAAAGAATCTTGAGGAAGACGACATCGAGAACTTGCTGATAGAACAGATAGAATTCTGCAACATGATTCTGCTGAATAAAGCAAGTGAGGTTTCGCCTGCCGACCGCGAAAAGCTTCATCAGATTATTCGTGGTTTGCAGCCAAAGGCTGAAATCATAGATTGCGACTATGGAGATGTAGACCTCGACAAGATTATCAACACCAATATGTTTGACTTCAACTCGGTAGCGACTTCAGCAACATGGATTAGCGAGATTGAGAAGCATCAAGATGAGGAGGAGCAGGAGGAGCATCATCACGATGAGGAGGAGCATCATCACGACCATGAGGATGAACACGAGCACCATCATCACCACCACCATCATGACCACGACCACGAAGGTGGCGAAGTTGAGGAGTATGGTATTGGCACATTTGTATACTATCGTAGACAGCCAATGTATCTTGGCAGATTCGACGACTTCGTAGCTCGCTTATGGCCAAAGAACATTATTCGCTGCAAGGGGATCTGCTATTTCAACGATGAGCAGCAGACTTGCTATTTGTTTGAACAGGCTGGACGACAGGTGAAGCTAACAAATGCAGGACAATGGTATGCGACAATGCCTGCTGACGAGTTGGCAGACCTTATGAAGCGCGAACCAGGATTGGTGCGCGACTGGGATGAGCGCTACGGCGACCGCATGCAGAAGCTTGTGTTTATTGGTCAGAAACTGGATAAGCAAGCCATTACCGACATGCTCGACGCTTGCTTGGTAAAAGAATAAAAATGATACAAATAATGAATGCCTAATGCCGCTATGGTGGTTTAGGCATTCATGATATTATATCAAATATATGAATACAGAATACGAGAAGATGCTCGCTGGCGAAGAATATTTTGCTGCCGACGATGAACTAATTGTGTTGCTTAATGAATGTAAGGATGCTTGCTGGGAATACAACCAGATACGCCCAACGAAGTTGAAAGAGCGAAACGAGAAGATACAGCAGATTCTTGGTAAGAGCGACGACGACACCTTCGTAAACCAACCATTCTATTGCGACTATGGTAAGCATATTCGCGTAGGCAAAAGATTCTTTGCTAACTTCAACCTCGTGGTGCTCGATGAAGCTTACGTAACTATTGGCGACGACTGCTTCATCGGTCCTAACGTGAGTATCTATACTGCTTGCCACAGCACAGACCCAACGGAACGTAACTCTCGCAACGAATGGGCACGACCTGTAACTATAGGCAACAATGTTTGGATTGGTGGGTCAACAACTATTCTGCCTGGTGTAACTATTGGCGACAACGTGACAATAGGAGCTGGAAGCGTGGTGGTGAAGGATGTGCCATCAGGAGTTGTTGCGGCTGGCAATCCTGCGAAAGTTATTAAAAGGGTAAAAGGGTAAAAAGGTAAAAAAGTAAAAAGGTAAAAAGGTAAAGGGTAAAAAAGAGCGACCTTGATGTTTGTGATTATAAACACCAAGGTCGTTTTTTTATTTTATACTTTGATTTTGAAACTAAGTTGTTTATTCTAAATCTTGTAACCACAAAGCATTTGCTGCATCAGAAGGCATGCGCCAATCGCCACGAGGGCTAAGGCTACAACTACCTACCTTTGGTCCGTCAGGCAGACAGCTACGTTTGAACTGCTGAGCAAAGAAGCGGCGGCAGAATATCTTAAGCCAATGGAGAATAACCTCGTCGGTAAACTTACCTTCGAATGCCTTGTTGGCAAGGATGCGAATTTTCTTTGGACGGAAACCATGACGAAGGAAATAGTAAAGGAAGAAGTCGTGGAGTTCGTATGGACCCACGAGGTCTTCAGTCTTCTGCTCTATTTCTCCATTTTCGTTTGCAGGGATAAGTTCAGGACTGATTGGAGTGTCGACGATGTCGTGGAGCGTCTTGGCAGAAGCTTCGTCGAGCTCGTCGGCAATAGTGAATACGAGATGCTTGATGAGAGTCTTTGGCACACTTGCATTAACACCATACATCGACATGTGGTCGCCATTGTAAGTAGCCCAACCCAAAGCAAGTTCCGAAAGGTCGCCAGTACCAATAACCATGCCACCAAACTTATTGCTGAGGTCCATAAGAATCTGCGTACGCTCACGAGCCTGCGAATTCTCGTAGGTAATATCATGAATATTAGGATCGTGACCAATATCCTCGAAATGCTGCATTACACTCTTGGCAATAGAAATCTCGTAGGATGTTACTCCAAGAGAATTCATAAGGTCTACAGCATTATTGTGAGTACGGTCGGTAGTGCCGAAGCCTGGCATCGTGACACCGATGATACCCTTGCGAGGTAGTTGCAACTTGTCGAAAGCACGAACGCAGACGAGCAAGGCAAGTGTAGAATCCAAGCCACCACTAATACCTATGATAACTCTCTTGCAAGAAGTATGCACAAGACGCTTAACAAGACCCATAGACTGGATGTCTATGATTTCTTGGCACGACGCCTGCATATTGCTGTCCTTTGGAATGAAAGGCTGTGGATCAACATCACGCTCGAGAACAAAATCGCGTTGGCAAGCAGAATGCATGTCAACAAGACGAATGTTGGTGCCTATCATGCTACGCTGAGCATTGGTGTAAGTGGTATTTGCACGACGATCGCCACGCAGACGCTCTACGTCAATCTGAGTGGTGATAAGCTGATCTTCCATTGCAAAGCGCTGTCCCTCAGCAAGCAAAGAACCATTCTCGTAAATAAAAGCATGACCACCATAGACAAGGTCTTGAGTACTCTCACCGAATCCTGCAGAAGCATAAACGTAGCCTGTAATGGTACGAGCACTCTGCTGTTTCAAGAGGCTCATAAGATAGTGGCGCTTACCAATAAGTTCGTTGCTTGCAGAAAGGTTGAAGATGATATCAGCTCCTGCGAGAGCAAGATGATTACTTGGAGGAGTTGGAGCCCAAACATCTTCGCAAATCTCGATACCAAATTTCACGCCATCTGAAGTGCAGAATATCAGAGGGTCGGAAGAAATAGGTATCTTGTTGCCTGCAACACGAACCTCAGCAGCACGAAGGTCTTGAGCCGACGAGAACCAACGCTTCTCATAGAATTCGGAATAGTTAGGGAGGTAAGTCTTAGGCACAACACCCATAACCTGGCCAGCCTGGATGACTACAGCACAATTCAGAAGTAAGTCGCCAACAGCAAGTGGCAAACCCACGATAGAGATGACACGCAACTTACGAGTGAAATCAAGCAACTGAAAGATTGCAGTCTCAGAAGCTTGCAAGAGAAGTTCTTGACGGAATAGGTCTTGACAAGTGTAGCCTGTAAGACAGAGTTCAGGGAATGTGATAATCTCTACTCCCTGCCCTTCGGCTTGCGCTATTAGCGACTCTATTTTCTTTAGGTTGTACTGGCAGTCAGCAACCTTGACGGTTGGAACGGCTGCTGCCACTTTAATAAATCCGTATTGCATAAAGCGTAGTATTGATAGTTTATATTATTTAATCGTAACCTGTGTGGCACCATATCCATATTCCTGGAAGCTGGCATCCTGATAGATGTAGTGCTTGTAACGATATTGTAGGTCGTTGACAATAGCACGTCGCAACACGCCCTCGCCCTTACCATGGATGAAAACGATGCGCTGTTGCTTCTTATTCTTATATTGAGCAAGCGTTTCACGGAATTTTGTCATCTGATAATTAAGAATGTCGGCAGAAGTCATACCGGTAGTAGAATCGAGCAATGAGTCGATATGAAGGTCGACAACAACCACATCCTCATCGCCACGACGCTTCACGACGAATGGGTTGCCATGCTTCTTGCCATCGTCATAGCGACGCACGTAGCCATCATTATTGCCATTATCAGCTTGCGAGTTGGTGTTTGCATCAGCATTTGCCGACTTATACATCTCTTGCTTCAACTTCTTAGCATCAACAACGAGCGAACGAATAGGTTGGTCGTTCTCTACAATATTATATATAAGAGCTGGCGACTCGAAATAGATGTTTTCAGTAAAGGTGTGAAGCTTATAGAATTTAACACCATCAATACGGAACTGAACATCGATAGCAGGCTTTAAGACAAACGACTTTTCGCGCTTATAAGCAAACATTTGGATGCAAACACGCGATAAAGAGTCGAGGTCTTCTTTGCCTATTTCCTCTATGTAAGCCTTGGTGTTTGGCTCAACTTCGCCCTGTGAAAATACTGACCAGTTGGCACCATCGGCAGTAAGCATTACATAGTTGATGAAATAATTGGAGTCGTTGATAAAGTAGAGGTCGAAACGAGTTGTTGTCATCTCGTTGATGTTGACAGGAACGAAAGCCAAGCAAGCGGTAAGCAAGTTGCCACCTTTGCGCTCTTCTACAGGCGCACGATAGGTAATCTCCTTGTCGAGGTCAACAGTATCAAACTCTGCAGCCGATGCTTCGTTGGCAACATCTTCCTGTCCTGCATGCATCATAGCCTTGATAGAGCGACCATCGCTCATAGCCTGCTGCTTGCTTTCAGCTTGCTGCATCTTTGCTGTGAGAGCATTGCGAGAGTTGTAATCGTCGCTCTGTACCACAACAACATCATTTATACGCATTGGAATTTCGAAGCCATCTTCGTCTTCTACCAACACAATATCTTTACCTTGGAAGCCAGCAACTTTGCCGCCTCCCATTTCGCTGAGAAATCTAACTTTATCTCCTATTTTCATGTTTCTTTCTGTTTTAAGGTTTTAAAATTGGGAAGGAAAAGGGGAAAGGGATAGCGAAAGCGACGCAGCCAAGCTGCGACGAACCCAACCCTATTCTTAGCTCTTCGTTCTTCGTTTTCCACTCTTTGTTCTTCGTTCTTCACTCTTCACTTAGATTCTTCACTCTTCGTTCTTCACTCTTCACTTACTACGGGATGAGGATTGAACTATCGCCATAGCTTAGAAAGCGGAAATCGTGAGAGAGGGCATAGTCGTAGACATTACGCCAATCGCCTTTGAGGAATGCGCTCACGAGAAGCAAAAGCGTAGACTGAGGCTGATGGAAGTTTGTTACCAAAACCTTCACTATCTTATATTCATAACCTGGAGCAATGATAATCTGAGTACTTGAATGTAGAGTCTTGAGATTATTCTTGTCGAGCCATGCTATGATGTTAGAAATTGCTTTCTGAGGAGTAATACCATCAATGAGGTTACCATCAACGGGAGTACCATCAGCTTTTTCGTATGGCTCCCATTGGCAGACATGCAAATCTTCCTCTGCAGCATCAGGGTTTGCCTCCAATTTCACACCCATATAATACAAGCTCTCAAGGGTACGCACACTCGTAGTGCCAACAGCAATGGCACAACAATCATAGTCGAGCAAAGTCTGGAGAGTGTCTCTGCGCACACAAACGTATTCTGTATGCATGGTATGACCATCAATCTCCTCGCTCTTCACAGGCTTAAAGGTTCCTGCACCAACATGCAAAGTTAATTCTTCACGACGAACACCAGCAGCATCAATGGCAGCAAGCACCTTGTCGGTGAAATGTAAGCCTGCAGTAGGTGCAGCCACACTACCCTTTATCTTTGAATAAACAGTCTGGTAAGTCGTCTTATCGCTATCTTGAGTTTCACGATTCAAATAAGGAGGAATTGGCAACTCACCAACAATATCAAGAATCTCGGCAAACGACACCAGAGGATTATTCCATGCGAAGTCTACCCAATAGTTTGTACCCCCACTCTTTGTGTCGATGATGTCTCTACGCATTGTGGCTTTGAAATTAATGGTAGAGCCTGCAACATCAAAAGTGCGCACGAGCGAACCTTCCTTCCATTTTTTCAAATTGCCAACCATACACAGCCATGAGCATTCGCCACGAGTTTGGAACATCAGCTCATAATCTGTTGGGGCAGCAGGTTCCATAAGGAACACCTCTATCAAAGCTCCCGTCTCTTTGCGGAAGTGCATGCGTGCCTGAATCACCTTGGTATTGTTAAATACCATGAGCGATTTCTGAGGCAGATATTTAGGAAGATTATAGAATATATCGTCAGATATTTCGCCATGACGATAAACAAGCAACTTACTTGTGTCGCGAGGCGAAACAGGGAATTTTGCTATACGACTGTCTGGCAAGTCGTAGTTGTAATCACTAATATGAATATGTTTTGTTTCCATGATTTCAGAATAACATAATTTCTTTTATTGCTGCGATTGTTTATAACAGCGGAATTATTATAATCAATATATAAAGGAAGCCAATCACTGTGAGCACCATGTCAATATCGGTAACACTATAACCTGTAGCAGAATATTGAGTTGATACATAATTAAAATTGGAACTTATCTTAAAAAACAGTTTGCGACTAAGCAGATAAAACAATACTGCAATGACAGCACCAACCAACAAGCCTACCACAACATCAGAAGGATAGTGAGCACCAAGGTAAATTCGCGAATAGCAATTCAGCAACGACCATGATATCATGGCAAAAGAGAATAGTCTGTTCTTTACCCATAGACTAAAATACAACGCCAACGAGAAGGTGTTGGCAGCATGAGCAGAGAAGAAACCATATTTGCCTGGGCGATAGTCGTCGACTACATCTACTGCATATTTTATCCAAGGGTCGCTCGATGGTCGCCAGCGTTCAACCAAAGGTTTTGCTATGAAGTCGGCTGCTATAGTGGAAAGCAATACGCAACCTATGGCACAAGATGTAAAGATAACAATCTGCGCCATCGACTCGTTGTTTTTAATCACCAACAATAACAGAGCAATATACAACGGAATCCAAGTAATGCCGTTGGTGATTACCATCATGATGCCATCAACGAACGACGAGTCGCTACCATTGAGCATCATGAATAATTGGGAATCAAAATCTATTAATGTCTGCATACCTGTGGTATATTATATTTCCTCTATTTGCGAAGTCTTGAGCCATCCCTCTCTGCCATCGGCAAGTTTGACACCTCTCCATTGTTTCATACCTCTATCTGTGATGTCTACACGTGTACCCTCGTGGATAACGAAGACGTCAGTACCCGAAGCAGCAGGAGTTTTCTTTACATTCACTGTTGGCGCAATTACGATTGCTCCTTGCTTTGTCTCTAACTCATGCTTCTGCTGGAATGCAAAGAGATTGGCAAAAGCAAACAACAGCAAGAAGACTGCAGAGCCATAGAATCCCGATTTGCGTGCCCACATCTGTGGAGCAAACAAGAATACCAATATTAGCAACAAAGCCATTACAATAGAGACGATAGCTGTGTTAGCCCAACGGTCAACGCTTGTGAAATTGACAAGCGAATGATACCATGTCACAAAGAACATCTCTGTCTCAGGTGTTATCTTATCAATAGTCTTTGATCGTGCATACTGAAGATTGAAACGAATGTCGTTGTCGCCAGGCGATAGTTGCAAAGCACGCTCATAAGCGAGCAAAGCCTGAGTGATATTATCTGTGCGATAATAAGCATTTCCGAGATTATAATAAATCTCTGACGACACTCCTGCCTTCAATATCTCTTGATAATCCTTTATTGCCTGCTGATAGTTGCCCTTTGCATATTCATCGTCAGCATTCTGCTTAGTGATAGCATTTGCCGACAATGGCATGAGCATAAGAATCATCAATACGAAAGAAAAGCCAGAAACTTTTGCCTTGTTAGATTTCTTCTTCATAACATTTTCTATCTCCATGATAGCAGTCATAGCACTCTCAAATGTCTTATTCATATTTCCCTCTGGGTCGCCAGGAGCAAATCGCATCATCTCGCAATCATCGATGGCACTAAGGAACTTGCTAATAGTATTGTCGTCAACATTATGCGACTGCAATTTCTCTGAGATATTTTCGCGCGAGAGTTTCTCGGCTGGCATATTTAGCTTGTCGCCTACATAACCCCAAAGTGCACGCAACACCTCATCGTAAAATTCGTTTGTCTTTCCTGCAAGCATCAGCTTGTTTGCCTGACGTAAACGCTTAGTTGCAATCTTGTTAGCCTTCTTACCTTTCATCTTCACTAAGTCGGCATTATCGATAGCACGATTGCGGAATATTACGAGCAAAGCCACAAATGCTGCAAAAGGAATTAATAGCGACATCAAGTAGCCAACGGAACCAAAGAAGAAATTGTCTACAGAATGTAATTCAGCTTCTCCCTTCTTAATATCCTTGATATCCTTAGGCTGATCTTTGCTGTAGTCTACAACAGAAGAGCGCGAACCATCGCCCTTTGCCACTTCAATCTCAAAGCTTTGAGTCTTTATAGTCTTGTATTGATTGAGCGATGTGTCATAATAAGTAAGCTCTACAGGCGGGATTGTATAATGCCCCTGATTGCGAGGCACAGCAAGAATATCATAAATCATGTTGCCCTCAAGACCGTTGGAAGTAAGCTTAGTCTTATCAGTTACCTTTGGATCATATTTGTCCCAATCCTTAGGGAAGTTTACAACAGGCTGCTTGATGAGTTTCAAGTTGCCAATACCACCCACAACGATTCTTAGCGACAATGGGTCGCCAGCCTTTAGTTCATTCTTATTAAGCTGAGCAGAAATATTAAACTTACCCACTCCACCCGAGAAGTTGGCAGGTTTATGTGGCAATGGCAATACATCAATCTTGATAGAAGGAGCCACGATATTACGTTTCACCTCTACATAACCAGAACCACCATTAAAGAAAGCCTCGAAAGGATCTACCGAACGATTCTGCTGAACCACGATACCCTTGAAGGTGATGCTTGGAATCTCCATTTTTCCTGTCATCTGAGGATACATCACATACTGACTCCAAGTAACAGTACGATATGGTTTACCATTAACTCGTTCGATATGGAAACTCTTCTGCTGTGGCAAAGGTATTTCCTGAGTATGGAAACCTGTGAGCTCAGGCATCTTACCTTCGAGCTGTGTCAGGTCAACGAGAGTATAAACCTTATATGTGAGCAAGATAGGCTCCTGCTCATACACCTTCCTCTTATTGGCGCTAACCTTTATAAACAGGTCTCTACCCGAGATTGCACTTCCTGCAACCTTCATATGTGGCGGATAGTTGTCATCTTCGTGCATCTTTGGTGAATTGTTGCCACGTCCTTGTGCCGAACCAACCACAGTCACCTTAGCAGGTCTTGAAGAAATCTGCTTGCCGCCTACCCTTGCGTGTGCTGCAGGAATATTGTATACGCCACTCTTTGCAGCATACAAAGTATAAGTGTACGTAATCGACGATGATGACGAAGTATGACCATTCACCATCTGGAAACTTGACTCAGAAGAGGTGTAAGGACCTGCTATCACCTCTACAACATCAGTAGAATGTAATCCGGAACGGAAATCGTCAACATCTTGTGTTGTCACCTTGAAAGAGACACGGAAGTTTTCTCCCGCCTCCACTCTCGAAGGAGTTGACACACGGATAACCTGCGAAAAGCATGCACAGGCAATAAATAGACATATAAGAAATATACTACTTCTTTTCATACTCATTAGCAAATTACCAGTTTTGATCAAGTTTACGACGTTGTGGCTGCTGTTGCTTCTGCTTTAACCTCTGCTGTGTAGCCTTCTCTTCCTGCATTGCAGCATTAAGCATTTGTACAGCATTCTCTTTGCTCATCTGTTGTTGAGGTTGCTGCAGCTTCTGTTGCTTGTCGTTCTTTTGTTTATTTTGTTTTTGCTGTTGCTCTTTTTGCTTGTCTTTATTCTTATCTTCTTTTTTATTTTGATTCTTGTCGTTCTTCTTCTGATTCTTCAGCTGTCGGCGACAAAGCTCAAGGTTGTATCTTGTCTCATTGTCAGAAGGATTATTTCTCAAGCTCTCCTTATAAGCCTCAATGGCCTCAGAAAACATCTGATGCTTCTGGCAAATCACACCCATGTTATGGTAAGCCATAGCCTTACGGCGCTTGCTTGTTTCTGCTTTGCCAGCATTCTCAAACTGAGCAATTGCTGCCGAGTCTTTCTGCTGCTGCAATAGTGCACAACCAAGGTTGTAAGAAGCCTGAGTGTTGCGTGAGTTTGCCGACAGAGCCTTGCGATATTCAGCTTCTGCCTTAGCAAACTGCTGTTGACGATATAGTCTGTTTCCATTACGAATAAACTTACGATCGGCTTGTGCAGATGCTGTGAGTGCAAATGCCGACATCAGCAACAGCATGACGCTCTTATATAAATATGAGTAGATCTTTAACATAATCTAATATAAATCTTTAACAAATAAACTATCAAACGTATTGATGGCATTATCGCAACCAAGCGTTATTTTCTTTTGAATAGTTTTATCTTTCCAAGAGTTGGATTCTTAACTTCCAACAGGCATACTTCTATTATGAGAAGCAATATTACAAGAATGCCGAAAGCCTGAAATTGTTCATCAAACTCGCTGTAAATAACAGAGTCTGTTTCGCCACGCTGCAGCTTTGTCAAACCTTCGTTCAAATCTTCTTGTGCATCGCTTGTATTGTCTACATGAATATATGTGCCACTACCTGCCTGAGCAATCTCTCGACACATCTGTGTATTCAATGCCGACATCACAGTTTCGCCTCGCGAGTCGGTCATATATCCACCATTTGCCATTGGGATAGGTGAACCCTTAGGGTCGCCAATACCAAGCACAAACACGTTGATACCTTTCTTATAAGCAGCGGCTGCAGCTTCTTTGGCTCCACCCTCATGGTCTTCGCCATCGGTAATAACGATAATGGCGCGACCCACTTTATCTTGCTTGGTAAAACTCTTTGTTGCCATATCTATGGCGCGAGCAATATCTGTACCCTGAGTAGCAATAAGCGAAGGGTCGATATTAGAAAGAAACATCTTAGCCGAAACATAGTCGCTGGTGATAGGAAGCTGCACAAAGGCATCGCCTGCAAAAACCACAAGACCAATCTTATCGTTGGTAAAGTTGTCGATAAGGTTTTCTATCATCATCTTCGACTTGTCTAATCGGCTTGGCACTACATCCTGCGCCAGCATAGAGTTCGAGATATCCAAACAAATGATGGCTTCAATGCCGTTGCGTTTCTCGCGCGATATCTTGCTTCCCATCTGCGGACGTGCAAGCAGCAACACCAACATAGTGTAGGCAGCAACAAGCAGATAGAACTTCACCGTAGGGCGATACTTCGAAACATCAGGCATCAGTTGCTTGAGCAAAGCATAGTCGCCCAAAGCATTCAGCTTCTTTTTCCTTATGCGCCACAAAGCAAGTCGCAGCAATACCAAGGCTGGTACTGCCAACAACATATATAGGTATATAGGATCTTCAAATCTCAGCATAATCAATTTATTTTATGATGCTTAAGGTATTCTCCTTAAAACAGTATTGCGCAACAATATCTCTAACAGCAACAACAACACAGCAACCAAAGCAAATGGCTGATAAGCCTCATATCGCTTAGAGAACTTCTTAACGTTCATCTTGCTCTTTTCGAGTTTGTCGATATCGTGGTAAATTTGTTGCAGTTCCTTGTTGTTTGTAGCTCGATAGAAGTTACCATCAGTAAGTGCAGCTATCTCTGAGAGAGTCTTATTGTCAATCTCTACAGGGATATTAACATACTGCACGCCACCAGCTACTGGCATTGGGTAGCGTGCCACCTTATTGGTTCCTACACCAATAGTATACACTCTGATGCCCAAGCTCTTAGCTATCTGCGCCGCTGTGATAGGAGAAATGTCGCCACGGTTGTTAGAACCATCAGTAAGCAAGATTACCACCTTGCTCTTAGCCTTGGAATCCTTTAATCTGCTAACGGCATTAGCCAATCCCATACCAATGGCAGTACCATCCTCGATAAGTCCCATAGCTGCCATATCGGTACGAACATTCTGCAGCAGGTTGAGCAAGCTGGCATGGTCGGTGGTCATTGGACATTGAGTAAACGACTCGCCTGCAAAGATGGTAAGACCGATATTGTCGGTAGGACGGCCGCTTATAAATTCGGCAGCCACGTCCTTAGCAGCTTCCATACGGTTTGGTCGCAAATCTTCAGCAAGCATAGATGTAGAAACGTCCATAGCAAGCATAATGTCAATACCTTCTACTGTACGACTACCCCAAGAGTTATGAGTTTGAGGACGAGCCAATACTATCACTACCAATGAGAAGACAATACATCTCAACACCATTGGTAGATGCACCAACCTCACCTTCCAGCTCTTTGGAGCATAAAGGTAAGCGAAGGTGTCGCTCATTCTCAATGTTGGTTCCTTTTTCTTGTTATCAAGGAAATACCATAATATATATGGAATCAACAATAACAGAAGCAGGAAATATTCTTTATTAGCAAATTCCATTGTACGTTTAGTTCAAAAGTGAATACAAGTTATATGCCACATAAGCAACTGCCAAAACTATCATCACAGCCAAGCCATAGAGCAAGCCCTTGATGGTGATTCTCACAGAACGTTGCTTCTGCTCGTTTTCGCTAAGCTGTGGCACTATGCGCTCCTCGGTAGGCTGTCCCTCAACCTTTGTTTGGTCGATGAAGTTGATGGCATTCACGAGGTTCATATCGTTTTCGTTGATAAGCGTAGAATGCTTGGCAAACTTCACCAAGTCGGCAGTAGTAAAGAGTTCGCGCAATTCGTCAATCATAGTCTTGTCGCCATTGCTCTGTAGGCGGTCGATGATTTCTGACGAAGTCATCTCCTTAGCCGAGAATCCGAAACGCTCCTGGATATACTGTCGAAGGGTGTCGGTAAGCTGAGTGTAGTAAGTCTTCTGATCTTCGCTTGTCTGCATGTGGTCGGCCTTAATCTTGTCAATAGCATTAAGAGCTTTCTGATGAGCAGGCACACGCTTAACGATTCTGATATGAGTGATAATAGGCTTGTTTTGCTTCAGACGTACCAATAGATAAATCATAGCAACTACAAGCAACCATAACAACACGCCAACAGCTATCACCCCACTCCAATCGCTCCACATAAAGGGATTGTCTTGAACATCCTTTAGTGGATAAAACTGGTTTGGATGAACGGTATCAACGTCTACTGTCAACACTTTAAGCGCCAAAGTGTTAGCAGCATATTGCTTACCATTCACTTTAACCTTCATTCCTGGTATAGGATAAAGCTTATTGTCGAAAGAAGTTAGGGTAAGCTTGCGAACTACTTTCACCATATCGTTGTCCAACGCTGAAGTGTCAGCATTGGTAATATCCACGATTTCTACACCAGGCACGAGATAAGTATTAGGTTTGAGTTCCGGCCACGAGATGGCTGCACCCTTCTTGGCAGTAACCTCTACAAACATGTGAGCCTGCTCGCCAATCAATATCTCGATAGAATCCATATTTGCTTGTACCGACACTTGCGCTGATGCCTTTTCCGACACCACACATGCAGTCAACAGCAGCAAATACGAGAATATTCTTGAAATAGTTTTCATTTCTTAAATCAATGTTAGTTGCGTTGCGCAAACAAAAGCATCATAGCCTTTACAAAGTCTTCGTTGGTGGCTACGCTCGTCCAGTCTACCTTACTCTTAGCAAAGGTCTGCTTCAGTTCGCCCTCCTTCTGCATCCAGTATTTGGCATGTGCCATACGAAGTTTCTTGCTCGAAGTGTCGATATACATCTCATGACCTGTCTCGCCATCCTTAACCTTTAGCAAGCCTACATCCGGCAATCGTTTTGCCAATGGGTCGTAGACCTGTATAGCCACCAAGTCGTGCTTAGAGTTGGCTATCTGTAATGGTTTCAAGAAGTCGCCACGCTGATAGAAGTCGCTAAGCACAAAGGCTGTGCATCTGCGCTTCATCACTCTTGTCAGATACTCGAAAGCCATACTCAAATCGGTCTTCTTGCTCTGAGGCTCAAAGTTGAGCATCTCGCGAATAATATATAATATATGTTTGCGACCCTTCTGAGGAGGAATATATTTCTCGATACGGTCTGAGAAGAATATAACACCTATCTTATCATTGTTCTGAATAGCACTAAAAGCAAGAGTGGCTGCAATCTCAGTCACCATATCTCGCTTCATCTGCTTAGTGGTACCGAAGTCGAGCGAACCAGAAACATCTATTAAGAGCATCACAGTAAGTTCACGCTCTTCTTCAAACACCTTAACAAAAGGACGATGAAAGCGAGCTGTGACATTCCAGTCAATATCTCGAACGTCGTCGCCAAACTGGTATTCCCTAACCTCAGAGAAAGCCATTCCCCTACCCTTGAAGGCAGAATGATACTGACCCGCAAAGATATTTTGGCTCAATCCGCGTGTCTTTATCTCAATCTTCCTGACTTTCTTTAAGATTTCTTGTGTATCCATAATTATTCACTCTTCTCTCATTAAGGCACTTGCACCTTATTGATGATGCTTGAAACGATTTCTTCGCTTGTCACATTGCTTGCCTCAGCCTCATACGACAGACCGATACGATGGCGCATCACGTCGTGAGCCACAGCTCTAACATCTTCAGGAACCACATAGCCACGATGTTTGATAAAGGCGTAAGCACGAGCAGCCTTAGCAAGGTTGATGCTGGCACGAGGACTTCCACCGAAGGTAATCATATCCTTTAATTCTGCAAGCTGATAGCGCTCTGGATAACGAGAAGCAAACACGATGTCGGCAATATACTGCTCAATCTTTTCATCGAGATAAACCTGATTTACCACCTCGCGAGCCTTTACTATCTCACTTGCTGTTGTAACAGGTGTAACCACAGGCGATGTGCCCTTGATATTATTGCGAATAATGAGTTTTTCTTCTTCAAGTGTAGGATAATCGATAATCACCTTGAGCATAAAACGGTCTACCTGTGCCTCTGGCAACTGGTAAGTACCTTCCTGCTCTATAGGGTTCTGAGTAGCCATCACGAGGAATGGATTTGGAAGCGAGAATGTCTGCTCACCGATAGTAACCTGATGTTCCTGCATAGCCTCGAGCAAAGCACTCTGCACCTTAGCTGGAGCACGGTTGATTTCGTCTGCCAACACGAAGTTAGCAAACACAGGGCCCTTCTTTTCCTGAAACTTCTCCTCTTTCTGAGAATAAATCATAGTACCTACAACGTCGGCAGGAAGAAGGTCAGGAGTAAACTGTATACGAGAATAATCGGCATCAATGAGTTGTGCCAAGGTTTTAATAGCCAAAGTCTTAGCCAAACCTGGAACACCTTCAAGAAGGATGTGGCCATCGCTAAGAAGTGAAATAAGGAGAGAGTCAACAAGGTGTTTCTGTCCAACAATAACTCTATCCATGCCAGCTACGAGATTAGTAACGAAACCGCTCTGCTGTTCTATTCTAATGTTCAATTCACGGATATCAATAGATTCTGCCATGATAATGTGTTTTATTATAGTTCTACTTTGTTCTATTTTTTATTTTACGTGCAAAAGTACAACATTATTAATATTAAGGCAAAAGATAGCACATAAATTATATTAAAATAGGTAAGAGATTAATTTAATTATTGCTAACAATAACATCAAAACAAGCTCCTTTTACATAGTCTCCCAGTACCGATTTTAATGCAGCTAAGCTGGTACTGCAGTTTCAGCCCGCTGGTACTGGAGTATCACCTTGCTTACACTCCAGTAACACTAAGCTGGTACAGGCAATGCAATTTATCGCCTGTTTTACCTTAAAAAATAGATGATTATAAGGAAGTAAATATAAAGGCTAAATATCAATATTTGATAGTCAGATATTGATATTTAGCCTTTCATCATCCTACTTCTTTTTACCGAATTCGGGATCAATCTTGATTAGCGCTGCCATAATAAAAGTTACAATGCAGCAAGCCATGACTATTAGGAAAAACGACTGATAACCAACAGCTTCTTGCAGCTGTCCGGCAAACAAGCCAGGTATCATCATCGAAAGAGCCATAAATGCCGTGCAGAGTGCATAGTGGGATGTTTTATAGTTGCCACGACTATAGTAAATAAGATAGAGCATATAGGCAGTAAAACCAAAGCCATAGCCAAACTGCTCTACAAAAACGCAGGCATTGACAATATACAAATTATCTGGCTGGCAATAGCTTAGATAAATGTAGACAGCATCAGGCAAAGTGATGGCGCAAACCATTGGCCACAACCATTTCTTTAAGCCACCAACACCTGCGCATATACCTCCAATAATACCGCCAAGGGTTAGTCCGATAACACCAACGGTACCTTGCACCAAACCATATTGCTCGGCGGTAAGTCCCAAACCTCCAACAGCAGTATTGTCAACAAGAAACAAGGCTGAAACTTTTGCCAACAATCCTTCTGGCATACGATAAAACAACATAAACAAAATACCTATGACGGTTTCTTTCACTGGGAATTTAGTGAAGAAATCTACAATTAGGCCCAACATACTCTTCTGCTCTGCTTCGGGTTCCAAGCATTGTTTTTTGCCTACAGGAACGACTGTAGTTGCACCATCTTTAACCCTTGGCAACACAGCACTATGCCAAAGCCAAAGAGCAACAAACAGAGCACATGCACCATAAAACATCAGACTCCACGACAGCGGAATAGACTGTCCAAATCGTTCTTGCAAAGCACCGGCAATCATTACGAGAACGCCAGAGCCAATAATTGTTGCCAAACGATAGAAGGTGCTACGAATACCTACAAACAACGATTGTTCATGCTCATCAAGAGCTATCATATAATAACCATCAGCAGCTATATCATGAGTAGCGCTCGAGAATGCCATTATCCAAAAGAAGAACAATGTTCCTTGAAGCCAAAAATTGGTAGGAATGGTGAAGGCTACGCCTCCTAATGCAGTTCCTATGAGTAGTTGCATTATGAGTATCCACCACCTTTTAGTCTTTACGAGGTCTACAAGTGGACTCCACAACGGTTTTATTACCCATGGCAGATATAGCCAAGAAGTATAAAATGTTATGTCAGCATTGCTAAGTCCCATCTGCTTATACAAAATCACAGAAATGGTCATCACAGCAACGTACGGTATTCCCTCTGCGAAATAGAGGGTTGGAATCCACGCCCAAGGAGAAGTTAGTTTTTTCATCTATATATAATATGTATACGTTCTTATTTTATATTAGCACCTACAAAAGTATAAAAAACTTTTATTATCATAAAGGATTTTAAGATTTTTCTTTTCCTATATAATAATTTATTATTAAATTTGCAAAGAAATATAATTACCAATTTAAACATGAAGAAAATATTTGTTTCAGCATTTTTATTAATGTCTGCTGCTTGCAGTATAGCTCAAGACGCTATTCCTGCATGGATAAACAATGTAAAGCTTTCTGGTTACGGAATGGTACAATACCAGGCGAACAACCAAGAAGGCAAAGAGTCTAACTCTTTCAACCTTAGAATGTTGCGTCTTTCGCTTGAAGGAAGAGTTGTACAAGATTTCTATTGGAAAGCGCAGATACAATTCAATGGTAACACATCTACTTTGGGTAGCTCGCCAAGAGTTGTAGACTTGTTTGCTGAATGGCAAAAATACAAGGCTTTCAGAGTAAAGGTAGGTCAGTTTAAGCGTGCTTTCACTTTTGAAAACCCTATGCACCCTGTAGACCAGGGCTTCATGAGCTACTCACAGAACGTATCAAAATTGGCAGGTTTCTCAGACCGTGCAGGTAGTCACGCAAGCAATGGTCGCGATATTGGTGTACAATTCCAAGGCGATATTGTAAAGAATGCTGCTGGTCGTGAACTTCTCCACTATCAGGTAGGAGTATACAATGGTCAGGGCATCAACGTAAAGGATGTTGACCAGCGCAAGGATATTATCGGTGGCGTATGGGTGATGCCTGTAAAGGGAATGCGCATTGGTTTATTCGGATGGGAAGGCTCTTACGCTCGCGATGGCAAATGGACAGCAGAGGATGGAACCGAAAAGACAGGTGTAAGAAGTCTTAACCAACACAGATATGCTATTAGTGGCGAGTATGTAGTTAACGACTGGACATTCCGCTCTGAGTACATCCACTCTACCGGTGAGGCTTTTGCAAAGTCGCTTGTAAACACTAACGACGCTAATTCAAAGGATTGCAATCTTTCTCCGCTTGGCAATAAGGCAGACGGTTTCTACGCTTTGGCTATTGCCCCAATCATCAAAAAGACGCTTCACGTAAAGGCTCGCTACGACCTATACAGACCAACTGCCGATTGGAGCAAGGCTCGCACACAATATGAATTTGGTGCCGACTATGAGTTCCACCGCAACTTCCAAATTAGTGCAGAGTTTGCTCGCATCAACGATCGCTCTTTGAAAACTGACCACAACTACAACATGGTAGATGTAGAAGTAGATTTCAGATTCTAATAAAATATGCTATGATTATTTTAAATATATAGATTATGAACGATACTCAACTCAGACAATACAGCAGTAACACCTCCCCCGAACGCCATCATCACCATCATCACCATCATCATCACGAAGATGGAGCTGACAAGTTCAGAAGACAGATGAAAAACGAAAAACGTCGTTGGGAACTGATGGGTAAGATTACATTCTATGTATTAATCGTTTTAGTAGTTATGACTTTTGCATTCTTAATGTGGTCGTACGACATTATTTAATAACAAAAGACATTATTTCCAAATATCGTCTTCGCTCTCTGTGATGCGGAGGCGATATTTTTTATCCATAGATATTCGCATAACTTTTGTAGGAATATCGTCGGCAGTGTTTAAGCATAATGCTACATAACCCATGGCGCGACGAAGATTTAGCTCTACGCACGGATGCAAAGAGAAACCTCTATCTTTATCTGCGACAACCATCATGTCAATACCGAAATGCCCCTTGTAAGTACCATCAAACTGTGAGCTTGTAAGGCTTACAATATCAGCGATTGCTCTGTCCAAAATATTAAGAGAAATATATTTTGAAACAACCTCACGTTTGCGAGCCTCTGGCGCTACGATATTACCTGTATAAGCACCATTCTTGGTTTCAAACAATGACAAGCCAAGTAAGCGCACCCTACCCTTTCCATCGCTATAGAATTCTGCTGCAAGGTCTATAATCTTAGTATAAAGTGGTTCTACCATAATATACCCCTGCTGCTTTATGGTATTAGCAACCCAACCTTGCAATTGTGATGTTATAGTATTGCGAGTAACATAGCGTACGCCACGTCCGCTACAACTCCATGGCGACTTAAGCACCCACTCTTCCAAGCCACAAGGATTAAGCGCTTCATCAACGGAGGTAGCTACGCTTGATGAGCCAACAAAATTAGAATCAGCATTCGTTAATGGCATCAGAATATTTTCTGCAGCCCAAGCTCTACCACTATATATACGCCATTGATTCAACAGCTCGGCTGTTGGCATAATATTATCACATACCAATCCTAAGTCTGAGAGTCTACGCTTTATAGCCTTATCCCATCCCCATACACAGATTTCATCAAGCGGCTCAGCATTTAGCTTTGCAATATCTTGAGGTTCTACAAGAATACACTTTAGACTTTCATACCCTATTCGCTTCAACGACTCCTTAGCAGATTCTTTGTCGTCGACAACAACAAAATCTCCTTCATCTGCCCAAACGGCAGATATAAAGCCTAAGTCGTGATGAAGCTGACGAGCAGCATGTGGAGGTGTGAATGGCGCCTTGTTAGCAGCCAAGGAGGTATCGTGTTCTGGATTGAAAATATGTAATTTCATACATGCAAAGTTACGGCAATTTTCATCAAATGCAATATCTAACACATTTAAAAGTGCAAAAAAACTAAAAAAAAAAACTTTTTGTAATCTACACTTTGCAAATATCAAAATTAGTATTATCTTTGCAAAGATTAAAGGCAAAATCTTTTGAAACGGTGCAGAACTAACAGTAAAAGCATCTATAAAGACATGCAAAATAGTAAAAAACATACTTTAGACGAAGAAACAAAACCTTCTATGGAAGCATTTTACCGTACACACGCTTACCTTGTTGAGCACAATGATGTCCCAGTTCGCCGTTCATTAATGGATGAGATTGACTGGAATGCACGCTTGATTGGTATTAAGGGAACACGTGGCGTAGGCAAAACTTCCTTTTTGCTTCAGTATGCGAAGGAGAAATTTGGCAAGGACGACAGAAAATGTCTGTATGTAAACATGAACAATTTCTACTTCCAAGGGCGAGGTATTGCAGATTTTGCAGGCGAATTTGTAAAAAATGGTGGTAAAGTATTGCTCATTGACCAAATATTCAAAGAGCCTGACTGGAGCCAGCAGATGCGAACTTGCTACGATTTGTATCCTGAGCTAAAGATTATTTTTACTGGTTCAAGCGTGATGAGACTTAAGGAAGAGAATCCCGAAATCGGAGGTTTAGTACAAAGCTACAACCTTCGTGGCTTCTCATTTAGAGAATTCTTAAATCTCAAGACTGGCAATAATTTTCAGCCTTACACTCTTGACGAAATCCTTCACGACCATGAGAGAATAATAAAGCAGATATTGCCAAAGGCAAGTCCTGCAGAATATTTTCAGAGTTACGTTCATCATGGCTTCTACCCTTTCTTCTTAGAAAACAGAAACTTCTCCGAGAATCTGCTCAAGACTATGAACATGATGATCGAAGTAGACATCTTGTTTATCAAGCAGATAGAGCTAAAATATTTAGCAAAGATCAAGAAGCTTTTCTATCTCTTGGCTATCGATGGTCCAAAGGCTCCAAACATCAGCAAACTGGCAGAAGAGATAGATACCAGTAGAGCTACAGTAATGAACTATATTAAGTATCTTGCCGATGCTCGCCTGATAAACATCATCTATCCTGTGGGTGCGCAATTCCCTAAAAAGCCATCTAAGATAATGATGCACAACTCCAACTTGATGTATGCTATCTATCCTAACAACACTACCCGACAAGAAGTTTTGGAAACATTCTTTGTCAACTCGTTGTGGAAAGATCATAAGGTTAATCAAGGTGGAAAAGACAACCACTACATTATAGACGGCAAACTTAAATTCAAAATTTGCGATGCCCACGCCCCGGGCAAACAAAGATTCAACAACGATGTTATATATGCGAGGTACAATACAGAAGTAGGACAAGGCAACAAGATACCTCTTTGGCTGCTTGGTTTCCTATATTGATACTACACATTATTATATATATAAAGAGTGAAAAACAAATTGAATAGAATATTTTTTTAATCATCCTTTTATACATAAAAAAAATGGCAAAAGAAAAGAAATTTATGACTTGTGATGGTAACACCGCTGCCGCTCACGTAAGCTACATGTTTACTGAGGTTGCTGCGATTTACCCTATCACCCCGTCATCACCAATGGCGGAGCATGTTGACGAGTGGGCCGCTAAGGGTACTAAGAACCTCTTCGGTCAGAACGTGTCTATCCAGGAAATGGAGTCTGAGGGTGGTGCTGCAGGTGCCGTTCACGGTTCATTGCAGGCTGGTGCTCTCACCACAACATTTACCGCTTCTCAGGGCTTGCTCCTGATGATTCCTAACATGTACAAGATTGCCGGCGAATTGCTCCCATGTGTATTCGACGTATCTGCTCGTACTTTGGCTTCTCACTCACTCTGTATCTTCGGTGACCATCAGGACGTTTACGCTTGTCGTCAGACAGGTTTCGCAATGTTCTGCTCAGGTTCTGTTCAGGAGGTTATGGACCTTACAGCAGTTCCTCACCTTGCAACATTGAAGACTCACGTACCATTCATCAACTTCTTCGATGGTTTCCGTACATCACACGAGTACCACAAGGTAGAAGTTATGGATATGGAAGATATCCGTCCATTGGTTGACGAGGCTGACATCAAGAACTTCCGCGACCGTGCACTCTCTCCAGAGCGTCCTGTAACTCGTGGTACAGCTGAGAACCCAGAGACATTCTTCACACACCGTGAGGCTAGCAACTCTCACTACGATGCTATCCCTGATGTAGTAGAGCACTATCTTGGCGAGATTTCTAAGATCACTGGTCGTGAGTATCACTGCTTCTCTTACTATGGAGCTGAGGATGCTGAGAACATCATTATCCTTATGGGTTCTGCTACAGAGGCTGCTCGCGAGGCTATCGACCACCTCACAAGCGAAGGCAAGAAGGTTGGTATGATCTCTGTACACCTCTATCGTCCATTCTCTGTTAAGCACCTCTTCGCAGCTGTTCCTAAGACAGTTAAGAAGATTGCTGTTCTCGACAGAACTAAGGAGCCAGGAGCAGAGGGCGAGCCATTGTATCTCGACGTTAAGTCTGCATTCTACGATCAGGAGAACCGCCCAGTTATCGTTGGTGGCCGTTATGGTCTTGGTTCTTCAGATATCACTCCTGCTAAGATCATCTCTGTATACAACAACCTCGAGTTGCCAGAGCCAAAGAACCACTTCACAGTAGGTATCATTGACGATGTAACATTCACATCTCTCCCTGCAGTTGAGGAAATGGCTCTCGGTGGAAAGTCTATCTACGAGGCTAAGTTCTTCGGTCTTGGTGCTGATGGTACCGTAGGTGCTAACAAGAACTCTGTAAAGATTATCGGTGACAACACCAATAAGCACTGCCAGGCATACTTCTCTTACGACTCTAAGAAGTCTGGTGGTTTCACATGTTCACACCTTCGTTTCGGTGACGAGCCTATCCGCTCTACATACCAGATAACAACTCCTAACTTCGTAGCTTGCCACGTTCAGGCTTACTTGAACATGTACGATGTTACACGTGGTATCCGTGAGAATGGTTCATTCCTTTTGAATACTATCTTCGACGGCGAGGAGTTGGTAAACTTCATCCCTAACAAGGTTAAGCGTGTATTCGCTCAGAAGAACATCACCGTTTACTATATCAACGCTACTAAGATTGCTCAGGAGATTGGTCTTGGCAACCGTACAAACACTATCCTCCAGTCTGCATTCTTCCGCATCACAGAGGTTATCCCTGTTGACCTTGCAGTAGAGCAGATGAAGAAGGCTATCGTTAAGTCTTATGGCAAGAAGGGTCAGGACGTAGTTGACAAGAACTACGCTGCTGTTGACCGTGGTGGTGAGTACAAGCAGCTTACTGTTGATCCTGCATGGGCTAACCTTCCAGACGATGAGGTTAAGACAGACGACGCTCCAGCATTCGTTAAGGACCTCGTTCGTCCTATCAACGCTCAGGCTGGCGACTTGTTGAAGGTTTCTGACTTCGTTAAGTATGATACCGTTGATGGTACATGGCAGAATGGTACAGCTCGTTGGGAGAAGCGTGGTGTTTCTGCATTCGTTCCAGTATGGAATGCTGACAACTGTACTCAGTGTAACAAGTGTTCATTCGTTTGTCCTCACGCTGCTATCCGTCCATTCGTTCTTACAGACGACGAGCTCAAGGGTATCGACACTCCTACTATGGAGATGAAGGCACCTGCTGCTCTCAAGGGTATGCACTTCGTTGTGGAGCCTTCTGTTCTCGACTGTCTCGGATGCGGCAACTGTGTTGACGTATGTCCTGGCAAGAAGAACAAGGAGACTGGCGAGGTTGAGAAGGCACTCAAGATGGTTCCTTACAACCCTGACGCAGAGGATATGAAGAAGCTTGCTAAGGATTGGGATTGGCTCGTTGAGAACGTAACTTCTAAGCAGGATTTGGTTGACATCAAGTTGAATCCTAAGAATTCACAGTTCGCTCAGCCATTGTTCGAATTCTCTGGTGCTTGCTCTGGTTGTGGTGAGACTCCTTACGTTAAGTTGATTTCACAGCTCTTCGGTGACCGTGAGATTATCGCTAACGCTACCGGTTGTTCTTCAATCTACTCAGCTTCTATCCCATCTACTCCATATACAAAGAACGCTAAGGGTCAGGGTCCTGCATTCGACAACTCATTGTTCGAGGACTTCTGCGAATTCGGTCTCGGTATGGTTCTTGGTAACAAGAAGATGAAGGAGCGCGTTTCTATCCTCTTCAAGCAGGCTATCGAAAGCGAGCACACTCCAGCAGAATTCAAGGCTGCAGCTCAGGAGTGGATTGAGAAGCAGAACGATGCAGAGGAAACAAAGCGTCTTGCTGCTGTTTTGAAGCCAATGATCGAAGCTGGTGCTAACGAGGGTTGCCCTATTTGCAAGGAGCTCAAGACTCTCGACCACTATCTCATCAAGCGTAGCCAGTGGATTATCGGTGGTGACGGTGCTTCTTACGATATCGGTTACGGCGGTCTCGACCACGTTATCGC
>OBLI01000652.1_pt1 | contig 36271 bp, 29 predicted proteins | sample 1519701 | NCBI WGS metagenome assembly OBLI01 (sample SAMEA3663005, study PRJEB22513) | pig gut metagenome | biome: pig gut; feature: pig-associated habitat; material: faeces | place: France | collected 2012 | reverse complement strand
GCCGTATCTGCCCAGCCCCAAAACAGCATAAGTTTTTTAGTTGTTGCATATTTTTTTGTCATAAACATATATATTTCATAATATTTAGACATATCGAAATAACAGTTTCTATTGGATGTCTTATTCAGGGGAGATAAAGGATGAGGACTAACAGCTCCACATTCTTTTTCAATTCTCAGATAAAGATTTTTTTGAGTAGCTAAGTCTTTTATATTATATCTTCTCCCATTAATTTTTCCAATATATCTTCTATTATAATAATAGTAAGGATATCTCCCATCATGGGTACAAGTTTCCTTATTATTAATCATCTGTATAGATTCACCTGTGTTATTGGTGAATAAAAAAACAAGACTGCCAAATCCCATTTTCTTGTTGTTATCATATCTCGGTAAAGATATTTTCTTATTTTGAGTAATAAGATATGGGATATCATTTATATAAATTGACATGTTATCACACCTTTCAATAAAAATATGATATGGATTAGACCATTAATAATTTGTCTAATCCATATCTTTTAATGGCTTACTTAGGGTTGCTGTCACTGTATATCATCTTAAGTGTTGCGGTCTCATCATCATATTCAAGCTGAATACCATTGAGTTTTGCATAGAGATCACGGATTGCAGCAATTACATTGGTAATATTATTCAAATCGGTTTCGTTTCCAATAACTTCTTGGTAATGAACAATCTTTTCGTAATCTGTCATATCGTCTGGGGATGGTGCTGGCTCAACTGGCGTTGGAGTAGTACCATCATACACAAACGATACCTCATTATTTGCATCAACACTAAATGAGACCCCGTTTAACCTACTGTACAAATCGAGTATAGCTCCAACGATGGTTCCATCAGCATATCCTGATAGCTTAGCGTCATTACCTATCATATTTCCAACTTTAACCAGTTTCTTATATTCATTATCGTCATAGTCTGAAATAAAGTAACTTGTACCATCGTTTCTCTCTTCTTCAGATAACGCATTATATTCAGCCATGGTAATGGTCTTTACCTGCTCGTTTGTACTTACGATTTTCCCATCCATAAGTATCATATAAACTTCACACCTTTCTCTATAGATATAGTCAAATCTATACAAATATGAATATATTAAAATACTGTAGTAAAAATGGCGTAATCTGTGGGATAGATAAGAGTCTCCCACAGATTAATAATATTTTTATATTAATTTGTGAAATCGATATATTCTGAATGGTCGACGGATCCATCATTCCATGAAACTATAAGTGCCATGTTAGTTGTTGTTGGGTTTATGCCCACACAAATATTTTTTATAGCATATGTGCTAGTTCCGTTTCCATTTATTATATCAGAGATTTCTTCTATAACACCCTGGACGTTGTCTGAAGTAAACGCCGTGCCGTTGGTGTCACATGTCGTGTCTAACGCTGGACCTGTAAAAAAGCCCCCGTATTTCTTTCCATTTTTATAAATTGCTCCCATAATTATAGCTCCCTTTCTTTTAAAAAATGTACATATTACACGCTTAAGAAATTATAATAATGAATAAAAATACATTGTTGTAGAAGAACTTAAAGCTCCATCCAAATCTGAAGAACTAATAATCAGTGTATTAGTATCTTTCTTAAAACTAACATAATCATACACACCACCATAAAATCCAATAGGTACATTATATTGCTTTCCACTATTTATATATTTAATAGGTAATAATGTAGTGAATAAATACCCAGTATTAGCGCTTGACGATTTAACAGCATGATATGTTACTAGTAAAGTTGAATAATTCCACAGATTGTCTATGGTGAGACTAACATCTGCATTATCAGCATACAGAATTTCCCCAACTAAAGATCCAATAGATGAATTGATCAATCCACCAAAGCTAGCTCCTCCACTTGCAGTAAAAACGCCTGTTGATGGATTAGCTGTAAATTTAGCAGATTTTCTAACACCTACAGTTTGAGTAGTATCGTTGGCATTATATGACATTAATAATCTATATGCAGATGATGTTGTTGTATTTGTTTGAGTAACCTTAGTATCAGTATTGGTATCGGTGTTAATATCGCCTACTAGATCATAATTAGTGCCATCATACCTAAAAGTATAAGTTCTATTGGCAGCTAAATAACCCGCTGTAATGTTTGAACCTCTATATTTTATTGCTTTATTACCAGTGCCATTCACATTTAATGTTGGATTTGAAGCGGTGTTAGTTACAGTAAATTTAACAGTTATTTCAGAACCAGTTATTAATGAAAAACCTGCACAATCAACAATTTTTGCTTGTGTGGCTGCAGCTGTGGAACAAGTCCCGTAATTTACTCTATTAGCCGTACCATCAACAGATAAGCCATTAATATTTCTCGCAGTAGCCCATTTAGTAGCAGATGATGCATTCCCAGATAATGCTCCGGAAAATGTTGTTGCGAATAATGTACCAGTACTTGGTTGTGCGTATATACTTGATGAAGCCATCACTTGGTTTGTAACTGTTGTAGTTAAGGTAGATGTATCAGTTGAATTGTTATATCCCATCAAAATTGGTCTATAATTACTTGTTGTTGTATTAGACTGAGTAACATTATACGCTTCACCATCACCCATACTGGAAAGAACTTTCCATGTTGGTGAGTATTCACTACCATTACAGTAATATTCAGCAATATGTGATACTGGAAACCTGTTATATCCACTTGTGAGTGTAAAATTATCAGTTGTGGGGGCAGAATGTATTCTAAGTCTGAACACGCCGCTATTGTAGCTTGTTGCAGACCCAACAAATTCAATTACAACACCGGCTAATTGAAGTTCATATTTAATTGTACCAGCAGCAGTTGTAGTCGTTAGTCGAAGAATATCGTTACTATTATATGACCAATTTGTGGTAATAGTACGATAACAATTTGTGTCTGAGGGAATATACCCCTTTGTAATCAACCAATTCATCAATGTTTCTAATGTTATTTTTGCTTTCTTTGTAGAACCAGTTTGAATAGTTATTAAACTAAGTGGTAAATAGGAATGGCTGTGGGATGAAGCTGCTGCTCCTATACTGCTTGGAGTAATATTTACTGTTTTGGCTGCTGAGCCATCATATGTACCATTAGTTAATGTAGTGCCATTACCTTTTATAGTTAAAGCATATGGATTCTTTAATGATGTATAAGTAGTATTGGTAGATGAAATGGTAATAACACCATTAGCGTCAGATGTTACAGTTGTAGCTCCGCTACCAGTAATCTTATGACTATCTCTAACAGTAGTGTTATCTAAAGCATTTAAATATACATTACCATTAGTCGCAGCAGCATTAGCCGTTGCTGTTGATGATGCTCCAACTTTAAGTCCAGTAGTATAATGAGTATCAGTATTAGTTGGTGCATATAAATCAGTTCCAGTACCATTAATAGTAATTGTACCAACTTTAGTACCAGAGGTTAAACTTCTAGAAAATGATACACTATCTGCACTATCTGTGATACCATTTAACTTTGTGACCATAGCAGATGTCATTAATCCATTAGCAGATGTTGTAGCAGCACTATAAGTAGTGTTCGGTGGTACTGTCCATGTTCCATCTTCCCTTAAATATTTAGTAGCACCAGCCGTTGTGGATGGAGCTGGTACAAGCCCTGCTTTTGCACCAGAACCTGATTTAACAAAAGTAGTATATGTTGTATTATTATCAGCTCCCCAAACTGCTGTACCATCAGCAGACCATCTTAAAATTTGTCCACTTGAACCACCAGATGGTATGTGTTTATTTCCTGATGTTGTTGGGTGAGTATATTTAGTATCAGTAAATACCGCATTTGACGGAACACTCTTCCCAAGAGTATATGTGGTTGCAACCGGGACACCATTACTAAAATATACTGGCTGAGTCGCTGAGCCCGCATCGGTATTCAATTTCTCAGCAGATTCTGCTGATCCCCCAACTTCAGAACTCCCAGCATAATAATGAGAATGATTTGTTGGAGCCTTACCATCTAACGCAGTCTGCAATCCATCTACATTTCCAATGACATGGTTATGGCTATCATCATTTACAGTAATAACACCACTTGAAATAGTGACATCTCCACCAGTTTTAACACCACCCAAGGAACTTCCTGCTGATGGAAGTGTATAATTGTTAGCACCTTCAGCGATGCCATCAAGTTTAACCTTATATTCAGGTGTCATTAATCCCGAAGCACTGTCTGTCACATTTGTATATGTGGTATCTTTTGCAGATATAGTCATTGTGTCTGTGTCAGAATCCGTAGTGATAGTCACATTATTCCCAGCAACAACATTCAATGTATCACTAGTTGTGTCTGCTGATATAGTAACCTCTCCCACTTTTACATTAGCAAATGCATTTTGGTTCTTCTCAGCATTTGATGGAGCATGAACAGACTGTGAATGATCATATGCTATTTTACCTCTATCTCCTCTATATGCTGTTGAGGACGTTTCTCCAAGTGCGATAGTATCGGATATCACTGTATACTGACTACCAGACCATCTATAAGTCTTTTCTGTTGATAAATCGATGTATATCTTACCGGTTTCTTCGGTAATTTTTGTTATATATGTCGATTCTTTATAGAACGACCCTTCGTGAAGATATCCTTCTATGACATCGTCCACAAATGATGGAAGTTGTGATGAAACAACTTTACCGTTGTCGTCGAGTTCAGATACACCTGAACTGGCGCCTTTAAGAGCTAAACTCATGGGAGTGTATCCTAAGGCATTATTTACAATGTCACTCGTCACAGTAGTAATTACATCACAGTCTTCCTTATTTACTTCCATTATAAGTTTGACTTGTTTTTTATCGGACATTTATCATTCAATCCTTTCTATGGAATTTTATATATTCTTTAATATATACTTATAAAAATGTTGATTGGATATATGTTGAGGAACTTTTATTAACTAAATGAATAGAACATGAACAACATGTTCTATTCATTGTTTAGATTATACAAGTATGTAGTGAGGTTTCTCTTCATTAAATATCCAATATCGCAAATAATCATCGAGAATTATTGCAACTAGAGATATGAATACCCATAATATAGAAAATGGTAAGCATATTTGACCCTTTATATTGAATAGGATACCACTATAATCCCATATATTCCATCCTAATTGAATATTCACGATATACCCTGTAATGAATTCAAGACATGTTATTATGATACCCCCGAGTACTCCCTGTGCAATGAGAGGGGTGTCCCATGATAAAAATTCATTTATCAGTCCTATGGATATGAAACATATTCCTCCCAAAATCATCATTGTCCAGTGTGTATAACCTCTGAACAAAACTTCGATTAAGGCATAAATAAATCCCCCAATTCCGAATAGAAAAAGATATTTTACAAGAATCTTAAGAATTTTACTCATCATAGTACCTCATCTTTTCACTTAACCCTCAGTAGGTTCTGTTATTTCTTCGTCCACAACATCATTCTCGCTTATATTTTCATCAGTTGTTGGATCTGACTCATTATTTTCGGGGATCTCTGTTGGAAATGACAGAGAATCAACATCGACATCATATAATATTGAATCGTAATTGGTGGAGTCAACTACCACAGGTATAGTATACTCAAAACCTCCTGTCATTGTTGAAAGTGCTTCAGCATATGTTCCGGTCAGTGGTGTTCCGTAATTAATAGACAAAATATCATCAATACTTGTGAGTGTATTGATGTACCCTTTCAATTGGTTATAGTATGTCAATTGGTACACCTTGAACTGTTGACAGTATGTTGAAAATTGAACAAACTCCTCTGCAGAGAAGAATTTACAATTAGCACCATCTCCGTCAGCATGATATGGAACTGGGGTTCCTGCGGAAGCAAGTAAGGTTAGATTTCCTATGTTTGTTTGATCATCCAGTGTCAATGAATAGTGATTACCATTCCAATCAACCCCTGCCGTGATCTGATTATTACATTCTTGGCTCATAACTTCTATTTTCTTTTCTTTTATCTTCATCAACTTTTCAGAATCTGCTGTTTCTTTGAGAACCAGCTCTCCGTTGATACATTTGTATGAAAAGATATTTCTTAAAATATTTTCATCAGTGTCATTCGGTATTTCAAAAGTCTTTTCTGAGGGAACTCCCCCTATTGTAATAAGCTGAGTGATATTATTATCATTATCAACTACAATTAACATATTTAAACGCATCCTTTCGGTTTAGTATATTTTAATATTTTTTACACTTGAAAAATCTCTTTCTTCTGAGGCTCGGGCATTGAATTATCATGATGTGTCATTTCTTTAAAAATGCACGGATTATATGCTGGTAATTTTTATACTCGAAATTCCATACCCGGAGTAGGCAGTAAAGTGTGTTTCAAATGTAATTGTGTTAGCAGAACTGCCCTTTTTGATAGCTATAAAATCAGTCATAGTGTCCTTCCCTGGCGCACCAAAAAGTCTTATATTTTGCTGTTTAGTGTTCTCTATATATTTGGTGGCTATAATTCCCTGAACATATGTACCAGTCATACCATGTTTTATCAGAATATCTACTTGTAGTAATCCATAATTAAATAGATTGGTTACTGTTACATCTACAGATTCTGCATCATCAAAATTAGAAGTGTAAACAACTGATCCACCACCTAATGGAAGATAATTGGAAAATTTTTCATTTAATATCTTACCCTGGGCTGCTGATAACGAGTCTGTTGTACTAGTACTTGTCAAGTTGTTTTGAATACCTCTCCATGTATCTTTAAATACAGCATCCGACGGAACGCTCTTTCCAAGAGTATACGTAGTTTTCACAGGCACTCCATTACTAAAATATACTGGCTGAGTTGCTGAGCCTGCATTCGTGTTTAACTTATTAGCCGAGGTTGCAGCACCCCCTGCAGATGATGAACCTGCATAATTATGTGAATGAGAAGACGGAGCCTTGCCATCTAATGCAGTTTGTAATCCATCTACATTCGCAATGACATGATTATGACTATCATCATTTACAGTAATAAGACCACTTGAAATAGTGACATCTCCTCCGGACTTGACCAAACCTAATGCCGTACCGGCAGAACTATATGTACTGTCATGTGATGATATTGTTAATGTATCAGTACTAGTATCTGCTGTAATAGTCACATTATCACCAGAAACTAAGGTTAGTACATCACTTGCGTTATCTGCTGCGATTGTAGTACTTCCCACTTTTACATTAGCAAATGCATTTTGGTTCTTTTCTGCATTTGATGGAGCATGAACAGACTGTGAATGATCATATGCTATTTTACCTCTATCTCCTCTGTATGCTGTAGAAGAAGTCTCTCCAAGTGCAAGTGTATCAGAGATTACTGTATAAACAGATCCGGACCATCTATAAGTCTTTTCTGTTGATAAATCAATGTATATCTTACCAGTTTCCCCAGTAATCTTTGTTGTATGTGCTGATTCTTTATAGAATTGCCCATTATATAAATAGCCTTCTATAACATCGTCTACAAATGATGGAAGTTGTGATGAAACGACTTTACCATTAGTATCAAGCTCGGATACACCTAGTTTTGCACCTTTAAGTGCTGCATCCATTGGGGTATAACCTAATGCGGCTGATACTATTTTCTCGGTTACAGTAGTAACTACATCACAGTCTTCCTTATTTACTTCCATTATAAGTTTGACTTGTTTTTTATCGGACATTTATCATTCAATCCTTTCTATGGAATTTTATATATTCTTTAATATATACTTATAAAAATGTTGGGTAGCTTCAGCATCGAGCTACTTTACGATAAGTTTATATTTTGTTCCATAGAGATCTGTAGCCATGCCAGTAGAACGATTTATGCTCATTTTCGTTTTTTCCGGCAATGGATAATCATCAATAACATTACCATTGGGATCCTCTGCTACAAAATCGTATTTCTTAGTAATATCATCATCACTCACACTGTCATACCAGATGACCTTAACTTCGATATTATCATTCTCATATTTGAGATACTTATCGACCTCATCACTTCTATCAGTTTCACCAAGAGACTCATCGATAGAACTGAACAAATCTTCTGTATCATCAGAATCAATCTCATCAACTGAATAATTTTGTGGTTGATCTACTATATTATTTCTACCAACAGTCATCATTTGTTTAAGATATGTAGATGCGTAGTTTGTTAGATTTGCTTGCTCACTATTATTATTTGAACCAAATTCCTTTCTTTCCTTGAAGTCGAGATCAGCGATGGTTTTCTTTGTAGAAATGATCTTATCTACAATCTGAAGTGATGTTGCTCTTGCACTGGTGATTGTATTAATTAAATCAGTCGTGTATTTACCAACGCCTCTTGCTGTAGATTTTGTATTTTCCATCTGGTCATATTTCTTCTGAAGAGAATCGACAAATTTGTCCTGCTCAAGCTGAAGATTTCTGAGCATCATCATTTCGGGTTCAAAATCTTTTTTGTGGTTAACTATGTCTTTATCTTTATTTTTCTTCTTTTTCTTTTTTTCATCGCCATAATCAACATTGAATTTAAATTTTTTACCCTTTTTAGTTTTCGGAGCCACTGCCTTTATGAAACTCATAAAATCTTCTTCATCTTCTTCAGATTCCTGTTTAGCACGTTTTTCTTCTTTTTCTTTTTTCTTATTTTCTTTCTGCTTATCAAACAAAGAAGACATAAGTGGGGTATCATTTTGTCCATCAATTGAATCAAGCTCATCCAAAATAGACATTCTTTTTTTCTTATTCGATGTCAATTTTACATTAAACTCGATTTCGTCTTTCATTAAATCAGACATTATATGAACCTTCTTTCTTTAATGATTTGATTTATCAATCTGTTTTCACTATCGTTTTCTATCTCTTGGAAAACAAAGAAATAAGTAAAAAAACGAAAGGATTGGTAAAATGAATCCTCAGAAAGATTCTTGTATGTTAGTCGATGTACAATATGTGAAACCAAATCGCAAAAACAAGACACCAGACTATTTATACATAATTTGGAAAGATTTAGATACTATGGAAAAACATCTCCAGGTCATACCAGAACCGAAGATGGATATTTATTTTGAAAAACCAGAATTTAGAAATCATAAACATAATAAGAATTATGAACACATAGAAAATCTTGATAAGAAAACTGTCAAGTATAAAGATATTATTTTTGCCATCGCTGATGATGTGGGCGAGAGTGGAAGAAATGCTCTGAGTAACATATTTCAGACACAGAATTACTCAGCTCTCAAAAATTTCTACTTATATCCGTATACATTTGCTTCTGATTATGATGCTGTATCTTGGTATAGAATTCAGTGGGTAAGGAAACTAAATAACTCAAGAACTAAAACATTGACAAAGGGGTTCTTGGATATAGAAGTTGACGGTCTTGAGGTTCCGGGAATGCCAGACCCAAGAACATGCCCCATTAATGCAATAACACTCGCCAATGCTGATAAATCTGAGGTATACACGTTCATACTTGTTGATAGACCTTGTGTTGAAAAAGATACTACTCATATGACTGATATAGAAGAGAAAAAAGAGCATGAACGGCGCAAGATGTATTCCCATATGCATGAAGAACAACACTATATGATGGATCATCCAGAAGAATTAGTAAATGAGCTTCACGATCTTTTTGATGAGTTTTATGGTGTGCTAGACTACAAGTTGTATTTTTACTCTGACGAAAAGAAGATGCTTGTTCACCTTTTCCAATTAATAAATATACTTAAACTTGATATAATTGGAATATGGAATATCTCGTTCGATATCCCATATATCATAGACAGGATGATAGCTCTCGGTCTTGATCCGGCTGAGATCATGTCTCATCCAGATTTTCCTGTCAAAAAATGTTATTTTAAGAAAGATACTCGAAATCATGATATCAAAAATAAATCTGATAGTTTTCATTTAACAAGTTATACTGTATTTTATGATCAAATGGAACTGTATGCATCGATAAGAAAGGGTGGGTCAGAATTACGTTCATATCGTCTTAACGTAATTGCAAACCATGAGTTAAAAGATACTAAGTTAGATTACTCTGAAGATGGCGATATCAAAACACTTCCATATTTAAATTTCCGGAAGTTTATCATATATAATATCAAGGACGTTCTGCTTCAGCTTGGTATAGAAAGAAAGACATCAGATTTTGACACATTGTATGCGACATCTTATCTTAATGCGACACCATATGATAAGGTATTCAAACAAACACTCAAGCTAAGAAATGCAGAGTACATTTCTTTCTTAGATCAAGGATTGATTCCGGGAAACAACATCAACATATATAACAAGGAAGAAGAGGTTGAGACCGACGAAGAAGATGATGATAGTTTCGACGGTGCATTAGTTGCCGACCCTAATTATAATTCAAAAGTTGGACAGAAAATGTATGGGCAAGCAACAAATAATGTCTTTCTGAATGCTATTGACTTTGATATGTCAGCATTTTATCCAAATTCTATCATTGCCGGAAACATTGACCAATCGACTTTGATATTTAAATTAATCTTGCCAATGTCGCAATATGATATATTTAATGGTGAGCTTAAATTCAAAGGAATAACTGGTGACGAATTTGAAGACGCATCTGTAGACGGTGCTAAAGAATGTATGGATAATTTTCAAACCGGAAATTATATGACGGTCGGTTCAAAATGGATGAATATGCCAAATGCTTATGATGTATATAAACGAATGATTCATGAACTTGGACGATAATAGAAAGGATGGATGAAGATGGAAATACTTGGATATAAACATGTCAATATAATTCCCCATATTCAACGGTATGTAACAACATGTCCCGATTGTGGTGCGATATTATGCTTCACGGACGAAGATTCAAAATGGTCAGAAAAAACACTGTCTCTTGATAAAATGATTCGATGTCCGAATTGTTGTAGACAAATCACCGTATTTAAAGAAAAGCAAGGGTGGTTTAGTCGTAAAATCGTATTAGATGACAGAATAAGGGCAATAACTGAGGACGAATATGCTGAATTGAGTCATAAGTATGATGAATGATAAATTTAGGATGTGATAAAATGATTACAGATACAAAAGAGATGAAAAAATTCTTAGACGTTTGTACTAAGATAACCAATGTATATAATGATTTTTATTTATTTAAAAATGGATACTGTGTGAGTACAGACATTGAGAAACCATTTATCATTCAATTAGATGATAGTCAGGTTGAGTATTTCACAAAGATGTTTGGTGATTTTAAGCTACTACACATGACAGATGTCCGTAAATTCAAAAAAGAAATGGATAAGCATTTTTATATAGTAGAATCCAATACAGAGTATGGCAGAGTTTTATCTGTATTGACTAGACATCTTGAAATTGTAAACCGGTGTAATAAATGGGAGAAGTTTATATTGTCTCCTGATAACGATGAGAATGAAAGAATAGTCGATTCTTTATTTAAAAAGAATGATTACTTCTCATTTAAACCTAAGAGCAATTTTGATGGTCCGGATATTATCCTCACTAAGTCATTATTACCATTGGTGAGTCCGAAAAACTATACTGATCTATACTACTCTGCCAAAAAAATAAATTCGGACTTATATGTAATAGTGTTTGATTTTCAGTTTTCCTTATTCAGAGTCTATTCCGTTCATTATTATATTCCTATGGAGAAATACTAACAAAAAAGAAGAAGACAGTTAGTCTTCTTCTTTTTCTGCCCGTTTGTTTCTAATCTTGTCTGCGACACAAGAGACAAGATTGTTTAGGACAGTCGACAAAGCCACTGCCACGCAAGCCTCTCCAATGGCCTGCATTGTTCTGCGGTATGCCATTTTTGCTGTTTCTTTCATAATATACTCCTTTTCTCTGTTTTAAAGACTTTGCAGCTGTCTATTTTATTTATTTACACCTTTATAATATACTATTATTTTATAAGACTTTACGCTTACTATATACAAACGATAGTAAAAAACAATAAGATAATAATTGGTGAAAGGAATGTAATTATGAATAGATTCGACGAACTTATGTTCTTAATAGAGAAAACTTCTAAGAAAGAACAACATAGAATAGATAACTTCTTAAAACGCCACAAATACGACCCCAAGACTAGAACCATCGAAACTGATGAAGTTGGTAAAGATGGTAAAAAGCTGAGAGTAAAATTCAATATTACAAATGGCCGAGTATTCAGTGACTATGCTAATTTTAAACGTACAGATATCAATATGCCTCGTAAAACATTGAAGCGTAAGCCAATGATATCTGATGGAGTTCTAAAGCACGAGGAAGGGCATTTAGCATATAAGAGGGATCGAAAAAAATATAAGGACTTATATAACAAAGCTAAAAAAGCTATTTATGATGACAACACTATTAAGAATGATCATGGTGAAAATCCAGAAGAATATGTTGCTGACGCATATTCAGCCACCCATTCCAAATATGGTAAAAATGGATTTACCAAAATGGTCAACAGCTTAAAACCGTCTGAAAAAGATATCAGGGACGCGATTAAAAGAAATAAACTCCCATCAGAGAACGCTGCTAAGTATAAAGCCGAGCTCATCAGCAATGAAATGAACCTAAGACAAAAATTTGTCAATGATAATATAAAGGAATCAACAGATGTTCTTCTGGATATTTACGAAGCTGAATATGGCGGAGATATAACTTCGGAAGAAAGGGATATACTATTGAGTTATTTAAACGAAAAAAGAAGGTGATTTCAAATCACCTTCTTCGGTTTTTTATTTTTTAGAATCTCTATATTTCTTACTAAATCTAAACCTAATTCTGTATGGTACAGCTTTAATTTCATGATATATTATGAATCCGTGAAAAATGACTAATGATGAAATTCTACGAATCATATTAGGACCTCCTTAAACATTCATTTCACAGATATAATATATTCACTAAATCCATATATACAATATCAGCTAAAAAACATTTACTTAAGCACTTAATAATATAAGAAAGTGAGGTTTTATAAATGCCCAAAAATGACAACACCCTGCATTTAACTAAAAGGCAGGCTGCTCAAATAAATAAAGGTAACAGGAATCTCAGTGGCAATATAAATGCATTGATGGATAATCTCAATGTAATGACACATGGTATTCCTCGTTCGGATAAAATTGATTCACTCGCCGATGACTTTAAGTCTTTATTATCGAGTGAAATGAATGATATTACGAAAACAAGTGATGGTGATACCACATCATTTATAACCAAACTATTTTCCGAAAATAACAAGAAGCTCGCTACTGAATTTAAAGACATGGAAAATATGTTTAACGCAAACGATGGACAGTTGCAAGCTTTTATAAATGAGCAATATAGAAATCGTCTTATAAAACAGGCTGATTTACATGAGATAGCCTCTCAATTGATAGAGTTACAACAAGCCATAACGATTACAAGGGATGCTATAATATCAGCAGATGTGGTTGATGGACATATGTCAAGAACACTTACATTCGATGGCACAGCAGACGGTAGCACTGGTGATGAGTACATTCCTATAGTCGAACAAATGGAAAAAACCTTTAAACTCCAAAGGAAAATTAAAAACTTTATTATTCCAAGAGCTTTGGAATATGGAGAATATGCAGCTTATTGTATTCCTTATTCTAAAATATTTGAAGATTTCTCCAAAGAAAAGAGAAGCTCAAATGGTCAATATTTGGCATACTCAGAATCGGTTAAGGGTAAAACCCTTGGAGAGATGATAAACAAAAAATCTAAAATTAATTTACAAGAAACGATAATGGAATCTGTTGAAATTCCTGAAAGCCACGATAGTATGGGTAAAACCGAAATCAGAAAAGGCATCAATAAAGAACTTGATCAATATCTGGAAAATATAACTATATCAAACGATCCCATTCCACTTTCTGTTCTTGAAGAGGGTGTAGGATCGACAAGGGAGTATTATCAAGAGTTTGTAGAAAAAACTTTTACTGAAAATAATAAGGAAATCTCATTTCAAAAGATCATGGCTGGTATCGATAACGGCATCCACCTCGTTGATTCATCTGATGGAACTGGAAAGAAAGGAACTAAAAAAGGTGAGAGTTTCAAAAATATCTCCGATTGCTATGTGAAACTCATTGACCCGATGCATCTGCTCCCAATCAGAATTATGGATGAGGTTATAGGCTATTATTATATACAGGAAGAAGATATCACTCCATTATCAGGTATTCTGACATCAACCGTATACTATGATAAATTTGATAACAATCGTAACGAAAATAACGTGTTGTCCACTATTGCAGAAGCGATTGTGTCCGCTTTTGATAAAAAGTTCTTAGAGAAAAACGTTAAATTTAAGAAACTTATCGTGGAAGCTCTCAATTACTTTAAACTAAACAATCGCAAAATCCGTTTTCAATTTATTCCAAAAGAATACATTATTGAATTCAAGGTAAATGAGAATGAGCATGGTGAGGGTGTATCGATGATCGAACCATCACTCTTTTATGCTAAACTTTATCTTATGTTATTACTATTCAAGATAATGTCTATTATCCTCAATAGTAATGACACCAAAGTGAACTATATCAAACAATCTGGAATTGAAGCTAATGTAGCTAACAAGATTCAGGAAATTGCGAGAGAAAAACAAAAGCGTCAGATAACTCTTGCAGACATGTTCTCTTATACAACTCTCGTTAATAAGATTGGACAAGGGAATGAAATGTATGTACCGGTCGGAAAAAGTAACGAGAGAGGAATCGAAACTGAGATATTATCAGGACAAGATGTTCAGTTAAATAATGATTTAATGGAAATGCTCAAAAAAGCATATATTTCTGGAACTGGTGTTCCTGATGTGTTGATGAATTACTTGAATGAAGCTGATTTTGCAAAGACGTTGGAACTAGCGAACAACAGATTCCAAGGATTAGTGATATCATTACAGCTTGACTTTAACGAACAGATAACAGAGTTTTATAAAGCGGTAATGAGATATTCAACAACAATACCGGAAAATGTGATTAGTACATTTAAATTTAATTTCTTGCAACCTAAGGCATCAAATTCAAATATAACAAGCGATTTAATCAATAATCATATCGCAATACAAGACTTCTTAGTATTGATGTTCTTCGGGGATCAAAGTGCAAGTGATGACCCAAAGATAACTGCTCAAATAAATAACTTTAAAAAACTTTTATCTAAAGAACGTTTACCAATGCTTCATTGGGATAAACTTGAGAAGTTATATAAAGACGCTACCACGTCCGGAATAGCGGACACATTAAAAACAACCGATACTCAGGATAATGATGAGGGATAAAAGATTGATACCATATACGAAAAACGTATATGGTATCAATTTTAATTGAGTTATTCTTGAAAAGCGTAACCATCGACAGTATGATATGCGTTATATTGTGAAGCGTAAGTGCCCCCATCTTCGTTATTTTCGTACGCATTACCCTTATTGACAAGTTTGCCACTATTCTTATCATAGAAGCTAAGTCCGTTATATCCGTCAAGTTTGGTAAGATCGTCACCCAATCCAGGGTTGAAGTTAAGGGAGTTAACAAGAACACCATATCTTTTAACAAGCTGTTCAGCTTTCTTATTTATTGCTGGAGACATGTATCTTGTGCATGTGAATGCTATATCCATCTGAACAAGGTCATGAGTTCCAGATTCATAATTGAACTGGTCGAGCTTAACTTCTTTAGGAAAACAATTGGCAAAGAGAGCTGCATATTCAATCTGCAATCCACTAGGATCTGTTACAGCATAAATAAATTCGGCTGTGTGGTTGGACTGAGAAACTTCGTACGTAGGATTTTCCTGAGTCAGACCGTAGTAATGTGCGAATCCAGACTGTAAATCTGAAACACCGTTGATCCAAAGCTGAATAATTTCTCTAACAGGTGATCCTGAGAACTCATATGTTTTAATCGTAAGTTCGTTGGAATCGTCTGTTGCAATGTTTGGTATCTCCATCTGACGGTTTGTATATCCACCCTGCATAGAGTTGAAGTTCATTTGGATGTTACCATTTCCACTCACTCCAGTATTTGCATATTCAAGAATATGTTTGAACTTTTTCATCTTATCCTTATATGCACCCCCCTCACAGTTAAGAAGGAATGCCGGTTGTCTGATCATGAATATACGACCAAAACCAGTTCTTAATGGATCATATTGTTCAAGAGCGCCACGTGTGACATTCAGACCGCCTAAGAACAATGCATAATCGGTAATATTATTATGTCTATGCTCTTTTGCTCCACCTTGGAATGTTAATGCCATATTTTATTCACTCCTTTCATCAGCTTAAGAAATTACGTTTATTAACGTCAATTTCGATAATCGTGCGTTTATTCAGATTTCTGAACTGTACTGAAACATAGCAATGAATGATAGAGCGTTCAGCTTCCCACTCATTAACATCAAATAAAATTTCAAGTGTGTCAACTTTATTGTTAAGCCAACTTGAATACTTAGCATTTTCAAACTCTGTGAATGTTGCTCTGTCAGCTGCAGATGTGAAGTCGTATAGACGATCCCAACAATCTTTTTCAAGACCACTCTTGAGTTCAAATAATGTATTCATATTGTTTTCTTCAATAAGGTCGGAATTATCCATCTGAGCTGTATTTTGAGTTGCTCTCTGGAAAACATTTTCTTCAAGAGTTTCAAAATAGTTAATACGATTCAGATAGAGTTTTTCTTTGATGTCTCCATCAATATCATCAACACATGGTTCAAGACTATTTTTGATATGACCACTGAGTTCAGCACGTGACTTAACAAACGGAACATGTGTTCCTTCGTTTTCATAGTGTGTTGCCAGTTTCTGAGCCATGAAGAATGTTACTGTTACTTCACATCTCTTCTGTGTTTCATAGTCTCTTACAGTATAGTGCTGGAAGTTTTTAGAAATGTTTCTTGTATTGAAGATTGAGTATTCGTCAATGATGTTATCAATCTGAGCAAGTGTTGTGTCAACGCCCGCATCAAGATAACACATACCGGATTCTCTTGTATTGGCAAGATCAGCAAGAGCTTGTTTTACTTCAAATGAGTAGTTAGCATCCAGAAGTGCAACACATGGAACACGTCTTGATGAAAGGATGCTTCTGTCAAGCTCACCTGAGAATGCTGCGATATATACATCGTTTTCAGCCATGAATACAGCCTGTCTTCCCTCATATGTTGTTTCTACTGGCTTACCGTCAACCATCGTAGTTACAGTATACTTAGCATCGGATGAGAATGCACCGTCATCACCGCCGTAGAATCCATTTCCCTGAACTCTGTCAACTGAGATATCGTCTGTGTCATCGGCTTCTCCGATAATCTCTATATTCTTGTTAGCTGTTTCCGATTTAATATTGAGACCGAAGAACGGGTCAAATCCATCCATGTCTGGAATAGTATCCTGCATAGACGCGTCAAGTCCCTCAACAAATGTCTTGTATTCACCATAGAGTTCTTCGATATATTCATCGAATACTTGAACATCCATTACAGTAGCACCAGTATCCTGGTCATCCATAATATCATTAATCAGTGTTGTAGCTTTATACTTAGTTGATGTTACAAGTCCGCCAACATATGTTGCAACTGTTTGGAGACCGTTTGTTGTTGAGAGTGCTTCGAATGAATACATTTTGATTTCGTAATCATTCTCATATTCTGTGTTACGTGTGATTCTCCAACGATAATCATTACCGTATATACCTCTTCCTTGCATTCTGAACACTGCAATAGGCATGGACTTAAATCCATCACCATCCGGTGTCTGGTTATAGAATGCTGTGGCACGCTGCTTCAATGATTTCTTGAAAGCCTTTGCGGTCTTATATGAAGACGGAGATGTGAACTGATCCTTAGGGATATAGGCTACTCTGTACTTGATTGTCATTTTGCCTGTTTCAGCATCTGTCTTATAAAGAGCATACAGAATGCTATTAGCTGCATATGCATCTTCAGGCATTATACGCATACAATAAACTGTAGCAGTACCAGATGACAGCATTGCAATTGGCATCATGAGCGGTTGTCCATACTTATTGTAGTCGGATTTACCGTATGTCTTTTTAAAATCAGTCAGGTCATTTTTCTTAATGATCACGTTATCAGGACCCATTGGTGATCTGAATACAGCAATGAACTTACTGTTAGTATCCACCGGGGTGCTAACCTCGTCATCAAATTTCGTATAGTCGTTAATATATGTCTCAACATGCGGATGTTGAAATTTTGGAACGATCTGTACTTCCTGAGGCATAAATAAGTCACTCCTTTGTTTATTTTTAAAGTGTTTTTATTCTTTGTCACTTAGTAAAAGTGACTTTTATTTATATAACTGTACCGAAAAAATGACATCTTTTCCGGCGAGTTAATATATCAGAATTTAATAATTTGTTCAACCGGAGACTCACGTTCTTTAACTTTATTTCTTGATTTATTTAATGAAGTCGTGATCATGGAATCGATGTCTTCAAATGTTAATGCAGTGAAAGTGGAATTATACTGACATATCTGTCGTACAGATGAAAACTTGTAATCGAACTCTCCGGTATCTGTATTAGATGCTACTTTAGCAAACTTTTCATTCAATTTCTTTGGATTTCTATTAATAACAGACAACACTAGTTCAAGATATAAAGAACTTACTCCGAAGTGAACTCCATTTAGAGTTTGGTTTTTCCTCCATACTCTAAGTTGTTGAGAATATGGGATAATATTTGGAATCTTTCCACCAATGAGAAATTGAAGATACTTTTTTGCATGTTCTTCATCCTGGAAGACTACAGATTGCATAATTTTTGCATTCTTGAGATATTTTACAACCTTACACTGAGTAGTTTCTCCGTTACTCATAGTAACCTCACGAGTTTCTGAATCGTACACATTGATAGTTATCATCGTAGGAAGATTTAATGTTCTCATTTCCTTAAATTTACCATTATCAAAAATCCCAACATTAAATATTCCCAATACTTTGATCGTATCGTTGAAGTCCTCTGCAAATTTCTTTGATGAATCGAAGTAATACATCGGAATATAGAATTCACAATATGACGTATCCAGATATATATTATCTCCGTCTGATCGAAATATAGACTTTGCATTTCCAGCCAAGATATCTCACCACCTTTATGCGGTTAAAAAATTGAGTAATGGACAACAAAATCCATTACTCAATTGTTATTTATTGATAATATTACTCAATTTCATCAGATTTCTCGTCAGAAACCGGAGTTTTTACTGTAACTAGAGTCTTCTTGACAGAATCGGTGGACATTAATCTGAGTATATCTTCTTCATTAATTGTCTCGTCACCTATCCTCTCTCCAGAATTTTCAAAATACCCAAACACACCCTTTAGGAGTTCTTCGTAGTAACAGTCGTACATATCGTAGTATCGTGTTACAGTGGTCTCACTAACCTCTTCATCCTGGACATCATTGGAAGATTCAGATACTTCCTCTGGGGTTTCCGACACAGAAGTGTCGGCATCATCTTTGGTAACCTCGGCTTCTTTAGACTTCTTATCAATTATATCTTGAAGTTGTGCTTTGAGTTCTTCTGTTGAGAGTGAAGTATCTGGTTCAATTCCCTCATTTTGTAAAGAAGCGATAATCATCACTCTAAGTTTCTGATCATATTCCTCATCTCTCTTCTTTCTCACTGGATGGTTAGGTGACGTGATATTTTTCTCCCTAAACTCATCAATGTAAGGCATGAAGTAATCATCAATTCTTTTTATGATGCTGATAAACTCCATCTCTGCATCACTATCTCCAAATTTATGATAGAGAAGATTGTAGAGTTTCATTAGTATTGATGATACATAGAGGGAATCCCTCTTATTATATGTGTCTGTATGAGAGATAAATCTCATCACATGGAATAAGAAGATGTTATTCAAATCATTATACTCTTCTGGAAGGAACTTCTCTTCCAGATTGAAAAACATCTTATAGATATCTTCGTTATAGTTGTATCTCGGCAAACGTGCCTTAAACTTCTTGATGATCAACTGTGATTTTCTAGAATCAAAATATGAATCCTTAATAGCGTTTATCTCAACTTCTGGATTCTTCTCAATTCTATCAAATAAGAACTGAAGAGATGCTCCATTTTCCATAGAGTTTATCATCTCAAGTATTTTCTTTTTCTTAAGAGAGTCAGTTTCATCCTCTGCTTCTTTCCTGAGATTATTAAGTTTATCAAGTTTCCTTTTTTTGTACTCAGATGAATTGACGTATTCAAACCAGTTATCTGTAACCTGCTTCAACTCATCAGCGATTTTATTCTTTTCATCTTCCAGACTCTTAACCTGTTCTATAGAGTCTCTGCATGAAAGAAACATCTCTCTTGTTGATGATACGAACTTATCTTCATCCCCACCAGGATTGAGGCTGTTCCATGCGGATTCATAGTATTTAGTATCGGTATTACTCTTTTTGAGAATATCGTTTATATCCGATAATTCGGAAATAGATTCAAGTTCTTCTTTACTCATACCCATTAGGACGTCTTTGATATTTGGGTTCACACCATACAGACCAACAAGCGTATTATCGGACAGCTCCGACAACACCTTGATATTCTCATCCATATCTTTAATCATTTCCGTCAACTGTTTGTAGTCATCTCTGATTCCCATTTGTTAAATTCCTCCTTAATTATTCAACATTTTCATTGTTTTCTCCATTACTATCTGTAATGTTGTACATGGTGTATACACCAGGTAAAACTGTAGTACAGAACGTTTTCCAATCGTGGCATACGTATGTTTCACTGAATTCATTCTCAAGGATAATTTTATCATCAGAAACACTCTGGAAATGCCACATACACTTAAGTGTTTTTTCTATAAAAATGAATTCATCAAACCCGCTACTGAAAATAAACGCTCCAATTTCATTTATAGAAAAATCATTATTTTCATCAAAAAATGATTCAAAAGGTAACGGTCCTATTAGGTCGCAGTTTCTATTTGTTGTCTCTGTGAAATTAACCCATTCTGAACTATGGTTCGATGACTGAATATCATCCCTATATTTTTCATCATTAATGGGGATTCCCCTACTCCATAACGGACAACCTTTCTTTGCAAATTGAGATAATGTCATTCTCATATCCTCTGGTTCTTTAGCAAAGGCACGTTTCACTTTTTTGACTTTCACTTTCATTATTTTTACCCTTTCTATGTCAAAATTTTACTAATATGTCGCACTGATTATAGTTTCTAAATAAAAATAGCTTACACTCTGGGACGAGTGTAAGCTAAATGCGACACAAAAAAAAGATAATCAAAAAGGACGTGGGAATCCAGTATTGAAAACTGGTTTATGTATTTGTTAGTATACTAAAAGCTAGAAACCGTTAAGTTCATTAAAGAATGACATATCAATTTGTCCGTCAGCCTCATATATTTCATCAAGGAGACCATCGGGTGTATTCTCAATAACATCATTGTGACTCAATCCTTTTTTACTCAATAACAGAGATTCTTTTTGAGACTTTAGTATAGCCTGTCTCATCATTTCCTCGTAATTATTTTCTTTTCGGAATGTCTCCTGTTGTTTTAACACTTCAATATTCTCACGTGGTAGAATATTCGAATATTGAACGTCCTCATATGTCAGACCTTTATTCTCTTCTTTAATTGCTTTAGAACCTTTGACAATTCCATATTTATATAAATTATTACCATGATAATATACATATAGAGTCATGAGATATGACATGATGCTGTCATCATGGAAACCTGGGCCGGCTTCAATTTTACCGGAATTTGTCCTAACCAATCTAGATATATCTTCCGTGATATTTTTGGTAATAAATTTATCCTTAAACTCAGCCATATGACGCATCAATATTGCCATCATATCTTCACGGCTTTTTGTTCCAGTATACACACCGGTATATTGCTTAATTTCTCCTTTTTTCTTGAGCATACTCTCCACAGTCTGGTTATCTCTCATATTCAGTTCTACAAGGTCAGCACCTTTATCTGTGTAAAGATTCTGAGCTATCGGTGAATTCATGAGGTGATCAACTATACCATCACCCACAGAGTTACGCTCAATACATAAAACCCCAAGTGGGAGATACTTCCTGATAAGTTCTTGAATAAGTTTTTCGAAAAGTGTTTCCCCAATATATGGACACTTAAACTCTGCTACAGGCTCAACCGTATACGGATCTAATATAGTTATTGCGTTGTTATCTCCGTTGGTTCCTGTTGAACAGTCAATTCCTATCAAATAAGGAGTTCTTCTGTTGAGAGGAGTATAGATATCAAATCTGAAGTGATCGAGTAGATAGAGTTCTTCTATGACTGGGTGTATAGAGTTGACGATATACTCGATATCCTCTTGGTCAAAAGGTGATTGTGAAGAACCACGAAGGCGCTGTAACAGAATCTCACGCTTTACTACTAACGGATTTGAGATTTTGTTATACATTTCTCTCAGCCATTCATCTGTCAATCCTATTTGTTTGTATGAATACTCAATATAAACGATTCCGTTCTCTCCGTTATTTTTTACATATTGGAGAACTTCATTCTTAGAATCATCGTTAGGATCGTATGCCATATCGTACATCTTCTCTGTCCACTTAACAGTATGAGAGAGGAGTTCTTGTGATTCTTGTCCCATGGTCGTGTCAAGGTCTCCAGGTGTACAAGAGAAACATCTTCCGTATAATGCACCATTCTTTTTTGCATTTCTTGCAGCAGTATCATATGTTGATACAGAGTTTTCTACAATAGTTTTTATATGGTTTGTGAACTCCGGCTCATCGAAATGTAGAAATGGTGCGGTTAAACCACGAGCAAGTGATAATGCTGATTCATAGCTTGTTGCTTTAGATTTAATGATAATACGGTTTTTTGTTATAGGATGTTTCATAGAGGTTGCATTCTTAACTGCCTTAACAACTCTCAACTTACCGGTAGTTTCGTCTTCCTCCAGTATCTGCTCAAATCTCAGGTATTCAGGTAAACAATCTATCTGATCCTTCAGTCTTTGTAGGTTTTCCTTAGCATTTCCACCATCCTTGTTAATAAAGATGAAGTTACTGTCATTCGTACCGAATGAATATGCCCATGCAAATATAGCAAGGCATGACTGGGTTTTACCCTGCTGACGAGGAAGGCATAACCACGAGTCTATACCATGAAGTACACACCATGTCTGAGCTATGTTTCCTCTATTAGCTTTGAACATGACTCCGACACCACCCTGAGATGGTATCCTACATATCTCTCTCAGATAATACCAGATGTTTCTTGTACATTCAGTCATGATTCGAGATACTTGGTCTTGTGTGAGATTTGGAGAATACGGATCAACATCAATCAATGTATAATCCTTTATCTCCAGCATAAAATAATAGTTATTTATTCCAAGTTGTTTCAAATCCTTAGCAACTTGTAAAAAAGATTTATTTTTAGTACCTGTGTCATAATATCGTCCCTTAATCCTTTTTATCCGATTTGCCATATTAATCAACCTTCATATCCAGATGGGAATTGTATTTTGATACCATATTCCACTTCAGGAGGTCTCTTAGCTATTGCTTGTTTACGATATTCATCAAGCTGTTCTCTCATTGCAACAAGGGACTCTCTCGAATGTGGGATTGAATATTTTGCATTTCTTGAATCTATAAGGGCTATATAATAATCAATAATGTCAAGCTTATTATAGATGTATGAAACAATCATCATCTTGTCATCATTATTTTTGATATTTTCGATTTCGAGCCCAATATAATCAATATCGGCAGGATCAATCTTTTTCATTCTATGAACACGGTTGAATAATCCTTCACCAAGATATGTAGCCGATACAATTTCATTGATTCTGTTCGCAAGGTATTCATCTCTCACAGATTCATTTACGCTACTTCCTTCTACCCCATTTAGACCTTTGGAGATCTTTCCAAGGTATCTTTTAGCATATATGCTTGGGGTTGATGCAATCATTTTAACCATGTTCTTTCTTACGACACGATTTTCTCTGTTCTGTAGAGAGGTGATTGTGTCGATTGAAAATCCGGCAAGATCCTCAACCTCTTTATCAAATCCATCTTTCCCAGCATAAATAATAATTTTATCCATAGCACTTTCCAGTTCTTTTCCATACCCAGCTTTGATAGCAAAATTATCTGCTTTAACTTCATACTTAATAGAATTCTTTCTTGGTATATGATTAGTAGCAGCACAAGATTGTAAGACTGGAAAACATATTAGTTTACTGAAGAAGTTGTCTTTTAGTAATTGCTTTGTTATGAAATGAGATTTTGCAAACTTAAATCTGACAACTCTTGAGAGCCTTTCTGGAACTGAAAGTGAGAATATCGCATGTCCAACCTCATGGAGAATTAATGCAGTCAATTCTTTTTCATTGATATCCATGTCCACATCTCTTTCAAGAATTCGAGTGTCAATCTCGATATTCCATTTAGGACTTCCTGTCCAGATTTTAGCAATTGTATTGTCGTCATTTTCCGACACTATAGATTGAACCAGAACGTCAAGAGTAGATTCGTCAGGATATATTGACATCACCGTGCATTCCTGATTTCTGCTTGTAGGTCTCACTGTTTCGACAGCAATTGATTTTCCTGTGATTGAACTTAGGCTATCCGACAGTTTTCTGAGGGCAGATATATCGGAGCTATTTGCTTTTAAACGAACAAATGCATCTTCTATATCTTGTAATTTTTCTCTATTTATAGACATACGTCTAAAACCACCTTTCATAAATAATTTAAGTTATTGTCATTTGAATTCATAGTTAAGAAAAGAAAAAAAAATGAATAGTATATATCATATGCATGTTTTAATTTGATACATATTTCCGTGATAAAATGGCATATACCAAAAAACAATCATTTAATTGACTAATATTCTATGAAAGGATGGTTTATTATATGAAAGTCATGAAATGTAAATTTTGTGATAAGCGCTTCACAGAAATTAATCAGTATGTGTCTCACCTTGAAAAATACCATAGTGACATGATACCTGATAATATGAGTGCTTATCAATATTTTTATTTTCTAAAAACTGGTAAAGAACATGGACAATGTGTTATTTGTAAAAAGCCAACTAAATGGAATGACAAAACCAATAAATATCACAGATTCTGTAGCAACCCAGGTTGTAATCAAAAATACGTCTCAACATTTAGAAACAGAATGATTGGAAAATATGGAAAGATTACTCTGCTTAATGATCCGGAGCAACAGAAAAAAATGCTTGCTAATAGATCAATATCTGGTACATACAAATGGTCAGATCATGTGCACTCCGTTGGATATACCGGCACATATGAATTAGCATTCCTTGAGTTCATGGATAATGTTATGGATTTTGACCCAGAGGATATTATTTCTCCATCACCCCATACATATTATTACATATATGAGAATAAAAAGCATTTTTATATACCAGATTTCTTTATACCATCATTAAATCTTGAAGTGGAGATTAAAGATGGTGACGAAAATACTGTTGGAGCTAATAAGCATCCGAAAATAGTTGCAGTTGACAGAGTTAAGGAAGCGTTAAAGGACGATGTTATGAAATCTAATAACAAAAACTTCAACTATATCAAAATTGTAAATAAGGAAAACGAAAAAATATTCAAATATCTTGAACTGGCAAAAAAGAATTTCGCAGATGGAAATGAGACACCAATATTTATGCCTTAACGAAAGGAAATGATAAAATGGATTTTGAACTTATCGAGAAATTACCAGACGAACTGAAACGTAGGCTTATTGATCATATTGTCGATTTGCCGTCAGATGTTGCTTTGTCGATAAAAATGGAAATAAATAACCCTAAGATGGATCCATCATTGTGGAAAAGTAGGGATAGGGTATTATCCCCATACGCAACCATAGGAAAATCTTTAAGTAGTAAATGTAATATTAAAACGACAGATAACCCGGCGTTATCATACTATCAATCCAGTTATTCTTCTGTGATGCGGAAGATTGACAATTTACATTCAACATATCCTCTCATTGCCTCCAAATCGTCATCGCTCAGGCAGATAATGAACATGCCATGCTGTGATTTGGAATCCTTATTATGTATTGAGAAAAGTATTTCCGAATTATTTACTAATTCGGAACATCTTAATCGAGATATATTGTCCAATTTGGCTCAATTTATTAATGATGAGATAATCCCATATAAACTGGAAGCTTTTGCAGTTAACCAAGATTTACTATTCTCACTTTCAGACTTCGATATGACCGGAACATACCCGTTTATCAATATACATAGAGCAATAACATATGCTGTGAGAGACATGGGAGATTCATACCCCACAATACAAAATATAGCAATACTAATATATGTTTATTTCAAACAACTTGAAATAAATGACGATATAGTCAATAAATATAATTTATTCAAGAGATTTGAATTATTTATCATGCCGTATAATAAAGATGTAACGACCATACACAAAATACTCATAAATTTATTCAACGATAATATTAATGTCGTTTCAGCCATGTCGAAACTGACAAATGATAATGACTTTACTGAGGTTCTATATAACGATTATAATGAACCTATTTCTATTAGTACATCTGGCAACATCTTCCAGTCCAACGGATTTGTTTTTTTGGATAATGGTACAAATATGTCAGATCTCATGACTACAGAAATCGCTATGATGATAAAGAAAACAGATAAACACTTTATTACATCATGTATGAGAAAATTAGGGTATAAAGATGTAACTGAAGATTGTATATCCTTTACTATATCAGACAACGATTTTGGTCATATACTAAATGGGTGCAAAATTCCAGTAGGAAATGCTACTGATATATTCGCTCATGTGACAAAGAATATTGCAAGTTATGATAACGATTGGTATATTCTATTCACAAACTATAGGGAAAGAAATTCCATATTTGGTATCAGTATTACTAATACCAAGGAAGAAAGAAAAGTTCTTGAGATTAAGAAAAGTAGGTCTTTCTCATATAAGTACATTTCAATGTTATAACTAACAATTCAATAGAAATAGGTCTGCTCATTGCGAAACGTCCTCTTCCGCAAGCAGCCCTATTTCTATTTTAATAATATATTATATCTTGGTAGAAAAACGTAAGCTTAATGCAAAAGCTAAAGCTTGCAGAAACGAAAGGAATGTAAATAATCATTATGAAGAATTTAAAACATCAGAAGATTAGGAGACATCTTCAATCGCCAATGCAAAGACAGGCGTATGCACACGCAATCCGTTATATCAGTATAGGTATGGCTGTTATGCTATTTATATCACCACAGATGCAGGAAATTATAAATTCTGATTTTCTCACAAATCCTGCATATGCAGTATATGAAGGAATAACCGATATCATAACAGACAATTCTGATATTGAAGAAACCCAAGAGTCAAAAAATGAAATCAAGACTCTTACAACCTCAACGACAAATGTGGTTCCAGTGACATCAGTGACGACTACAACAACTATCACTACAACTACTACTGTGGTTACAACTGAAGAACCAACAGAACCTCCATCTGAAGAAGTGGTGGAAGAGGAAATAATTGAAGAATATTATGAAGAGGACATATACGAAGAAGAATATATAGACGAATATTATGAGGAAGAGGAAGAATATGATGAAAGTTATTATGGTGGTACATACACTGCAAAATGGTACCCCGGCTCAGTCGGCTCATATGGATATTCCGGAAGAGATCTGATAAGTGGGTATTCTGTTGCAAGTCCAGATTTTCCTCAGGGAACTATATTATACATCACGGGAGGAGGACTTGATGGAGAATACCGAGTTGATGATACCGGGTGTCCATCGGGAGTAATAGACTTCTTTTACTACTATGGAGAAGTTCCGTCTCATTTTGAATATAATGGTGTATATCAAATTGAGGTTAGTGTTATAGGATAGGATATTAAAACTTATTACGATTCTGACAATGGGATAAATATTTATATATTATAAATTGGTATAACCGGCGAAGCCATCTACTGTGGTATGCTGTTATATAATAAAATTTTAAGGAGGTATCCCTATGGATATCAAAAAGACAAGAGCGGGGCTCACCCCTAACTCAACTAGTGAGGTTCCATACACCATCACTACAGCAATTGCAGAAGAATATCTGCAGAAAATGTTTGACACCGTAAATGCTGGTGCCAGAGCAAAGAATAAGGATCCGAATGGATATCCGGATTTCAATGTATCACTGATGACATTGAACTGCTCAAAGAAGTTCAAACCAATGATGGTAATACTTCCAATGTCAGTTCTCAAGAATCAGGAGAGTAAAAAGTCAGAAAGAGAGCCTTCCATCTTCTCAACATCAGATGGTAACGAAACTGTGTATATCCAGAAGCACATTTTCACCGTGTTACAACCGTTTTTATATGATAAAAAAGATGCTGAAGCATTCGGAAGTAACGCTGTAAGACGCGCACTTGGACTCCAGTCCAAGATATACTACAGCATAAAGGCTAACAGACTCCCACGCATCCAGAAGTTCAACAGAGGACAATCTGAATTTGTGGTTGCGATGATCGACCCGGTACGTCTGTTCCATCACATGCTCGAATCACCTGACAGCTCTGAGAGATTCGAAGTCGAAATCGGAAACACTGAACAGGTAAAAGCGACTAACTATCGCTACGAAGTGTTCAAGGTGTTTAAAACCGGAAAGAATAAGAAGAAAAAGAGAAGCGAAGATGATCGTATCGCATATGAAATTCAGCAGAGATTTGCTGGATTTGGTGGCGGTCGTTAATTGATACTAAATTGACTTGTAGTAGAGTATGCGCACAAGCATACTCTACTTAATTTTTTTACAGAAAACTTTTCATTAATATCAAAAATACGAAAGGGGTTCATATCATGCCGTCATACGGATATACTAATCCATTTACAGTATGTTTCACATCTATGAAACTGAGATATGCAGATTATGATAGCTCCATTGAAAAACTTAACTTCGTTAACAAAGATGACAAAGTTAATGTGTTTATAAATATGGAATCGGTTCTCAATAATTTAAGCACTATATCAAGTATAGATAATAAGCTTCTATTAGAGAGGAATTTTCCCACAATTTTAGAATCTGAGTTCATAAATCTTTGTGCCCATTATAAAAGGTTTTTTAGAGGAAATGGGCTTCCAACAAGGGTGTTTTTATACTATACAGACCTATCATCATCGACATTTCAAAATTTCAAATACAATGATGAATATAGGAGTTTCTATATAAACAAATATATGCTCAACCCAAAATTCCAATTACTTGGAAACCGTTTAGTTGACACAATAATACCTAAAATACAAAAAATAATGGAATTTATTCCAGACGTGCATTTTATCAATGCAACTAATATCGAGGGTTCAATGGTCCCTCTAATAATAGCTAATCAAGACAAAACATACAAAAACTTCATAGTTTCAACAGATAAGTATGAAACGCAATATCAATTATCTCCAAAAAGATTTTGTATGCATTATATAAAAAGATCTCCAGCAGGTGCAGCCATACTTGATAGATTTGACAAAACTATATCATACATATTCAAAGAGAGCCTAGAAAACAATGTAATAGAATTATTATCAAACCCATCTTTCTATTCAGCTGTCATTGGAGCAATAGGTGATAAGCTAAGATCCATTGACCCATTAAAGGGTATCGGGTGTAAATCAGTATTGAAGTGTCTTAACACTGCTATAGATGAAAAGATTATTACAAAAGATACAACTTCGATCGAAATGATAGCTAAATCATTTCCAGAAGAACAGGCTGAATTGGAGATTGATAATTACAATTGTATCAGTATAGCAAAGCAGTATTCTGATGTAAGTGAAAAAGATGTATTTTCAATAACTAATCAGATTGTGAATAGGTTTGATTATAATTCATTAATGAAGTTAAATGAAACTGTTTATAAGGACTATCCTTTAATGCTTCAAGAATTAACTTGTTAACGAAAGGGGATATCCAAATGTCATTAATTTTAAATGATCTTGATAAATTTATCAAATATAGTTATTCCATAACAGAATTCTATGTTATAATAAATGGAGTATCATCAGAGTTTCCATTGGAGAAAATAACTGGTTTTAAAATTGAAAATTATTTCGAGGATGCAACATTTCCAATATTTAAAATTAACTTGTCAATGGAGCCATCGAGATATTATGAAATACTTCAAAATAAAGATAATGTGAAATTTAAACTGAGAATTCAGAGTTATTATAAGACTGATAACTCTGAATCAAAGTCCATGGTACGTGATATTATAAATGATATCTTTGTCATATTTCCAGATGACTCTAATGCTGATTATGAAAAAGAAAGAAAGAAAGATGGTGGCACTGACAAAGATAAAAATGATCTTGACAGTGAGAATCCAATTGAACTATTTCTTTTTCAAGATAAAGTTGTTAATGGGATACGGTCATTGTTCAATGGGGTTGCACACAATACAAATCTATCAACGGTTGTTGCATACTTACTACAAAATGCTGGGGCTAAACGAATATTAATGTCACCATTCGACAATGATAAGATTTTCGACAATATCGTATTACCACCACAGTCGATAGAAAAACAAATAAAATATTTGAGCAACAATTATGGATTTCACGAATCAGGTACATTATTCTTTATCGGGTTGATGTATACTTATGTGTTAAATTGTAATGGTGTTTGCACGGCATGGGATGATAAGGATACGAAGGAAACTATTATATACATACTCGAATCCAACAACAATAAATCAATGCTATCGAGTACGATCAAGAAGTATAACGATCCAAAAAATTACATTAACGCATTATCATCCAATATCGATATTACTACCGGTTCAGTATCTTCGAACGTTATCACTGGTATAAATGCTGATATAGTTGATCTTCAGTCTGGAAAAATGGATGAGGTTGAGATTGACGCATCTACCGTAGGAAAAGTAAACAAATCGATTATATTTAACAACACATCAAATCCATATTTGAACAAAACATATGCATCATTAAAACAATCGAGTGGTACAATTATCACTATTGGTATTAAAGATGTGAGTATGATGGCACTCACTCCTAATAAAAATTTCTCTATAATTTTTGAGAGCCCTTCTCTCAATAATAAATATAAGGGAAACTATAGACTAGCATCTTCTATACATACATTATCTGGAAATAAAGATGATTTCTCTATCAATTCTGTTATAACACTTAAAAAAGTAAATTAAGAGAGTATAAGGTAAAATACCTTATACTCTTTTTTATAATGATATATTATATTCACAATAAAAACATCTATGAGAGAGGTGATTATAATATGTCATTAACTGAAATGAAAAAATTATATGTTGATGAGGCTCATAAAGCTGGATTTTATTCAGACGAAGAGGTCGTTGCCGCATGGTGTAAAGACCCAATTAAATGGGCAAAGCTCTTCAGCATAAGGATATGAATATATTAAGCATTATGAGCTTATCTATATGTTCATAATCATGTATTAAATAAGGAGGAACACATTCCTCCTTATTTTTTATTGTTTTAGATATTCCATGTAAGGTCTCTCGAATAATCCTAGGTGTGGTGTATGCGACTACTTACTTATCTTCCTCTTCGTTGCTTACTTCCGGTTTATTTTGATCAACAGTTTTATTCTGAGGTGCCAGTTTAGATAATACTTTGATGTAATCAGAATATTTCTTCTCAAGAACTGTAAGAATTGCACCTGTATAATCACGAGTTGCTGATGTGATTACTCCACTAACGTTAGACTCTTTAGAGTCTGTTTGACTATTTTGAGTTTTATTATTGGAAAGGATGATTTCATTTTGTTTTTTACTTGCGGCATCACTTAATTTTTTTAGAGAGTCTGATATTTGAACATAAACCGTTGAGTACTTTTCACAGTATGTAATCATTTCTCCTATTTGACGCTTAGCCTCTTCCCCAGAATAGGATGCAAGATTATTTTCAGCAGTATTTCCATAGGTATAATATCTCTTTATTCTTGCCGGGAAGGACTCCTCATTGCCAACCTTTTCCGGTACTCTATTGAAAAGGAATAATTCTGCTTTTGACCCTGAGGTTTTCAGTTCTGCTGGGAGTGATGATGCATTCAATGAACTTATCCTTGATGTTGCACTCTGTATATCTGTGAGGATTGTCTCAGGGACAAGTGCCTCATATTTGGCAACTGTAATTGTTGTGTTTGTTGTATCGAGTGCCATAATATCTTTTTTGACAGACGATAGCCATTTATTATTTTTATCGGTAAGTTTTTTTGATTTTTCTCGGAATTTTTGAATAATCTTTTCAATAAATTCAGTAAATCTCTCAATTATACCTTTTTTATTTTTATCGGTATTATTGCCGTTTACAGTATTCTGAGTATTTGTAGCCTGCTGATCAGCCTTGTTATCAGCGTGCTGTTCCTGGGCATCTGTACTGACTGTGGGCTCCGGGGTTTTATTTGTAGTTTGAGTCTCTTCGTAAACAAGACGCACCCCTCTCTCTTTGAAGGCTTTCTCTTGTTCATGTTGTCTCATCAATGACTCGAATATTAATTTATCAGCATAATTTCTGTCATCATACGCCTCAGCGTAGCTTTCAAGGCTATAGTCTTGGATATTGTCAAAATTGCCATCATCTTTTGGTAATATTGACGTAAATGACAAAGCTTCGGTCATATTATCTAGCCTCTCAAGAAGACTTCTTACAATACGAATTACATATTCCTTATAGTTCTTCATTGTGGTATCAAGGAATGATTTTAATTCATTATAAGATTCATCCTGTAAATTATAATTATTCACATCAAACGATTTGATCAATTCATGGATATAATGATAACACTTAGACATGTTTCCAACTATGATGTCTGTATTAGTTTCGTAATGTAAAATATCATTGAACAATGATAGAGCCATATCAGATGTTCCATTTTCTCTTCCATCCATAGAATAAAAGGATATATCTGATACGCGGGAAATTATTTTATCATACTTGGTTATAAATGTCTCTGACAGATTTGATTCTTCTATAATGTCATCCACTATCGCTTCGGGATCTTTACTCATAATTTCAAATGTGTGCAGATTATTAATAATCTCAATAAATGATGCATCAATAGCTGAGTATATTCTCGAGTCATATGGATGTCTATTGTCTATATCAAATCCGGCAATAAAGTCAATCTTTTTATTAAATTTCTGACTCATTGCATTTGAGACTTCGAGTTTTTTCATACCGACAACTTTTTGCACATGCGGACGAATAACATTTAAACTTCCATTTATAACAGACTGCATCAGAGTATCGTTGTCAACGTCTGTCAAGTCTCCATCCATAACGCTTTCATGTAGAATTTTCTCCATCTCTGGAAACATTTCAGAAAGACCGTTGTATAACTCAACACATGCCGTGACATTGAATGAATAAAATGCCATCTTCCTGATAATCATTGATGTGATGTATGCACACAATCTCATGGAAATTGTTTTCATATTGAACACATAGTATCCTACCAGATTTAATTTATTCTCGGGTACCTTTCCAGATTGTATTGATTGACTGAGGGCGTTGAACAATGAGTTCAAACTATTTGTCAAATCATTGATTCGACCAATTGCTTTTCTCGCTATAGTTATAAGCTCATCAGTGTTCTGTTTATATGACGATAGGAATGGGATAATGTTGTTTTGTATGAAGAATTTATCAATCTTCACTATGGGTGGGCTGTCAAGAATCAACAAATCACGTGTACCGTTAAGTCGTAACGTTGTTTTGACGAGTTGTTTCTTCAGCTTATTTTCATATTCTCCAGATATAATCATTTTCTTTATATCTGTCTCTTTTTCTGTACCAGCAAGTATTTTTCTTATGGTGTTATTTACATCGGATGCAATAACTGATAAATACTCTGGGCGTATCTTTTCTATATCTTCGTCGCTTCTGAAAGCGATTGCAAAGTTGCTCTCGTCGACAAGGGGACTTGTGTAAACTTGAGAGAAAAATCCTTGCAGCGTCTCTGGTTCAACCTGAATATTTTCGATATTCATTATGGTCTTATTTAAATAATCCACATATGATGATGGCTCGATCTTATTTGCCACATTAAGACCAATCGCAGCCCTACCTGCTCTTGAGAGCATTCCTGTGAATTCCATCACGCTAATCTCTGACAAGTTTTTTTGATGCTTGAGAACGAGAGAATTGTTTAAATCTATCATTACTCTAACCTCATTTCATTATTGGTGTTCATTGATAAATGATTTTAATACGTCACTAGCATTGTTTTGGGATGCAACAACCTGATTAAACTCCTTGGTTATTTCAGACACCGCTTTAGAGTATTCTGTCACAATAAGCGATGCTGTCTCAGGCGTTAATCCCGAAGATGCTGATTCATTAACAGGGTTATTTATATATTTACGAGAATCTATTTTAGTTTTAAGGTTATTGAGAACCTTTTTACAATCCTCTGATACCGACTTATTTTGTTTAAATGCATGGTGTATTTTTGGTATGAGTGCAAGCAATCCCACCACAGTAGTTCCTGCACCAATTATAGCCTGACCACTCGTCTTGAATTTCTCCATAGATTCGAGGCATTTCTCTCTGAATGCCTTATGACTTATTGTCTGTTGTTCCAGCATTTGAACTAACCCAACTATATCTTTTTGATATCCGGCCACATCCTTATATGTGAACCATTTCTCGTTTATTCCTTGACAAACAGCTTTTTTAAGTTCTGGATTCTCAGTAATTATCTGAGTTACAATTTCCTCATCAGTTTTCATTTCTTTTTCTTTATTGAAGAATTTGCTTGTGAATTTAGCTATTGTGTCGGCTATCTTTTTTATAATTTTCATGATTGCGTTCCCTATTTTTTCAAAGAACCCCATCGCTTCTTTTTCCATAAATACATCTGTTGATGTCTGCTCGAAAAAAGATTTTAACTCAAAATCACGTTTCATACAATTATACTTGTATGATGCTTCATTAATGTTTGATATAGCCTCCGATAAGCTCTCGTTAACATCATCAAGTATCGAATATTCGTGTATATATGCTGCACTAGTCTTCATACTAATTACAACCTACCTTTCTAGTTAAAATAAAAATTAATGTTCATTAACTTAATGTTTTAATAGGGAAAATAAAGGCATGATTACTACCATGCCTTTATGCTTTTTATTATCATTTATATAATTCTATTTTTGCTTAAAATAAAAATTAGGGAAGATGGAAGTATAATTACTACCATTGCTTTGTTTTTTTACCATCATCCAATCCAATAAAAGATTTAAAATCTTTTATATTTTTTTCCACATGTTTTGGTACTTTCTTTGCCACATTAGTAGATGCCGATGCTACTTTGGTGGCACCACGTATAACTTTACTAGCCTTCGCAACCTTGATAGCACCTTTTGGTCCTCCAACTACATCAGAAGTAAACTGAAGATTGTTGATACTACCCTTGATGACAGAACCGGTAGTAACTGGTGATGTTCCTGTTGGAGCTTTAAAACGTTCATTAAGGTTTGTGTAGCTCCGGATAGTATCAATTTGCTGTTTAAGAACGGATTTTAGAGTAGCCTGTTTATACTTGAGGATTTTTGCTTTAGCCCTATGGAACATTCCATTTTTCGCATACCTCTCTATTTTCTTTTTATATTTAGCAACCTGTTTATTTCCAAGAATTTTCTCAGCTTCTTCAAGACTAATCAGTTCGCTATTCATTGCTGCATTTATCGCTTGTGCGCAAACAACATTTTTGTCAGCAATATCAACCGCTGTCTTCAATGGAACAACAATCGCTGCACGTTTAGATATGTCTGTTCCAACAGTTGCTAAATTTTTAATTTTATTAGACATGGCATCCATGATTGTCGGAATCTTCTGTGGGTCAGGTTCTTGTTTCACCATTTCATCATTAATCTCTTTTAACGTATTATCATATATTTTCTCATATTGTGAAAAATCATCAATCTTAACTTTTGTATTACCAAGTTCAGGATTTGATCGAATTGCAGCCCTGACTTGTTTATATTCTTCTTTTTCACTTTTTGTCATAATCTTATTCTTGATAAAATCGGTAAAATTTTTGATTAGTGTTTTGATAGCATTTATTAAAGCTTGGAATGCTTTTTTAACTGAATTTATGGCACCTTGGCTTGCAACTTCATTGCGGTCATTTATTTCCTTAGCTTCTGCGCTATTTTCAAAAAAAGAATCAGCTAATGATATATCAACGAT
>OBLI01000651.1_pt1 | contig 36278 bp, 26 predicted proteins | sample 1519701 | NCBI WGS metagenome assembly OBLI01 (sample SAMEA3663005, study PRJEB22513) | pig gut metagenome | biome: pig gut; feature: pig-associated habitat; material: faeces | place: France | collected 2012 | reverse complement strand
CTGCTACAGATATGTGTAGCAATACCCCGGCTGTCCGGTGCCGGCATTTTCAAGGTACCGGCACGTGCTACCCTATCCACAAGTATCTGTAGAGGCACCTCCACTGCCAGGTGATTTGCACGAACAACGACGGTACTATTCCTTATTCGGTCAATATCGTGGGAGATTACCGATTTACTTTCTCGTGACATTCATCTGCACACCCACCCTACTGTTCTACGTAGTTGTGGGGCAGGTAGGCGGTGCAGATGGACACAATTCCTTTCCATTGGGACACCCTGGATGCCCCACAATGCCTTAGAATGGCATGTCTGTGTCCAGATGAATGTCACGAGGGCTTGTGGTTTTGCAAGATCTGGTCATGAAACATATTCTTTTGCAAACTAGCTTTTTGCGACCTATTTTCCTGCAAAAACTGGCTTTCATCATTTCATTTTCGGCGGTCTGGTTTTGTGACGTATTATTTGTATTTACTGGTTTTACGGATCGTTACTTCATTAGTTTTCAGTCAATGCCAACGACGGCACCGCCGCCGGAATAACGCATCTCCGGCGGCTAAAGTTCAAGCGCTGCGTGGAGCTCGCCTCTAGGCTCTCCTCGCACTTGACTTTTGCCTGTTTATTCGTGACCGTTTGTGTAAATTATTGATTTAGGTGCATATCAGCGGGCCTGCTCGTGTATTTCATCCAGGTGGGGAATCACAGCGTGGTCGTTCATGCAAACCACCTGACAGTCAATATGCCACTACAGATATCTGTGGCCGTACCCCGGCTGTCAGGTGACGCCAAAACTAGGGGACCTGCACGCCACACCATGCCCACAAGTATCTGTGGCAGGGTATCCACTGTCAGGTGATTTGCACGAACCGGTCGAATCTCCTTCCGGCTGATGGCAAAGCGTTTAGAAGTATCCGTTGATAATATGGCCAGTGAGTCGTGGATGTATTACCGTCACTCGAACAGTAAATGAAAATCAGTGATCAACCACCTGCCCTACAGTACCTTCCAGGGCCACCTCATGATCACTGAGGCTCTCTGGAGGGCTTCAGTGCGCAATGGGTGCCGCTACAGTATCCTGTGGGCATACCCCTTGATCACTGAAATCAGTTTAGAGAGGGATGCGGAAGGGCATATCGGCTGGCCAGTGAGTCGTGGATGTACTACTGTCACTCGAATGGTAAATGAAAATCAGTGAACAGCCCATCCGCAATCAGACTGGGCTATCCCCTTCCAGACTGGACTGTCCCGTATATCAGATCAGAATATCCCGTAAATGAGATTCCACACCAGGAAGCGGAGGAATTTGCCGATAAGGAGCAGGATGGCGGTGCGGACCGGGGGAGTGCGGTAGAAGCCCAAGGCGATTGCGATTACGTCGCCGATGAAGGGAACCCAGCAGATCAGGGCGAGCCAGACTCCGAAGCGGTCAATCTTCTCCTTCTGCTTCTGAAGAGTCTCAGGCTTTACATTGAACCATTTCTCTATCCATTCCCAGCGGCCCAGCCAGCCTATCCAGTAGGTGGCCACACTGCCCAGCCAGTTGCCTGCAGTGCCGTAAATAAGGCAGCCGACAGGATTGCCGGTGGTGGCCAGGACTGCAAGGTACAATGCATCCGAGCTGAAGGGGAAAACGGTTGCGGCCAGAAACGTGCCGATGAAGAGACCCACAAGGCCCAGTCCTTCCAGAAAACCCATAATAGTCAGCATGAATTGCCAGAAGAAGCAGAAGGGGCCCTTTTGCCGGAGTCCCTTGAACCCTTCTGGGATGCAGAAGATGCGGGAATGTCAATCACGAACTTGTCCTCGAACATCCCGTCGTCAATCCAGTCCTGGATTTTCCACGTCCTGACAGAACCCGGGGCCAGCCTTGCCGCAGACATCATTCTGCATAGTTCCTCCGAAAAATCCCCGCCCTTGAGATAAAGGATGCTCTGCCTGTATTTCCCGGCTGCCCATGGGTAGAAATTGTCCAGAGCTGTCACTGCCCGGGATACTACGAAATCGAAGGTCTCATTCAGGGACTCCGCACGGGCGTTCACCACCTTGACATTGTCAAGAGCCAGTGAAGAAGCGACCGCTTCGGCCACGATTGTCTTCTTTCCGACCGAGTCACAGAGAGTGAACCAGGTTTCAGGGAACAGAATGGCCAGAGGGATGCCCGGGAAACCGCCACCTGTACCGATATCCAGGACAGAAGCAGGGCATCCTTCTGAAATCCGGCCGGAGCGCAGGCCTTCATACATCTCCGGCCGCATGGCCTTGAGATATCCCGCAATTGCCAGGGAATGCATCACGTGTCTCATGTACAGGCTGCCGATATCCTTTCTGGATATGACATTGATACGGGCATTCCAGTCATTGTAGAGCCCTTCCAGAGCCTTGAACCTCCCTTCCATCTCCGGAGTGATTCCGGGAAACAGGGACCTTGCCGCACTTATGAATCCTTCGTAGTCCATCATTGTTCTTCTATGTCAAGCATCATTCTGATAATCAGGCCTTTGGCCCTGCTGATACGGGTCTTCACCGTGTTGATGGGAATGCCCGCCTTCTCGGCAATCTCCTTGTAACCCAGGTTGTCCACGAAGCACATCCTGGCTATGCTCATATAGTGCTCGGGAAGCTTGTCGATGCAGTAGAGAAAATTCTCGTGGTCCTGATTGGAGATGATGTCATCCTCGGGACTGAGTCTGTCGTCCGCCACATCGATGACCTCGTCCTGGCTGTTGTCAATGGATGTGTTCTCTACCTTCCTGCCCATTGACTTGTTCTTCCCCTGGTGGTCGAAAGCCGTGTTCCTCGCGATTCTGAAAAGCCAGGTGGAAAGCTTGTTCTCCTGATTGTAGGTAGAGAGCTTGCCGAAAGCCTTCTCGAAGCTCTCCATGCAGATATCCTCGATTTCTTCAGTTTCCTTGACGTACTTTGCTATATGTCCGGACACCGCCTTGTGGTACCGGGCATAGATGGCGAAGTAGGCCGCCTCGGACTCCGAGTGGCTGCCTTCAAGTGCCAGTCTGACGAGACCGTTGTCGTCAATGTCAGTGAGCTTCAAGCCAGTTTTTCCCATAATTGCATTCTACTGTAAGCGGTACTGAAAGTTCAGTAACGTGTTCCATTTCTTCCTTGACAATGGCGGAGAGCTGCTCCACCTCGTCCGCACAGGCGTCGAACAGGAGTTCGTCGTGAATCTGGAGCACCATACGGCTCCTTAGCCCCGCCTCCTCCATTCTGCGGTCGACATTTATCATTGCGAGCTTGATAATGTCCGCCGACGTGCCCTGAATCGGGGCGTTGACGGCATTCCTTTCAGCCAGCGACCTCGCCACGGCATTCTTTGCATTGATGTCCGGGAGATATCTCCTCCTTCCGAATATAGTCTCCACATATCCGTTCTTGCGGGCGCTTTCCACCGTATCCCCAATGTAGGATCTGACGGAAGGAAAGGCCTCGAAATAATCGTCGATGATTTTCTTCGCATCAGTCCGGGAAATGCCCAGCCTCTGGGCCAGGCCGAAGGAAGAGATTCCGTACATTATGCCGAAATTGGCCGTCTTCGCAATCCGCCTCTGGTCTCCGGTGACTTCGTCGTATGAAATGCCGAAAATCTTGGCTGCGGTGGCCCTGTGCACGTCCACACCGCTCCGGAACGCTTCAGTCAGATGCTCGTCGCCGCTCAGATGGGCCATGATTCTGAGTTCAATCTGGGAGTAGTCCGCCGAGAGAATGAATCCGTCATTGTCCTTCGGGACGAAAGCCTTCCTGATCTCCTTCCCGCGTTCTGTCCTGATAGGGATGTTCTGGAGGTTCGGATTGGATGAACTCAGTCTCCCCGTGGCCGTAAGCGCTTGATTGAAAGTGGTATGCACCCTTCCGTCTTTTCTTGAGATGTATCCCGGGAAAGGTTCTATGTAGGTGGACAGAAGCTTCTTCACCGCCCGGAACTCCAGGATTTCCCCGATGACGGGGTTCTTGTCCTCAAGGGCTGTCAATGTGGCCTCGTCGGTCGGGTAGCTGCCCCTGGATGTCTTCTTTGCCTTAGGGTCCAGTTTCAGCTTGTCGAACAGGACATCTCCGACCTGTTTCGGAGACGAGATGTTCAGCTCCGGCTCCCCGGTCATCTCCCTGATTCTGTCCTCCCTCTCCTTCATTTCTCTGCGCAGCCCGTCCGCAAACTCCTTCAGCTGGCCCAGGTCCACCTTGACTCCGCAGCTTTCCATTTTGGCGAGGACCCTCAGGAGAGGTTCTTCCATATTGTCGTAAAGTTCTGACAATGAGCTGTTCCCTGCGGATGTGCCACTCAGTTCATCATTGATCAGCACCCCTGTCGGAAGGATGGCTGCCGTCATTCTCATATCCGCGGTATTGTCATCGTCTGCCGCAGGAACGTCGAACAGGCTGGCAGGCTCCGCCTCTTCCACATCCTCCGGGGCTATGTCAACCCCGAGGTAGGTCCTTGCCAGAATGTCGATGTTGTGGCTCTTCTCCGGGTTGATGAGGTAGTGCATCAGCGTGATGTCCTTCAGCCTGCCCTCCAATGCGATTCCCGACTCGGAGAGAAGCCCGAACTGGGCCTTCAGGTCTCTTCCGTATTTTGTTATCGAGCCGTCCTCCAGGATTTCCCTGAAAATGGCTGCCGGACCCGAGGCCACTGTCACATTCAGATCCTCAGACTTGCCCTTCCTGCATTCGCTTTCCGCACAGGTGGCGATAGCGGCCATGGCCCCGGTGTGAATGGATTTTTCGATGGAGATGGCCGCCATCCCGTTCTTACGAACCTCAGCCGCAGCCTTATCGGGAGAAACCTCGATGACATTGAGCTTTCTCATGTTGGTCCTGGTGGCAGGTTTTGAATCGGCAGCCTCGGGAATGAGCTTTTTGAGGGAATTGAACTCGTAATGCTCGAAAAGTCCGGCTACATTGCTGTCGTATTTCAATGTCAGCCTCATATCGTCCATTTCCGTGTCCAGAGGGATGTCCGTCTTTATGGTCACCAGCTCGTGGCTCAGCCCTATGTGCCCTCTCGCGGCCTCGAACTGCTCCTTCTGTCTGGGGGTGAGTTCGTCGAGATGATTGTAGATGTTCTCCACGCTGCCGTATTTTCCGATCAGCCTGGCAGCCCCGACTTCCCCGACTCCCTTTATGCCAGGCACATTGTCGGCCGTGTCCCCGCAGATGGTCAGCATCTCGATGACCTGCAGGGTGGAACTTATGCCATATCTGGCGCAGATGGCATCCTTGTCGAGGATTTCCGCATTTTCTCCCGCCTTGCCGGGACGATATTGGAAGATACCGTCATCCACGAGCTGACCGTAGTCCTTGTCGGGAGTCACCATGTAGATGTCCGTGTCAGGGGACTTCATCCGCCTTGTCATGGAACCGATGACGTCGTCAGCCTCGAATCCCGGCATCATCAGCACCGGGATGTCAAGCGCCCTGCACAGTTCCTTCAGAGGTTCGAGAGCTTCTATGACAAGCTGGGGAGTCTCGTCCCTGTTGGCCTTGTATTGAGGATACATCTCATTCCTGAATGTGCCTCCCGGAGGGTCGAATGCCACGGCAAGATGCGTCGGCTCTTCCCGGTGTATCATTTCCAGGAGATACTTGGTGAATCCGAAAAGGATGGACGTGTCCTCTCCCTTGGAGTTTATCATCGGACGCCTCAGGAATGCGTAATACATCTTGAAGATCAATGCGTGTCCGTCTATGAGGAATAATCTGGCCTTCATCTTTCTATGAATTGAATGAAATGTCGGAGAATGCCAATGTCGGTATCTGCCTGCTCATCCCTGCCATCGGGTCCGTGCCTGCGGCAATGAGGGAATTCCAGAGGCTGACCATGTCTCCGGTGATGAGCATGCTCTCGATCGGCCTGGCAATCTGGCCGTCCTTGAACTCGAAACCTTCCACTCCGTATGAGAATTCGCCAGTGGCGGCATTGCAGTTGCCCCCATTGAAGCCGGTCACGAGGATGCCGTCTCCGCATATATTCAGGATGCCGTCTCTCTCAAGAATGCCTTCCCCCTTCCTCAATGCCTCTGTCAATCCCGGATTGCCATTGACAAAAGGCAGCAGAACCGGTCTGTTGGCCGTGTCTGATGTCGCCTCCATCCCCATCTTGCCTGACATATAGGTGTTTATGAAGTATTCCTTCACTACTCCGTCAATGATGATGTCCCTGTCTATGCAGGCCCTTCCGTCCTGTTCGAACAGGATGGATCCGCATTTCCCCGGAACCCTCGGCCTGTCCACGAGGGACATTCCATCCCGGAATATCTTCTTTCCCAATGAGTCTGTCAGGAAGGATGATCTCTGCTGGATGCGGAGCCCGGAGAGGGCGCTGATTATCGGACTTATGAGCTTTCCGCAGACCTTCCTGTCCACTACCATCACATATTTGCCTCCGGGAATGCGTTCAGGCCCGATCTGGCTTACCGCCTCGGCAACTGCCTTTCTGCCGCACTCGGAGCCGCTGATCAGGTCCGGACTGATGCCGTAGTCCCAGTACATTCCGCTGTATCTGTCTCCGGCATTGTCCTGTACCGTGGCCTGGGAACTCACTTCAAATGAGGTCTCGACCTGGCGGCATCTCGTTCCTGAAGAATCGAGGAAAAGAGTGTCGGCAAGGGTGTTGTTGTACTCGACTTCCTCGGAAATCAGCTTCCAGCCATTGCCTTCGCAGCCTTCCTTCCCGAATACTGAAACAGCCTCCGCCGCCGCAATCCTGTCCTTTCCGGTTATCGTGTCGTAGGCATACCAGCAAAGCCCCATCTCATCACCTTTCGCAGCCTCCCGGGTAGTCTCGGAAGGAAATTTCCTGAAAGGATCCACGGCCTGGAGTCCAACATGCTCCACCGCCTGCTTCATGAATGCACGTATATTGTTGTCATCCAGACGGTTGGTGGAGAATATACCGTATCTTCCGCCTGCGTACAGCCGGAATGTGAGCGACCTGTCTCCGGTGTGGCGTATATTGTCAAGCTCGCCGTTGAGCAATGCGACAATGTCGGTGCAGGCCTTGTCCAATGTCACCTGCACGGCATCGGCCCCCGCATCGAGGGCAGCCTCGATGCTGTTCTCCGCAATCCTTATCTCCTCATTGGAGATGGCGCAGCCCATATCTTCTATGCACTTGTATTCCATTTCCTTGTCTCCCGCAATCATAATCATTCTCCGCCCACGGTAAGCTTCTTCACCAGAACCGTAGGCATTCCGCAGGACACCGGCACGGACTGTCCCTTGCCGCAGGTCCAGGCCCCGTTGTCGATGCGGCAGTCATTGCCCACGGCAATGATGTCGCTCAGCGCCTGAGGTCCGTTTCCGATCACATTTATGTCATTGACAGGGGCGGTGAGCCTTCCGTTCTCGATGAGATATCCACTCTTTACGAAGAAGGTGAAGTCACCCTCCCCGATCTTGACCTGTCCGTTGCTGAACTCATTGACATAAATTCCCTTCTTTACCGAGGCAATGATGCCTTCCGGGTCCGCATTCCCGCTCTCCATGTAGGTGGCCCGCATCCTCGGAATCGGGGAGGACCTGAATGTCTCCCTGCGCCCGTTTCCGGTAGGGGAGACCCCGTACCACTTCGCGCTGATCCTGTCGTGAAGATAGGAGGTCAGTATCCCGTCCTCCACCATCATTGTCCTCTGGCCCGGAACTCCCTCGTCGTCGAAATTCAGGGAGCCCCTGTTTCCGCGGATTGTGGCGTCATCCACAATATTGATGCCTGCAGGGCATACCCGTTTGCCCATCTTGTCGGAAAATATGGACTGGCCCTTCCTGTTGAAATCGGCCTCGAATGCGTGTCCCATCGCCTCGTGGAGAAGGATTCCGGAGGCTCCTGCCCCCATCACCACCGGCATTTCACCGCCCTTGGGACGCCTGGCGTCGAAGGAGGCGTCCATATTGCCGGTCATTTCCGATACCATTTCGCCGATAAGAGTTTCCGTGAGCATTTCCGCTCCCGTCCTGAAACTCCTGGAAACATTCCTGACAATCTTTTTCCCGTTCTGTTCCGCAGTCAGGGACGCCTGGAGAGTCGTCATCGGGCGGGTTTCATACTTCAGTTCCCCGAATGAATTGTACATCAGGTAGTCGCTGGCCTGGCTGCTCATCGAGCAGGTGATTTTCCTGATTCTGGAGTCAGCGGCCTTGATGCCGTCCTCCAGTCTGTGGAGCCATTCCACGGCGACGGAAGGACTCGTTGTCCTCCAGTCCTGCAGTATGGGATACCTGTCCGCTGCCGGGTTCGGCGCACCTGTGTACAGCCGTCTCACTTCCCGGCCCCCATTGGCTCCGAGGGCGGTATAGACGGCTCCAGTGCTCCTGGTCTCCACCGGTTTCACGGCTCCGCTTCCGGATGTCAGCGCAATCGAGGACGCAGCCCTTGCCGCAGCCTCCATGTCGGAGGGCAATGTGCTCTCGGAATAGGCGTAGCCGGTCTTTTCCCCGCAGAGCACCCTGATTCCGACTCCGTAGTCGACGTTCAGTCCGCCGGAAGTAACCTCTCCGTCAATGAGCTGATGTATCTGAATGACAGTGTTCTCGAAGTAGAGGTCGCAGTAATCGCCTCCGTTTGCCAGGGCGATGGCCGCAAGTCTTTTCATCTCTTCGACTCCTGTCTGAAAAATGTCAATGTAGTATTGTCTTTCCTGAATCATTTTGAAACCTCCGGTATTCCGGTATCCGACGCCGCCCTGATTATCTCATAGGTGGCGCTGTCCTTGATAATCATTCCGTCCCTGCGCCCCTCGGCGATGACCTTGAACGGAATCTCCGAATTGTCCGCCAGTATCCATCTGTCGGCGATCGGAATATAGTCGTTGAAGAAATAATGCAGACCAACGACATAGCGTCTCCTGATGGTAGGCTCCGGGATATTGTGACCGCCTGCGGCGACTCTGGCCTTGACTCTTTCGACTGCGAGGTCGGGGGAGTTCAGCCAGAAATAAAGCACAGTGACCTCATATCCCTCCGACTGCGCATATTTCACCATTTTCTTGAGGCTCCTGGTCGCCAGGGTCGTCTCGATGGCGAAGTCCTCGTGACGCCTGAAAAGATAGTTTATCTTGAGGAGCATCAGCTTGCTGGCCTGGATCGAGGCAGAGTCAGGGCTGAATGGGGACAGACTTTTGGCGAACTCGTCCGAATTGACGAACTGGCTGCAGCTCAGCATCTCCGGCAGCAGCGCATATGAGGCCGTCGTCTTTCCGGCTCCGTTGCAACCTGATATGATGTATAATTTCGGCATAACACGAACAGTATTTCATCCTTTCGGGTGGGTGACCCCGTATCCGAACAATGCGAAATCTCCCTTGCAGGGATCTCCGGGAAATATCCCGGCGAATGCGTCGGTGATTTCCCTGACGGTGACGATGTCCTTCTGTTTCCTCGCTGTAAGTCCGATGGAGACTGCAGTGTCGTAAACGTGGACGTCCAGCGGTATCAGCAAATCGGCCGGGGAGGTGTTCTTCCAGACTCCGAGGTCCACCTTGCCGTCATCCCTGACCAGCCATCTTCGCATCATGTTGATTTTCTTTCCCGGGGCCCGGGGATCCGGTTTCTGTCCGAAAACCCCTGTCCTGAACATCTCCAGGCTGTATCCTTCGAGGCTGTCGCACTTTTCATAGATGTCCTTCAGCCTTGAGCATATCGCAGCCACCTCGCTCCATTTCACTGTCCTGTGGATACTGGTCCCGTCATCCCTCCATTCTCCCTTCATCACATAGTCGTAAGGCTTCCAGTCCATGTGGTCGAAGAGTCTGGTGCAATCCCTGACTATCATTGCCCTGCGTCCCCAGGCAAAATGAGAGGCGAACACGGCGGCTGTTTCTATATCTTTCAGGCAGCGCGTTCCCCTCTTCTCCATTTCGGCGAACCTTGCCGGGAAGGCTATCGGGTCTTCCCGGAAGTACGCCGGATCATTGTATGTCTCCGCCCATCCGCGGAGAAGGTCGATTGTCCTGTTGTCCATCAGCCCTCGGTAGCCGACTCAAGTTTCTTCATGATCGAGAAGATGAAGAGGGCGGAGATGAGGCACAGAGCTATGAGCAATGTCCACACTCCCCAGAGCGGAACCTTGTTCCAGATGGCTCCCGGAATGGATACGAGGTAGTTTCCGATGGCGGTTGCCGCAAACCAGCATCCCATCATTGCACCCTTGTATTTAGGAGGAGCAACCTTTGAAACGAAGGAGATTCCCATTGGCGAGAGCAGGAGCTCTGCGAATGTGAGGACGAAGTATGTGGAAATGAGCCATTCCGGAGAAACGAGGTCAGGACTTACCGTGCCGCCGAGTTCCTTAGGCGATGCAAGCCCGATGGATGCTACGGTGAGGATGGAGAATCCGACTGCGGCCACAATCATTCCGAGACCGATCTTGCGGGGTGCCGAAGGCTCCTTGCCCTTCTTTGCGAGGGCTCCGAAGATGGCCATGGACAGCGGTGTGAGGGCCACTACGAAGAATGGATTGAACTGCTGGAAATCGGAAGGCAGAATCTTCACGACACCGGACATTCCCGAATAGATCCAGTATGCTCCGCCCCAGAGAAGCAATGTGGCGGCTCCGCAGACAATCTTGCTTTTCTTCTCCTCGGACTGGAAAATGCCGAAAAGCGTATAGATGGACACGGCAATGAGGAAGAGGCTGCCGATGTTGAACCCGATTCTGGTGAATCCTGAAACGGAGCTGGCAGTATAGTCGCGGGCGAAGAGGGTCATCGTGGCTCCGTTCTGGTGGAATGCCATCCAGAAGAAAATGACCACTGCGAACACGAGCATGAGGGCAGTGATGCGGCTCTTGGTCTGCTCCGGAGTGAGCTCCACTTCGCTTGCGTTGGCTGCCTTTGCCTGCTTTGCGGTCACGTCGGCGTGCTTGAACCATGACCTGCAGCCATAGTAGATGGCTACTGAGACAATCAGGGAAATGCAGGCTACCGCGAAACCGTAGTTGTATGCATTGGAAAGCTTGTCAATGTAGAAATTGCTGAAAGCCAGCGCATCCATTCCAGCGCTTCCGCTCATTGTCCCGGCGAGTTCGGTGAGCTTGTCGGCATTCTCGAGGTTTCCGCCCATGATCTGGTGTGCGAGGGCGGGAATCTCCGCATTGTAGACGAGACCTGATTTGCCGAGGAAGAAGTTGGTGACAGCCTTGGCCATCGAAGGGGCGAACATTGCGCCGATGTTGATCGCCATGTAGAAAAGGCTGAAAGCGGAATCCCTCTTGGCGGCGTATTTCGGGTCGTCGTAGAGGTTGCCCACCATCACCTGGAGGTTGCCCTTGAACAGTCCCGTGCCGACGGCGATCAGGGCAAGGGCACCGAACATCAGGATTTTCCCGGCCAGGTCAGGAGAGGTAGGTATGGAGAGGCAGAGATATCCGAGGAACATCACTCCAATTCCGATGGTTACGCATCTTCCGTATCCGATCTTGTCGGCGAGCATTCCTCCGAACAGAGGCATGAAGTACACGCCCGCCAGGAAAATTGAATAAATCTGGGTGGCTGCCGCTGCGCTGAACCCGAACTTGGCCTGGATGAACAGGAGGAAGATGGCGAGCATCGTGTAGTAGCCGAATCTCTCTCCCGTGTTGGCGAGGGCCAGGGCGAAAAGGCCTTTTGGCTGGTCTTTGAACATAATTGAGTGCTTTTATAGTTTTTATTGATTATTCCCTATGCAAACATACGGAAAATTCTCCGAAAAAATGTATATATTTGTATTTCGAGCGAATAAAATTTACACGCGGAATGCACTTGGGAGCGGATATAATCAAATGCGCATTGCGGCTTCTGGCCCTGCAGCCTCTGAAATGGCATTATTTCTGGGGAAAATGCATCGCCTGGATTGTCCGCGTGCCTCTGAGATACAGGAAGGATGTGGTGATGATCAATCTTGCCCGTTCATTTCCGGAAAAGAAGTACAGGGAGCTGGAGGACATTGCTGTGAAATTCTATGGGCATCTCGGCCGCATCATAGCCGAGACCGTCTGGTTTGCAGGTTCTTATATGAAGAACAGGCTTGAGGATTCGGGCATTTGCCATTATTCGAACCTCGAGGCCCTGAGCGAGCTTTTCGACAAGGCTCCATCGGTGATGCTGATGACTTCCCACGCCGGAAACTGGGAGATTCTGGGAGGCTGCATTCATTACAGGAGTCTCACCAAGAGCGGCACTTTCTCATTTACCGAGGATGAGATTTCCATTGTCTACAAGAAGCTTTCGAACAAGACCATGGACAGGGTGATGCGGCATAACCGCTGCACCCCCGTCAAGGCCGACTGGAGCACCTGCTGCGTGGAGTCCAAGGACATCATGCGCTTTGTCGTGGCTCACAGGAACCAGAAAAGGATATATTGCTTCCCTACGGACCAATGCCCGTACAAGTATGCTTCAGCGCATACCGTGGACGATTTTCTCCACCAGCCGACCAAGACCATGACCGGCGGCGCCGCCCTGGCCTGCAAGCTGAAGCTGGCGGTATGCTACATGGGAATGGTGGAAGAGCCTGAAGGAGGCTACACCATCAGGTTCGAGCCTATTTGCGAGGATGCTTCCCAGAGCACTCCGGAAGAAATAATGAACAGATTCTACGCCCTCCTCGCCAAGGATGTCGAGGCTCAGCCGTGGAATTATCTGTGGACACATAAAAGATGGAAGAAATGAAGACGAGAATTTTCCTTGTTTCCGCATTGCTGGCCATTCCGGCAATGATGCAGGCGCAGACTGCGGTTTCCGACCCGCAGGGCGCAATGATCTATTCTCTGCCGATGACATCGGTGAAACTGGAGATAGAGGCCTCCAGGGAGTCCTTCTATGCAGGACCTTATGCAAAATATGCCCAGAAATATCTCGGCATTGACGCCAGGCAGAAGGATGCGGTCACATTTACGGTGACCTCGGCGAAGATGACTCCTTCCGTGGAGGCGGACATGTCCGCGCGCTATTCTGTTGATCCCGGCATCGGGATGCCGGCCTTCCTTTCATTGACTTCCCAGGGTCTTGTCTCGGTGTCTTCCGCCGCCTCGGAGGAGACATCCTGGCGTTTCCCGGCAGCCGGCAAGGCTGATTTCTCCGGCCGGGGCGTGACATCCAACCTCACTTCCGAGGCTGCCACCCTGTACCGCAACCTCAAGAACGAGTCGTCATACAACAAGGTGGCCGTCCAGCAGGAGATGGTCGTGCAGAAATCTCCCGATGCAAGGGCGAAGGAGGCCGCCGAGATGATTTTCAACCTCAGGAAGAAGAGGGTGCAGATAATCACCGGCGACACCGACGCCACATTCAGCGGGGAGGCCCTCAATGCCGCAATCGAGGAGATTTCAAGACTCGAGAAAGAGTACATGTCCCTCTTCATCGGCTACAGCGAGTTCAGCCGGCAGAAGATGAACTATGAGGTCGTTCCGTCAAAAGACAATGAGAATCAGATCTATGTGGCTTTCAGGCTCTCCGATTCCAAGGGCCTCGTGCCGGCCGACGACCTTTCGGGGAAACCTTATCTCCTGGAGTTCGTCTATGAGCCGGTGAAAGTTCCGGAGGGCAAACATCCTTCGGTAAAGGGCAATGTCGCTCATTACCGCGTGCCGGCATCCTGCAGCGTGAGGCTCAGCGACGGTGTCAATGTGCTCCTGCAGAGCCGCATGCCCGTATATCAGCTCGGAATAGAGAGCACATTCCCTCTTGTAGTGAAATAATGCATAAAACACCGATACTATGACAATCAAAGATCTCGAACCGAAAATTGTCTGGGACAATTTCTACGGACTGACAAGAGTTCCGCGCCCTTCCAAGCATGAGGAGAAGGTGCAGCAATATCTCCTTGACTGGGGAAAGGCCAGGGGAATAGAGGTTTTCAGGGATGATACCGGAAACATCATTTTCCGCAAGCCTGCCACTCCGGGCTATGAGAACCGCAGGGGAGTGATTTTCCAGGGCCATATGGACATGGTCCCTCAGAAGACTGCCGACACTGTGCACGATTTCCTCACTGACCCTATTGAGACTGAGGTCATTGGTGAATGGCTTGGCGCCAAGGGTACCACCCTCGGGGCGGACAACGGCATCGGCGTTTGCCTCGGTCTTTCAGTATTGGAGGATAATACCTTGAAGCACGGTCCGGTAGAGGTGCTCGTGACATACGATGAGGAGACCGGAATGACAGGAGCAGAATGCCTCAAGCCGGGAGTTCTCCAGGGTGACATTCTCCTGAATCTCGATTCGGAGACCGAGGGTGAGCTTTATATTGGATGCGCAGGCGGACTGGACGGAACCGCGGATTTCAAATATGACACAGTGGCCGCTCCTGAAGGATGGCAGAGCTGGAAGCTCACGGTGAAGGGACTTGCCGGAGGACATTCCGGTATGGACATCATCCTCTACAGGGCCAATGCCAACAGGGCCGCCGCGAGAATCGTCCTCCCTCTCATTGAGAAATACGGAGTGAAAATCGCGGATTTCAAGGGAGGCAGCCTCCGCAATGCAATTCCTTTCGAGGCAGAGGTCACAATGCTGGTGAATCCTGAGACTCTGGCTTCCGTGAAGGCTGACATTGACAAGGCATTCGGTGAAATCAAGGCTGAGTTCGCAGAGACCGACCCTTCGGCAGTCTGCATTTTCGAGGCGCTGGAAGTCCCTGTAACTGAATACATTGAGGATGGTGTAGCCCTCAGGGCCGTGAAGTCTGTCCTTGCCTGCCCGAATGGCGTGGAGAGGATGAGCGCATCCGTGGAAGGCCTTACCGAGACCTCCAACAACCTCGCTGTAATCAGGACTGAGAACGGACATCTTGTCATCAGATGCCTGATGCGCAGTTCCGTGGATTCAGCCAAGGAAGCCCTCGCCCTCAGGATGCGTTCCGTATTCGAGCTGGCAGGAGCCGAGTTCACCACATGCGGAGGATATTCAGGATGGACTCCGAAGCCTGATACCCCTATCATTGCCACAGTCAAGGAAGTTTACAGGAAACTCTACGGACAGGAGATGAAGGTGATGGCCATCCACGCAGGTCTCGAATGCGCCCTGCTCGGAGCGAAATATCCGAACTGGGACATGGTCTCATTCGGTCCAACCATCGTGCACCCGCATTCTCCTGACGAGAGAGTGAAGATTGACACGGTGGGAAGAACCTGGGAACTTGTCAAGGCACTCCTTGAGAACATCCCTGAGAAATAGTGGTAATCATTGCTGAAAGCGGCGCGAGCAAGACGGACTGGAGAGCCGTATCCGCCGACGGTACAATATCCTCGCTGAGGACTGCCGGAATGAACCTGGCTTCTGCTGATCCGGGTTTCGTGTCCGCCGTCCTCAGTGAGGCTGTTTCAGGCCTTAACCCTTCGGGGGAGGAGGTGAAGGCCCTGCATTTCTATGCCGCAGGGCTCATTGCCACAGGGGATCCGGTACCTGAGAACGCTTCTGGAATCGACCCGGTACTTCGCTCAGCATTCCCTTGTGCATCAATAGAATACGCATCGGATCTCCTCGGAGCGGCGAGGGCTGTGTGCGGAAGGGAGGCCGGTGTTGCAGTCATTCTCGGAACAGGTTCCAACACCTGCGAATATGACGGGGAGAAAATCGTGAGGAATGTCCGTTCCGGCGGATTCATCCTCGGGGACGAGGGCAGTGCGTCCAGACTGGGACGGCTCTTTGTGTCGGATTTCCTCAAAGGGCTGGTCCCGGAGCCGGTCGCGTCGGATTTTGCAGCTGCTTACGATACTGATTATCAGACTATTGTCCGTAATGTATACAAGGGGGACTCCCCGGCCGGGTATCTCGGCTCATTCGCCCCGTTCATCGCAGGCTACTACGGCACCTGCCCATACGTAAGGGATCTTGTCAGGGAAAACTTCCTGGCATTGTTCGACAGATGCCTCTCCCGATATGGCGAGACCGGCATGAAAATAGGTGTCGTGGGAGGCTTCGGTGCGGCAATGAAGGATGTCTTCCTGGAGATTGCGGCATTGAAAGGCGTCAGCGTCGGCGTCATTGAGGCATCTCCTGTGGAGGGCCTTGTAAGATATCATTCACAGGACTGATGAATACTACTGAACAATCATCCAATTACCAGAATCTCCAGGACATGTCCGTGACGGAGATTCTGACCTGCATCAATCATGAGGACAGACTCGTTCCCTATGCCGTGGCGGAACACATTGACGCCATAGGCCGGCTTGTGGACGGAATTGTCGGGAGGATGCGGAAGGGCGGCCGGGTATTCTATGTCGGAGCCGGGACCAGCGGGCGGCTCGGAGTCCTGGACGCTTCCGAGATTCCTCCGACTTACGGAGTGAGGGACAGGTTCATCGGCCTTATTGCAGGCGGGGACAAGGCGATTCGCAATGCCGTGGAATCTGCCGAGGACAATGCGGAGCAGGGCTGGAATGATATACTGAAGTACAATCCCGTGCCTGAGGACGTGGTGGTGGGCGTGGCTGCTTCCGGACGTACCCCATACGTCATCGGAGCCGTCAGGAAAGCCAGGGAGGCCGGACTGCTTACCGGCTGCATCGCCTGCAACAGCGGTACGGAACTCGGCTCGGTTGCCGAGATTCCGATAGAAGTGGTGGTCGGGCCGGAGTTTGTGACCGGAAGCACGAGAATGAAGTCCGGAACGGCACAGAAACTGGTGCTCAACATGATTTCCACCGCAGTTATGATAAGGCTCGGACATGTCCGGGGCAACTCTATGGTGGATATGCAGCTCACCAACCACAAGCTTGTTGGCAGGGGAGCGAGAATGATAATGGACGAGACCGGGATCAAGGATTACGGCATCGCCGAGAAACTCCTGCTCAAGTACGGTTCGGTGAGGAAGGCGGTGTCGGCTTATATAGATGGAAGTGAAGATGAAGACTGAGAAATATCCTTCAGAACTGCTTGAGAATGCGGTAGATGCAATTAGTTCATTGCCGGGAGTGGGAGAGAAGAGTGCGCTCCGGCTTGCACTCCATCTTCTCCGCCAGCCGGTGGAGAATGTCAGGCATTTCACCGATTCCATAAGGAGACTTCGGGAGGAGGTGGTCTATTGCCGTACCTGCATGATGATTTCGGACGAAGGGGAATGTTCCATCTGCCGGGATATGAGCAGGGACCACAATACCGTCTGCGTTGTCGAGAATGTCCGGGATGTGATGAGCATCGAGTCCACGGGCCAGTACCACGGAGTGTATCACGTGCTCGGCGGCAAGATTTCCCCGATTGACGGCATTGGGCCGTCGGACATAAACATTGTCCAGCTCCGATCCAGGATCGAGGCTCTTGCCTCCGCTGCGGCGTCTCCGGAACAGGTGGAGGTGATTTTCGCCCTGAGCGGGGACGTGGAAGGCGAGACCACGGCATTCTACATATACAGGCAGATTTCTCCATTCGGAGTCAGGATTTCCTCTCTGGCCAGGGGACTCGGCTTCGGGGACGGGCTGGAATATGCCGACCAGCTGACTCTGGGCCGCTCGATAGTGAACAGACAGATTTTCAAACCGCGATAGTCAATGTTCAAGGATATACTTCTTTCCGCTTCCCTCTGCGCAGACTGCTTTGCCGTCGCCCTCTGCGCAAGCGTGTCGATGAAGAATGTACGCTGGACGGAAGTCCTGCGGATCGCATTGATTTTCGCTGTCATTCAGACATCATTCCTTGCAGCCGGCTGGGCCTTCGGGGATTTCATCTCCAGGTACATCATGAAGATCGTGAAATATGTGGGAATGGCCCTGCTGATATTCGTGGGCTCGTCAATGATAAGGGAGGCCTTCTCTGATGAGGAGCCCCACAGCCTGACAGGCTTCCGCAACATTGTACTCGCAGGCGTTGCCGACAGCATTGACGCCCTTGCGGTGGGAATATCGATGTCGATGGCGGGCCGCATTCTTCCCGAGATGTGGGTGCCGACCGTGGCTGTGTTCATCTTCACGGCATTGTCCGTAATCGTCGGCATCAAAGGAGGTTCCTTCATAGGCGGAAAGGCAGGACGTCCGGCTGCCGTCACAGGCGGCATTGTCCTCATCCTCCTCGGGATCAATATTCCGCTTGGACTCTTCTGACCCAGTGCAACATTTCCGTTTCCGGATGCATCTATGTAACCGGTAAAAGAAATGTGACTGGTTATGACAATTAGAATGATCGCAGGCCTTCTGTCGCTTTCGATGGCGGTGTCCTGCATGATGTCCGAAGACTATAATGCGTTCTATGATGGCGAATTCTATCCTTCGGAGGCGGGGGATGAAGGCTATGATGATGGAGGGGACAGTTTCGATGAAATCAGGGAAAATCCTTTCGTGAAGACCTCGGAAAATGACAAATCCACATTCTCGGTGGACGCCGACGGGGCAGCCTACGGCTATATGAGGAAAATGGTGAACAAAGGTTCTCTCCCGCAGCCTAATTCTGTCCGCATTGAGGAATACCTGAATTATTTTACATTCGACTATCCTGAGCCTCAGGCGGATGCTGCCGTGGCCATAAACGGGGAAGTGGGAGAATGCCCTTGGAACAAGGCCCACAAACTGATGCGTCTCGGCATCAAGGGCCGCTCGATTCCGGTTTCCCGGTTCCCGAAGGCCAATTATGTGTTCCTCATTGACGTCTCCGGCTCGATGAACACCTCTGACAAGCTCGACCTTCTCAAGTCAGGTCTTGCTATGCTGGTGGACAATCTCAATCCCCAGGACAGAATATCCATCGTGACATATTCCGGCACTGTCAAGCTTCTCCTTGAATCCACCCTTGTATCTCAGTCAAGCACAATAAAGAAGGCGATTTCTTCCCTCGCGGCATCCGGCAGCACGGCCGGCGGGGCCGCCATGAAGATGGCCTATGAGGAATGCCTGAAGAACTATATCGAGGGCGGAAACAACAGGGTGATAATGGGGACCGACGGGGATTTCAATGTGGGAGTGACCTCTACGGATGCGATTCTGGAAATGGCTCAGGACTATGCTGCAAAGGGTATTTACCTTACAGTCTGCGGTTTCGGTACAGGGAATCTCAATGATTCGATGATGGAGAAAGTCTCCAATGCCGGCAACGGGACCTACCAGTATATCGACTCGGAGGACGAGCTGACCAAGGTTTTCGTGAACGAGGTTTCCAAGTTCTTCAGCGTGGCCAATGACGCCAAGGTCCAGATTACCTTTGACAAGGAGAAGGTGGACAGCTACAGGCTGATAGGCTACGAGAACCGGGTTCTCTCCAGCGAGGATTTCGAAAATGATGACAAGGATGCCGGCGAAATCGGCGCAGGACAGACCGTTACCGCATTGTATGAAATCATTCCGGCCGAGGGCTACGGTGAAGGCTCGGATATCGCTGTCTTCGATTTCCGATACAAGGACAAACTCGGGGAGGACAGCATCCCGCTTTCCTGCAATGTGGGAGAGGCTGCCGCCACGTCCACCGAGTTCCGGTTCGCTGCCGGCGTCGCCGCATACGGATTGACCCTCTTGGATTCCCAGTACAGGGGAGATGCCGATTTTGCGATGGCCTATAACCTTGCTGGCCAGTCGGAATATGACCCTCACGGCTATCGGGCGGCATTCTGCCAGCTTGTGCTCAAGGCTTCTGAAATAAAGTGATGAAAATTTCCTTGCCTATTGCATATTTTAGGAATTATTTTTCTATATTTGCCTCTGTTATGAGAAACAGCACACGATTTTTTGACTACGGGCTTTACTTTTACTTTTATCAGGCAAGATAAAGGTCCGGGTCACGTGTAGATTCATAATTGGGAAATATATGAAGAGGGCTGCCCGGATATCGGACGGCCTTCTTTTTTAGAAAACGAAACTTACAGATTAATGGCAAAGAAAGTTGCAATACAGGGATTTCACGGCAGTTTTCACGAGCAGGCCGCCTGTATTTTCTATGACAGGCTGGGAGAACCCGGGACGCCTGAAATAATTGAATGCGCCACGTTCGAGGGAATGTTCAAGGCGCTCGGGACAGGTGAGGCCGATGCGCTGATCATTGCGGTGGAGAACACGACTTCAGGAGGACTTCTTCCGAATTTCGACCTCCTCAGACGTTACGGAGCCAAGGTCAAGGGAGAGATCTACCTTCACATACACCAGAACCTGATGGCATTGCCGGGACAGTCCCTCGAGGACATCAAAGAGGTCAGGACCCATTACATGGCCATCAACCAGACCCGCCAGTATTTCGAGAGGGAATGCCCGTGGATTCAGATGGTTGAGTCCGAGGATACTGCCAAGAGTGCCGCTGACGTGGCTGAGGGCCATCTCATGGGGGTTGGAGCAGTGGCATCTTCACTGGCTGCAGAGCGTTTCGGCCTGGAGATTCTTGCCGGCAACATTGAGACGTACAAGCAGAATTTCACGCGCTTCCTCATTGTGGATGATGCCGTGAGCGTGCCTGAGGAGAAAATCAACAAGTCCTCCATCTGCTTCACTCTTCCGCATACGCCCGGCTCGCTGGCTCACATTCTCACCATTCTCTCGTTCTACGACATGAATCTCTCGAGAATCCAGTCCCTGCCCATTCCGGGCGAGAAGTGGCAGTACTTCTTCTACGTGGACATCACATTCGGCAGCTACGAGCGTTATACTCAGGCGCTTTCAGCCGTGAGGCCGCTCGTGGAGGGGCTTGACATCATGGGCGAATATATACAGGAGGTTACATTATGATAATAAGACCTGCGGACAGGACGGCTTCGGTCAAGGAGTATTATTTCTCAAGGAAGCTGAAGGAAATCGACAGCATGAATGCCGTGAGAGCGGCTTCCGGACTGCCGAAAGTCATCAATCTGGGAATCGGCGCACCGGACGGGATGCCGCCTGCGGAAGCGATTTCAGAGCTTCAGACACTTGCGGGTGAGCCTGGCAATCACGCATATCAGAGCTATGTCGGTACACCCGCATTGCGCAAGGCGTTTTCTGACTGGTATTCAAGGTATTATGGGGTCACATTGTCCCCGGACGGAGAAATCCAGCCGCTTTTCGGCTCAAAGGAAGGCATTCTCCTCATCAGTCTCGCATTCATCAACGAGGGTGACAAGGTCCTTGTTCCGGACCCGGGCTATCCTACCTACACCTCCGCATCCAGGCTCGTGGGAGCGGAAATCCTGACCTACGACCTGAAGGAGGACAATGGCTGGCATCCTGACTTCGAAGCCCTGGAAAGAATGGACCTCGAAGGGGTGAAGATAATGTGGACCAACTATCCCAATATGCCGACCGGGGGCAATGCCACACCGGAGCTGTACCAGAGGCTCGTGGATTTCGGGCTTAAGCATAACATATTGATTGTCAATGATAACCCATACAGCTTCATTCTCAATGACAAGCCTCTCTCCATCTTTGCCGCGAAGGGGGCGATGGACTGCTGCCTGGAGCTCAATTCCCTCAGCAAGGCCCACAACATGTCCGGCTGGAGAATCGGAATGGTGGGCGGTTCGAAGGAAATCATTGCCGAGGTGCTGAAGGTCAAGAGCCAGATGGATTCAGGAATGTTCAAGCCGATGCAGATGGCGGCCGTGAAGGCATTGGAGCAGGGCCCGGAGTGGTTCAGCAGGCTAAATGCGGAATATCGTGTCCGCAGGGAGGCGGCCGGAAGAATATTCGACCTCATAGGAGCCCGCTACGACCATGCTTCGGCAGGCCTTTTCCTCTGGGGCAAGGTGGATGGTGACAATGTCCTGCTGCAGGGACGTTCCTGCCTGGATGAGGATGCCAGCCTAGGCGAAAGGGTTTCGGATGTCATTCTTCATGAGGCGGGAGTATTCATCACTCCGGGATTCATTTTCGGAAAGAACGGAAGGGATTATGTCAGGATATCACTCTGCGCAGCGCCTGAGGTGCTGGCGGACGCGGAGGCGAAAATCAGGGAAATATTATGATTGTGTCAGTCATAGGTCTCGGACTCATCGGCGGATCGATGGCCATTGACCTGAAGAAAAGAGGATTCGCGGACAGGGTGCTCGGTGTGGAGAATGACCCTGTCAATGCTGCGGCGGCGGAGAAAATCGGCCTTGTGGACGAGGTGGTCGGCTTCGACGATGCCGTATCGCGCGGGGACATTGTCATCATTGCCGTACCTGTGGGGACTGCTGTGAAGATGCTACCGCAGGTGCTGGACAGGTTTGCGGGGACAAAGGACAAGATTGTCATCGACACCTGCTCGACCAAGGGCCAGATTGTCAGATGCGTGCATTATCATCCCATGAGGAGCCGCTATGTGGCCACACATCCGATGGCCGGAACCGAGTACTCGGGCCCATGGGCTGCCATGCCGAATCTTTTCGACGGCCGGGCCTGCATCTTCGCCAACAGCGAGGAGTCCGATCCGAAGGCGGTCAAGACCATTGAGAATCTCTATGACGTGCTGAACATGAGGCCTATATACATGAATGCGGACAATCACGATGTCCACACGGCCTACGTGTCCCACATCTCCCACGTTACTTCATTCGCCCTTGCCCTGACCGTACTGGACAAGGAGAAGGACGAGAAGCATATCTTCGACCTTGCTTCCGGAGGTTTCTCCTCCACTGTCCGGCTGGCCAAGAGCAATGCTGACATGTGGGTCCCGATTCTTTCCCAGAACAGGGACAATGTGCTCCAGGTGATAGACACCTACATTGACAAGATGAAGGAGTTCAGGGAGGCGATTTCCGACTATGACGAGGAAAAAATCCGCAGCCTCATCGGCGAGGCGAACCGAATCAAGAAAATTCTAAGATAATTCAATATGGAAAGCAGACTCGATCTCATCCCCGTTTCCGAATGGGGCATTTTCCCTGAGGGAAAGAAACCTCTGATGATAGCAGGCCCTTGCAGCGCCGAGTCGGAGGTTCAGGTAATGCAGACTGCCCGCGGTCTCAAGTCCCTGGGCATCAATGTCTTCAGAGCAGGTATCTGGAAGCCGCGCACTCATCCGAACAATTTCGAGGGTATAGGAACACCTGGTCTCAAATGGCTTCAGAGGGTCAAGAACGAACTCGGAATGAAGGTGGCCACCGAGGTTGCCAGCGAGAAGCATATATTCGACTGCCTGAAGTTCGGCGTGGATATGGTCTGGATTGGAGCCCGCACCACCGCCAATCCTTTCCTTGTACAGGAAATCGCTGATGCATTGAAGGATACGGATGTCCCTGTGCTTGTGAAGAACCCGGTCAACCCGGACCTCGACCTGTGGGTCGGAGCTCTCGAAAGGCTCAACCAGGCCGGCATCAGGAAACTCGGTGTAATTCACAGGGGATTCTCGACATCGGACAAGATGGCTTACCGCAATTCCCCGGGCTGGCAGATTGCCGTCGAGCTCAGGACCCGTTTCCCCGATATGCCTTTCTTCGCCGATCCGAGCCACATGGGAGGAAACCGCAAATATCTCCAGGAGATTTCCCAGAGGGCTCTTGACCTCGGTCTTGACGGCCTGATGCTCGAGTCCCACTGCGACCCGTCATGCGCCCTGAGCGACGCCAAGCAGCAGCTGACCCCTGAGGATCTCGGCGAGCTTATCTCTCATCTCGTTGTCCGTCAGAGCGATACTGACAGCCCGGAATACAAGGAGAACATCGATCAACTCCGTGCCCAGATCGACATCCTTGACGAGAACATTCTCTACATCCTCAGCTCCCGAATGAATGTCAGCCGCAGCATCGGAAAGTACAAGAAGGAACACAACATCGCTATTCTCCAGACTTCCCGCTGGGAAGAGGTCCTGAGCACCATGCAGGAGAAGGCCAAGGCCTACGGCCTGTCCGCCGACTTCATCGCCAAGCTCTTCACGGCCATCCACGACGAATCCGTTCAGGAGCAGAACAAGATACTTTCCGAATAGCCGGGAAGGTGACGCAAATCAAAAAAGGGGCTGACCGTGTGGTCAGTCCCTTTTGCAATAATACGGGTTTACTGCTGTTCGGCGAAGCTGACTGCGAATCCTCCGCCCGGAGCCATGAAAATCTCAAGGGAATCCGAGGAGGTGACAGTCTTTCCGGTGATGGTATAGGCTTGAGGGTTGTTCCTGTAATGCGCATCTGATGCATCTGCATAGATGGTTGCCTCATAGGTCTTGCCGTTTTCCAGGAATGACAGAGGAACGGACAATGTCCTTGCGTTCTCATCGTTAACGCCTCCCATGAACCAGCGTCCGCTCTTCTTTCCCTGACGGGCTGTCACAATGTAGTCGCCGGGCTCTGCCAGAAGATATTCTGACCTGCGCCAGTCCACTTCGACATCTTTTATGAACTGGAATGCATCCATGAACTGCTCATAGTGCTCCGGATAGTCTGCCGCCATCTGGAGAGGGGAGTACATCGTGACATACAGACCGAGCTGGTTGGCAATCGTCGCATTGACCCATGAGGTGTTTCTGCCGCCTGTGGCGGAAGCAAGGTCCATGACGAAAATTCCCGGGGTGAAGTCCATCGGGCCACCGTTCAGGCGGGTGAATGGCAGGACGGTGACATGAGACGGAGGTGTGCCTCCGAATGCCTGATACTCAGTGCCTCGCGCAGATTCATTGCCGACCAGATTAGGATAGGTGCGGCACAGTCCGGTCGGCCTTACGGCTTCGTGGGCATTGACCATTATGTGATGCCTGGCGGCTTCGGTAACGGCATAGAGATAGTGGTTTATGAGCCACTGGCTGTAGTGATGTTCTCCGAGCGGAAGAATGTCCCCGACATAGCCGCTCTTTACCGCATCATAACCATATCTGTTCATGAGCTGGTATGCCTGTTCCATATGCCTTTCATAGTTCCTTGCGGAGGCAGAGGTCTCATGGTGCATGAGAAGTTTCACCCCTTTGGAATGGGCATAGTCGTTGAGGGCCTTGATGTCGAAATCCGGATATGGCGTAATGAAATCGAAGACATAGTCTTTATTGCAGTTAGCCCAGTCTTCCCAGCCTTCATTCCATCCTTCCACGAGGACCTCGTCGAAACCGTGCTCCGCGGCAAAATCAATATATCGTCTGACATTGGCATTGTTTGCGGAATGTCTCCCGTTAGGGGTGCTCCGGGAATAGTCCGTCTCTCCGAGTTTTACCGAAGAGAAGTCATCGGTATAGTTCCAGGAGCCTTTCCCGGAAATCATCTCCCACCATACTCCGACATATTTAACCGGATGAATCCACGAGACATCCTCAAGGGCGCAGGGATCGTTGAGGTTGAGTATCATCCTGGATGCAAGCTGAGCTGTGGCGCTCGGGGCCACCTGAATGGTCCTCCATGGCGTTTTGCACGGGGTCTGCATACGGCCCTTCCATCCTTGCGCATCAGGAGTCAGATGCGAGGTGAAAGTGAGGGTGGCAGGGTCCAGGTCCAGATGCATGCAGGGATAGTTGACGAGAGCGGCCTCGTGGATGTTTATGTACAATCCCTCGTCCGTACGAAGCTGGAGGGATGTCTGCACTCCGTTTATGGAGAACGGAGTCTGGGAATCATTGCCGGTGAGAGCCTCTTTGAAATGCTTTGAAATCTCGCTGAGACGGCACTGGGTGTAGTTGTACTCCTGAGTGTCGTAGTCTCCTGGAATCCACCAGGCCGTATGGTCTGCGGTCATGGCGAACTGTGTGAGCTCTTCCTTGATAACGAAATAGTTGAGATTCTTCTGTGACGGGAACTCATAGCGGAAGCCCAAGCCGTCATTGAACAGGCGGAACCTGATGACAAGCCTCCTTTCTGTAGAGGCCTGTACCAGATTGACAGCCAATTCATTGTAATGGTTGCGTATGGAATCTTCCTCACCCCATACAGGGGCCCAGGTCTCATCATGCGAACTCCTCTCGACACTTTCCACCGCGAATCCGTCGTGCAGCGATTCGCAAGGTTTCCAGTCTGATTTGGAGACGGTACCGTCTGCATTGTAATCTATTTTCTGGGCTTTCAGCACTCCGCGCAGCTCAAAACCCATTCCCGAACTCAGGATGACTGGCCTGCCGTCATAGTCGAGCGTGTATTCCGGCGTGCCGTCCCCGGTCAGGTGGAAGCTCATTTCGAGCTTCCCATCAGGAGATGAAAGTGTATTGATGTCAGTAATCTGACTGTTTTCTCCATTTGTGCAGCCAATGAGCAAGGCTGCTGTACAAAGTCCTGTAACTAACTTATTCATAAAGTGTTATTATATGTTTTCCGCCATCGTCGGGAATCCTGACGAGGTATCTTCCCGCTTTCCTGTCAATAGATGATACTGCCTTTGAGAAATCCGTTTCAGACTCCCCGTTGAGTTTCTCCTCACTGGTCCTGCCGACAGTCTTGCCGTCAATGGCAATTTTTCTCAATGCCTTGTCTGTGTGGACTTCAAAGATGAAATTTCTCCGGCCGGGAACCTGATAGCCTTTTCCGGTACGCTCTCCCAGCTCGATTTCAAATCCCTTTTCAAGGCTCCTGCAGCGGACATCTGTTCTGATGAACTCATCCCGGAGATATCCGAGACTCTCGCCGTCATCCTCATAGAGGCTGAAGCCGGCACTCTCTCCTTCATCTGCAGGGAATATCTGGAATCTGACCGGATATACAGCCTTCTGACGGGTGTAGTCCATAACCGGCATCCTTGGAATGATGCTTCCCTTTCTGACGAACATCGGTATCCTGCTCAGAGGAGCATCAACGCTGATCCACTGCTCGCCATCATAGACAGTCTTCATATCATTGAAGTCAATCCATTCACCTTCAGGAAGATATACATTTCTCTTCTTCGCATTTCTCTTCACTGCGGGAGCAACCAGCAGCTCCTCCCCGAACATGAACTGATTGTCGGTGGAGAATGTCTGACTGTCATTGGGATATTCCAGGAACATGGCGCGCATGATCGGGAGTCCGGTGTCGTGAGCTTCCCTGGCATAGGAATAAATGTAAGGCAGGAGGGAGTATTTCAATGAAATGGCATCCTTGACATACTTTTCCGCATCCTCTCCGAACAGCCACGGCTCCACGGCATTGTTCCCTTCATGGTGAATCCGGCTGATAGGGTTGAATGCACCCATCTGTACCCATCTCACATATAGTTCCGCCATTTCCGGATAATCGTCGATATCGCCGCAGTAGCCGGAAATGTCCGTAGTCGTGAACGGGATGAGTCCCAGGCCTGCCGAAAGCAGGACGGCAATCTGGTTCTCCATCTGCGCCCAGCCCTTGGTGACCCCTTCGGCGCATCCGCTGTCTCCGGTCCAGCCGAAGGTGTATTTCTGAAGACCAGCATATGCTGCCCTGGTCATCTGGAACACTCTTCTGTCTGGATTGCGGAGCTCGAACTGCTCCTTGACGACTTTGTCCCATGTGAGGCCGTAAACATTGTGGATCTCCGAATGCATGCCGTCGTGGTGCTGCATGTAAAGCCTCTCGACGGACTCTTCGTTGCTCCAGGCCGGTTCTCCCATATCAGTCCAGAATCCGGCTGCACCATCGTCCAGAGGTTTCTGCTGGTATGCTCCCCACCATGCGGCAACTTCAGGATTGGTGAAATCCACGACTCCGCAGTCCCCGCCCCAAGGCCATGGCATGTCATAGCTCTTGCCTGTCCGGACATCCTTCACGAAGTAGCCCAGGCTGTCAGCCTCTTCCCATTGCCTTGCATTCGCCTTTGAAATGACAGGGTCCTGTGACAGTATTACCTTGAAGCCCATGGAGTCCAGGTCGGAAAGCATCTTGCGCGGATTGGTGTAGTTGCCCTTGCGCCATTCGAAGTCCTGAAGGTATTCAGTCCATCCTATGTCCTGGTATATGACATCGCAGGGAATGCCTCTTTCCCTATATCCCCGGGCAATCTCATAAGTGAGTTTTTCATTGGTAAGAAGTCCCCTGCACTGGGAAAATCCCAATGCCCATTTCGGTGGCATTATGGGTTTGCCGGTAAGCATGGTGTACTGACCGATGATTTCCTTGAAGTCGCTTCCGAAGATGAAATAATAGACCATCTCTCCGTCAGGGGCCTCGAAACTGTACCAGTCGCGGCTTTCGGTTCCGAATTTGAATTCGGTCTTGTAGGTATTGTCCAGGAAAATGCCGTAGTGGTAGTTGCTCATGAAAAATGGAATGCTTTTGTACAGGGGGTCTTCCACAGTGCTGTAGCAGGGCTTGTCGCTGTTCCACATCTTGTATTGTTCACCCCTGCGGTCAAGTTTTCCCGTCTTCTCTCCAAGACCGAAGAAATGTTCGTCCCTCCTGAGAATCTTGTACTCGACCTTCCTGGAACCCTCGGCTGAACGGCCCCTGTCTGCACAGTCGCTGAAAAGGAGCTTCTGATATTTGTCGAATATCTGGAGTTTCAACGGGCTCCTGTCAATCCTGATTCTCAGCTTGTCTGTGAAGATCTCGTAGCAGGCCGCCTGCTCATTGACATTCACCTCGAACGGGCTGAGGTCATCATTCCCGACGGCATAGGATTTCCTTTCATCCTCCATGACTCCGTCCGGAGCAAACCTGACCCTGACGACTGACTGACTGCACATCTTGAGTTCGAGCACGGCACCGTCATCAGAGATGAATCTGACGCGGCTGCCATCCTTTGAGAATACCGTGTCTGCAAGAACACTTCCAGCGCTTATCAGGCTGATGAGGATTACTGTAAATAATCTTTTCATGTTTACTCCAATACGATCATTGTCCAGTATTTAAGGGAAGGGACAGTGAAGCTTACGGACTCCGCAGTCTGCCTGAAAGCAAGTTCGACAGGCGCTCCGGCATGTTTGTCAGGGCTTGCAACCCAGACTTTCCGGATGGTCTTGTCCGTCTTGATTTCCACAGGTATGGAGTTTACCAGTCTCGGTTCCACCATGTCTCCGTTGTAATCTCTCCAGGAGAGGCTTTCCGCAGAAAGGAAATTCAGCATGTGGATAACCTGCCTGCCGTCAGTCTGCTTCGCAAAAGTCGTGATCTTCCCCTGCTGAGGCGGCCACTGGGCTGTCTTGACATTCTTCGAGCTGCCGGTATAGGCCACGTCGACACTTATCTGTGCGGCAGTGCTTTCTCCCCTTAGCAGATTCTGGTACGCAGTCATGAAATCGTAATATCTTACAATCTGGGTGCGCAGCGCCTCGCTCATCGTAACGCCCTTGTACGGGAAATATTCCCTGCAGAGCATGTGGTCTCCCAGTTCAAGATGCGATCCTCCGATTGCGAACATCACAGCATCTGTGAGCAGGACTCCCGGGATGTTGAATTCCCTGTTGTCGCATCCATAGTTCATGTATGCCGCAAATACGGTGTTGAGCGTGTTTGAACTGTAGGAGTCATTGGCCTTAACGATATTGTACAGGTCCTTGAATTCCGATTCATATTCCCAGCATTCGTTGTAGAGGAATCCCATGCAGCCGGTGCCGGCAATCTGGGATGCGCCATAGCTTCCAACCGCATTCATTACCAGAGTCTTGTCCGGATGGGCATTCTTCATTGCCTTTATGAATGAGGCGTAGCTTTTAGGGAAGTTGACAATGTTGCTGTTCCAGTCGTAGCGGTCGCCTCTGTAGCCCAGCTGGTCAATGTGGAACCCGTCGAAATCGAAGTGGGTGTAAACCTCCCTGTTCCGTTCTGCCAGATACTCCTGCCACTGCTCATTGCCGGGGTCCAGCAGGAATATATTGCTCTTCCAGCTGTCCGGAAGGCCGTGAAAATCCTTGTCGGTCCGGTTCGCTCCTTTGAAAATATACCATTCTTCCCTGACTCCGTCCGCGGCGGCATCATCCAGCGCTCCGTAGCAGAGATTGTAGAACATGCATTTCATGCCGTAGTCATGCTGCACTTTGATGTACTTCTTCAGGACTTCTGAATAGACCGGCCGGTTGGCAATATCATTATATACCTCATCAATCCGTTCCATTGTTCCCCCGAGTGGCCAGTGATGCTTGTTGTGCCAGTCATAGAACTGGATGCCGTTGATGTGGCATCTTCTCAGGAAATCCATCTCCGCCTCGATGACTCCTTCTTCAAGCTTGGAGCTGTCGAAGTCGCCTACGAAGCCGTAGCGCGGGAATCTGGTCCAGTCGCTTGAGACATCCACGGCAATGGTACCGTAGATGAGCTCGCCTTTTTCACTTTCAATGAATATGTCCACCAGATATCCTGTGAAATCCTCCGACGGGGCCGTCCATTGCCAGGTCGCCGAGGAGGCATCCTGGATGAGAACCGTTTCGTCGTTGTGCCGGTATCTGATCTTTGCACCAGAAGGCATGTTGTCTGCGGTGAAAGTCACGGTTTCCCCGGGCTTGTAAATGGATTTGTCCGTGGATATATTCATGGAAATGGATGAAGTCACTTCCGTTACCTCAGTAACTTCGGAAATGATTTCATCATTGTTTCCGCCTGAGGAATTATCAGGAGCACCGCCCTTCGTGCATGAGAGCGCGAAGGCGGTGCTGAGTACCAATGCTGCAAAAGTCTGTCTTGTCATTTCTTGATGATGGTGACGGTTTCATTAAGCTGGTCCAGAGTGATGGAATAAGTTCCTGCGGAAGGAATCTGCCATTTCCGGTCAATGTCACCTACTCCGATCTCAAGATACTGTGATTTGAACCACTCATCGGCCTTGTCGACGAAGAGAAGTCTTTCCTGCTGGCCGGTCGGGCTCTTGCCGTCTTCGTCTGCAAGCATCCATGCTCCGCCCCAGTCTGATCTCTTGTCGCAGGTGAACTTGAGCTCTCCTTTGTCAAGCGCTCCTTCCCAGGTGAGGATATATGGATTTGAATCATCGACATTCATCGGAAGGGCATTCGAAATATCCCAGCCTGCCGAGCATGCGCTGCCGATGAGGTAGATGCATCCGTAAGGAACGAACTCTCGCATCATCATGCGCTCTTTGCCTTTGCGGATGTCCACGCAGATCTTGTAAGCTTTCCCGATTTCTTCGTCTTTCATGACCCACTTGTTGTCGGGATCGAACCCGCTTACAAACTCCATTGAAGTCTCTGTGATGGATGCATTCGGGGTTGTTGCCTTGAGCATATTCTCCCAGTTGCCGTTGGAGGTTCCGAATTTGAATTCTCCTCCCTGCTCGAAGTATCTTCCCATCCTGAACAGGAACGGGTCGAGAATATCTCTCTGCATTGCCTCGAAGCCCCAGCCTGTCATGTTTCCGACAAGGTAAAGATTGTCATAGGCAGGAGTCTCGGCTTCGCTCTTGTTCCATGAGATCTCTCCGGTGAGGAGGTTCACGTCAATCTTGTATGTATAGGCCTCATCGATGTGGAACGGTTCATCCGGATCGTCATCGCTGGCTCTGTAAATGAGCTTGCCGTCCAGGCCTTTGTTGTATGAAGGAAGGAACTGTCCCAGCGTGGTGATGAACTTGAAGTTGCCTTCTTTCATGTTGCCTTGCCAGGTGAATACTCCGTTGGATGTGCGTGTCATCTCTGCCGCATTGTCTGCAGACCATCCGTTAGGGGCGGCATCGCCGATGATATACAGGGTCTTCGTGACAGGCTCGTAGGTGGAAGCGCTGAACTCCACTGCCGATTCCTGAATCTCGTCATAGTCCGGAACAGTAGCCCTTACCCTTGCCTGGTATGACTGAGATGCTTTTCCGAAGTTGTTGCGGAGGATGTCGTTGAGCTCTTCAACGGTCTTGCTCCATTTATAGACCTGAGTCTCGTTGTCCACCGCAACGTATGCTTCCGAGAAGTCAGAACCTGCCGGAGCAATCTCCAATGTGTAGTAAATCTTGTTTCCTGACTTGAAGTTGTGTCCGGTGCTCCATTCGAGATTGATGGCAGTCGCTGAAGAATTGATTTCCTGCAGCGCGATCTCGGTGATGTCTGAATTCAGGGTAAGGTCATTGCTGCCCTTGTCCAGTTCCATGTAACTATTGTCAGTGCAGCCCGAAAGAATCAATGCGCCTGCTGCTGCCAGTGTCAAAATATACGGTTTCATAATCATTCATGTTATCTGTTAATATCCAGGGTTCTGGTCCATCAGAGGATTGGCATCCATTTCCGTCTGGGGAATAGGGAAGATGAGCCTGTTCTTGTTCACATTGGTCTTGCCTATGGATTTGAGGAAATCGACAGCATAGTCTCCATCACCTATGCGGATCATGTCGAACCATCTGTGGCCCTCGAATGCGAGTTCCATGCGGCGCTCGTGGATGATCTTCTCGCGCATCTCCTCCTGTGTCAGGCCTGAAACACCTGGAAGCCCGGCTCTTCTGCGCACTATGTTCAGCGGAAGGGCAGCTTCGCTCGTCCTGCCAAGCTCGTTCAGCGCTTCGGCTTTCTTCAGGAGCACATCAGCAAAGCGGTAAACCACGAAGTTGGCCGGATTGGTATTGTATTCCGGAGATACTGATTTGGAAACGAGGAACTTGCGGACGTTGTAGCCGGTATTCGAGTATGATTTCTTGTAGGCCTTGCCGTCGAAATCAGGGCAGCCTTCATAGAGTATGGTCCAGTCTTTCCTGAGGTCTCCCTCTTCATATTGGCTTACAAATTCTTCAGTAGGCTGGTTCCATCCATAGCTTCCTGCCACGAAGTCTGAGTTTCTCGGCCCCATGAATGTGGAAAGCCATGAAGACTGTACATCATTTCCCCAGAAATCATATTCCGTGTTTCCCGTGTACTGCACCTCGAACAGAGACTCCGCAGTGTTGTTCTTTGTGGCGTCGAAGTTGTCCAGATAGTTCATTGTGGAAAGGTCGTAGCCGTATCCTTCGATTTCATTGCAGAGATCGACGACCTCCGAGTAGAGGGAGTTATCCTTCGGGGCGAGAGTGAGGTAGATGTCAGCCAGCTGGCACATTGCAGCCTCCTTGCAGGCACGGCCGAGATTCATGCTGTCATACTCGTTCTTTGCGGGAAGAAGTTCGATTGCCTTGGAACAGTCGCTGATGATGAGGTTATAGACATCTTCCACCGAGCTTCTTTCGATTGCAGGGTCTTCACCCGGGTTATAAGGCTCCGTACGGAGAGGAAGCTTTCCGTAAAGGCGTACAAGAATGTAGTAATAGTGGGAGCGGAGGAAATAAGCCTCGCCGAGACACTGATTCTTCACATCTTCATCAATTTCCGCCCCGCTGACACTGTTGATCACGATATTGCACTGTCCGATTCCAACCCAAGGGGACCTCCACATGTACAGAGCCATTCCATTGTCGCTCTGGGTCACGAACTGGGCTGCCTGGACGGTCTCCAGACCGTCTGTGCCGCCGCCTGCGCCGACATTGCTGTTGCCGGCTACGATGTCAAGGGTCCAGATGCGCTGGTTGTACATATTTGAAGACTGGAGTGTGCGGTAACATGCGTTTGTGAGTGCCACTGCCACATCCTCCGTCACGTTGGTGTCAGGGTCGACCTGGCTTGACGGCGACTTCGTGAGGAAATCGCTGCAGGATACCATTATGGATGCTGCCAGAAATATTGTTGTTATCTTTTTCATGATGATGCTGCGATTAGAAGTTCAAGTTGAGTCCTACACTGAAAGTCCTCGGAATAGGATAGAGTGATGCATCGATGCCGTTGATGGAAACTTCAGGATCGAAGCCCGAATACCCGGTGATGGTGGCGACATTTTCGCATGAAAGAGCGAGTCGCAGGCCATCAACATGAATTTTGTCCATCCATCTCTTAGGGAAGGAGTAGGCGAGTGTGATGTTCTTTACGCGCAGGTATGAACCGTTCTCGACGAATCTGTCGGAAACGCGGCAGTTCTGGTTAGGGTCAGCATAGACGGCCCTCGGCATTCTGTTGCTTGTGCCTTCGCCGTTCCATCTGCTCAGGACGGCAGTCGTCTGGTTTGTGGCAGATGACATTCCGGTATTGGTGACATTGTTTGCGTTGAATATCTGGTTGCCGGCTACTCCCTGGAGATAGATGTTCAGTTCCAGGCCCTTCCACTCGAAGCGGTTGTTCATGGAGAAAAGCCATGAAGGGTTCGGGTTGCCGATGACCGTACGGTCACTGTCGTTGATCACACCGTCATTGTTCAGGTCGCGGAACCTGATATCGCCAGGTTCAGCACCCGGCTGGTATGCATGCTTGTCGATTTCTGTCTGGTTCTGGAAAATGCCGTCGGTCACATATCCGTAGAATACGTTGATAGGGTAACCGTTTGCGAGCATGGTGACATACGAGTTGTTGATCTGATTGATGTAATTCGGTACATCGCTGTTCAGGTCAACGATCTTGTTCCTGTTCCATGTCGCGTTGATATCGGTTTCCCAGTTGAATTCACCCGCGAAGTTGACGGAGTGCAGGGACATCTCGATACCGCTGTTGCGGACCTTTCCGGCATTGGTGAAGGTTGTGCTGGTATCCTCGAAACCTGAAGTGATAGGGATGGAAGCCTTGACGAGCATATCCCTTGTGTCTTTCAGATATCCGTCAATCGAGAACTGTATTCTTGAATCGAGGAATGCGATGTCAACTCCGACATTGGTCTGTGCCACTTCCTCCCAGTGGAGGGAAGGATTGGCAAGAGTCCTTGCGAAGAGAGTCGACTGCTCCTTGCCGGCAGCGCCGAATGAATATACCGCAAGGTCATAGGTTGCAAGATAGCCGTAGTTTCCGACACTTGCCTGGCTTCCGGTGACACCGTAGCCTGCACGGATCTTGAGGTCGTTGACCACTTTGTTCTCAGGGAAGAACGCCTCTTTTGAAGGACGCCATGCCAGTGATACTGAAGGGAATGTTCCCCAGCGGTTGTTGGAACCGAAGCGGCTTGAACCGTCGCGGCGGACTGTGGCGGTGATAAGGTAACGGTCTGCATATGAATAGTTCAGACGTGCCATGAGGGACATGAGGGACCATTCACTCTGATTGCCGTCGATGGAATACATTTCCTGGCCGTTGTCCATCTCGTGGATATTGTCGAACATGAACACATTCTTCTGGGCGTTCATATAGTCGAATTTGTTCCACTGGGCGGAAGTTCCGGCCATGATTCCAAGATGATGCTTCTTGGCAAATGTGTGGTCGAAGAGGAAGTAGTTGTCCCAGAGGTAGGTAAATGACTTGTTGTCGCTTTTGAAGCGTGAACTCTGCTCCACAGGTGACGGTTTCCAGTCATATTTCGGAGTGAAACTGTCCGAATACCAGAACTTTGCATCATATCCGAATGTGCTTCTGAACTTGAGCCATCTGGTGAATGAAATCTCCGCGGTGATGTTCGCGAGGAGATTGTAGCCGTTGGTCTTGCTCTTGTTGGTCTCGCTCACGCCTACAGGGTTGCGTGTGCTTCCGTACCACTCCGAGTTTCCTTCAGGACCGGCCCATTCGCCGTCTTCATCCTTTATGCCGATTACAGGAAGAGCTCCCATGATGCCTCCAATGCTGTATTCACCGGAATTCTTGCTGTCTGCGCTGAAAGTGATATTCGTCGTGAATTTCAGCCAGTTGAGAACCTGAGCGTCACTGTTGCTCTGGAATGTGAATCTCCTGTATCCGACGTTGCGTACGATACCGCTCTGGTCGAGGAAGCCCCCGGAAACATAATAATGAGCCTTGTCGTTGCCGCCTGAATAACTTAAGGTATAGTTCTGCATGATGCCGGTCTGAAGCATTTCGTCCAGCCAATCTGTTCCGGCACCGAGTGAGGCCGGGTCCATCCAGTCCGGATTGGTGTTGTGCCCGGCATTCGACATCATCTCATTGCTCAGCTGGGCATATTGTGCGGCATTGAGCATCTGCGGAACATTGTGCGCATTCTGGAATGATGCGTTTGCATTGACCGAAAGCTTGCCTTTGCCTTCGGCACCTCTCTTGGTGGTGATCATTACTACGCCGTTGGCACCGCGGGAGCCGTAGATTGCGGCCGCAGAAGCGTCCTTGAGGACGTCGATACGTTCAATGTCGCTTGTATTCAATGCGTTAAGGCCGAGGTCGGTAGGTACTCCGTCAATGACAATGAGAGGGTCGCAGTTGTTGATGGAACCAAGTCCGCGCACCTTTATATTCACGTTTGAACCCGGGGCACCTGAATCAATGATCTGGACACCGGCCACCTTTCCCTGGAGAGCCTGTCCTACGCTCGGGACAGGGGAGTCTTTCAGCTGGTCGTTGGAAATTGCTGAAACGGCACCTGTGAGGTCGCTCTTGCGGATTGTACCGTAGCCGATGACAAGAACTTCGCTGAGGAGTTCAGTATCCTCATTCAGGATTACTTCCAGATAGTCTCTTGACGCCACTCTTTCCTCTGCTGTGACATAGCTCACGCATGAGAACTCGAGTACTGCATCCGTCGGGACATTAAGGCTGAACCTTCCGTCAACATCGGCAACGGTGCCGGTTGTCGTGCCTTTCACTACTACAGATGCGCCCGGTATGCCTTCACCGTGTGCATCTTTGACGATTCCTTTTACATTGATCGATACTGTTTCAAGAAGTGTGTCTGAGTTGAGATAAAAAGAAAGTCTACGGATTT
>OBLI01000649.1_pt1 | contig 36371 bp, 47 predicted proteins | sample 1519701 | NCBI WGS metagenome assembly OBLI01 (sample SAMEA3663005, study PRJEB22513) | pig gut metagenome | biome: pig gut; feature: pig-associated habitat; material: faeces | place: France | collected 2012 | reverse complement strand
TAACTCTTTACACAACCGCTCACGCTCACTGATTAGCGGATAACCACCTATAATATAAGCATTCAACCATTTACCTCGTCGATATTTCACACACTCGAGAAGATAATCACGAACACCAAATGCACAGGCATTTAGTCTTGCAGGCTTCTCGTATCGTTCCAGCCCGCTAATGCACTGCCATATACTGTCCATGTCAATGACAAGGTCTCCAGTATTATGCACATCATTTACCCAAGAACTTTTACCGGCCAATGGAGAACCATAAACTAAATAGACTTGACGAACGGCTTCATCTAATCTAAATTTATTATGAATACGATTGTGGCATTTATGATGGACCAATTGAATGTTATCAGGATTCAAGGCAATCATCACATCATTTACATTGCTTTCATTTAATTCAATCACATGATGACAGATACAATCATATGCCCTAACAATAGGCTCACCACAATAATCACAAATCAGATCACCATTTTCATTTATTCTTTCTGATTTAATAAGCTGAGTGAAATGAAACCAAGCATCAGATTTATAAAAGTTTGTCGGCGTGTATTTACCACTCATTTGCTTCCGCCTGTCTCTCACGAAGTTCCAACTCTTTCTTACGAATCTCTAATGCTTGAGGATCATTGGCCCAGTTCTCTTTGTCGTAATTCTTTAATAATAAATTAAGTGATGCTACATCAGGCAATGCATATTTAGTTGTACATTCTTCTCGAACGACCTCATCATATTCTTTTACGATCTTCTTTTCTTTATACTGAAAACCTTTTGCCCTCCGGATCAGTGTTGACCGCAGCTCCTTAACCAGCTCCCTACGACCTTTTTTAAGAGCGTCTACTAATGCCGGATAGTGCCGTTTATATTCACGAAAAGAAGTATACCCAACGTGTAATGTCTTTGCAATTTGTTCCTCTGTCATAGTTAGAGCCATCTCTGAAATATCGTCTAAATAGGGTTCTACGTGTGTCTCATATTTATTTGGTCTGCCTTTACCTGCCACAATTTATCACTCCTATTCTACCCACATTCTCAACGCATTTGTGCCTTGACCCATCCCAAAGCTACCGCCATAATTCTCACATTTACTGCCCCAGCCTTTACCTGCGAAATACATCTGCACATAAAGTTTTCTACCGTTTGGCAAGCCTTCCGCTTCTAGCATGAGTGCCTCAAATCTCCTCTTTTCGTTCGTACTACCGATAACAGTATTTTTTGTGATATAGCCATAGTCTACCGTACCAATTCCCTGCATGTGCGCCTTTGCTTTGATTTTCAATAAAGAATTGATCCGGACTGCTTCCAGTCTCTGGCCCTCAATTCCTGCCACCTGTCCATCGTGCACCCAACCAAGCCAGCCGACCGACTGACAGTGTGCTTGATACTGCAATCCGAAATTATTGATAGGATTTCCTGATACCTGCTTTGGGATCACTTTTGTTCCACCTGCTGGAATATACTTTTTTCCATCAGCAGCACAGAACCCCTTTGCAATCGCTTCGCCCAAAGCTGCCACATTATTGATAATCCACTGTGCGGAATCCGCTTTATCATGAAAAGCACATTCAATGTAAACGCACATCATATTTGTCTTATTGATCTCATACAAATCACTGCGAACCCCGATACCCATGTCCGGCCACGGCGTACACTCTGCTACTGCCTTGTATACTGCCTGCATGTATTTATTGTTCACACAACCCCTATAGCAAAGTCCCAGTGTCCCTTTTTTGTTTCCTCCTGCATTGGTGTGGATCGGCATATGGATATCCGCTCCCCAGGCATTGGATTCCGCCACATTCTTTACGTAACTCTGCCCCTCCGGTGCTTTCTTTACGATATAGCCGTTTCGTTCCAGTGCCACCTTTGCTGCTTCCGCGATCCGGTTGCACTGCACCTGTTCCGTTGTATTTCCCACCGCATACGCATTATGCGGCTGTGCGCTAGGACTCAGATAAATTTTCATGATGTTTTGTCCCCTCTTTCAACTCGCGAATTTCATGCCATATCACTTTAGACTCTTGCTCTAAAAGCGCAGTTCTTTCAATTACGGAATTGTGTTTTTCTACTTTTTTTTCCAGTTGCACAATTCGGTAATTTGTCAGCTTTGTGCTTGTCATAATTCCGGCGAATGTTCCAATCAGCGTTCCGGCTAAAGACAGGATCGCCACAATAATCTCTGATTGCACAATATACACCCCCCCAATCATTCGCTTTTCTTTGTCTGCTTGATAAGCTGATCAACAAATACCGATGCCCCTGCACACAATATACCTTGTGTTAATGCGGTAAAAATTGAAATCACAGTGATTCCGGAATTACCCAATACCCACAAGGCAGCAAAGAAGATCCCAGTCATTCCCAAAATCCAAGGGATCAATTTATCTCTGATTTCACTTTTTTTCAATGCGATCCCAAAAAGATATAAGACTGGAATTAAAATCAACAGTTCCGGTTTGATGTATTCTTGCAACTGTTCCATACTTTGACCTCCCTTAAATAACGATAAAGTAATAGCTAAAATCAATATTTTTTCATAATTATATTTTAAATCGAATTTGGAAGAAGTTACATATACATAGTGTGACGTATAGTGTGACGTATGGAATAATAAAAAAGAAAGTCTATATAAAAATAATTACTAAGGTGCTTGAATTGTCTTCATATTCATATCAAATTTCAATTCTATATACTCATGTAAGTATTTCTCTATCTAAATAAAAAAAGCTCTAAATTGTCAATTTAGGGCTTTTTAAAGCTATACACTTTTAATTGTATAAAAATAAGCCCTTCATCTGAGGAGCTTATTTTTATTCTGTCAAGGCATCTTTAATTGATTTTCCGTCATTCAATCGTCGTCTAATTTCTTGATACGGTATTCCTGTAAGCTCTTATCATTCCATCAATGTCAATGTTTTTCCGTTATAAGTTAAAAAATGATTTGCCCCATGTTCCGCACATCTCATAACCTCCTAAAATATTATTTTAGGGGGTTATATTACGACCGGAATAAAATGTAAATAACTCATAGAAAAAGTTCATATATAACGTCGTCACTAAACAATAAGGGCTTAATCTTATTGATCAATTTTACCTTGTTTCGTGAGATAGTCGTAACAGTAGTATCAAAATATTCCGCAATGGCTTCTCTCGTTTCGTGATCAAAATAGCACATGGGAATAATTTTAAAATAAACGTCATCTTTAATTGTCTCTAGTGCTGTATCTATTTTTTTCACAAGTTTAATTGGCTGATCTGAATTTTTAAAAGCCGTGTAATTGCGCAATAATTCCTCAGTTTTCTCGTATGCTGTCTTGCGATCATCTTTCATAAGCCCTGCCATTTTAAGTTTTAATACGGTACTATTTACAGTGTCATTGATAATTTTTTGAATTTCATTTTTATCAGTCAATATATCACCTCTTTTTGTTAAAGCTTTAACAAGTCATCAATTCAAGATAAATTACTATATATTATATATATTTAAAAAATGTCAAAAATTTGAGTTGATTTACCTTTGAATATAAAAAAATAAAAATTATCTTGAATTGACGACTTGAAAGCTCCGAAAGTCAGTAACCGCAAGCCTTTGAGTCAATTCAAGATCAAGAAATTCATCTTGACTTATCTTGAATTGCACTATAGTTGTATAGACTCCGAAAGCCAGTGTTTTCAAGGCTTTCGGAAATAGTCTGAAAGTCAAGATGAATTTTACTAAATTGTCAGATAATTTATTTTACCTCACTACAACCACTAAAAGGCCAATCCATCTTGACTTTTTAGGCTTCATCTTGACTTATCTTGAATTGTATCTTGACTTACTAAATACCACTCGAGCCATATCCATTACTACCCCTTTTGTCACCTGTTTCTGTGACAAAATCTGCAACTACTATAGGAGTAATAACCAGCTGTCCGATACGATCACCATTGTTAATGAATATTTTTTCATTTGTTTCATTATGTACAATCGCGTGAATCTCTCCACGATAGCCAGAATCAACAGGAGGAAGTTCACACGTAATACCTTCACTACTCAATCCGCTTCTAGGGAATACATATCCAGCATATCCATCGGGAATACACAGCCCCAACCCTAAAGGCACCTTTACTGTGTCGTGTGGCCATATTGCAATTTTCTTTACGTTGCTATGAAAGCAAGCATACACGTCTGCACCTGCATCGTTATAATGTGCCCTGAACGGCAGTTTCTCATATCCAAAATCTATTACCTTTACTTTCATTATTTTTTCTCCTCTTCATACATCAATGGAAAATCTGTTTTTAAAATTTCAGTCGGTGTCATATCCTTTTTAATGATCTTACCGCAAGACATTTTTCCTTCATTGCATTTACTTTGCATGCAACTAGGTCCGGTTGTCATTTGCCCGAATAACTCAGGGCTTAATTTATAAAGCTGCCCCCAAATTTTCAGCATCACATACCTTGTTTCTTTTGTATTTCTTCAGCAAGTTCTTTGTGCGATCATATGTTTCCATTGATAAGGCGTCGCTGATATAACCAAAATATTTCGAAGTCCTTGAGGTGCCAAATAACCAGCCGCATCATAATCAATACCATTATTAATGGCTGCTTTATATCTTTTCATTGACCTTTTACAATCAATTAAATATTCCCCGCAATATCCTTTTTCCATTACTTCGTACGGAATACAAAAGTCACTGTTATCTGAATAATCGGAATATTGAAGAGATGCCGACATGAATTTCACCTCGTTCTGATGCCTTGTGATCTGAGCTAAAAATCGGCGGCTTGCTCCAACTACTACTACATTAATGGTTGCAAATTTTTGAATAGTTGGATGTGGTAATAATGTCATGCCCTCCAGTAATTTTGGAGAATAATCTTTTTCATATAAATCTATGACATCTTCCATAGATTTTAATTTATGGCCACGCTGTGTGATTCTTGCTGCAAATACTGTCATTTTCTCAGCATTCTTTATAACTTCCGAATTAAGCACTTTCACTTGAATATTTTTCATTAGTTTCCTCCTCGATCATTGCACGTAATAACAATAGGTAGTTGATATGGTCAGTTATTTTTTCTTCCCAGCGTTCATATGAATAATCCCCGCCTTGACACATGTCATAAATGGAAATCGTATGCTTTACCATCATTCCAGCCAGAGCTTTCTTTTTATCACAGCCGATCAATTTGCTTGCAACATTAAAACTGTGAAAACGGTCTTGATCGCCCTGACTTGAATATTCATCGCCTTTTTTCAGCAGCAATGATTTACAAAAATCAAGCTGCTGATTAACTACTTTTCTCAATTCCTCATTATTCATCTCATTTCTCCTTTCTGGTAAAAATTCTATATTTTTTGCCTTTTATGGTTTTATCTATGATTTCATAATCAAAGCGCTTTTTTACCTGTTTACTGAACTCAATATTGCTCATTGGATTAAAACTATTTGCAATACAAAATTCATTGTATTTTTTGTATACATTCTTTGTGGGTTCATTTTCAATTTTTGGTTCTTCTTTGAAGAATAACAAAATCGGATTGTTATTCTCCGCATATTCTTGTAACGCTTTTTCTACTTTTGCAGACGATGTAAATTTCCTATTTTTCAGTACCCGTTTAAGGCCTTGAATGCCAACATTGATCAAATATTGCATAGGTTCTTCTTGTATCAATTTGTACTTGATATAGGGGTCAAAATCAGGGTCATCTGGCGAGAATCTCGCATCGAATGGAATAATCACCAATCGGCTTATGACTGCGCCTGATTTATCTTTAATTCTCGGAATATCATTTGCGGAAAATAGCAGCTTTGCATAGTTGGAGAAGTCAAACGGGTCTTTCCCTTTTCGCTCCACGTTAATGGGGTTTCCTGAGGCAAGCTTCTTAAACACAGCAGGATTTGGAATAAATTCGCTGCCAATATCATCACCAATGTTCGCAAGCTTTCCAAACAGTTCGGCCGTCTTAAATCGATCACCTAACTCTTTCAAGTCTAGTGATGCAATGTTGTTTCTTCCTAACAAATGCTCGATCATAGAAAGAAAAGTGGATTTTCCATTTTCCTTTTCGCCAGTCAGTATAAAGCATTTTCGCAGATCATTTCGTCTATAAAAGCAATAGCCGACGCATTCTTCTAACAGCATTCTAATATTCTCATCTTGACAAGCAAGTTTATCGAGCGTTTTATCTGTTAGCCCTGAGTACACATCCGGATCATAGTCATATCCAATTTTGTTAGTGACTACTATTTCAGGCGTAAATGGCTCTAAGGTATCTGTTTCCAAATTGTAAATGCCGTTGTTGAATGCGATATAATTGGCATGGCTCATGGGCACATCTTTGTCTATTAAAATGTCAAGATAACTTAAAACTTCAGCCCGTTTTGTTCTGCTCAAGTTGCTGATATGCTTGATCATTTGAGCTTCTATTTCTCTGACACCATCTACATAAATGCCATCTTTATAAATATGTAGTTGCCCGTTGATTTTGATAATGTGATTTGCATTCTTTAAATAGGTGGCAAATTTATCGAACAAAAATGTATTCTTTTTAAAGAAAACCGGCTTTTGAAAAGCGTCATCTCTTGATAATGTTTCAAGTTCTTCTTCGCTGAGCGGATCTTTCAATACGTAGTTGTTGATGATCCTAAGAACTCCCCTTGATTCTTCTACGCTAAAATCATTTGATTGTAACGTAAGAATATAATTAAATAACGCTTGATTTCTGCCGTCTCCTGCTTCCATTTCGAAGAATTTCATCTTTGTATAAACTGGCAGTAACCATTTTGGCAGTGGCTCATATTCTTCATCTTGATAAATATCATATAAAATAAATCGATCTTTGCTGTTATATTTAAGAATCGAATACGAATTTTTGCAGCCCACTTTTATATCGGCCTCAATCCCACAAGCAAGCGTTTTGTTTATTCCACATTTATCCAAAATAATATCGCCAGATGCATCTATGTTTTTGAATAAAAAATGCTTTCCCCTTGTGGTTTCGTAGACGCGGCAACGGCATTGTAAATCTTCTACGATATCCATCAATTTTTCTGATTGATCATAATCGTCTACATCTATTAGCACTACGTCGTCTGCTATGATGCCAGCATATTCTGGTAAATTTTTCACCTGCTCGTATGTTCTTAATTCTGTAGGCGATTTATTTTTAAAAGGCATTAAGCATTTTTTTTCGCTAGTGGGAACATAACCCTTGAACAATTGTTGCATCATTATTCACCTACTTATTTTTATTTAAGTTCCACAAATCAGGATGATTGATCCCGCATGTTTCGTTTGTTCAAAATTTACAATCTTCGCAAGTCACGCACCCCCGACAATATGTCTGAAGCGCGTGCGCATACTGTCCCGGTATCGATTTTAAATATCCTAATCCGATTCGTATTCCGTCGGCAGTGCCTTTACTGATTGCCTTACTTAATTCTAACAATTCTTTGGTCATTTTTGATTCCTTTCTGGTTTAGTCACTTTCCACATTCTGGGCACCATTTCCATGAAGGTTTTACTATGCACATGCATCTGGCACAGTGAAATTCCTGTACTGGTGATTCTTTTTTGTCATTTTTCATTTTCGTCGTTCCTTTCTTGAATATCCTAAGGCTCCCCAATGTCTATGATGGTCGCCGGCTTGCAACCTTCTGCGACAACTCTCAATTTTGATGGAATGCTTTTGCGTTTCCTGATGCCTTGCTTTTTTGATTCTTTCATTTTCTTCTAAAAATTCCAGATACAGTTCACAATTGGAGTGACAGCCCTCATGGCGATTTTTACAATTTTTGCAATTATTCTTTCCCATTTCCACATACCCTACAAAAGTGCGAATACTTTCCAAATCGCAAATTGTTACCCGTGATAATTTTTTTTGCTCCGCAGTATATACATTTACATTCCCATAAAGCAAGGTTACTTTTTTCCGGCTGATAATTAGGAAAAATGCGTCTTTCAACTATATAAGGTCCGTATCTTTTTTCTATTTCGTCTTTCAAATTACTCATTTTTTACACCTCTACTCCATATTGTCGCAACCTTTCTTTTACGAGATCGATATACCAGTTCCTATCTAAATGATCTGGACATTTTTTGCCTTTAATATTTCCATTTTCAATGAAACATCTGTCAGGTGTATTGGCAAATTTTTCAATTGTTGCGCCTTGGCTTTTGCATTTGCCTATATAAGAATCGCTTGTATTTTTAGAGGCAAATACTCGATAACATTTTTCAGCCATATATTTTCCATTATGCCAAGTTCGCCAATATTTTCCCGAAAGTGTTATCACCTTTTGAAACATGATCAACTCATCACAATCTCTAATGGTTTTTATAATTGGAATACCCTCAACCATATAATCCACCATGGCTTTGTTGATAATGGGCAAGTCATAATCCACTGAACTTAGTGCTTTCGTATATGCCCCTTTTGTTTTCGTTTTACCGTCAGGAGCAACTAAAAGATAATTGTTCACGTCTTTTTGAAACACCTTTGCATAAATGTCAAACCCCATTCGCATACCCGTTCGCTTTTCCCATTCCCAAACGATATCATCAATCAAATCATAATCGTCAATTGATTTTAATTTGAGCAAAATGCCGTCCGTATTAGACTGAATCAATTGGCAATGCGATTCTAATTTTTCTATTAAATCCACCAACAACAATTGCCCATTTACACAGATGGCATTATTTTCTCGTGGATCATACAAAGGCGAATATTGATCTTTCAATTGTCCAGATATTGCGTTATCTGCAATTTTATAAGGAAGTCTTGCGGCCTTATTTCCTGTAGCTTTCATTCTCAGATTCTCACCATGAATCTTTTCAAAGTTTTCAGGATTTCCCATATTGCGATAGCCGAATTTATATCGCTGTTGCAATGAGGGATAATAAGCCGTCACATCTGCCATGAGATAAATTCCTTCGCCATAATATTTTTTGATAGCCCCATGGAGTCCACCCCAAGCAAGAGTATGTTCAACTCCTGCTATCATCACTTTTTGCTTTTTCTTATAGTCATGATTTTCTGGATTTCTATACCAATCTCTAACAGCTCTATATTTTTTCAGCCGCAACGTATCTACAATTGGAAATTCAAATTCATCATCGAATTTTCTACCTTTCCCACCAAGAATTTTTGCAACTCTTTGGGCGCCTGTTTTCCCCATATAAGTAAGTGGGAGATCAAAAATCTTTACAAGGCCCATAGCAGCATCAAATTCAGCTTTTCTCGCAAGCCACACCTCAATAGTCTGCTCCACGTCGTGGTTGCAATAAAAGAAAGTTTGTTCAATTTCCTCTTTAGTGAGAGGTCTGTCGATATCAAAAGGTACTGAGGTTTCTCGAATATCATTTCCCATAAATGCCTCAAGACTTTTTAAACCCGTGTCCATTCGGAGCATGGTGTCAAAATTGATCATACTGATTTTATTGAATAGACTTGAATACTGCCAGCCCGGTTTATTATCTCTAATGATCCAATCATTAACTTCTTTTGGATTCATATCCAGAAGAATGGCCTTCATAATGTATTGATCATATCTTCTATTGTTATAGCCGATCCAAATTTCTTGATCATGGGCCTTAAAATATTTTTCTAAAGCTTGAGCATCGTCCGCTATTCTTGTGATAGTTTTTTCAATTGGATTAATGATCACTACTAACCAATTGAACGCAAAAACCTCAAAATCATAGAAAGTTTAACATGCTGCATCACCCCCAGAATACCCGCATGGGTAAAATAATACCCATGCGGAACAGTTTTAATTATTCAGCATCAAATACTTCATTGATTGAAATATTATTGAAAGCATCTTTTCGATAATTAATCTCGTATTCAAGGCCCATTTCATCAATAGCTTCTGCAACGTCCATGATCATTTCTGCAAACTGGCTATAAGACTCGAAAGCTGTGTCAATTCTTTTTCCGTCTACATCTTCTGCTTCAAGTTTATATAAAAATCCAGAATTCTCACCACATAATACATCTTTATAGTATATATAAAAATCCAGATACTGAACCGATCATAGCTGCATCATTTTTCGTACCATAAATGACGCGGTTCATAAATAAGCAGCTTTTCTCGTGGTCTCCTTCAGTGATACGAAACATTGCTTTAAACATGGGGCGGCCGTCTTTTGTTTTTCCAAGTTCAAGCTTTTCAAATTTACCAATATATGTACCATCCTCAATTTCAGGATAATCGCCAGCACCATTTTTTGCAGCTTCTTCAGCGTCTTTTTTTAATTGGTCCAAATTTACTTGATTATCAAATTTGCTAAAATCCATATTATTCTTCCTCCTTATGATCTTCTACGCCTGCGGCGTGGTTCTGGTTTTTCTTCATCTTCGGTTCTGGCTCATTCATTGCCGGTTCTTCATCCCGTTTTTTTCTAGTGCGACGTGGTACTTTTTCCGGCTCTGGAACGTCCGGCGCTTCATCGAACGGCACTTCTTCTGCATCACCGGCTTCATCCATACCGGCATTCGCAAGCTTTTTTTCATTTTCCGCAATTACTTCTTCGCGGGTTTTTCTGGTTCGCTTTTCGGCGGGTTCACTTTCGGCATCTGCGTCAGGCTTTGCAACTTCTTCCTTTTCTTTCGTAGGTGGGTTTTCAGACTCTTCTTTTTTCGCACGTTTTCTACCTCTCTTTGGTTTTTCATCTGCGATCGGAATATTGTCCTTTTTAACAGCTTCATCAATTTCTTTCATTTCTTCATCTGTCAGGAAGTCCCCGATCTCGTAATAGTTACGGATTTTTTCATCCACATATTTCAAGTCGTTATCGATAACCGTTCCGGGGAACATCCCAATCGGACTTTTTACCGTGTCGTGACCGCTATTCTGTGTAATAAATGAATATACCCCGTCTGTCACGTTGGTTTTCAGAACGATCGTAAACATTCCTTCGACTGTGATCTTTTCATCCAGCAGCTTTCCGATTGTTTTAATTTTTTCATTACCGTTTGCATCCCGTTCAATGTGTGCCAAAAAATAAACGACTTGATCGGGCGGTAACTCTTTCACCATATTGACCAGCGTCCAGAAGTTTTGTGCGATTTCAGTGAATTTATCAAAACCTCTCTCCGTTGCCCGTCTCATAAATTCATTCGCCATCAGATATTGCGCATCATCGATGACTGCGACTTTCTTTTTATTCAATTTTAATTCCGCAATTACCTCACGATAATTGTCTGTAGATACCGATTCAAATTTATTTTTGAACGGCAACGGTTTGTCTGCCACGTTAATGACCTTTAAGTCCTCCGGCTTAAAATTTCTCAATGATGCTGATTTCCCTGTTCCTGATTCCCCCAAAATTAAACAAGGTACTGCCATGTCATTTTTCCTCCTTTTTATTTTTTGACTCCATTACCCTACTAGCCCACATATCAGCCCAGTGAATAATCATATATAACGGTGTTTCGTTTCCCTGAATCTCATACTTTAATGGGCCATAGAGACCGTTGTGGTATAAAATTGCATGTTGTTCTTCTTCTGTAAGATCGATGAACATCGTTGCAATCGCTATTGATCGAATTTCGTGAGGTACGTTCAGCAAATCCGGATTCCGTTTGTACGGTTTTGCATCGGATACCTTACCGGATGCCAAGACATTCTCCACGTATTCCGGTTTTTCGAACTGCCCCATTTTCCCAAGGTCATGCAATGCTGCCGAAATAATAACCGATTCACGGATTTTTTCATATTCTTTTTTACCGAGTAATGCACACCCGATATCTTCTGCTTTGGCCATTACGTTTCGAGTGTGGTACACCAATCCATATTGGCAGCAGAGATGGTTCCCTCCTGAACATGGCGCATCGAAAAATCCGCAATCCGTCATGTAGCCGAGCAAGTCCTCTATACCTTCTCGGTTGGTTGATCTTAATTTGTCAACCACGAATTTCATGTCGTCAAGTGTCTCCATTTGTTTATAAACTCCTTCCATTTATTTTCGAGCATATCCAGCGTGCGGAGATAAACTCCTCACCTTTTATGCATCGAATCAGATTTTTAAAATCCTCCCAGTCTTGAGGATATAAGATGATTGCATAGCCTCCGGCATCTGCGATCTTCTTCACGTGATGCTTTTGTAATTCTGACGGTGTGCCGTGTTCGGCTTTCACTTCCACGGCTACAAAATAACCATTGATACAAGCCAAGACGTCTGGCACACCACTCTTTGTCATTCGATTGGCGAAAAATTTTACTTGCCAACCGCCTTGCTCTTCTATGTATTTTTTGATTTTGTTTTCAAAAAGTTTTTCACTCGCCATCAACACGCCTCCCGGTTCGCATATGCAAAAAGGGCTAACCATGCCAAATTCACCGCACAGATTGAAAGTGCTAAAATTGGGTTTGAGTCTACTCCACTAGCAAAAACAAAAAATGAAAGTATATTCAATCCTGTGATCGTATTCAAAATTTTATTTTTCATTGTTTTATCTCCTTTCATTTAATTGATTATGGGATAATTATACAACTATAGTTGTACTTTGTACATTGACATTTTTGCACAAAAATTGCCGATTCTATTTGTCATATTCAAACAACGCTTCCGTATAATCTTTCCGCATTTCCAGCGTCCTATAAATCTTTTCTTCTATCGAACTTTTGCAAGCTAAATAGTAGTAGAAGCATGGTTTTCCCTGCCCTATCCTGTGGGTACGCTTCTTTGATTGCTCAAATAGTTCAGAGGATAACGGCGGAGTAAAATAGATGCTTTTATTTGCTTTCTGCAAATTCAATCCCATGGCACCGGCTTGATATTGAATGAATGTAACAGACATCTCATCATTTTCATAAGGCAACAAATCTTTCTGCTTGCCATTCACAACCGATATTGGCCGACCACTATCCCGTACGATCTTGCACAACGCTTCTAATTCATTGGTGAAATTATAGAACACAATCAATCTATCATTTGTGGATTCTACTAAATCTCGGAATACTTCTAGCTTTGCTACGTTATACTGTCCGCACAACTGTCTTTCATAAAGCATTTTTGTGAGTGTGGTATCTCCCACAAGTTCCACATCTTCAACCATTACGATACAGTCTTTTCTGAATTTTCTGTATTCTTTAATAGTTTGTACTCTGATCGTCTGGTGAATTTGCTCCGGTAAGTCAAAGACTTCATCAGTCTTTAAGAAATTGCAACCATGTTCTCGCATTTTTCTTTTGAGCCGTTCTTCATTTTTGTATCCATCGATGATCATCAACGGAAACCCATTTACATCATCATAATGATACTGAACGTACTGATTATAGAACATTTTTTTACTGATCTTCCAACCAAGCAAGTGCAACTGCGACCATAGTTTCTCATACTTGCCGCCTGTCGGAGTACCTGATAACAAGATTACATTTTCAGGATGCAGCTTTTTCAAAATGAATTTTGACCGCTTGCTGTTTTCATTCTGAATCAGAGAGCTTTCATCCAGCATCAAAGTAAAATTTTTGAGATTGGTAAGCTCCGGCCGCCTAAAAGCAAGTTCATAATTGATAATACCGACTACCATATATCGGGGTGGCATATTATCCGGTTGTAATTTAATTAAATTGCAAAATAACTGATATTGCTTTTTATCCGTTAAATCCAACACATCATCCACCAAAAAACCATCTGTATTTGGCACTGTCCTAAAATGCTCTACCCAATCATCAATTTTTGACTTTTGGCAGATAACAAGATTGACTTTTGCTCCTAATTGACGCATTTTTTCAGCACCAGTAAATGTTTTGCCTAATCCCATGACTAATCATGGTAAAATGCTACATGATTAAAATTTTCAGTATCTTTCAAAGCTTTACTCTGATGTTCATATAGTTTTACCAATTAAATCACCACCTTTATTGAATGACCTTCTATTTCAAAATTCTGGCCATTTTCTTTTATCTTCAAAGATAAATAGTTACTACAATGCCGGGAACTGCTATTCGTCATTGCCTCCACTAAATCATCTCCAGAATTCAAAAGCATCGCCCATGTCGTACTTCTTCCGCTGTGCCGGCTCGAATTTTTTCTTTCTGATTTTGTCTTTGCCTTTCGCAAATTGCCGCATAGCAGATATCGCAGCTTCTCCATCAATGTCTTCCTCGATAAGCCCGGGAAAATCATTCAAGAAAAACTCTTCGCATTTCAATGCCTCCTGCATTGCTTCTCGGTTATCTGGATGCTTTTCAAGCTTCCTCAATGCTTGTATGTATGACACTCGGTTTTCTTCGATGATGCAGTACCCCAAACATTTATATCCGTATAAGATATCATTGTATGTGGCTCTTTTCTTTTCCGGTGTCGATTCGTCCAGAGAAATCAATCTGTCAGCAGGGACTCCCAATGCTTCTGACAATAATTTCAAGGGCGCAGGTTTTGGTATATAAAGATCACGCTCCCAATCGGTAATCCTGGACTGCGTACATCTAATCTTCTGAGACAGCTGCTTCTGTGTCAGCCCTGCAGCCCTCCTTGCGGCCCTAATGTTCTGTCCTGTCGTCATCCTTCCTCACCTTCCCGTATGGCTTTCGCCTGAACCACTCCATTGCTTTCTTGCTGCAACACGCTTCCAGATCGTCATAGCAAATCACCTGGTCAACATGCTGCTCCTTACGTGTTCGCTTGTCCTTCATCGTCATTCTCCTTATACAGTTCCGGAAGTTCATCCCCGGTTGTTCATTTTGACGGCACACCTCTTCGTAATCCGATCCGGATAAATTGAGGGGATTTACCAAGTAATTTTGCACATTCGATGACAGTCAACGTCAATCAGCTTCTACAAAAATCTCTTTTAATTCTTCTCCAGATAAACCATATTTTTTGGTCAATATGGAGATTTCAATGTCTGTAAAAGGAGATGAACCGCTTAATTTTTTCGACGCAGTGCCTCGTGATATTCCAAGTGCATCCGCCATACATCGCACAAAATTTGTATCTCCAAGCAACGTCATTTTGGATTTCAGCAAATTCATATTCGCCATTTTGTTTCCTCCTTTCTTAAATATTGAGTTGAGCTAGTTGGATTCGAACCAACGTTTGCAAGGGCCAAAACCTTGTGCCTTTCCTCTTGGCGATAACCCAGTCAAGTGTTTGTTTATATTATTATTTTACTATAAGTTACAATATTTGTATATTTGTTGTGGTCAAGCTTTTTTGTAACACTATGACCTAATATTTTGCCACAGGGGTTATACAACCCCATAGCGAGCCTCGTAAGGTGTTTTGTAATTATTATAAGAATGCGGACGTACATGGTTATATTGCACATACGCAAATTCTTCGACTGCTTCGTAGAGTTCGTCTTCTGTGCGATAATAATGCTGGTATATAAGATCATTTTTTAATGTATTGAAATATCTTTCCATAGGAGCATTATCATAGGGATATCCGGCTTTACTCATACTTTGAGTGATACCGAGTTTCTCACAGAATTCTGTGAACTTTTTTGATGTGTACTGACTTCCTTGGTCTGAATGTAGTAGGAGCTTGCTTAAGTCTATTCCAGGCTGTGAATGAATCGCTTTTTCAAGCGTTCTTTTCGCTAAGTCAGCGGTTATGTTTTTATCCGTTATGCTTGCAATAACACTTCTGTCATGAAGATCTATAATAGTGCAATTATAACGCTTGCTGCCATTCGTTAAAAACAGATAAGTAAAATCCGTACACCATTTTTGATTTATTGTATTTGCATGAAACTCCTGATTCAGCTTGTTTTCATAAACTTTGTGAGCAATACCATGTTCATACACTGGTTTCTTTTTTCTAGATATTGAGAACAGCTGCATTTCGGTATTCATATATTTATGAACTGTTAAACAGCTAATATCGTACCCTTTACGAATAAGATATGCATGCACAGTTCTGTAACCATCAACTCCACCATGAGAGTGATAGATTTTTCGGATAGAGTCTTTGATTTCATCTTTCTGACGATGATAATCAGCTTTTCGGTTTTTAAGATAATTGTAATAAGCATTTGGGCATATATTAAACTTTCTGAGAAGCCATCTAAGTCCAAATTTCTTGTTGAATTTCTGAATGAATCGATAAGCCTCTAATCGATTTCCTTCGCAAAGAACGCCGCCGCTTTTTTTAGGAAGTTATTTTCCTTTTGGAGTTCTGCAAGTTGTCTTTTCAGTTTAAGATTTTCCTTCATGAAATCATAATCGGCTTTGGCTTCTTCATTTGTCTGGCATTCTTCGCGGAATTGTTTTGTCCAATTGGATATGCTTGCTTTTGATACTCCATATTCAGCTGCAAGCCCTTTGAGGGAACGTCCTTCTTCAAGATGAAGACGGACAATTTTATTCTTAAATTCTGGTTCATAATTTTGATTCATTTGTAACATACCTCGTTTCTTCCTAATATTATATCTTATTAGGTTGGTGTGTTACAACTATAGTTTAGCACAACAATTGACATAACAAATAAAATATTAGTTGCTATATTAGCTATTTTGCACATAGCGATTAAATCCATAATTGTCATAACCAATTATGTATTTATTATATTAAGATAATTTCAAATTAGCAATACAAAATACGTAATTTTTTACGAGAACAGGCGTTCGATTGGCTTTGTATATTACGGACATTATCCTATAATTGTACATATGCGCAGGGAGGCGTTAAAATGGAAACAGGAGAAGTTATCAAAAAATTGCGTAATAAAAAGAAATTTACGCAATCAGAACTGGGAATTATGCTAGGGGTGAATACGTCATCAATTCAAAAATATGAAGGTAGAGTCACTAAGAATTTAAAGTTAGAAACAATTAGCGAATTATGTCATATTTTCGATGTGCCATCTGTTGTATTTGTACTTCCGGAAACATTAGATGATGGCTTCCAAGCATATTATGAAAAAATGTTCAAAGAGCATTTGAAAGTATCGCTTGATGTAAACGAAGAAGGTATGAAAAAAATATTTGAGCATGTAGATGATATTCAATCCATGCCAAAATACGGAAAGTCAACTTAAGTCAGCTTAAGTCAACTTATATGGGCATGATCTTGACTTGCTAGAAACATGTCAACCGCAATACTTGCGGGATTTTCAAGTCAAGAAGTCAAGTTACTTTTATATTTTTTACATAAACTAAAATCATTAAAAATTTTTGATATTTGTAGAAAATAATATATAAATAAATATATATCTTGAACTTGGCTTCTTGACTTTTTACGGCATCAAAGGGAGAGAGCATAATTGCAAAGAGCAAATGGAGAAGGTTCAATTTTTAAATTAAGTGGAAAACGTCGTAAACCCTATGTAGTAAGAATCACTACAGGTTATACGGACGAAGGAAAACAACTATATAAATATGTGGGTTATTATTCCACTAAAACAAAAGTCAAAAATGCAATGAGGGAACATCTAGTCAGCCCGTTCAATTTGGATCACAAAAGCACCAAGCTCAAAGATGTATACGATAGATGGTCAGATCAAAATCAACTAGCGCAAATAACTATGCAAAGTTATAGCTCTGCTTTCAATCAAGCGAAACAGCTTCATAATATGAACATGCGAGATATTACGTATAAAGATATTGAAGAACTACTAGAAGAGATCAATAAAATCAAATATTAAAGTAAAGCCCCTCATTTGAGGGGTATTTAATGTATTTATTATACAACTAAAGTTGTAATTTGTAATTTGTAAATAGTGAAAATGCACAAACCTTTGATATAAGATTTGTGCATTTTACCTTTGGTATTATTTTGTTTTACGTGATGGTGTAGTGAATGCTCTCTCGACACTCCATCCCATTTTATATATACGTCCATATAATGTATTAGCTGAGATTCCAAGCTCCTCTCCCCAAGCACAAATGTTCTGGGCTTTTCCATCAAACTCGATCAATGCCCCACATTTTGGTTTAAGTTTCTCAACAGGTTTTTTCTCTGTCTCAGGTTCTGGAGTTTCTTCTGGCATTACTTCTTCAAGCGCTTCAACTTCTTCGACAGGCTCTTCATTTGGCTGCTCACTGTCAAGGATAATCTCGCCCGATCTCCATTTTTCGATGAACTCAAGGACGTTATATCGTTTAGTGTATTTACTCCAGTTTTTTGTATATTCCTTAATGGCAGCATCTTCCTTTGCTTTCTGATCAGCGATGGCCTGTTTTTCTTCGTCTGTCATGTTCTGTACTTCTTCAATTTTCTCAATGAGAACTGCTTTTTTCAAGTTCCACCAGTTTGAAATCTTCATTTCCTTTGCAATTTCCTTAAGTTCTTTATTTGTCATTTCTCTCAAATCTTTCACATTATATTCTCCTTTTCCCTGTGAGCTTCAGATTCGCGTTTCTAGGAGCTTTCGCTCATTGGCCATATAAATTATCATGAGATCAATTTCGATTGAAATCTGATATGAATCTGCAAGCGTCGCACATGTTCGTATTGTCTTAGTTTCATAAGCTCTTTAGCTTATATTCTTATTATACAATGAAAGTTGTACATTGTATAATAAGAATATAAGCTAAAAAGCTTAAACTTTTTGTCAATTGCATTTTGAAGGTGTAACCAAGGCGAATTGCAAGAACATTTGTCAGAAAATATAAGCTTTATTCTATATATAACTTTCAGTGTACATTATACAACTAACGTTGTATAATTATATTATAAGCTAATTAAGCTTAATAACTTTTGAGGAGGGATGCTTCACAACATGTATGGGAAATGGTACGAAGACATGATTGACGTATTCATGTATGATTTACATGACCATTAAGGCGAAGAGCCTCAGCTTGATTTAGATAAATTATTCATCGAGTTTGGCAAGTATCTCGAAGATTGCGAGATCATGCGTGTAGCATTCGGCCAAAAATAAAATGAGGGCCTTCTGGCCCTTACCAAATAAAACCAAAAGGGGAAGTTAAAATGAAATTCAAAACCGGTCAAATTGTAATAACACGCGTGGTAAATGCAAAAATCAACGAAAGCATTGAGTTTTCCAAGTTCATTCTTGAATCAATCGCAAAATTCCCCAATTGCAATTGGGGAAACCTTGACAAAGAAGATTGGAAAATGAATGATAATGTTGTTGAAAATGGTGACGATAGGATATTCGCTCGCTATAATAATGAGGAGGGCGATGTCTATATAATTACAGAGTGGGACAGATCTGTGACAACAATTTTATTTCCATCTGAATATTAAAAGGAGGAAGCACATGAGTAAATTGAAAAGTGCGAGACAAGCCTTTGGCTTGTCTCAAAGCCAATTGGCTGAAAAGGCCAACATGAATGTCAGAACCTTGCAGCATTATGAGCAAGGATCAAAAGTTTTTGATCATGCCAGAATTGACACGATTCTCCGTGTCTGTTTGGCATTAGGCTGTAAATTTAAAGATGTTATTGAAAATCAGGAATACCTTGATTTGATTAAACGATATGAAGATTCTTGAAATTTGCATGGGTTACACTGACAAAATAAAAAGGACCATTAAGGTCCTTTTTATTTTGAAGAGGGAGGGCTTTTAGCTCTCAATCTCTTCATCGATTGCATCTTCCGCATCTCGTACCGTATCTTCATGCCATTCGGCACCGTCCGGAGCAATTACCTTGTGATGATTTCCCTCGTGTTTGATCGTGTAACCTCTGTACTCCATATTTTTATCTCCTTTGTTTTATTTGATATATTTATTATACAACTTTAGTTGTATAATGCGAATAATCTTTTTTATCCATAACAAAAAGAGGGCTACCGTTTTTTGACGGCGCCCTCTTTTTCAGGAAGGAGAGATACAAGCATGAAAGAGAAATGCGGCAAAATGATTCCATAAATATTATATGCAGTTTTCCATATTTTGTAAATAATATTATTGTCCAATTTCTGATTTTAAAATTGTAATTTCTACTAGATTTCCTGCTTCAATACCTTCAGACGTGTGTAGTTCTGCCGGTGTTTTGGATGTGTCTAAAATCCACTCATAATTCTGCACTAAGGACAAGCCGTTGACGGTTACAAAAACCACGTCGGTTGCCTCGTAGGTATATCCGCTCATGTCCAATGTGAATACAGCTTGCTCCGCAGTAGTCTCTACCGATTTGCTGAACTTCTTGATGTGGGTGCTGATTTGGAGCTGTTCAGTTAATGTAGAATACCAAGCATCGAAAGCCGCTTTCTGCGTCGCTTGCCATTGAATCATACTGGCAAGCTGTCTATCATAGGCATCATGGTACTGTAAAAATAAGTCAGTTGTGTCTACCTGCTGCACTAGACCAGTAACCCAGCCGCAAAGGTTTCCGTTCGCTCTAGTGTCTTGAATGTCCATTTGGTTGATTGTTTTGACTCCTGCGCCGACATAAATATACGCCAAGCACTTTTCCTCGTAAAGATAATTGTTGGTCATTACCGGCTTTTCCGGTGAGGTGGCGGCTGCCCCTGCTTTTTCTACGATAGTAATTTTTCGATTTGATTTTTCTTCCCGGATTACGATTGCGCTATATCTGGCAAGGGTCAAGTGCGCGGCAGCCAGTGTGATAGAAAGTGCTGAGTCGTTCCGCAGCCATTTTGCACTGCTCATTACTGCCCTCCCTGCTCCAACTGTCACGGTCATGCCAGTGTTAGCTTTTACAATTAACGCATCATCCACAGACTCATATACCCCACTTGTTACTAAGCCCTCAAACATCTCACTAATCTGATCCGAGTTATAGGTCCGGTCGTAGGTTCCATCTGCTCCCTTGACCGCATTATAAAATCCATATGTAATAGCCATTCTTTACACCTCCACTTTGCTAAATGTCGGGATCGTACTATTTCCTTGATCGTCCTCACTTTCAATCACTTCCGTAATTCTCGCAGCCATCCCGATGCCGTACTCATTTATGATTTGCACCACATCACCAAGAAAGTAATCTTTTTCATATCTGTAGTTGCTTGACGTTTCGATTTGCCCCTCAATGCTTTCCGTGATCGTGTTAGCCTCGTCGGAGAGGGCTTCTTCTCCCTCTTCTGTTAGCATCACGGCGTAGTCCATTATTTCGATTTCGCCGTCATTGGATGACGTGTCCCGGGAGTCTACATAAAGCTCATATCGATCTAATCCAGAGTAATTCCCGACTATGACGGTTTTTCGGTCTAGTCCTTCGCCCTCGCCCGCCACCAATGCCACATTTTTATAGTTTGTTTTATCGTATTGATAATCGGTTGAGAGTAGGTTATCAAAATCCGGCGAAAATACGACAGATGCATTTGTACTCTGATTATATGAACGGTCGGTACCTTTATAAAAATCAACAATAAAGGTACTATCTTTTGTATAAACTTCCCAGCCTATACTATATGTTGTACACACCTCACAAATAAAGTCATACAAGTTTGCCCCGGTGACCTGTCGGTCAATTCGATCTTGAAAACCTTTTTCGTTTGCAAGCGTCAAATTGGGAATTTTTCTTTTCGTTATTGTTGGCGAAATTGCGTTATCTGTTATTAGTTGCCGCAGGGCAAGTTCTACATAGCCATAAAGCGTAGTCTGTTGCCATACGATTCTCCTTGCGAGCAACGACTTCAAGCATCTGCCGGTTACAATTAAATAGTTCCCATTTTCTACGTCAGTAGTTACTTGCACTTTTTCAATAACCATCATATTTTTTCGAATGATGGTCGATCCGTTCGGGGTGCAATCTTTGTCTCGAACTACGAACGAATCTTCTTTCAATAAGCTGATATTTTTATCCGTTGCCGGAAGATACAATTCAAAATCCCCGGCAACGTAATAACGAGGTGTCCAGATAATGCTTTTATAATCATCGCAAATCCCTTGCACCTTGAGGGTTTTATCCAATACATAAACATCCATATCTAAACCCCCTCAAATTCATCGGTTGACACAAATTCGCAAGCCAAGTTTTCCGGGAACTCATCCGCACCGTATGTGAACACGTTATCGCCGGTTCGTAATTGGAACCATGTGGAATTTACGCCCATAGCGTTGATAATGTTCGACGTTGCGCCGTCACGTAAGAGTGTGATTGATTTTTGTCCACGGCGGGTATCAATGGTGATCACGTCCCCTTCTTCCATTTCCAGAGACAGTTTGAGTGTTTCGCCTTTTGTCAGATTGTATACTGCCGGATTGAGTACCACATCTTGAGCTGATAACTGAATGATTACGCCGTTTTCTATATCCCCCTTGTTTATAATGGATTTTTGCGTTCCTAGCTCAATTTCAGAAAACGGCACCCCTGCTTCTGTATATGCGAACGGGAATGTAAAAAGTGAAAGCGTATTTGAAAATTGTACTAAGGACACGTCGACAGCCTTCAACCATGGGTTTGGACAGATGATGGAAATTTGCGCCGCTTGCTTTTGTTCAAAGAATGAAATTGCAATACTTTCCACATAACCGTCAATATATACATCCCGCACATCATTTTGATAATAAAAGCGGATTGCCCTTTTTGATTTCGCATGTTTATATAACTGAATGCGGTTCGCTTCGCAATCCCCCTCTACAGTCAGATATATGACGATATTCCGCTCGTTTGCCCTTGAACTGTTGTAGGTGGTCCCGTCGAAATTTGCGACTGTGGACGTGTTAATTGTTGCCGCTGGCGGGTCTAGTCCGTCAATCTGGTAGACCGTAAAATTTTTGTTGTTAGTCAATTCCAGCTTTTCATTATATTCATTTTCGATCCAGCATCGATACACAACTTACACCCCCTTCGCAAAATTTAATTGGTTTTTGGTTTGTCTATAGATTTCTAATCGACTAAGTGGCTTCGGACTGTTATTAGTCTGCGTGAAATTGTAGTTATTGACCACTTGCGTATTTCCTACTGCCGGTCCCGAATTTTTTCGAATCACACTTCTTGTGGCTCTCATTTGATTCTGAACCTGCGGCACGGCAATTCCAACTTCCATTTCTGCGTTCAGCGCCGCCACCGACTCTTTTCCGAGTTCTTTCGCTGCCTGGATTGCCCGTTTTGTTCCGGCTGCTATTGCATTTACATAGCCTTGCCAGAAAAATGTACCGCTTTTGAATGTCAGCTTCGAAGGACTTCCTTCCCGCTGCCCCGCTTTCAATCCTGCCAGTGCCTTCTGTGCAATATTGAACGCTGTCCTGAACACCATTCCTGCTGCTGATCCGGTTCCGATTCCTCCTACGAATCCCGCCGTGAAATTGTTTCCGGAACTGTAGGCACTCACGGATTCAAATCCGGCTTTTCCTCGGTTCGCCCTTCCTTGCCCTGCCCAGTAGGTATCTACTGATGATACGCCAGAATTAAATTCTCCCGTTTTCCTTACTCCTGTTGCCGACGTATTTGCGGAACCAAGCCCGCTGTTCATACTCGCTGAAAGTGCCGCACCTATTCCGTTTACAAACGTAGACTTTCCGCTTGCTCCGTTGGCGTATTCTGTCGCTTTTTGTTCCCCTTTGCCTTTCGTGTTCGCTTTTACAAGGCCGGAAGCCAGCATGTTGGAAATTGCGGTTCCCGCCATTTCACTGAGTCCTTTTGTGATCAGCGTTCCCGCACTAAAGTCCTTTCCCTTTTCAGTACCCTTTTTCTTGGCATCCAGTTTACTTAGTCCTTTTACCTGGCTCTTTGCTAATGTTTCTGCCGCTTTTTCATTGTCTTTTTCGGTTTTTTTCAGTCCTTCCGCAGATTTCTCCCCGGTTTCTTTTCCGGTTTCCTCTGCCTCTGGCGGCAATTTGTCAAGTTCCGCTTTTGCTTTTTCAACCATCTGTTGAGCCTGGTCAGCCATCGCTTGCGTAACTCCCGGCGTACCATTATTGACGGCTTGTTGCATAGCATCCGCATTTTCTTGTAAGTTTTTCACCTGCTGCTCCAGCGTTGCCCTCGTCCCGGTTTCAGCAGTGATGAAAGCATTTTGCATGTTCACCAACGCTTCTTCGATCTTTCCAGCATCGCCGGAAAGAATGGCGGCAGAAAGCCCCTCGTAATTTGCAATGGTAGTGTTATAGTTTACCAATGCGGTTTCGGCATCTTCTGCGCCCTGCTTTGCTTTGGTATACGCTTTTTCTGCTTCTGTCGTGCCCAAAATAAGTTCTTTGTTGGCATTATAATAAGCGGCAGCATCATTCGGCGCAGTCCTTAGCAACTCTTGATATTTTTCTATTGCCGCCGTACCTTTTTCCTTGACTGCATTGTATTTTTCTTCTGCGGCTTGTAATGTTACCAATGAATCTTGATAAGTTTTTACTGCGTTTGTTCGGTTTTGAATCGCTTCGGTGTATGCAGGCTCGTTCGCTGATAGAGTGGCTTCGGCTTGTTTCTTCTGGATAATGGTGTCAATGCTTGCGCTCAACTGACCATTAGCATCCACCAACTGCATGATTTGATCTTTTTCCAATCCTAAAGCTTGTGCCAACGTAGTTAGAATGTAATTTGCCCGGTCTTCATACCCAGCTTTCACTTGTCCGTTAGAATCAATCAATGAATTATATTCGTTTTTCAATTCTGTGAGATGCCCATATTCGGCAGTCACCCCCGCCGTTGCTTCTAGCCTTGCCGCGTTTGCTTCCTCAGTTGTCTTTTTTAGTTCTTTGGCATTCTCAATGGATTCTTTTTGTGCCTTAGAAAGCCCGTATTCTTGTTCGATTGCTTTTCGTTGTGCCTTTTCATAATTCACAGCTGCAGCTACAAGTCCAGCAACTCCCGCTGCTACCGCTACATATGGAATTGCTTTCATCGCCGTACTCAGTGCTACAGATGATGCAGTTGCCGCCGCTAGTTTGACCTGTAATGCTGTGATTGTTGTAATAATAGTTTGAATAGACGTGATCAATTTCGCTGTGGTATTTACCACGAAAATACTAGCAATTGCTGCGCCTGCTGCCGTTGCAATCGGAATAATCTTATTTATATTTTTAACACACCAATTCACGAACTTTTTGGCAGCCGGAAGCGCTTTTTCTCCAAGCGGTGCAATTACATCGAGTTGGATTGTTCGCCCAAGACTTGCAAATTCACTTTGAATATCATCATACTTGACTTTTTTGACGTCCTCCATTGAACCCTTGACGTCTTTAAAGGCATCCCCGGTACTCTTTAATGATTTGACTACTTTCAAGTTGGCGTCTTCCCCCATCGTACCGAAAGCGGTTGCTGCCATATTCAGAGCTTCTTGCTCGTTTTCACAGTTATTGATATCATTGACAATTGAATCAATAACATCTTTCATAGTACCTTTACCGGATTTCCACGCATCAAATGCGGCTTTTGTACCATCACTGAAAATATTGATATTCTTTTCAATAGTTCCATCACCTAACCGGTTTTTCACCTCGTTAATGGAGTCATTGACTTTATCCAGATTATAAGCACCATTTTGAGAACCGTTTACAAGCAATTGGAAATATTCCTCCGCTGAGTATCCGGCTTGTGCAAAGTTGCCACCATATTCCGCAATGTTGTCCCCCAATTCGTCCGTATAATCCAGTCCCAGCTGAGAACCCTTTGCGAATAAGTCAAAAGCTTCTTCCGCATCAATCCCAAAGTGCTGCATTAAATTATTGACGCCCCGGATTGTTTCATTGAAATCAGATCCAAAAGTATCCTCTAAGGCAATAGCATTTTCGGTTAATTCTCGGATTTTTGACGGGTCCACTTCTCCGGTCACTTGCTTGACATATGCCATTTTATCGCCAATATCTTGCAAAGATTCACCGAAATTATTTTTATAAAGGTCGTTCATTTCATCTTTGAATGCCTTCATTTCTTCGGTTGTTGCCCCCGTTTGTGCCTGAAAACTCTTGTAGGCACTATCACTTTCAAAAGCAAAATCTTTCAGTGCCCCAGCCGCCGCTTTTATCCCATCAGCGATCAGATCAGCAAGCACGCCTTTCATTACGGTGAATCCCCCGCTTGCTTTACCAGCACCGTCATCCAAATTATCCAAACTTTTATCGAATTCATCCGCCGCACTTTCAGCTTGACTCAGTGCCGTTTTGTTCTGTTTTAATTCGGCGGACAACTTTCCTATTTCTTTTGCCGTTTCTTTGGCTTCCTTGGAGCTTTTACCCTGCTCCAAAACTAGTGCGACGTATTTTTCTTTTAAGGCATTCAAGTCAGATTCCTGCTTGTTAATCGTGTTTCGTAGTTGGTCCGTCGCTGTCTCCACTTGTTCAGACTCATTTTTCAAGTCTTTCAGTTTATCCGAATAATAGCCAATGGACGATTTTACTTTATCGACTGCCGCTTTTTGGTTGTTGATCTTGATTGCAAGCTCCTGCGCACCTTTGGAGTTTTCCCCCTGTTCTTGTGCCACTAGAGCATATTGCTTTTCGAGGGAACGGAGCTTTGCCTCTTCCCCTTCTAATACGCCATTCAATTGTGTGATTTTTGCGGTTAGCCCGTCAGCATTTTCCGTCCATCTATCCATCCCGGCGGTGGCAGCTTTAAATTCTGAATTGACAAGACGGATGTGCCTTTGTGCATCTTGAAATTCTTTTTTTAATTCCGATATGTCGACCCGGAACTTGGTCGTGGTTTCGTCTTTAGCCATAATCTCACCACCTTTTAAAACCAGTTATCACCCGCCGGTCTGCGGATAACATCGCCCTGCGTTCGTTGTTTTTTCACGGCCTTTTCTTCTCGCATTTGCAATTTTCGCATTTTAGAAAATAAGACAATCACTTCATGAAATGTCTTCCGCTCAATGTCCCACGGTGTAATCGCTGGAAACTCCTTGCATAAACCATAAGACAATTCAAATAGATATTCAGAAAGGGGAGCGTTTTCAGCTCCCCCCTCTAATTTTTTGAGTCAGAAGGAATTGTCATGATTTCAGAAAATGTATATCGGATCACTTGTAAAACAACCGGGACAAGGTCATTCAATCGAATGTATTTCCACTCGTCGTCTGTCACTTCCGGGAAAACATCTGACAGGATTTCTACAATTTCTTTCCACGCCGTCGATACTTTTTTCAGCAGCTCCATGGAACTTGTAGTATCATCGATGTCCAGCAATTCCATTAAATTGCTAATTGTCCCGAAATAGATTGCCGGGGCCATTGCCTCTGCTTTTTTGACCACTTCCCCTTTTTTATTTCTTACCGGTAATTTGATTTCCCGAGTCATGATTTATTCCCTCCTCATTATGCTGTTTTTGTAACGCTATCTGGTGTCTGAACGGTAGCAAAGAAGTTGCTCACATCTGCGCCGCCATCTGCGGCAACGTTGACAGCCTTTGCGCCTTTTCCAGTCTTTGTGAATTTGTGGGTAGTGGAAATACCTGTGAAAGTAATCTCCTGACCCTGCGCATCTGTTCCGTCGTCCTCTGTGTTATGCGTAGATTCCGGAATAGAAAACGTTCCTTTCAATCTCCACACATAAATCTCAGTGCCGTCTGTCTTTTTGGTCTTGTAACCCATTGCGAAATACTTTGATTCTCTCGCCCCCTCAACCAGCATTCCGGTATCAGCATCATAATACTGACCTGTAATATCTGCCAGCACGTCCAGCGGAATTGCAGATACGCTCACGGTCACCTCGTCTGAACCGGTGGACTCAATGACGACTGCTGGCATGTTATCATAATAATGTGCTTCGGAAGAGCTTTCCGTGCTCTTTGTCAGCTCTGCCACTCCCGCCAGCTCTTTGACTGTTCCGGTAGTGTAGCCCTGCGTATCAGTGGTGTCTGTCTTAACTTCCGCATAGACCAATCCCTCGATACCTCTATATTCTACGATTTTCATAAGATTTTACCCCCTAATAGATTTCTAAAAAGTAAGCGTCCATTCCCCTGCCGGTGTGCGTGACCTCATCCGATGCCACGTCATACCCTTTGCCGGAAATGATCCAGCCAAATTTTTTCAGTTCCTTTTTTGCTTTTGCTAATACGGAATAAGTTTTTTCCGGATCAACACTATAAAAGTTAATGCTATAATTCCAAGCGGTGCCAAATTCCACATTATCATAATGCGCATGGTCTGATGAATCGTTGTTCCAAAACGTGAAAAAATGGTCGGGGTATTTTTCATCCGGTGCAAGAGTCCCTTGCTGGATGACTGGATAACCAAGTCCCCCTAGAAGCTGAATTAAACTATCTTCCATTTTCACCCCCCCATTCTTCGCTGTATTTCATCATTGAAAACGTCAACCATGTCTTGTTGAATTTTCTTCATATAGCGTTTACCTTTATACATCTGATTCAATGCTTTATCTGGTCGCATTTTCGGTGTCCCAGTTATCAGAAAACCACCAGCGCCTGGTTTCCCAAAATCAAAACCTACGCCGATAGAACCTGTAGTCCCCTCCCATTCGACACTGGGAGAACGGACAACCGATGCTTCTGTGTCGCCTGTGGAGTATTTACCGCCCGCCGGGAGATTTCCCTCTTTGACGGCATCCAATGTGTCCTCACCGATAGTTTCGCCCGCTTGCTCAAGTGCGTCGGTGAAAATCGCTTTCAAATCAGCACCCAAACGGTCCAACTTTTCGCCATATTGTGCGAAGCCTTTTGTTTCCAGCTTCAAAACCGTTCGCCCCATATTATGCACCCCCAGCCACTCGGCGCACTTTAAACTTGCAATACTTATGCCGTAAATCAATATCCTCCGGCGTGTTCAGAATCTCATAAGTCACACCTGTATCTGCCAGCATAATCTGACAATCACTTTTAATGTCCGGGCGGTAAAATGTTTCTATGCTTGCGGTGTCCTCTATGGAATACACGTCGTTGACATTTCTTTCGGTACCCCCATAAGTCTTGAAATTTCCCCAGATCAGCGGACCGCTTGCAGGGTACACTTTTTTTCGTACACCTTTGATGATTTGATAAGTCGGAGTCAATAACTTGAGCGGCACGGTAAACGGCGTACTCGGTTTATATTCGCCCACCAGCCTCACCGCCTTTATACGTAAGTTGTGTCACCCGCTGGAAGAAGTACGGGGAAAATTCCCCCGCACCACTTCCGTAATCCCATAAATCAGATACACCACGGGTGACAGCGCCGATGATTTTTTCAGACTTCATGGCGGCTTCCGGCACGCCAGCATCAAGCATAAAATCTTTCACGTCCTGAATATGCCCGCTGATAGTACCATCCTGATAATCTCCTGTGATGCCTATTCTCTTTTTAACTTGTTCGAGTAATTCTTCATCCGTCACCCGTCAACACCCCCTAATCAATGTTGCTGTTTACGGTTATAAAGTACACTTTCGCTGGATGACAATCTGTCCCCAAAGAGCGGCGGCGTTATCCTGCGGAATTTGTGCTGGAGTAGTTCCGTCATTCTTTATAATGCACAAAAAGTACTTCATACCATCAACCAGCGTCATACCCGGTTACCTCTCTTTCATTAAGCACCCGAACGACCGGGATAATTTTTTGCGATAAAGCTGATTGTTTCCGGGATAGTTTTTGTCGTGATATCACTCACTTTACTAGCACACCCCATAGTCACCGCCAACGCTTTCAAAGCTTCTATTGTATCACCCACGTCGATCACCTCGCTTTCTTTGTGGGATAGAGCGGATATCCGCCCTGCTCAATTATTTTTTAATGATGTAAACACCGTTCACGTCTAAGAGTTTACCATCAATGATTGTAAGGCCTTTATTGATCCATTTGTTGCTATCTTCATGGAAATACCGTTTAAATCCGATCTGTAAGTTGCTGTTGATAGCATAGTTTTCCGGCTTCAGATAAATCATATAAGCCTGCCCGGTTGTAGCTGTACTGTAGTCATACAGGCCCAAATCAGACTCTACCAGAATAACCTCTTTCCCGTTGAAACGGTACGTTGTATCCCCCGTCTGTACGTCAAATGCCTCGGAGTACAGCGGTCTGTTATTTGCATCTTTCATGGTACAGATCAAGCTCTCCCATGTGTCCACAGTCATGATCAACACGCCGCCGCCCCGGTAGCTGAGCGGAATTTTTGCAAAGAACTTTGTTCTCCATTTTGTCCAGTCCTCTGCATCGGCGGCAGCCATTGTAATTTTGTTTGCTGATGGTACACGAGTATCAACCAGAATGCCAGTCGGCTGACCGGAACCGGTTCCGGCAATAATGATCCTGTCAAACTCTTTCACAAATGCTTCCGCCAAAAGTTTTGCGATTTCAGACTCTAACAAATCAAGAGATACTACTGAACTGAGGAGCGTCTGAGCGATTCGAGCTTCTGCGATATAGTAGCCAAAAGATACGGATGTCTTGAGTTCCGGTGCTTTCTGTGTATCTGATACCGCAGTTTCGGTGATCCAGCTGACCGTAGGCACCAGATCTTCGATCGGGAATTCTACGCCGCCCTGCACATTCAGCTTTCTAACCCTGGAATATAACTGACCATAAGATTTCAACTCTTTGATCAGTTCGTTCATGATTGTGTTTGGAATAACTTTTCCAATATCACTAGTAGTCACAATAGCGTCAGTTCTCTGCTCATAGTCCCATGCGCCAGTACGAACATAATTAGCAAAGGCCTGGCGGTATTCCATAGAATCGAGTGGATCGTCATTGCTTCTGTGCTGTGAAGCGTTTGCCTGCTGTCCATATGAACCACGTACAACTCCACCATTCACGTACTGAACGCCTGCTGGCGGGTTGCTTCTCTGCTGTGCGCTTCCCTCATCTGGATTAGATGTAGGATCACCGCCTCTCTGATCGTCTTCGATTGCATCGATTTCTTCCTGTGTCTCTTCAATTTCCCCATTAAGCTCTGCCAACTCGTCATTGATGGAGCGAACTTCCGCTGCATCCTCTGACGCAAGTGCTCTCTGTGTTAATGCGTCTTTTTTCTTCTGTAATCTAGCAAGTCTTTTTTCTAAGATTTTTTTTCTTCCCATTTTAAAATCCTCCTAAAATTTTTGTCTTTTCTTTCAAAAGTTCCAATTCATCGGTGTCCACCGATTGTTCACGTTGCTGTCTCGCAGTGTCCACCACTGACCGGGCATTGTCCAATGCCCCCTTGCTTCGTGCATTTATTTCGGTGCTTTCGTACGCCGGAAACGTAACTGCACTTACTTCCACTACTGTACTAATGTCTTTGATATGCCTTGTCGGATGATCTGAATCAAGATTTTCCCATTCTTCATCCCGGACGCCGAACATGAAGCTCATGCCCGAAATATCTCCACGCTGAACGGCGCTATATAATGCCCTCGCCTCACTGTTGTTTTCGGTATCCAGCGTTACCCGAATACCCATCCCATCGTTATCGGTTGTCAACTGCATGGTGCTGTTGCCGTTGTTTCTCCTTGACCTTGCGAGCGGGATTTTATTTGTGTCATGATTCACAAGAAACCGCACATCAGTAAGATCGGTATTGTTCAACGAGCCTGGTTCAATGATTTCATCGAACAATCCGATATTTGTCCGGCTGTTGTAAACAATCGGACGACCTGTGATAATGTTTCCAGCTTCCGTTTCTTCTGCCCGAACTTCAAAATTATACGAACGTTGTTCCAGTGGCTTATTCTTCTCCGCCATTTCCTTCACCTCCATCGTTATTACCCGGCTGGGTATTATTTTTCGTAGCATTGCCCATCTGATATTGATTTGCAATGTCTACATCAACCCAGTTCAAACTCATGTACCGCTTGCCTTCCAATTCCGGTAGTGGGCGTAAGCCAAATGCCACGCGCTTCTCATTCTCATAAATTGAACCGGTATTTGAAAGCATGTTGACCATTTCCAAGGTCTGATCTATCGTCATAAAGATTAAATCTTTTGGGTAAAGCTTGATCACATTTCCGAAAGATCGTTCTCTATCAGTAAAAAGCTTTTTCGTAAATGCCTGTGAAATGGAAATAATGAGCGGTTCCAGCGTCTTTTGATAAAATGCTTCATATTGTGCTTTCGTATAGTCACCAGTCAAGATTGACAGCGGCACACCCCAATTTCTCAAAATCTTCTCATCGATAAATTTCAGTGTCTGTTCATCTATCAATGCAATCTTATGTTCCAACGGTGTGAACTCCGCTTTCAAGTCCAACGGCAAAAACCCGCTTTCTGAATTGTTCAACTTTGTTTCCAGTTCTTTCAGTGCTGCTTCCGTTTTCCCATCATCCATCATGGTGTTATATCTCACAACACCATTTACCGCATAACTGGCTTTCATCGCTTTTGCCACGCCTTGCAGTAGTGTCTGATTGAGTTGTAGCGTTTGAAGTAATGCCTGATGATCTGGCTGCCCTGTCACATCTCCACCCATGTATTCATTCACAGAATAGTTATATTTCAAATGGATGATATTGTCGTATGCGATTGTGGTTTCAAAGTTATTTTCAAAGTACATTTTCACATACAAGCGGCCGCCCACGTCCTCAATAAAATCAACTTGAGTCGGTTTCAACGGATATAGGCCGTCGTATCGCCGCTGCTCAATCCCTTTTTCGTCTATCCACGTATAATAGGTCGGTAGAATGAAAGCATTGTAGTTTAAAAGCAGTAACCACGTGATCTTTTCCAGAAATTCGCTTGTAGTCATGAGCGGGTTCGGATTATTTAAGACCATTTGAATGTCCCCGTTAATTGGAACCGGGTCATTCCCCTTGTATCTTATGTGGGTAGGATTCAACTTTTTCATTTCATCAACTATACACTTGACCGCTTGCTGTACCACATCGGACGCATAGATATTGGTGCCAAACTGCGAAAAAATTGGAGTATATCCATTTAAAGTCTGTGCACACGTTTGCGACTTCGGCGGTTTCTTTTTTAATTTATCAAGCCATCCCATTTCAATCACCTCCTATTATTTGCGCGTATTCCGTGCGATATCTTCTATACATTTCATAGAGAATTGTCAAGCATACCGCACCGTCAATTCGTTTCGGTATTTCTTGTTTTATTAAAAGGCACTGCCCTTTATCATCAACTTTGATTCCGGCATTTTTCAAGCACCATTTGTCCATTGCATTTTCATTGTAGTTTATCAATCGATGCTTGAAATCTGCTTCGCAAAGTTTGATTGCATTTGATAAGGTCTGAGCATTCTGTAAAATCATAACTACATCAGAACTATCATCGCCAGTTCTTTGCCAACCATAGAAATCCATCCGATTCAACCAGTCTTTCGCAAACCGTTGGTCGTAACCGCATTTCCACAGCCGGATATTATAGTCTTTGTATAAACCATAAAACCAATCAGCGACTTTCGCTAAGTCAATATCGTTCCCTTCCGTGATTGTAAGTAGTCCGGCTTTCGCCCATTCCTTGTATCTTGCCCCGGCATTCCAGTCGTCAGAATCTTCTAGCTTGCTTTCTGGAATAAAATAATGCTGATAAATGTATTTCGTCGAATCCCCCGGCTTCATCATCAAGATTTTTGCAGCCGTTAGGTCGGTAGTCTCCGACAAGTCGACGGCCCCTAGGCACTTTGCGTTTCGAAAATCTTCCAGATCATACACCGCACCATAATCATAGTCTTCAAGATTGAGCCACGCTTCCGCTCCGTTTTGCTTGATATTAAAATCTTTTGACAAAACAAAAATACGATCAACCTTTGAAGTTTTTGCAACGTCTACCTGTTCTTCAAGATACTCCCACTTTTTAACCATTCCAAGAGTAGGGTTAGATTTCTCCCATAGACGGTTGTGACGATTTCCGATCCAGACCTCTTGCTCCGAATCTTGAGTGTAAAGCCACGGCAATAACCTTTCTGCCGCTAGTCCATCATCTTCTTTAGAAATTACTTTCCTTGCTTTTTTCAACTCATCATCCAAATATCCGTCAACCACAAATCCCTCGGTTGTAATATTGATAAATTTCGGATTATCTTTCAAACTTTGAGACTGTTCGATTGATTTACCAATAACGTTTTCTTTCATCTCATGCGTTTCATCGACGATTGCAAAGTCAATATTTCGACCCTCTTTATTTTGGGTTCGGTCGGACATTTTGAAAATTTTTGTATTTGTGGACTTGTTTAAAATGAAAGACTGATTTCTTTTTGTGTCTAAGTCTCTAGGATCATAAAGCCTCCGCATGAGGTCAATCGCATCGTAAACGATTCTGCACTGAGCATCGTCGTTTGAACCGCAACAAATATCTGCGCCCTGATTCCCTATTATAAATTCAGCATTACCTAGGGCGGATGCCGTTTCGCTTTTTGTGTTCTTTCTACCCATCAGAAGGATTGTTTTTTTAAACCGGTCAAAACCGGTTTCCGCCATTTTGAAAGAATAAAAGGCTTCAATCCATGCTTTCTGCCAGAGCATTAGGACCATCGGCTTGTTGTAGTACGGGCTTTTCGTCAACCGGATGCAATTTTCCATAAAGTCCATGCGGAGCATTGCCGCATCGGTATTATAAAAATACCGATCATTGTGAAAATCTTCCGCTAAATTATCAAGCTCCTGCCACAACTCTTGACCTATAACAATTTCGCCGGTTTCCGCTTTTGCCCTGTATTCCAACAAGTAAGAGTTGTCCGGCGTCCAGATAGTTTTATTCCGAATCAACATGTTGTTTCACCCATTTTCTAAGTGGTGACTCTTCATCACTCTCGTCCGTTCCGGTTGCCCGAATCAATACACGAACGATATTAACATATTGCTGTAAAAGTTCTTTGTATTGCTTTTGTGCTGGCGTTGCTTTTTGTTTTGTCGGGTCTCTTGGATGGATTTTGATGAATGGTAGTTTTTTCAATTCCTCTAGTCGACCTTCCAAAAAGACAACCTCATCAATCATCGGTACTAATGTCGGATCATGTTCAATCACTCTCAAGAGTTCTTCTTTTCTTTTCATGTCACGCAGTCCTTTTCCAAATGTATACCGTCTCATAAGGCTGTAAGTTATTGTGAGCACCATCACCACCTGTGTTATCTGTGTTCCTAACACCTTGACCACGCACCCCATAAAAATCTCCTTTCGGAACTAAATATGATTCCTTTGATACGGATGTCAAAGAATGCTGGTGCGATGGCATTTCCGCTATCGTCAATTTATGAGTCTTTTCTCCTCCGGTTTTTCCAGATGTTTTGAAATCGTCATCGTTTTCATCCACTCCCACTAGTACTTTTCCTTTGATCCGTTCCCACGTAGTCCCAGGAAAAGCGGTATTCGGGTTGAAGTCAGCACTTGCATTTTCAATAACTGTTCCGATAGGATAAAACGTATTGATCAAAGATAGATTTCCCGGTATATAAACACGCACGATGTATGCTATTCCATTTGCTTTTACTGTGGCCCGCTCGCCTGTTTTTGCTTTGTTGCAAGTGAAATGAATTGTTCCACTTGTAAAACTCCCATCCGTTACCCAGACGGAAAGCTCCCCATCTGCGTTCCAATATTCTTCCGGGATAGTATGATACAAGCTCCGTCGCAAGCTCCCATCAATCACATAATCTGTCGATGTTGCGCTGACTCCATTAGTCAGAGTGAAATGTATGACAGGATTATTCCATGAAACGTGTACCAGCTCTAGTTCGATGGTATTTCCACCATCATCCACGTTTGCAAGGCAGTCACACCGCAAATTCTCATCTAGATTTATTGTGATTATATTTCTCATAATCAATCACCGGCCCCTTTTATACACACCATTTACCCGGACATAAGTCGTGCCCTCTTTATATACACCGTTGATTTTGACATACGCTTTTCCAGCTTTATATGTGCCATTTACCTTAATATCAATATCCGATGCGTTTTTCCACACCGCATAAAGTTTAAGTTCTGCATTCGCATAGTAAGTGACGCCCGGGGTATATTCTACGTTCTTACTTGTAGGAGAAGTTGCCCACCCTTGGAAAACGTACCCTTTTCGTGTTGGGATTGTCCCACTGAGTAAAAGTGCTTCATTATACCACTTTGTCTGGCTTCCAGGCGCTCCCGTCCCACCGTTTGCGCTATAGGATACCAGATATTTCTTTTTTGCTGGAATCGCATATGAGGTGTATACCGTATAGGAATTTCCACCGCCATACTCGATGCCCGTAAATTTTGTTGCGCAATAATATGTCTGACTTGATTTTCCTCGATTGTATGTTTTCGAATACTCGGCAATTTTAATTTGGTTTGCGGCGCTCCACGCTTGATTAGAGGCCGTGTTGATGTTTTTTGATCCGATGCTTGATGTTGCGCTCTGACTTTGCCAATTAAAGTAAAATGTATTTGATGCATCTTGACAGCTATATTGTGACCAATACCAAATCTGAGCTTTTACCGTTATTTGTGTTTCACTGCTGGAAGTTGTAACATATAAACCGATTCGACCTTGGTGGGCGGTACCAGTCGAGGGCGTACTCCAAACAGTTCCGCTAGGTGCTGCCATGTTTCTTCACCTCGCTATTCTTCAATTTTTATGTAAATATCGCCATCTTTACCCACAGAATTATCCGGGGCAGTCGTGCCATATCGAACGACAGGCATCATTTCATCGATCTGTTCTTTGCTGTATACTTCCCTTTTACACTTGTTCCGGCTATTCCATCCATATACTGTATC
>OBLI01000647.1_pt1 | contig 36425 bp, 25 predicted proteins | sample 1519701 | NCBI WGS metagenome assembly OBLI01 (sample SAMEA3663005, study PRJEB22513) | pig gut metagenome | biome: pig gut; feature: pig-associated habitat; material: faeces | place: France | collected 2012 | reverse complement strand
ACATGGTGGTATTTGTACCATTTTGTGTACCTGGTGACGTTGTGGATTTACAGATTAAGAAGAAGAAGCACAGCTATTGTGAGGCGGAGGTCATCCGCTTTATACAATATAGTAAGGTACGCGCGACTCCGTTTTGCGAGCATTTCGGAGTGTGCGGTGGTTGCAAGTGGCAAAACCTCCCCTACTCCGAGCAGTTGAAGGCCAAGCAGAAGCAGGTGTATGACCAGTTGCGACGCATAGGCAAGGTGGAACTGCCCGAGATTTCGCCCATCATGGGTTCGGAGAAGACAAGGGAATACCGCAACAAACTGGAGTTCGGATGCTGCAACAAGCGCTGGCTCACGCGCGAACAGGTGGCTTCGGGATTCAAGTATGACAACATGAACGGCATCGGATTCCATATCACGGGTGCTTTCGACAAGATTCTGCCCATTGAGAAATGCTTGTTGATGGACGACCTGCACAACCGCATCCGCAACTCCATCCGCGACTATGCATTCGAGCACTCGCTCACGTTCTTCGACCTCAGGGAGCAGCACGGACTGCTGCGTGACATCATCATACGCAACTCCAACTCGGGCGAGTGGATGGTGATTGTGCAGTTCCACTACGACGAGGATGGCGACGAGCAGCGCGCTCTCGACCTCATGCAGCATATTGCCGACTCGTTCCCAGAGATCACGGCTCTCATGTATGTGAACAACCAGAAATGCAACGACACCATCGGCGACCAAGACGTCATCGTGTTCAAGGGCAACGACCATATCTTCGAGCACATGGAGGAACTGCGCTTTAAGGTGGGACCAAAGAGTTTCTATCAAACCAATACCGATCAGGCATACCATCTCTATTGCGTGGCGCGAGATTTCGCTCAACTCACTGGCAACGAGACTGTTTATGACCTATATACAGGCACTGGTACGATTGCCAACTTCGTGGCTCGTAAGGCCAGTAAGGTGGTGGGAATCGAGTATGTGCCCGAGGCTATTGAGGACGCCAAGGTCAACTCTGCCATCAATGGCATCGACAACACGTCGTTCTTCGCAGGAGACATGAAGGATATCCTCACCGACGAGTTTATCGCCAATCATGGACACCCTGACGTGATAATCACCGACCCTCCGCGTGCCGGTATGCATCCCGACGTGGTGAAGGTGATAATGAACGCCGCACCCAAGCGCATTGTGTATGTGAGTTGCAATCCTGCAACCCAGGCTCGCGACCTGCAATTGCTCGACCCTCTCTACAAGGTGGAGAAGGTGCAGCCCGTGGATATGTTCCCTCATACGCCACACGTGGAAAACGTGGTGGTATTAAAAATTAAAGAATTAAAAAATTAAAGAATTAAAGAATTAAAATATTAATGAATAAGAGATTTATTTTGGCTGCTGCGGCAGCCGTGATGTCGCTGCAAATGAATGCAGCGGAGATTAATGAGAGTAACGAGGCTACCGAAACGGAAGCCAAGAAGGAAGTGAAGTTGAGCGACATCGTAAGTAAACCGAAGTTTTCGGGATATATGATCGGTAACTACAACGCCACCTTCCAAGACGACAACAACAGCAACACATTCAGCATCCGACTGATAAGGCTTGTGATGACAGGTCGAATTCTCAACGACTTCGAGTATAAGATTCAGGGACAGGTGAATGGCAACTCAAGCACCTTCGGTGAGTCGCCCCGAATCGTTGATATGAGTTTGGAATGGCTTAAGCACAAGGAGTTCAGGGTGAAGATTGGACAGTTTAAGCGTCCGTTTACATACGAGAACCCGATGAACCCCATCGACATTGGTTTCAACTCGCAGGCTCAGGTTGTGCAGAAGTTGGCAGGATTTAGCGACCGCACTGGCGAACAATCGAGCAGCGGACGTGATATCGGTGTTCAGGTGTCGGGCGACCTTCTGCCCAACAGTGAGGGCCGCACCCTACTCCACTACGAGGTGGGCGTGTTCAACGGACAAGGTATCAACCGCAAGGATGTAGGCAATCAGAAGGATGTCATCGGAGGCGTTTGGGTGTCACCCATCAAGGGAATGCGCATTGGTGGATTCGGATGGGTTGGTTCGTACGCACGCACCGGTTATTGGAGTGACGGAATGATTGAGGAATCGGGCACACGCAAGGTGGGCCGCTATCGCTATGCCATATCAGCCGAATATAAGGATGCCGATTGGCAGATACGTTCTGAGTATATCCACAACACTGGTGGCGCCTTCAAAACCACTGCCAATACAAGCAGCGACCTGAAGGACTGCAACTACAACGAGAAGTTGGGCGATAGTGCCGACGGAGTGTATGTGGCATGCGTGGCACCTATCATCCGTGGCAAACTCAGGGCAAAGGCACGCTACGATCTCTATCGTCCTGCCGGTTCGTGGGATAGTGCCAAGACCATCTACAAGGCAGGTATTAACTATCTGTTCTGCAAGAACATAGAGATACAGACCGAATACTCATTCGTCAACGACCGCAGTCTCGCCAAGCACAACTATAGTATGGCAGACGTGCAGTTTAGTGTAAGATTCTAAACCATTAAAAAAGAAAGGATAAAAGAAAAATGAAAAAGTCAGTGTTAATGTTATTGTTGCTGCTGGCAAGTATTTGCACCGCCAGCGCACAGGCTGAAATCAAGTTTGAGAAGGTGACTCACGACTTCGGCAAGTTCTCTGAGTCATCACCAAAGGTGTCATGCGTATTTAAGTTCACAAACATCGGCGACCAGCCATTGGTGATCAATCAGGCCGTGGCAAGTTGCGGTTGCACCGTGCCCGAATACACCAAGGCTCCCATCAAACCGGGAGAATCTGGCGAAATCAAGGTGACATATAATGGTGCAGGCAAGTTTCCTGGCCATTTCAAGAAATCAATCACTGTTCGCACCAACGGCAAGATTGAAATGACACGCCTCTATGTTGAGGGAGACATGGAGGAGAAGAAGTAATTTGGAATGAGGAATTAGGAATGAGGAATTAGGAATTGGCTGCGCTTGACAATCATTCCTAATTCCTCATTCCTAATTCCTAATTTATTTAAAACGCATACGAAAGTCCGAGCGAGCAGTATTCCCTAAACTGCCAATAACCTAAGTCTCGGTCTCTTCCTACCGAATCATCGAATCTCGGATATACGAAGATATTCGTGCTGATGTATTTGCTGAGATTAATCTGGAAGGTATTCTCCCACTCCATTTCCGCACGCGAATAAGTGGTGTAGAAATAGAAGCGTGACTTCCACAGCATTATATTCGACAATTTCCAAGCTATCTCACTTGTAATCTGCGAACCGAAGTCGTCCATCGCATGATGGTCGCCTATACCGTAATGTGCGCAAAGGTCTTTTCGGTCGATATACTTCCAGTTGTAGGAGAAGGGTGACAGATTGACCTTACCAGTCAGTTTGCCGTCGAATGCCGAGAGGTTGTAGGTCATACCAAGTCCAATATTGAGATTAAATGGCGACATGAAGTCACTATACACTCTCTTGTCGTTGCTCTTGTATCCACGGGCAAATTGTGTATATGCAAGCAACTGCAAGGTGTAATACCATTTTTTGGATGCCTGCAGACCCAATCGGCCAGTGTAACGGATGAGGTCGTTATTTGTCTTGAACTTATGCACCGTGTCACTCGGTGATGTCAAGAATCCCAATTTGAGTTCGAGGATATTCTCCAACTGCACACCACTCTTGTTGTTATAGTTGGCCGACAGAGTCACCTGTCCCACCATAGAGTAGTTGCTCTCACCTCCCTTATACCAGTTGTCCGACACAAAAGTCTGCATCAACTGGAGGTTGCCGTCTCCCTTTAACGTCCAGAAGTTAGGCTTCTGAATAACAAGACCTTGTGGTATGATATCAGGAGTCTCAGGCAGTGGTTCTACAGCCTGTGACAAATCCACATCGTTCTTCACAGGCTTGTCCAAATCATCCCTTACAGTCCCCGCCTTGTCGAGCTTTGTCTCAGTGCTCATCACGAGATCGGGACGATTGAGATACACCGCCATAAGAGCCCTATCTACAACATCCGATACATTGTCACCTCCTGCCGAGCTGCCACTGTTATCAGAAATAGACAGGCTTCTGCTTGCAGGAGAGTGATAGAACGTCAATGGTGCGAAAAGACGGTAATAGCGACCGTCGGGCTTTACCACGTTGTCATCATCGCTATTGCCACCTTGTGACATAGACATCTGCAGCTGTCTGTAAGCAAGCAGCGAGTCAAGATAAGCATTCACGGTAGCCATGGAGTCAACTTTCTCCTTCACCTTGTTTTTTTTCGGTTGTGCCGTTGCTAATAGTGACATCGAAAAGGCAATAGCCACCATCAAAGAGATTCTTTTCATCATCAGTTTTTATTATTCTTTCAATTTTTCTGCAAAGATAGAACAAAAAATTGAAATACTATCACTTTTATCTAAGATAAAATTAAAAAATTATTAACCGTGCAAAAATTATATATAAAAGTGGTATAAAACTTTCGTAAACGGATTTTTTTTTGTAACTTTGCCGCCTGAATATGTAAATACAAGAAAAGTACAACATTTAAAAAGATAACACAGTGACACAAACAAAGTACATTTTCGTCACAGGCGGTGTAGTATCATCGCTTGGCAAGGGAATCATTTCGTCGTCTATCGGCAAGTTGTTACAGGCAAGGGGATACAACATCACCATCCAGAAGTTCGACCCCTACATCAACATCGACCCCGGTACGCTCAACCCCTACGAGCACGGAGAATGCTACGTGACCGTAGATGGAATGGAGACCGACCTCGACCTAGGTCACTACGAGAGATTCACAGGTATTCAGACAACAAGAGCCAACTCGCTCACCACTGGCCGTATCTACAAGGCTGTGATCGACAAGGAGCGCCATGGTGACTATCTCGGCAAAACCATCCAGGTGGTGCCTCATATCACCGACGAGATAAAGCGCAACGTGAAGTATTTGGGCGAAAAGAACCACTACGACTTTGTCATCACCGAAATTGGCGGTACGATAGGCGACATCGAGAGTGCACCGTTCCTCGAGGCTATACGCCAGATGAAATGGGAGATGGGCAAGAATGCTGTAAGCATCCACCTGACATACATTCCCTATCTGAAGGCTGCGGGCGAACTCAAGACCAAGCCCACCCAGCACTCGGTGAAGGAACTGCAGAGCCAGGGGATTCAGCCCGACATCCTCGTACTGCGCACCGAGAAGCATCTCGACGAGGGTATTATGCGCAAGGTAGCGTCATTCTGTAATGTGGATATCGACTGTGTAGTGCAGAGCGAAGACCTGCCCTCAATATACGAGGTGCCTGTCAATATGCAGGCTCAAGGACTCGACGCCGCCATACTGCGCAAGCTCGACATGCCTGTGGGAGATACTCCCACCCTCGGTCCGTGGCGCAGTTTCCTCGAGCGTCGCAAGAACGCCACCGAGGAGGTTCACATCGGACTCGTCGGCAAATACGACCTTCAGGATGCCTACAAGAGCATACGCGAGAGCCTCTATCAGGCTGGAACATACAACGATCGCAAGACCGTGCTCCACTTCGTCAACTCGGAGAATCTAACCGATGCCGATGTGGCAGAGAAGCTCAAGGGACTCGACGGTGTGGTGATCTGCCCCGGATTCGGACAAAGAGGTATCGAGGGCAAGATTACTGCAATCAAATACACCCGTCTGCACGACATTCCTACATTCGGTATATGTCTCGGTATGCAGATGATGGTGATTGAGTTTGCACGCAACGTCCTCGGATATGCAGACGCCAACAGTCGCGAGATGGACGAAAAGACTCCTCACAACGTGATCGACATCATGGAGGAGCAGAAGGACATCACCAACATGGGCGGAACAATGCGCCTCGGTGCATACGAATGTACATTGCGCCAGGGTTCACGCGTGCTCGACATCTACAAGCAGGAGCACATCCAGGAGCGCCACCGCCACCGCTATGAGTTCAACAGCTCATTCATAACCGAATTCGAGCGCAACGGTATGCAGTGCGTGGGGCGCAATCCCGAGAGCGACCTTGTTGAGATTGTGGAGATACCTGGATTAAAATGGTTTATCGGAACACAGTTCCATCCCGAATACCAGAGCACGGTGCTCCACCCGCATCCTCTGTTCCTGGATTTCATAAAAACGGCAATTAAAAACAAAAAAGAATAGATTAAAAAGAAATGAACAAGAACACCATCATCGGTTTCGTCCTAATGGCAGCCGTACTTTTCGGCTATTCGTGGTACGTGCAACCATCCGAGGAGGAAATCGCTGCCCAGCGCAAGCAGGATTCCATAGAGAACGCTTTGCGACAGAAGGCTGAAATCGCACAGAAGAACGAAATGAAAGCCAAGAAAGAACAGGCCATTGCTGCCGCCAAGGGCGACACAACGGCTCTCTTCTACAAGGCTCTCAATGGCAAGAACGAGCAGCTCACGCTGAAGAACAGCAAACTACAACTCACAGTCAACTCCCACGGAGGATATGTCTCGGGAGCCAAGATCATGGGCTTCAAGGACATCAAGGGCGACAATGACCTCACCCTCTTCTCCGGCAACGAGCAGAAACTCAACTTCATGCTCGCAGGAAAACAGACCAACATCGTGACTGCCGAACTCTTCTTCACTCCTTCCAATCACACCGACTCTACCCTCACCCTCACGGCTGAGGCATCTAATGGTGGACAAATCGTGATCAACTACCGTTTGGGACAGAACTATCTTGTCAACATGCAGGTGCAGGCCAAGGGACTCGACGGAATCTTCGCGCCCAACTATCGCCAGATGGACATCGAATGGGAGGGCCTCTGCCGCCAGCAGGAGAAGGGTTTCACCTTCGAAAACCGCTATGCCACTCTCACATATAAGGAGAAGGACGACGACTCCGATTATGTGAACGAGACCGAAAAGGTGATTGACGAACCGATGGAGTTTGCCATCGACTGGCTCGCATTCAAGGACCAGTTCTTCAGCTCAGTACTTATCCCCAAGGGCGACATTGCCCCCAACTCACAGCTTTCGAGCATTCCCCAGGAAAAGGGTTCAGGCTATCTCAAGCAGTATATCGCCAAGTTCAAGACCGACTTCGACCCCACAGGCTCAGTTCCCACCGAATTTGAGATGTACTTCGGTCCCAACGACTTCCAGGTGCTGAAGGATGTTGACGACGAGTGTTCGTTTGACAAGGACCTCGACATGCAGCAGCTCGTATATCTCGGATGGCCTATTGTGCGCCTCATCAACCGATGGTTTACCATCTACGTATTCGACTGGCTCACCCAGTGGGGCTTCAACATGGGTATCGTCCTGATTCTTATCACTATGCTCCTCAAGGCCATCACCTATCCTCTGGTGAAGAAGAGCTACATGAGTTCGGCAAAGATGCGCGTGCTCAAACCGAAACTCGACGAGGCTACCAAGCAATACGACAAACCCGAGGATGCCATGATGAAGCAGCAGGCTATGATGCAGCTCTACTCGCAGTATGGCGTCAGTCCTCTCGGCGGTTGTCTGCCCATGCTTATCCAGATGCCTATCTGGATTGCCATGTTCAACTTTGTGCCCAATGCCATCCAGCTCCGTGGCGAGAGTTTCCTTTGGATTAGCGACCTCTCCACCTACGACCCGATTATCGAATGGGGCACCAATATTTGGCTCATAGGCGACCACCTCAGTCTCACCTGTATCTTGTTCTGCGTGGCAAACATCCTCTACTCAATGATGAGCATGCGCCAGCAGAAAGACCAAATGGTGGGTCAGCAGGCCGAACAGATGAAGATGATGCAGTGGATGATGTATCTCATGCCTGTGATGTTCTTCTTCATGTTCAACGACTATGCCGCCGGTCTTAATTTCTACTACTTCATCTCACTCTTCTTCAGCGCAGCCATCATGTGGGTACTCCGCAAGACTACCAACGACGCCAAGCTTCTTGCCATCCTTGAGGCAAAGTACAAGGAGAACAAGAACAATCCCAAGAAGCAGCAGAGCGGTATGGCTGCACGTCTCGCCGCAATGCAGAAGCAGGCAGAGGAGATGCGCAAGTTGCGCGAACAGCAAAAGAGATGATTGATTATTGATGATTGATTAATGATTATTGATTACTGATAATTGATTATGAAGAATATTATGTTAAACCTTGCCATGGCGGTGATGATGCTCGCCGCCACTGGCACTTCCCAAGCACAGGACAACGTGAACATCGGCAAGAGCAATATCCGACTTCAGAGTGACCTCATGACTCCCGAGGCTCTTTGGGCTATGGGACGCATTAGTGGCGTCGAGGCTTCGCCCGACGGCAAGATGGTGGTGTTCCAGGTGGGCTACTACAGTGTCAAGGCCAACAAGGGACACCAGGTCATCTGTGTGATGAATGCCGACGGCTCCAATCGCCGGCAGATCACCACCTCATCCAAGAACGAGACCGACCCCGCATGGATAGAAGGCGGCAAGCGTATTGCCTTCATCAGCGGTCAGCAGTTGTGGAGCATGAATGCCGACGGCACCGACCGCCGACAGCTCACCCACGACAAGACGGGCATTGAGGGCTTTAAGTTCTCGCCCGACGGAACAAAAGTCATCCTCATCAAGTCGCAGGCATTCAATGAGATTATCAAGAAGAATCCTTCCGACCTGCCCAAGGCAACCGGTCGCGTGGTTACCGACCTGATGTATCGCCACTGGGACCACTACGTTGAGTCAATCCAGCACCCCTGGCTTGCCGACGTCACTGCCGACGGTATCACCGAGGGGGTTGACATTCTCAATGGCGAACCGTTTGAATGTCCAATGGAACCTTTCGGCGGCATCGAACAACTGGCATGGAGCACCGACTCAAAGTCTATCGCCTACACATGTCGCAAGAAGACCGGACTCAACTATGCCATCTCCACCGACTCCGACATATATTTATATAATATAGGTACGCGCGATACCCGCAATCTCTGCAAGCCTGCCGACTACAAGGCTCCCGCTGTCGATGCCACCCACACTATGAAGGACCAGACAGTGAATGCCGAGGAGAATCTGAAGAACAACCCCGGCTACGACCAGAACCCACAGTTCTCGCCCGATGGACGATATGTGGCTTGGCAGAGTATGGCCCGCGATGGATATGAGGCCGACCTCAACCGCCTTTGCGTGTATAACCTTGCCACTGGCGAGAAATCCTATGTCAGCACCTCCTTCGACTCCAACGTGGATGCCTTCTGCTGGAATCCCGACTCCAAGAGTCTGTCGTTCATCGGTGTATGGCATGGATGTATCAATCTCTATCAAGTAAACCTCAAGGGCGAGGTGCGCCAACTCACCGACGACGAGGCAGACTTTGGCAGCATCCAGCTTGCCAACAACGGCAATCGCCTCCTCGCCACACGTCAGAGTATCTCCGCTCCCACCGACATCTATATGATTACTCCTGGCAAGGACATCAAGAAGACCAAGGTGGAGCAGATTAGTCGCGAGAACGAGCATATCCTCTCCCAGCTCTCTCTCGGCAAGGTGGAGAAGAGATGGGTAAAGACCACAGATGGCAAGGACATGCTCACATGGGTTATCCTTCCCTCCAACTTCGACCCCACAAAGAAATATCCCACCCTACTCTTCTGCGAGGGTGGTCCGCAGAGTCCCGTCAGCCAGTTCTGGAGCTATCGTTGGAACTTCCAGATTATGGCTGCCAACGGATATGTCATCATAGCCCCCAACCGCCGCGGTCTGCCCGGATTCGGACATGAGTGGAACGAGGCTGTCAGCAGCGACTGGACCGGCCAGTGCATGCGCGACTATCTCTCGGCTATCGACGATGCTGCCCAGAATCTGCCTTATGTAGATAAGGACCGCATGGGAGCTGTAGGCGCCAGCTTTGGCGGATTCAGCGTATATTGGCTTGCCGGCAATCACGACAAGCGCTTCAAGTGCTTCATCTCCCACGATGGTGCATTCAATCTCGAGTCGATGTACACCGACACCGAGGAGGCATGGTTCAGCAATTGGGAATATGACGATGCCTTCTGGAACAAAAACCAGACTGCCGACGCCCGCAAGACCTATGCCCAGTCGCCTCATCGCTTTGTGGATAAATGGGACACACCCATCCTCTGCATCCATGGCGAGATGGACTACCGCATCAACTACAACCAGGGTATGGGAGCCTTCAATGCCGCCCGCATGAAGGGCATTCCCGCCGAACTTCTCATCTATCCCGACGAGAACCACTGGGTGCTCAAGCCCCAGAACGGCGTCCTCTGGCAACGCACCTTCTTCGGATGGCTCGACAGATGGCTGAAAGTAGCTTCGCGAAATTAAAATATTAAAATATTAAAATATTAAAGTTCTGAAATGACAGAAATAATCCAGAAAAAACTGAATGACAGCGCAGCCGCGAGATGGACTGCCCTTGTCCTTGTGGCATCAATGATGTTCTTCGGCTATATGTTCGTAGATGTGATGTCACCCCTCCAGTCGCTCATCGAGAAAGAGCGCGGTTGGAGCCCCGATGTGTTCGGCACCTATGCTGCCGGCGAGTATATCCTCAACGTGTTCGGATTCCTCATCGTCGCAGGAGTCATCCTCGACAAGTGTGGTATTCGCTTCACCGGAGAACTCTCAGCCTCGATGATGTTTATCGGAGCATGTATCAAGTTCTATGCCATTAGCGACGCCTTTGCTGGTTCGTCATTCGCCACATGGCTCGACTCATGGTGGACATCCATGCCCGCCTCAGCCAAGTTGGCATCCTTCGGATTCATGATCTTCGGTTGTGGATGCGAGATGGCTGGTACAACCGTGTCCAAGGCAATCGCCAAGTGGTTCAAGGGTAAGGAAATGGCTCTTGCCATGGGTCTTGAGATGGCTATCGCCCGTATCGGTGTGTTTGCCATCTTCTCGATATCTCCTATCCTCGCCGACAAGATGGGCGGAGTGTCTGGTCCTGTAGGATTCTGTACAGCCCTTCTCTTCATCGGTCTCATCACCTTCACCGTCTTTACCTTCATGGACAAGAAACTCGACAAGCAGATGGGTATCGACGGAGCTGATGGCGACAACGAGGAGGAATTCAAGGCATCCGACCTTAAGATTATCCTCACGAGCCGCATCTTCTGGGTGGTAGCCCTCCTTTGCGTACTCTATTACTCTGCCATCTTCCCCTTCCAGCGCTATGGCGCCAACATGCTGCAGTGTAACCTCGACGGTATCTCCCCGTCCGACGCCAGCAACATCTTCCGTTGGTTCCCCATTGGTGCGGCAGTCATCACCCCGTTCCTCGGTTCGTTCCTCGACCACAAGGGCAAGGGAGCCACAATGCTCATATGGGGTGCCATCCTTCTGATTTGCTGCCACCTCGTTTTTGCATTCGTTTTGCCCGCCACCCACAGCTATGTCATCGCCTACTCCACCATCGTCCTGCTTGGTGTGTCGTTCGCGCTTGTTCCCGCTGCGCTGTGGCCCAGTGTCCCCAAGATTATCGACGAGAAGGTGCTTGGCAGTGCCTACTGTCTCATCTTCTGGGTGCAGAATATCGGTCTGTGCTTCGTTCCTATGCTCATCGGTAGTGTGTTGGCGTCTTCAAATGCCGACAACCCCGCCGTCATAGCAGCCAAGGAGGCTGGAGCTGAGTTCATCCCCTACAACTACACCACCCCGTTGGTAATCTTCGCATGCTTCGGCATCGCCGCCTTCTTCCTTGCCCTCTATCTCAAGATAATCGACAAGAAGAACAGTTATGGACTTGAAGAAGCAAACATAAAGAATTAAGAAACAACGTTCGACGAAGTCAATTAAAAATTAAGAATTAAAAATTAAAAAAAAGAGTATTATGAAGAAGTTTATTGTATCAATGGCTGTGATGATGGCAATGGCCATCTCTGCCAACGCACAGAGCGACTGCAAGAAGACTTGCGAGAAGAAGTGCGACAATAAAGAGTGCTGCAAGAAGGCAGCCGAGTGCAAGAAGGCTTGCGAGAAAAAGGCTTGCGACAAGAAGAAGGCAGAAGAGTGCAAAAAGGCTTGCATGAAGAAGACTGCCGAGTGCTGCAAGAAGGCTGAGAAATGCAAGAAGGCTGCCGCTGAATGCAAGAAAGCCGAGAAATGCTGCAAGAAAGCTTGTGACAAGGCTAAGAAATAATCATTCTCAGGCAGATATATCCCAGTGCGGTATTGTCATGCTACAATACCGCACTACATTAACTCCAACATAAGAAAAAACCTTAATACTACACTATCACTCACTTTACAGTTATTACTTATACCTATACCATTTATTATTGTAACCAAAACACTAAGTGAAGAAAAAATGAAAAAAGTAAGACTACTATTCTGTATGTTGTCGTTGCTTTCAGTGCCATGCAGCATGAAAGCAAATCAAGATTCGTATATTATTGCCGACGGACAAACTCTTGACTACTGCGTAAAAAACACTTCCAGTAACTACACCGTCATCAGCAGCCCCATCCTGGCTGTCGAGGGAAAGGAACTGACAATAAAGACCTCGCGCTATACATATTGGAGCAGTGTTGTGGAAGGCAGCGGAAGAATCAACCTCATGTCTGGAGGCGAGAGAACTTTCCTTGGAAACAGCAGCAAGGCATATCCCGACTGGACAAAATTCACCGGCGACCTGCATGTATATCCATATAAAGAGGTAGAGGGCAGCTGCGGTTTCTATGGTCTCGTTTGGATGCATAACGGCAAGACATTCATTGCCGACGACCCAATACAAAGTGCCAACGACGGCAAGGTGAACAAGTGTCTTGCCAATGCATCGCTCTATCTGCACGAGGGTAGCACCATGGCTGCCGAACAGGGACTCAGAGGTATGCGCGTGGGCAAATTGGAAATGGAGAAAGGCAGTGTGCTGACGGGATACTATAAGAGCAAATCTGCACAAAACAGCTATTACATGATAGGCAATGGCGACTACAACGCCACGCTCGCCGGACGCATCGCCCCATGGCAGGACAACATGGCCATGAAGGTAGGACTTATCAAGGAGGGCAAAGGCACCTACCGTATCACGGGCAATGACAACCTCATTACCGGCGGTATCACCATCCTCGACGGCAAGGTGCTCGTATGCAATGATGCTGCCGAGGCAAAATCAAAAAAACTCAACGGTGCAACGGGATACAAAAGCGGCGACAACAATGGTGTCGTTGTGAGAAAAGCAGGAACAATAGGCGGTGACGGTTCTATAGCCCTTCCCACCGAGGTGTTTGGTACAATGGCTCCCGGTGACGATAATATCGGCATCCTGCATATCGCAGACTATGTGAAGGGCACAAATCCCACTCTCACTTTGCGCCCCACGGCAATCCTGAACATGAAAATACGCAGTGCCAACTACCACGATGCCATTGAAGTGGAAGGCAATGTGGCATACAACAACATAGACGAGAATTTCAACACCTCGGACAAGATGCCACGCGTGGTGATCCATCTCACCGAGGATGCCAAGCTAAACAAAGGCGACGAGATAGTGCTTCTCAGTGCTGCTGGCAAGGAGGCAAAAAACAACCTGGAATGGAACTTCAAAATCATCTATCCCAAGGCATATACATGGGAGGTTAAGGAACGCGAGGGAGAGAACGGAAGAATTGAACTCGTAGCCACGGTGATATCAGAGGAATACGGAGGTCAGGGCGACGTAACAATAGATGACGGTGACGAGGATGACAATCCCTTCGTGGAGACAATCTTCGACCTCGAGCTCGAGATGACCGACAACACCCCAATACGCACCTACGCCGACAAGATCGACAAGTATGTGGGCACCTGTGTGCCCGTATGGAGCATCAATGTGGACGATGCCAACAACAAGGAAGCCCAACGCATAGCACGCGACTTCAACATGGTGGTATGCGAGAACGAGATGAAGTTTGCATACGTCGAACCGTCTCAAGGCCAGTTTGACTTCTATCATGGCGACCGTCTTGTTAACTTCGCCACAAAGAACAACATGCGCGTCAGGGGACACACTCTTGTATGGCACAAACAGGTGGCTGAGTGGCTCTCATCCGATGGTACCAAGAACAATAAAAACTGGAGCCGCGAGCAACTGCTCGACATCATGAAGACGCATATCGAGAATGTTGTCGGCCACTGGAAGGGCAAGGTTCACGAGTGGGACGTATGCAACGAGGTGCTAAGCGACGATCAAGGTGTTGTATGGACCAATCCCGATGGCTACACCTTGCGTCCGTCAATATGGACAGTCATAGGCGAGGATTTCCTCGACTCTGCCTTCGTATGGGCTCATAAGGCCGACCCAAATGCAGTGCTCATCCTCAACGACTACGGTGTGGAGTTCAAAGGCGACGCCAAGGCAGAAGCCTTCTATAATCTCGCCAAGAGTCTTAAGAATCGCGGTGTACCTATCGACGGAGTCGGATTGCAGTGCCATCTCGATGTCTATGGCGTTGACCCGGGAAGACTGGAGAAAAACATTAAGCGATATAATGACCTCGGTCTTAAGTGTGTAATCACCGAACTTGACCTCGGCATGGACGGCAACACCGCATCCAACCAAAGGCAGCAGGCACAGGACTACTTCAACATCGCCCAGGTGTCGTTCAAGCACGACCACTGTAATGAACTAATGATATGGGGACTCACCGACAACCGTTCGTGGAGAAGCAGTGGTAATCCCCTACTCTTTGATGCCCAACTCAAAGAGAAACCGGCATACTACGGATTGCACGCCGCCGTGCGTCAGGCCAGCAACACTGACATCGAAGGCAGCGACGGCATTGAGGAAAACATTGCCGATTACGGTGAGCCCGTAAAGCAGACCCTATACACAATGCAAGGCGTACCTGTTGGCAAAGGCTATCGCGGTCCCGTGCTCAAAGTCACATTATACAAGAATGGACAGAAGAGCATCAGGAAGACTCTCAAATAATAAATCTCTTCACCGTAACTTCTCCATCGAGAGAAGGCTCCACTGTCTCATCATCGGTTTATGTCACAGTGGCGAAGGACGAAAACCTGAATTCACAAGAGTTGTGAGATAAGAAAGCAGATGCATCGCGGGCAGGACTCGATATATAGGGAGTTCAAATACAGAAAAGGCATAGATTTTTACTCTATGCCTTTTCTTTTATTTCAAAAATATTTATGTTTCAGCGAGCTAACATTACTTATACTCACTCCAACTCTTGATGCCAATGTCGTCCAACTTGACATTGCAGAAGGCATAGATGAATGCCGACGCAAGGCGACTGTTGGTGATGAGAGGCACGTTGAGGTCGATGGCAGCACGACGAATCTTGTATCCGTTGGTGAGCTCACCGGCAGTGAGGTCCTTCGGGATGTTCACCACCATATCGATCTCACGGTTGTGGAGCATGTCGAGAGCCTGTGGCTTACCATCCTCAGATGGCCAATATACCATCTCATTGTCAATGCCGTTGTCGGTGAGATACCTCGACGTTCCGCCTGTGGCATATAGCTTATATCCGTGTGCCACCAGCATCTTTGCCGCATCGAGCATCTCTGCCTTCTGCTTGGCACTACCAGTGGAGAGAAGGATAGTCTTCTCGGGTATGCGATGCCCCACACTGAGCATTGACTTAAGCAGTGCAGTGGATGTGTTGTCGCCAAGGCATCCCACCTCGCCCGTTGATGCCATGTCAACACCGAGCACAGGGTCGGCCTTCTGCAGGCGGTTGAACGAGAACTGACTTGCCTTGATACCCACGTAGTCGAGGTCGAAGAGATTCTTGTTAGGCTTCTCCACTGGTAATCCAAGCATCACCTTGGTGGCGAGCTCGATGAGGTTTATCTTCAACACCTTGCTCACAAACGGGAACGAGCGTGAGGCACGGAGATTACACTCGATAACCTTAATGTCGTTGTCGCGGGCAAGGAACTGGATGTTAAACGGTCCGCTGATATGCAGTTCCTCGGCAATCTTCTTGCTCACGCGCTTGATGCGGCGCACTGTCTCGCAATAGAGTTTCTGCGGCGGGAACTGTATGGTGGCGTCGCCAGAGTGGACTCCGGCAAACTCGATGTGCTCACTGATGGCATAGGCGATAATCTCGCCGTTGCGCGCCACGGCATCCATCTCCACCTCCTTGGCATGCTCGATAAACTGACTGACAACAACAGGATGGTCCTCACTCACGTTAGCTGCCAGTTTGAGGAACTTCTCAAGCTCTTCCTGGTTGGAGCATACGTTCATGGCAGCACCCGAGAGGACGTAGGACGGACGAACGAGGACGGGGAAGCCCACCTCGTCGATAAACTTGTTGATGTCGTCCATCGAGGTGAGGGCACTCCATGCCGGTTGGTCGATGCCGTTGCGTGAGAGCATCGACGAGAACTTTGCCCTGTCCTCGGCATTGTCGATGTCCTTGGCAGATGTACCGAGGATTGGCACATGCTGCTCGTCGAGACGCATGGCGAGGTTGTTGGGGATCTGTCCACCTGTGCTGACAATAACTCCCGATGGATTCTCGAGTTCGATGATGTCCATGACGCGCTCGAAGGTGAGTTCGTCGAAGTATAGACGGTCGCACATGTCGTAGTCGGTTGACACGGTCTCAGGGTTGTAGTTTATCATCACCGACCGATAGCCCTCCTTGCGTATGGTGTTGAGAGCCTGTACGCCACACCAGTCGAATTCGACAGACGAACCGATGCGGTAGGCACCTGAACCTAGTACGATGATAGACTTCTTGTCGTTAGCAAAGTTGATGTCGCTTGCCACTCCAGCGTATGTGACATACAGATAATTTGTCTGTGCGGGATATTCGGCGGCGAGGGTGTCAATCTGCTTGACAACGGGCAGGATGCCGTAGTTCTTGCGCAGTGTGCGCACCACGAGTCCTGCCTTGCTCATACTCTTGAGCTCGGTCTCGAGACCCACGGCGCGAGCAATCTGGAAGTCGGTGAATCCATATACCTTAGCCTCGAGCAGCAGTTCCTTGCGCAGGTTGTTGACATTTCCCACAGCCTTAAGGCGCTCGTCGATGTCGATGATATGCTTGAGTTTTTCGAGGAACCACTTGTCAATCTTTGTGAGTTCGTGTATCTGGTCGATGGTATATCCGGCATGCATAGCCTTGGAGATGATGAAAACGCGCTTGTCGGTAGGTTCGCGCAGAGCCGCGTCGATGTCGGGAATCTGCAACTCCTTGTTCTCGACAAATCCGTGCATACCCTGCCCTATCATGCGTAGTCCCTTCTGGATAGCCTCCTCGAAGTTGCGACCTATAGCCATCACCTCGCCCACCGACTTCATCGACGAACCGAGTTCCTTGTCAACGCCACGGAACTTGGAGAGGTCCCAACGCGGAATCTTACATACCACGTAGTCGAGAGCAGGCTCGAAGAATGCCGATGTGGTCTTTGTCACCGAGTTTTTCAACTCAAACAATCCGTAGCCCATACCCAATTTAGCCGCCACGAAAGCGAGGGGATAACCCGTTGCCTTTGAGGCCAACGCCGACGAACGGCTCAAGCGGGCGTTCACCTCGATAACGCGATAATCCTCGCTCTGCGGGTCGAAGGCATACTGCACGTTGCACTCTCCCACTATACCGATGTGACGCACAATCTTGATAGACAATGCACGGAGTTTGTGATACTCACTGTTGGTGAGTGTCTGCGACGGAGCTATGACGATACTCTCTCCGGTGTGAATGCCGAGCGGGTCGAAATTCTCCATATTACATACGGTGATACAGTTGTCGTACTTGTCGCGCACGACCTCGTATTCAATTTCCTTCCATCCCTTGAGACTCTTCTCGACGAGCACCTGTGGTGAGAACGAGAATGCCTTCTCGGCGAGTTTGTCAAGTTCCTGCTCGTTGTCACAGAATCCCGAACCGAGTCCACCCAAGGCATAGGCGGCGCGCAGGATGACTGGATACCCCAGTTCGGCAGCGGCACGGCGTGCCTGTTCGATGGTCTCGCAAGCCTCGCTCTTGATGGTCTTCACGTCAATCTCGTTGAGCTTGTCAACGAAGAGTTCGCGGTCCTCGGTATCCATGATTGCCTGCACTGGTGTGCCAAGCACCTTCACTCCATACTTCTCGAGCACACCGCTGCGATAGAGTTCCACTCCGCAGTTGAGGGCTGTCTGTCCGCCGAATGCGAGAAGGATACCGTCGGGACGCTCCTTCTGTATGACGCGCTCCACGAAATATGGTTGCACGGGGAGGAAGTAGATCTGGTCGGCCACACCCTCGGATGTCTGCACCGTGGCAATGTTGGGATTGATGAGCACGGTCTCAACACCTTCCTCACGCAGTGCCTTGAGAGCCTGTGATCCGGAGTAGTCGAACTCGCCAGCCTCACCTATCTTCAATGCTCCCGATCCGAGGAGCAACACTTTCTTTATATTGTCGTCTTTCATTTTTTCTTTTCTTTTTTTGTAGATATTGTAGGGGGTGTAGGTATTGTAGGGTTTTGGAGGTTATTGTAGGGTTTTGATGAAACGATCAAACATGAACTCGGTGTCGATGGGACCTGAACATGCCTCGGGATGGAACTGGCTTGTGAACCAGGGATTCTCCTTGTGGCATACGCCCTCGTTGCTGCCGTCGTTCATATTCACGAAGAGTTCACGCCAGTCGCTGCCCAATGTCTTGGCATCTACGGCATAACCATGGTTCTGACTGGTGACATAGCAGCGGTTGGTGCCCACCTCCCTCACTGGTTGGTTGTGAGAGCGATGTCCATATTTCAGTTTATATATGGTGGCTCCACCTGCCTTGGCAAGCAGTTGGTTGCCCATACATATACCGCAAATAGGCTTGCGGCTGATCGACATCTGACGTCGTATCACGTTCACTGCATCCTCGCACATGTCGGGGTCGCCAGGACCATTGCCGAGGAAGAGTCCGTCGAAGTCCATCAACGTGTAGTCATAGTTCCATGGCACGCGTATCACCTCAACGCCACGGTTGACGAGGCAGCGGATGATATTGTTTTTCACACCGCAATCCACGAGCACCACCTTCTTGCCGGCACCCTCGTTATATCGAATGATGTCCTTGCAGCTCACACGGTCAACCCAGTTAACTCCCTCGTATTCAGCCGTTGGGATATTGTCGGGCTCATCGTCGAAGATGATTTTGCCCATCATCACTCCATGCTCGCGCAACACCTTGGTGAGCTGGCGTGTGTCGATGCCCGTGATGCCCGGCACATGCTCGCGCTTGAGCCACGAAGCCAGACTCTCAACGGCATTCCAGTGGGAATACTTCTCGCTGTAGTCAGCCACAATGATAGCCGAAGCATAGATTTTGTCACTTTCCATAAACGTGGCAAGGCCGTCGGGCTCCACCGAGAATGGAGGTACTCCGTAATTGCCCACCAGGGGATAGGTGAGCGTCATCAACTGACCGGCATAGGAGGGATCGGTGAGGCTCTCGGGATAACCCATCATAGCCGTGTTGAACACCACCTCGCCTGCCACCGGTTGGTCGTAGCCGAACGACTGTCCGTGGAATTTTGTCCCGTCTTCAAGGACTAACGTTACATTCTTCATTGGTTGGTATTTAGAACTTTGTTGAATACTGATATATTTTCTCGTAGTAGTTGATAAAGGCCTGGTTGACGAGTTTCATTCCGCCCGGCGTAGGGAAATTGCCGGTGAAATACCAGTCGCCCTTATGATTGGGGATAGCCTCGTGAAGTCCCTCGATACTCTGATATACGAGTTCGATGGGAGTGGTGACTCCCGCAGGGCGCAACATCTCCACCATCTTGCGGTTGAGCTCATCCACCGTAAATGGTTTGTAGAGTTCCTTCACGCAACAGACCATCTCTTCCTTGGGCTTGATCATCTCGTCCTTGCAGTGGCGATACACGTCGTCGATGAGCTGGTGCATGCCACGCTCCTTGAGCAGTTCGATGCACGCACGGAAGGCGATGAACTCCTCGAGTCGTGCCATGTCGATGCCGTAGTAGTCGGGATATCGTATCTGCGGCGATGAACTGACGATGACAATCTTTCGAGGATGCAGTCGGTCGAGAATCTTGATGATACTCTCCTTGAGCGTCGTACCTCTCACAATACTGTCGTCGATGATGACGAGATTATCCACCCCACGCTCCAGCACGTCATAAGTGATGTCATAGACATGCGAGGCAAGGTCGTTGCGCGTGTTGCCCTCGGTGATGAATGTGCGCAACTTGATGTCCTTCCACGCAGCCTTCTCCGAGCGCACATAGCTGCAAAGTATCTGCCTAAGTTCCTCGTGTGTAGGCTTGTGGTCGAGACTTTCGAGTTTTTTGATTTTGAGTTCGTTGGTATATTCCTTGAATCCCTGCAACATACCGTAATATGCCACCTCGGCGGTGTTGGGTATAAATGAGAACACGGTGTGTTCCACGTCGCCATCGATGGCCTTGAGAATAGGTTGCATAAGCTGCTCGCCAAGGCGCTTGCGCTCCTGATAAATCTCGCGGTCGGAACCGCGGCTGAAATAAATACGCTCAAACGAGCATGCTGAATCTCCTCTCCTTTCGAGTATCTTCTCGATGGATGCAGTGCCGTCGCGCCTAACAATCATGGCATGTCCCGGCTGCAACTCCTTGATGTCCTCGAACTCGAGGTCGAAGGTGGTCTGTAGCACTGGGCGCTCGCTTGCCAGCACTGCTATCTCGTCATTAATATAATAAAACGCGGGACGTATGCCCCACGGGTCGCGCATGGAGAACATCTCTCCACTGCCAGTGATACCGCACATCACATATCCGCCGTCGAAGTCGGGCATTGTGGTCTTGAGCACATTGCTCATGAGCACGTGGCGGTCGATATAGTCGGTGATTTCTGTGCCTTGCAGTCCTTGTTCCTTTGCGTCGTCGTAGTTGCGCTCCACCTCGCGGTCGAGGCGGTGGCCCATCCACTCGAGCATGATATAACTGTCGCTGAAGATACGCGGGCATTGTCCCATCGCCGTAATCTTGTCGAATATCTCATCGACATTGGTCATATTGAAATTACCACAGAGACAGAGGTTCTTCGCCTTCCAGTTGTTGCGGCGTAGGAAAGGATGAACATATTTCAATCCGCTCTTGCCTGTGGTGGAATAGCGCAGGTGCCCCATATAGAGTTCACCGGCAAAGTCGGCGTTATCCTTGGCATATCCTGCGTCGGCGAGTTGTTCGGGCGTGAGTGCCGCAAATCCCTGTTGCACCGTCTTGAATATTTCGGTGATGGCATTCGATCCTTCGGCTTTCTCACGAAACATATACTCATTTCCAGGAGCAGTGTCGAGTTTCACGCAGGCAATACCTGCTCCTTCCTGTCCGCGGTTGTGTTGTTTTTCCATCATGAGGTATAGCTTGTTGACGCCATACATCCACGTGCCATACTTCTGTTGATAATAGTCGAGTGGCTTCAGAAGCCTTATCATTGCCACTCCGCATTCGTGTTTTAGTTGTTCCATTTATTATTTTTTTGTAGGGGGTGTAGGTGATGTGGGGGGTTATTCTACTGTGACGGATTTGGCGAGATTTCTCGGCTGATCGACATTCTTGCCCTTGCACACCGCAATATGATAAGCCAGCATTTGAAGTGGAATAGTGGAGAGCAGCGGTTCGAGACATTCTATCGTCTCGGGCATCTCTATCACCTCGTCGGCAATGCGGCTGATGGTGTCGTCGCCCTTGGTCACTATGGCAATCACCTTGCCTTGTCTTGCCTTCACCTCCTGAATATTACTGAGCACCTTCTCGTACATTGCGTTGTGGGTGGCAATCACTACAACAGGCATATCCGAGTCGATGAGGGCAATGGGTCCGTGCTTCATCTCGGCAGCAGGGTATCCCTCGGCATGGATGTAACTGATTTCCTTGAGTTTGAGGGCACCTTCGAGGGCTACGGGATAACTGTATCCTCGTCCGAGGAAGAGGAAGTCGCGTGCATAGGTGAACGAGCGACTGAGGTCGGCAATGCGGTTGTTGAGCTTCAGCACCTCTTTCATCTTTGCCGGTATCTCGTGCAGTTCTCTCACCACTGTCTTGTATTCATCCCGGCTGATGGTGCCACGCTCGTTGGCGAGTGCCAGTGCAAGCATTGAGAGCACTGTGACCTGCCCTGTGAAGGCCTTTGTGGATGCCACTCCGATTTCGGGTCCCACATGGATGTAGCTACCCGTGTCGGTGGCTCGCGGAATGCTCGAACCGATGGCGTTGCATATACCATATATAAATGCGCCATGCTCCTTGGCCAGTTTCACTGCTGCAAGTGTGTCGGCAGTCTCGCCCGATTGGGAAATGGCTATCACCACATCGTCCTTGCCGATGACCGGATTGCGATAGCGGAATTCGGATGCATATTCCACCTCCACGGGAATGCGGCAGAGACTTTCTATAATCTGCTTGCCGATGAGTGCAGCGTGCCACGACGTACCGCAAGCCACAATCACGAATCTCTTGGCGCTGAGCAACTGCTTCTTATAGTCGATCACGGCACTGAGCACCACATTGTCAATATCCACGTTGACGCGTCCACGCATACAGTTGGTGATACATTCGGGCTGCTCGAAAATCTCCTTGAGCATAAAGTGGGGATAGCCGCCCTTCTCTATCTGTCCGAGGTTGATATCCACGGTCTGTATCTCGGGATTTATCTTGCGGTTGTGTATGTTCACCACCTCGAGTTCCTCGCCGCGACGTATCACCGCGATGTTGCCGTCCTCGAGATACACCACCTTGTCGGTGTATTCAATCAGCGGACTTGCATCGGAACCGATGAAGAATTCATCCTCGCCTATTCCCACCACGAGTGGCGACTGCTTGCGTGCAGCCACTATCTGGTCGGGATCGTTGCGGTCGAGCACTGCAATGGCGTAGGCTCCAATCACTTCGTGCAGGGCCAGTTGCACGGCAGTAAGCAAGTCGGTGGATTTCTGCTCTCGAACATATTCTATGAGCTGCACAAGCACCTCGGTGTCGGTGTCGCTGACAAACTTCACTCCCTTAGCCAACAGCTTGGCCTTGAGGTCGGCATAGTTCTCGATGATACCGTTATGAATAATGGCGAGATTTTTCGACATGGAATAGTGGGGATGGGCATTGAGCGACGACGGCTCTCCATGAGTGGCCCAACGCGTGTGGGCTATACCCACCGTGCCGCTTACGTTCTTGTCTTCGCAGTAAGCGACCAAATTATCTACCTTTCCTTTCGTCTTGTAAACATTAAGACTACCGTCGTCGTTGATCAAAGCGACTCCAGCACTGTCATATCCTCTATATTCAAGCCTGCGCAATCCTTTGATAAGAATCGGAAAGGCTTCTTTCTTTCCTAGATATCCTACTATTCCACACATAAAATTTGTATATAATGTTGTTTTCGCGTGCAAATTTACGGCTATTTTTCCATTTATACAAGAAAATCGGAATAAAATAATCAAAAAGTTTTGGATTTAGATAAAAAAGCATTAATTTTGCAGAAAAAATAAAAGGATTACCCCTATTTATTAAATATGAATACCAATAAATACTACAAGATAACTATTGCCATCATATCGATCATGACAATGATTGCATGTGGCGACAATGCACACAAACATTCAAGGAGCGAAAAGCAAACCGAACGGCTGTCCCTGCTATACGACTCCATCGGATATGCTAACGAAAACTACCTACGCATATGCGACAGTTTGCTAAACAATACCCACGACAGTCTCGACTACTATGAGATTTTCGTGGCAAAGGGTGGACATTACACAATATCCAACCCTGCCGACTCTATGCTATTTTTTGCCAACAACACCATCGCCTTTGTTGTGAGACACAAAGACAAGAACGAGCGACTCAACGGCATCGCCAGCAAGGCCTATTCGCTGAAAGCAACGTATTTCCACCAATTGCGACAGAACAACGACTCGGCGATTGCCCTGTTCAAGAAGGCATATGACTATGCCATGCAGAGCGACTACATGCAATCGGCTGCCGACATGGCTGCCAACACGGGCGACGCATACATATTCAAGGACGACCTGCCAAAGGGAGCAGAATGGTATAGAAGAGCGTTATATCTTGCCGACTCGCTCAACCTGCCCGAGAAATCCACGGCAAGCATATACATGGGTTTGGGACGTATCTACACCCAAATGCAGGACTACACCACGGCACGCGAATTTTATGAGGACGCCGAAAAGCGGTATGACATCATGCAACCCAACATGAAAATCTATTTCCTCAACAACTACGGCAACTTCTACTATTACCAGCACGACTATCCCAACGCACTGAAGATGTTCCTGAGAATGAGGGACGAAATTGTGACGCAGCAAGGCGCTGAGGGCAATGATGCCAGCGACATCAACCTATGTCGCATCAACCTTGCCGACGTGTATCTCAACCTGGGCAATGCCGACAGTGCACAGGTGCTCGTGGAAAAATGCGAACCCTTCTTCCGCAAATATAACATCGAGGCAGCCATCTATTATGCCAACACCATAAAAATCGGCATTTGCCTAAACAGGAAAAACCTCGCTTGCGTGAGAAACATCATTGGCGGCGAGCACTACCACTACCCCATCGAGCGTCCGCTCAAGAATATCAGGGCAAGATACATGAAGCATTACTATATCATGACGGGTAACTATGACAAGGCACTTGAAATCATCGAACAATCGCGCAACGAGGAAGACTCGCTCGCTCATAACAAGATGAACATGCGCGCCGACGAGATTATGCTGAGATTCACTGCCGACACCCTGAAACTGCATCATCAGATTGCCATCAACAAGAAGAACGACGAGATGAACGCCGCCTACCTCACCATCTCCATCGTCATCCTGCTGCTCATCATACTAACACTCGGGACGGCATACCTTATTATATATATACGCAAGAGAAAACTGCAGGACCAACTCAACATCATCAACCTCAGACTCGAGAATGCACGCCAGCGCATTTCGCCTCACTTCGTGTTTAATGTGCTCAACCAGCAAATAGGCAACCATGATGACAACGACAACACTCTTGTGGAGATATCGAAACTCATTAGATACAATCTCGAACTGATGGGAAAGTCGTACATACCACTCACCGAGGAAATGGAGTTTGTGGATCACTATATTTCCATACAGAAAAAACTCATTGGCAACACAATGCATTACATCAAAGACATCAAGGGCGACATCAAGCACACAATAGTGCCAGCAATGATTGTACAGATACTTGTGGAAAACAGTGTGAAGCACGGATTGAAAGCCATTGAGGGTGAAAAAAGGCTCACCATAACAATATGGAACGACAACGAGACTACCAGTATCACCGTTGAAGACAATGGACCGGGATTTAACTGCTGCCAATACAGTGAATCATCCACCTCGACAGGACTGAAGGTGGTGAGGCAGATTATCGCTCTCACCAACAGCAACAACAAGGAGAAAATAGGATTCGCCATCAGCAATATCACCTCGCCAGATGGCAACATATCCGGTTGTAGGGCAACATTGACAATACCAAATAATATTAAATACATTACCAACAACACTGATTTTGCAAAATGAGAACTATTATCATCGACGATAACAAGGCCTCAATAGAGACGCTCACCAAGAAACTGAAGAGCTACAAAGACATAGAATTGTGTGGCTCTACCGGGACATGCAGTACGGGAATACACCTTGCGGCTGAGATCAATCCCGAGGTGATATTCCTCGACGTTGAACTGCCCGATCTCTCGGGGCTCGAGTTCCTCATGCAGCTCGACAATATCGTGAAAGGATGGTGCCAAGTGATTATGTACACCGGACACCCGGGATATATGCTACCCGCATTCCGACTCAACGCTTTCGACTATCTGATGAAACCTGTGGACGAAAGGGAACTGAAAAACGTGATCACCCGACTGAGGGAAAGACGACTGCGCGATGAATCGCCCTTGCGCTCATTTGCATCAAGCAACATCAGCAAGGACAAGCTATTGCTCTATACATCCACATCCGACTTCCGGCTTGTGCATATCCAAAACATCTGCGCCTTCCAATATAATCATGAAATAAGACAATGGGAAGTGATAATTGCGGGAATGACCGACCCTCTGCGCATGAAGCGAGACATAAAGCGTGAAGCCATACTCAACATAGCACCACGATTCGTGCAAGTAAGCCAAAAATTTATTGTCAACGTGGATTACCTGATAGAAGTATCCGACAACACATGCGTCTTCTATCCTCCTTTCGAAAGAGTGAAACATATCAAGGTGGGAAGACTCTACCGCAAGAAGCTCACCGAGAAGTTTAACGCAATTTAATGCGTCTCACTTCTCGTTGAGTGATGCAGTGCGCACTCTCGACAACGTTTCGGGAGTCATCTGCAGCAAACTGGCAATATATACCAATGGCGCCCTCAACACCAATTGGGGTTGGGTTTTCACCAGTCGTGAATATCTGTCCTGTGCAGGTGCAAACCTCAGCATGTCGGCCTTTACCTGACTCTGAATGAGCGACTCTTCGAGTATCTTGCGATAGAGTATCTGAATATTCACACTGCGCATCGCTATCTGCTCGAGAGCCAATTTGGGTATAGCAAATACCACCGTGTTCTCGAGAGCCATAATCTGCAGGCTCGTGGGAGCCTCGTTGAACAGGCTCTCAATGCACATCACTATACTGTTCTCGGTAGCCATGTGCTCGGTCACCTCCTTGCCGTTCTTGAAGTAGAATTGGCGGAGCATACCCTTTACAATCCAAAGGAAGCTGGTGCACACCTCCCCCTCGGCAAGAACAGTCTCGTTCTTGGAATATTTCATCGGAACAAGAATGCTCTCCAGCATATCAAGTTCGTCGTGTGACATCGTACTGTATCTGCGTGCAAGTTCTCTTGCCACATCACGCTTGGTAATTCCTAATGTTGCCATCTTCGTTATAATATTATAAGGTTTAATCAAGTTTAAGTACTGCGAGGAATGCCTTCTGGGGCACCTCCACATTTCCAATCTGTTTCATTCTCTTCTTACCCTTCTTCTGCTTCTCAAGCAGTTTGCGCTTACGGCTCACGTCACCACCATAACACTTGGCAGTCACGTCCTTTCTCACGCATTTGATAGTCTCTCTCGCCACAATCTTAGCTCCAATGGCAGCCTGTATGGCGATGTCAAACTGCTGACGCGGTATCAGTTCCTTGAGTTTCTCACACATCCTGCGTCCGAAGGTCACGGCATTGTCCTGATGGGTGAGCGTTGACAAGGCATCCACTGGTTCGCCATTGAGCAAGATGTCGAGCTTTGCCAGTTTTGAGGGGCGGAAGCAGTCGATATGATAGTCAAACGAGGCATAGCCCTTGGATATGCTCTTGAGCTTGTCGTAGAAGTCGATGACTATCTCTCCGAGCGGCAGCATGAAATGCAGTTCCACGCGGTTGCCGCTCACATACTGCTGGTCGATGAGCTCGCCTCGCTTGTCGAGACAAAGTGTCATTATCGGACCGATATAATCGGCTGCAGTGATGATCGATGCCCTGATATAAGGTTCCTCGATATGGTCGATCATTGTCTGGTCGGGCAATCCCGACGGGTTGTGCACCTCCTTTTTGCCCCCCTGCTTGTCGTAGCACATATACGACACGTTGGGCACAGTGGTGATGACATCCATGTTAAACTCACGGTCGAGTCGCTCCTGCACGATTTCCATGTGCAGCAATCCCAGGAATCCGCATCTGAATCCGAATCCCAATGCTATCGACGACTCTGGCTGGAATGTCAGCGAGGCATCGTTGAGCTGCAGTTTCTCGAGCGAAGCCCTAAGGTTCTCATATTCCGACGGGTCGATAGGATAAACACCGGCAAACACCATCGGTTTCACCTCCTGGAATCCCTCGATGGCCTTGTCGCAGGGGCGTGCCACATGAGTGATGGTGTCGCCCACCTTCACCTCCTTAGAATCCTTGATGCCGCTGATGATATATCCCACGTCGCCTGTTGACAGTTCCTTGCGTGGTATCATGTCCATCTTGAGCACTCCGATTTCGTCGGCCACATATTCCATTCCCGTGTTGAAGAACTTCACCTTGTCGCCCTGACGAATACTGCCGTTCTCTATCTTAAAGTAGGCAATGATGCCACGGAACGAGTTGAACACCGAGTCGAAGATGAGTGCCTGCAACGGGGCTTCCTTACTGCCCTCGGGATGGGGTATGCGGTCAACCACGGCGTTGAGTATTTCCTCAACTCCCTCTCCAGTCTTTCCGCTTGCGCGGATGATGTCCTCGGGTGCGCAACCTATCAAATCCACAATCTCGTCTTCCACCTCGTCGGGCATTGCACTCGGCATGTCAATCTTGTTGATTACGGGGATAATCTCAAGATTATGGTCGATTGCCATGTAAAGATTGGATATGGTCTGTGCCTGCACTCCCTGGGTGGCATCCACGATGAGCAATGCCCCCTCGCAGGCAGCAATGCTTCGCGACACCTCGTACGAGAAATCCACGTGTCCCGGAGTGTCGATCAAGTTAAGAATATATTTCTCCCCATTACGGGTGTATTCCATCTGAATGGCGTGACTCTTGATTGTGATACCTCTCTCTTTCTCAAGGTCCATGTCGTCGAGCATCTGCCCTTCGGTCACCTTGATGGTGTTGGTATATTCCAAAAGTCGGTCGGCAAGGGTTGACTTGCCATGGTCTATATGCGCTATTATGCAAAAATTTCTAGTCTTCTCCATTGATATATCTCAATTTTAAGTTGCAAATATACGGAAAAAGTACGATATAAGCAAATTTTTCACTTAAAAATTGATATAAAGCAATGATATTTTGGAGAAAATTATTGATTTAGGACAATTTTTTGTAACTTTGCAGCCAAAATGAATTAATTTATAAGATAAATAAGGTAATGAAGAAGTTATTAATTATCGCAACAATGGCGGCTCTTGTATGCACGTCGTGCCAGGAGTCATTGGAGGATAAGTGCGCCAAGGAGGCGGCGGAATTCACCAGTAAGAAATGCCCAAGCAGGATTGACGAGAATACCCAGATTGACAGTATGACATTCGACAAGTCAACCCACACCCTCGCCTATTGGTATCATCTGACGGGCAAGGCCGACAATCCCGAAATCTTCAAGCGTGTCAACCTGCGCAAGAGTCTCATTGAGCAAATCAAGAACTCAACATCGATGCAGGCCTACAAGGATGCTGGCTACTCCTTCAGATATGTATATAGGTCGCAGAAGGAAAACAAGGTGTATTTCGACGCCACTGTCACGAAAAAAGACTATAAATAAATTAGGATAAAGTTTTTAAGGCACGGATTGACACGGCTTTTTTTGCAAAAAAGACACGGTGGGCTGCGCGATGGTTGAGGGCATTAAATGCGGAGCAAAGCCATGTCTTTGAAAAAGCCGTGGATTTCCGTGCCTTATAAAATTAGGAATGAAGAATTCCTCATTCCTCATTCCTAATTCCTCATTCTTATCACTCTTCCGGCTTCATGTTGGTATAGACGGTCTGCACGTCGTCAAACTCCTCGAGCTTCTCCACCATCTTGTTGATAGTGGCGCGTGCCTCGTCGTCAACCTCCTTGAGGTCGTTGGGGATATATGTAAACTCACCACCGACATCCTCATATCCGTCAGCCTCGAGCTTCTTCTGAATCTCATTGTAGCTTGTAGGCTCACCGTAGATGGTGATTGTGGTCTCGTCCTTGTCCTCGTCGTATTCTTCGTCATACTCCTCCTCTACTCCGAAGTCAATCATCTCGAGGATGAAGTCGTCCATGTCAACGTCGGCCTTCTTCTTGAAGGTGAACACACACTTGTGGTCGAAGAGGAACGACAGAGAACCGGTGGTTCCCATGTTTCCGCTAAACTTGTTGAACACGCTGCGCACGTCGGCTACGGTACGGGTGGTGTTGTCGGTGAGGGTGTCCACAAACACAGCCACTCCATGAGGTCCATATCCCTCGTAGGTAACGTTCTTATATTCACTCTGGTCCTTACCCATAGCGTTCTTGATGGCACGCTCGATATTGTCCTTCGGCATGTTTTCACGCTTGCACACTGCGATGATTGAGCGCAGCGAGGGGTTGTTCTCGGGCTCTGGTCCGCCCTGCTTAACGGCGATGGCAATCTGCTTGCCCAGTCGTGTAAATGTCTTGGCCATATGGCCCCATCTCTTCAGCTTTGCAGCTTTACGATATTCAAATGCTCTTCCCATTGTATCTAATTTCTAATTAATTCCTAATCCCTAATTAATTCCTAATTCCTAATTCCTAATTCCTAATTTATCTAAGTTCGCAATTAAGCTTGCTCTTGAGGTTGGCAATGAGCTTGTTCATCACAGCCTCAATCTGCTTGTCGCCCATGGTCTTCTGCTCGTCCTGCAAGATGAAGTTCACGGCATAGCTCTTCTTGCCATTTGGCAGGTTCTTACCCTCATACACGTCAAATAGTTCCACTTTCTTCAGCAACTTCTTCTCTGTCTGCAGGGCTATCTGCTCAATCTGTGCAAACTCCACGCTCTTGTCAACGAGCAAGGCGAGGTCGCGGCTCACTGCGGGATACTTGCTTATCTCAGTGTAAAGCACCTCGTTCTTCTTGGTAGCCTTCATCAGGGCTGTCCAGTTGAGTTCGGCATAATACACAGGATTGTCGATATCGGCAGCCTTCAGTGTTTTCTTCGACAGGATACCCATCTCTCCGAGCTTCTTTCCACCACGGTTCTCGATAGTGATACCGGCGGCAAACACGTCGTTGTCGCTCTTCTTTCTCACCACAGCACCTGCGGGCAATCCGATGCGGCGAAGCACATTCTCCACGTATGCCACAAGTTCATAGTATGAGGAATCCTCGTTGGGGTGCGCCCAACTGCCTTCCACTCTCTTTCCAGTCACCCACAATCCCAGGTGATACTGCTCGCGATAAGCCAGCATCGGATTGTCGTTGTTCTTCTTCTCGGGGTCGAAGTGATATACATTACCGAATTCAAAGAATCTCAGGTTCTGGTTTCTGCGCTTTGCATTGTGCTCGATACTCTCAAGTCCGCCGAAGAGCAATGTCTGGCGCATCACGCTCAAGTCGCTGCTCAGCGGGTTCATTATCTTCACACAGTTCTCCTGAGGCCAGGCGTTGTGATTCTCATAATATGCGCCCTTGGTCAGCGAGTTGTTGAGTATCTCGTTGAATCCCTCGCCCACGAGCTGCTCGCCCACGAGGTTGTGCAACTTATGCTTGCGGTCTTCCTCACCCTTGATAACAAGACTTCCCTTGAGCTGAGTGGGGATTTCCACATTATTATATCCGTATATGCGCAGGATGTCCTCCACAACGTCGCATGCTCGTTGCACGTCAACACGATATGCGGGCACGTCGATGTTGATACCCTCGGCATCCTCTGCGGTGATCTTCATCTCCAAACTGTTGCATATCGCCTTTATTGTCTCGGCAGGTATCTCCTTACCAATCAGCGAGTTGACATAAGAATAATCGAGTCTCACCTTGGCATCCTCTATTGGGTTTGGATACACATCCTTTATCTCCATCGACACCTTGCCACCGGCAAGTTCACGGCATAGGATGGCAGCCTGCTTGAGGGCGTAGATAGTTCCGTTGGGATCAACGCCACGCTCGAAGCGGAACGACGAGTCGGTGCTCAACTGATGATGGCGCGCACTCTTTCTTATCCATGTGGGATGGAAGTAGGCGCTCTCGAGCACCACGTTGGTGGTGTTGTCGTATGTACCGCTTCCCTTGCCGCCAAAGATACCGGCAATACACATAGGTTCCTCGGCATTGCAGATGCTCAGGTCGTGAAGTCCGAGTGTATGCTCCTCACCGTCGAGGGTGACAAACTTCGTGCCCTCGGGCTGTGTGCGCACAACAATCTGATGTCCCGTCACCTTGTCTGCGTCGAAGCAGTGCATAGGCTGACCATAGGCCATCATTATATAATTGGTGATATCCACGATATTGTTGATTGGGCGAAGTCCGATAATCTTCAACTTGTTCTGAAGCCATTCCGGACTCTCCTTCACCTCGCATCCTGTCACACTCACACAAGCATAACGTTTGCAAGCCTCGGTGTTCTCAATAGTCACCTCTATGGGCAGGTCGTTATTGTCAACCACAAAAGCGCTGCAATCGGGGCGGTGCAGACTTGTCTGCCTGCCGTTAGCCACAAGCCATGCATACAGGTCGCGGGCCACACCCCAGTGCGACAAAGCGTCCGAGCGGTTGGCAGTGATGTCAATCTCGATGAGCCAGTCACTCTCGAGGTTGTAGTATTCAGCTGCAGGCTGCCCCACCCTTGCGTCGTCGGGCAGAACGATGATACCGGCATGGTCGGTTCCGATTCCGATCTCGTCCTCTGCACATATCATTCCGCAGCTCTCCACTCCACGCAGTTTTGATTTCTTGATAACAAACTCCTTGTCGCCGTCGTAGAGCACGCAGCCCAAGTCGGCAACAATCACCTTCTGTCCTGCTGCCACATTGGGAGCTCCACATACAATCTGCGAGGGAGTCTCGCGTCCGAGGTCAACAGTAGTCACATGCAGATGGTCGCTGTTGGGATGTACCTCGCATGTGAGCACCTTGCCCACATACAATCCCTTGAGGCCACCCTTCACGGTCTGCACCTCTTCCAATGCGTCAACTTCGAGACCCGTGGATGTCAGTGCGTCGCACACCTCCTGCGGAGTCAGCTCGAAATCAACGTATTCTTTCAGCCATTTGTAGGATATATTCATCTTTCTATTATGTTGTTAGCATTAAAATTGCGTGCAAAATTACTATTTTTCCAACAATTACGCAAATTTTTGAGTATTTTTCTTTTTTCTATGCATAAAAAACGTTAAATAACACCTCTCATGAGAAAAAATTCCTAATTCCTCACTCCTAATTCCTAATTTCTTCGTACCTTTGCACCCGCTGTCACGAGATGGCAGCATAAAATTCAAACCTCATAAATAAAAAAGTTTAAAAAAAATGGCAACAAGAATCAGATTGCAGCGCGGTGGCCGTAAGGGCTATGCTTTCTACAGCATCGTAATCGCCGACGCTAGAGCACCACGTGATGGTAAATTTACTGAGAAGATTGGTACTTACAACCCTAACACCAATCCTGCCACAGTAGATTTGAATTTCGACAGAGCACTCTATTGGGTTGAGACTGGAGCTCAGCCTTCAGACACAGTGCGCAACATCCTCAGCCGTGAGGGCGTCTATATGATGAAGCACCTTCGTGGTGGAGTCAAGAAGGGCGCATTCGACGAGGCTACCATGCAGAAGAAGTTCGACGCATGGAAGGCCGACAAGGTTAAGGGTGCAGAGGCTATTCGCGAGAGCGAGGCCAAGGCCAAGAAGGAAGCTGCCGCTAAGGAGCTCGAGGCCGAGAAGAAGATTAACGAGGCAATTGCCAAGAAGGTAGCCGACAAGAAGGCTGCTGAGGCTGCTGCCAAGGCTGAGGCCGAGGCTGCCGCCAAGGCTGAGGCTGAAGGTGCTGAGGCTCCTGCTGAGGAGACTCCCGCAGAAGCATAATCTTCACAACTAAGAAATCAAAAGCCGGGCTTTAGTCATCTTAAGTCCGGCTTCTTTTTAATTCGTACCTTTGCAAGTAGGAAAATTTCAACTCTCAAAATGGAAAAAGAATATTTTTGGTTTGTAGCCATCGTCACACCCAACACTGAGCTCAAGTGCGAAACACGTCTTGACTCACTTGTCAAGGCATGGAAGAACAAAAATATTATAGATCCATCCGAGGAAGTCACCACATTCGTTCCTGTTCATAAAGACATCCGCATACGCCCCAGCAGCGGCAAACGCGTTAAAGTAATCAAGATCCTATCCACTTGCTACGTGTTTATAAGATGTACGGAATCCGTCCGATACAGGATTTCCTGTGAGGCCAAATTCATCCTGCATTTCTTGATGAACCGCGCCTCAAAGACCACATTAGGCAAGAATGACTTTGCCCGCATACCCGAAGATCAGATGCAGAACTTCAGACTCATGGTCGAGAAGGCCCAGAGTGAGATAGTCATCGATCCCTCACGTCTCCGCGTTGGAGACAAGGTGCGCATAAAAACCGGAAGCCTCGAAGGCCTTGAGTGCAATGTATATCAAGAGTCCGACGGTTCTACAATGCTCGCCCTGCATGTCGATTTCCTCGGTTATGCAAAAATCAAATGCCCCAGCGATCTCTTGTCATTAATAAAAAATGACGATTGATTAATGATAATTGACAAAAAACTCCGTCTGGAATCACTTCCGGACGGAGCACACCAAATAACTTTGTATCATGTAAATTAATGCTTTCTCTCTCTCTCAAATTTTACAATTTGCGATTTTTAAGATGTTTCGAAGGTCAAAGCCTCACGGCCTTGCCTTCAATATTTACATCTTCGTGTTACCTGAATAATCTTTTTTACCTTACCTTAGAAGTAATTCACTAATTACCTAATACCTAAATCGAAATAACTAACAATCTTTATTACCAATAACTAAAAACCTAAATAACATGTATGTTGCAATCTAAAACGATTTTCTTTCTTTTTGTCTTTTGACGATGCAAAGGTACGACTTTTTTCCATACAACGCAATATTTTTATAACGAAAAGTTGAAAAAAGGGCGTTTCTATTGACAAATATCAAGTATAGTGTGTGCGAACACACGGAAAATTGGGTGTTTGTGCTACAATTATCTTTTTTTTAGTAACTTTGCAAGCGAAAAACATACATAATATATGATTTGGCTGATAAAGAATGACAGTATGAAGGGCAGACTCGGCAAATTGGTGCTGCCCATTTTTATCGAGACGGCACTGGTGATGCTGCTTGGAGTGGTGGATACCATTATGCTGAGTCAATACTCCGATAACTCGGTGGCTGCAGTGGGAGTGGTAAACCAGATTGTGAACTTGGCGGTGTTGGTGTTCCAGGTGATCAGTTTCGGAACGACGGTGCTTTGCTCGCAATATTTAGGGGCAGGACTCAAGGAGAGGATGGTGCAAGCCACGGGCGTCGCCATCGTATTGAATGCGGTGAGCGGTGTGGTGATCAGTGCATGCCTATACTTCGGTTGCACGGCAATGCTCAAACTGATGGGACTGCGCCCTGAACTCTTCACCGAGGGTGTGAGCTATATGCACATCGTGGGGGCATTTGCGTTCTTCCAGGCTATATCCCTTGCCATTTCGGCATCGCTGCGCAGTGCCGACAAGGCAAAATATCCGATGATGGTGACGGTGGTAGTGAACGTGCTGAACATCATCGGCAACTACACTCTTATCTTCGGAAAGTTTGGTATGCCTGCCCTCGGTGTCGAGGGAGCGGCGATATCCACGAGTATTGCGCGCGGAGTGAGCATGGTGTTGCTGTTTGTGATTCTGTTCCGCAAGCATATTCCCTCCTTCCCTGCCCGATTGTTCCGACCGTTCCCGTGGATTGAACTGAAGAACCTGCTGAAAATTGGATTGCCTGCTGCTGGCGAGGAAATCAGTTACAGCGGTTCGCAGGTGGTGATCACATTCTTTATCAACATGCTGGGCAACGAGGCACTCATCACTCGCACATATTGTTGGAACATGGCATTTGTGGTGTGCGTGTTCTCGATTGCCATGGGACAAGGCGGAGCGATATTGATTGGTCATCTCGTGGGCGAAAAGAAGATAAAGACGGCATTCATCCTCGGCTGCTACACTCGTCGCGTGGCGATAATCACGGCAGCGTCGTTGTCGGTGGTGCTCGCCATGTGCGGAGGCAAGGTATTGTCGTGGCTCACCGACAACGAGAACATTGTGAATTTAGGTATTATAATAATGTGGGTGCAGGTGGCGTTGGAGATTGGTCGTGCCATCAACATCTGGGCGACACAGGCTCTGAGGGCGACTGGCGATGTCAACTTCCAGTTTTATGTGGGCATCACGGTGCAGTGGCTTGTGTCGGTAGTACTCAGCTATCTGTTGGGAGTGCACTGGGGATTCGGTCTTGTTGCCATGTGGTTCAGCTTTGCGCTCGACGAGAATATCCGAGGCCTTATATTTATATATAGGTGGAAATCGATGAAGTGGAGCACGAAGAGCTTTGTGAGGAGTTAGTGAAAAAGAATAAGGGTGCCTTACGAATTGTAAGACACCCTTCTTCCTAAGCTACGGCGCAAGATACGCCGAGAGCGGTCCCGATTGCAGCCAGCACTGCAGAGGCGAGGTTCCATAGGAACTTTATAAGCCTCGTTTTGTTCTCCTTAGTCATATTCTTTTTTTTTAAAATTAGGAATTAGGGATTAGGAATTGCTGCGCAAACCGAATGCAGAGCCGAGCTTGCTCGAGCTATGCTGAGGTGAAGCCAGCAATCGACGAAGTCAATTAGGAATGAAATGCCATTCTTTAATCTTCTCAATTCTTTAATCTTTTAATTTTTTAATTCTTTAATTCTTATTCAGGCACGGAAAACACGGATTAACACGGAATTTTTCATTGCGTATTCCGCCGATGATTTCCGCCGATGATTTCCGCCGCTGTAGG
>OBLI01000646.1_pt1 | contig 36428 bp, 39 predicted proteins | sample 1519701 | NCBI WGS metagenome assembly OBLI01 (sample SAMEA3663005, study PRJEB22513) | pig gut metagenome | biome: pig gut; feature: pig-associated habitat; material: faeces | place: France | collected 2012 | reverse complement strand
CTTGAACACCTTCATAACCCTGTGTACCATAATCACCCTGTATACCTTGAGGACCTCTTTCACCTTGTTCTCCCTGAGGACCTTGTTCACCACGAGTACCAATTTGTCCTTGTGTACCCTCAGGACCTTGTGCACCAATTTTACCTTGAGTACCAATCAAACCTTGTGTACCAAAGTCACCTTGCACACCTTTTCTTCCTTGTTCACCTTGTGTACCAGCATAACCTTGTTGACCAATAGCACCTTGACTACCAACCACACCTTGCGTACCCACCGTTCCTTGAGTACCTTGTTCGCCTTGTTCTCCTTGTGTACCTATAACACCTTGTGAACCTATAACACCTTGAGTACCAATTTGTCCTTGTGTACCAAGAATACCTTGCAATCCATGTTTAAATCCTATTGGAACTCCATTGAGCATTACAATTCCTTGCTCATCACCTTCTGGAGAAAGAATATCAACAAAAGCTGCATCTAATGCACTATTGTCTTTTGTCAATTCATATTCACCTTGGGTTCCAGTATAGAATTTAATTGATTTATCTAACTTACTATCAGCCATCTACTGAGTGAACAAATTCATTTTAATATTTATCCTTGTAAAATAATAGAGGGAAGTTTCAACAACCTCCCTCTGTTTATCTATAACAATTTATTGTATATTTAAAGCTCTTTCAATTCTTTCAATTCTTGCTTCAAGCTTTGCAAGAGCTTCTGAAATATAATCTGTATCTTCAATATCTAAAGTACTTCCAGTCTTTGTATAAGTTCCAAGTTTAACTGTTCCGCCTTGAACTTTTGCAGGATCTCCATCAGCTCCCTTAAGACCTTGAGTTCCTCTTGGACCTTGTGCACCCATTATACCTGGAGTTCCCTTGTCACCTTGTACACCTTGATAACCCATTGTACCTCTTGGACCTTGAGGACCTGTTGGACCAGGTTCACCCCAGTCACCTCTTGGACCTTTGTCTCCTTGGTCACCAGGTTCTCCCTTAGGACCTTGCTGTCCGATTGGACCTTTGTCTCCTTGAGGACCAGCAAATCCTTGTGTACCACGAAGTCCTTGTGTACCAATTTCACCTTGTCTTCCTTCATATCCTTGAGTTCCTATAGGACCTCTTTCACCAGGCCAACCTTGTGCACCAATTTCACCTTGAATACCTCTTGGACCTTGAGGACCCATTCTACCATCTTCACCTTTATCTCCTTGAGCACCTTGATAACCTCTTGCTCCTTGAAGTCCTTGTGTACCAGGGAAACCACGTTCACCTTTATCACCAGTCTCACCTTTATCTCCAGGTTCTCCCTTATCTCCTTGAGGACCTATTGGACCTTCAGGACCTTGGACACCTTGAACACCTTGTTCTCCTCTAAGGCCAGGAGTTCCTAAAAGTCCCTGTGTACCAATTGCTCCTTGGATACCACGCATTCCCACAGGACCTTCATCTCCTTCAGGACCTTTAGCTCCGCGTTCTCCTTGAGAACCTCTTGGACCTTGAGGTCCAACAGCTCCCATCTTACCTTTTTCTCCTTGTGGACCTTCATAACCTCTTGGACCTCTGTCACCCTGAGGACCACGTTCTCCTTGTGGACCTTGATAACCACGCTCTCCACGATCACCAGGAGTTCCTTGGTCACCTTGAGGACCTTTAGCTCCACGTTCTCCTTCATATCCTTGAGTACCGATTGCACCTTGAGAACCTCTTGCTCCTACTAAACCTTGAGGACCTTGTACACCAACAGGACCTTGTGGACCTTCAACTCCTTGAGTACCAATTATTCCTTGGGTACCTTGTTCACCCCTGAAACCGAACGGACCTTGTGGACCTTCAAATCCTTGTGAACCACGTTCTCCTTGTGCTCCTTGATAACCTCTTGCTCCACGGATCATTCCCTTCTCAACTTTTGTCAAGATTTGATTAATCTTTATATTTAAACTATTGAGAGTAACAACCTCCAGCGGTTCAGCAAAACTGCTATCTGTATTCTTAACAGTTCTTACTATACCACCTTTTTTTGCACTAGGAGTAGGAGCAGAGAAAGTTGTCATTCCTCCCTTTGAAAGAAGAATATCTTCTTCAACTGCTGGAGCAACATAATCAATTTCTCTTAATACTTTTTCTACAGTTTTCCATGTAACAAAAGAATCTTCTTCACCTTCCTCTGTTGTGCATCTCAATAAAAATACGCTATCTTTATTGATAGAAGCGAATAATTCTTCACGTTGTTCTGTATCCAAATGACTAACGGCTTCTATAGTCGCATCATCTATTTTATAAAAATCTGGATAGGCTTTTATGTTGTCGTTTTCAGCCATTTTCAACATTTATTTTCATTTTTATATTTATCTAATTGAAAAGAGGAAAGCGAACTTCACAGCCGGCCTTCCTCAAAACAAAAATCATCACCATGAAGAAAGAGCAATAAACTCTTTTCATTATCTATTATATTGTCGGTATTAACTCGGTTAATGATTTCCATCTTAAATGCTCTTCTATTTGTGCAGAGATTACTTCTTGAACAGTAGTAGAGTTTTTCATAATTGCATCAATAAGAAGTGTTAAGTAATTAGGGTCATTGATAATAACATCAATAACATTATCAGTAGCATTATCAATAATGCTCTCAAGCTTCTCTTTCAATGTCACAAATCCTGTAGAAGAGTCAGAGTCTGAAATTTTAATCTCATCACCAATATTATTATCTACTGAACAAGCAATATATGGATGTGCTGGATCTGCAGATCCAATACCAAATACAAGCTCTACTGTCTCTACTCCGTCAGTGTGCTTATATTTAATAGGAACAACTACAGGTTCACCAAGAACTGGTTTTTTATCTATAATCAATTGGACAGCTCTTTCATAAGCAGTCTTAAATTCACCATTTACTACATCATCTATAAGTATATTCTTATAAGCAGTAAATTTCAAATTATCTACTGGACGCTCTATTCCTGTACCAAATGGAACATGTTTCTGATTCATGTTAAATAAATTCATTTTTATATTTATTCAACCTAAAAAGTCACCAATCAAAATTTAAAAAATAAATATTTAAAGATAATAGTAATTGATAAGTAATTATCTATGAGTACAATTAAACAAGATAGGAAAGATTTAGAGGCACTTCTAAATGGAATTTCTCCTATTCAACCAACATCATCACCAGGACAGTCTCAATTGTCTACACAGCAACCTGTAACACAACCAACACAGGCAGCTGTAGTAGATAGTACAGTTGATACAAATATAAATACTCTTCAAGATGTACTTATGTTTGATTTCAGTGATGACTCTTTGCGTAAAGGACTTCGTAAAAGAGCAAGAAAGACTATACTTAATATTGTAAATCATATTCTTCCTGAAGATATGACTAAAGAAGATTATATTCAGGATAAAATAGAGCAAGATATTGAAACATTGACTGATTTGTATTTCCAAGCAGAGTCAAATAAATTGATGCAAGTAAGCATAATCAAACAAGTTCAACGTGGAAATGCAACTCCAAGAATGTATGAAGTATTTGCACAGCTTACAGATAGAATTTCCGGAATAAACAAACAGGTTATATCTACTGAACAGACTATCCGCAAGACTTATGTTGATTTGAAATTTGAGATTAGAGATAAGATGGCAGAAGATATTGCAGCAAAAGAAATGAATCAGATTGGAACATCACAAGGACAAAAACAAATTGAAAACAATTCATTGATTGTAACATCTTCTAAAGATTTGAATAATCTTGCAAAACAACGTCATCGTGAAGCTCTTGAAAAAGCAAAAGAAACAACTTATACTGAAGAATAATATGATAAGAGAAATTTATACTAGAACACCAGATGACCCTAATTTCGTACCAGGAGTTCTTGACTACTCTAATGAAATGGAATCTATAATTTCACAAATAAGAATACTGCTCGGAACAAAAGAAGGTGATGTTATGGGTGCATACAATTTTGGTGTAGATTTAACATATCTCGTATTTAAAACAAGTGTAAATGCTCTTGACTTAAAACAAAAAATACTTGACCAAATCATATCTTATGTTCATGTTGGTCCAAATGTATCTCTTGATATTAACATTGAATTTGGACAGTCAGGATACGGATATGATATTGCTGTTGTAGATATCATAATAAATGGCAATAAAGCGATTGGCTTTTTGGTAGATAAAAATTAAATATGGCAACATACAATAGTAATAATTATTCTTATGATTTTGACACAACAGTCAAAACACCAGAACAAAGCAAAAAGCGTCCCAGAAGAATATACTCTACTGCTTTAATCAATCAACTTATTAAAGATAGACAGATGGGTTATGATATTGATTATGACCCGTTCTATATGCGTGATCTTGATCTGAGAGCACCAGGTATAACTTTCCGTATGACAGAAGAAGAAATGGAAATATATCAGAAGTGTTATGATGACGCTGTCTGGTATGTTGAAAATTTTTGCAGGTTTATGACCGATAAGGGTCTCGACGTTGTTGAATTGAGAGATTTCCAAAAGAATGTCATTTCAATTGTTACTGAGGAGACTTATATTCCTGAGAATGATGACTTCGGGCCAAAGAATAGAAATATCGTCTGGATGGCCGCGAGACAGTCGGGCAAGTGTCATTTATATTCTAATACAGTAGAAGTACAAAATGAATTGTCGGGAAGCAAACAAGAAAAAATTGGAGAAATTTACGATAAATATAATATAAAAAATAAAACTTTAATACAAAAACTCAAAAAAGTTTTATATAATTTATATAATAAATTGTAAATTATGGAATATAAGAAAAATTGTAAATACTGTGGTAAAGAATTCATTACACATAAAGAAAAAGCAGAATTTTGTTGTCATGAATGTAATCAAACATATCATGATAATATAAATCGTGAAAAAAGAATGAAAGCTTTAATAGAAAATGGAATAGAAGGAGAAGATTATGTCATTGATTTGTGGAATGGTCTTCCTACTCCAAGAATATATGGAAAATGGATGAGTAAAATGCATCCAGGAAAAACAACAGAAGATTATAAAAAAGATTTTCCAGGAGCTCCTTTATGTTGTTCTAAAGATAAAGAACGTACTTCTAAAAATTCAGGTAAATTTATGAAAGAAGAAAAATATCGAAAAATGTATTCTGAATTATTAAAAGGAGATAAAAATCCAAATTCAAAAAAGAATACTACTGAGCAAGAAAGAAAAGAACGTTCTCCATTTTCTAAAGAATTTTATATAAAACATAATCTATCAGAATCAGATAGACAAAATTTTATTAAAAAAGCTACAAGCAATATTATTTCTACTACAAAATTAGAGTATTATTTAAATAAAGGATATTCACGATCTGAAGCTATAACTTTATTAAAAGATAGACAAAGAACCAATTGTATAGAAAACTATATTAAAAAATATGGTGAAGAACTTGGACCAATTAAATTTAATGAACGTAATAAAAATTGGTCTATAAAGATGGAAGAAAAATATTCTAATGGAGAATATTCTAAAATGCCAAAACATTTAGGATTAATGTATTCAAATAAAGAAATGAATTTATTTGATATATTATTAGAAGAGCTTGAATTAAATTATGATGATGTTAATATAGCAAAAAGTAATAAAGGACAATTAAAAATATTTTATCCAGAAGGAAAAAGAAATTTCTTTTATGATTTTTGTTATAATAATAAAGTAATTGAATTTAATGGAGATTTTTGGCATTGTAATCCAAATATATATGGAGAAAATGATGTTAATCCTTACAATGGTTATACTGCTAAAGAAATTTGGAAAAGGGATGAATTAAAGAAAGCAATTGCTGAAAATAATGGATATGAAGTGCTCATTGTATGGGAAAGTGAATATGAAAAAAATTTTTATATAGATGAATATAATAAAAAGGTTTAAGAAGATTATTAAAGAACATAATCGGTAAATCAATAGAACTAATCGAGAAATACGAATTTAGGCATCTCGATTTAGATGAAAATGACATTAATAAAAAGATAATTGATACAAAGAAATTATCTAATGTCAAAGTTCTATCTGATTCTGGTTATGTTCCTGCAACAGAAATACATCTTACTCAACCATATCAAGTTTATGAAGTAACTCTTGAAAATGGAGAAAAGATAGAATGTGCAGATAATCATATAGTATATACAGAGTATCTTCAAGAAATATTTGTTTCTGATTTGAAAGTTGGAGATTTTGTAATGACCAAATATGGTCGTTCAAAAGTAAAATCTGTATATCGTTGCCCATACAAATTGGCAATGTATGATATGAGTATAGATACTCCTGAGCACAGGTATTATACAAACAACATTCTTTCTCATAATACTACTACAGTATCTGCATTCTTGTCTTGGATGTTGATTTTCCACCCAGATAGAAATATTCTAGTTGTTGCTAATAAAGAAGATACAGCTATTGAAATTGTAGATAAAATTACAAATATTTTCAAAGGGCTTCCTTATTTCTTAAAACCTGGTTGTGAAAACTTTGGTAAGACTGGTCTTAAACTTGAAAATGGTTCAAGAATACTTTCATCTGCAACTACAAATACTGCATCTATCGGTTTTACTATTCACTGTGTTCTTCTTGATGAGTTTGCACACATTGCAGATAATATAGTATCAAATTTCTGGAGATCTGTTTATCCTACTCTTTCATCATCAAAGATTTCACAATGTATCATTACTTCTACTCCTAACGGAACTACAAATAAATTCTATGACATTTGGTCAAAAGCTCTTGAGAAGAAAAATTCATTTGTTCCGATTAGAACTGATTATTGGGAAGTTCCAAGCCATGATGATGCATGGGCTGCACAGATGAGAGCAGACTTTGGTGATGAAGAATTCGCACAAGAATTTGAATTGCAATTCAATATCAATTCTAAAATGCTTCTTAAGGCAGATGATTTGAAGTGGTTGTCTTGGTTTAAGAAAGACTTTGTTCATAAACCAATTGCAATCGACAATCAATATCTTAACAATGAAAGACTTGTTTGGCATCCAGATTTTGACCCTAATGAAATTGAAGAAGATGATAAGTTTATATTCATTGTAGACCTTGCTGAAGGAAACGGTGACGACTCTGAGAAATTTAAGAATAAAGAAAAAGCTCCTGATTATAATACAATCAGTATCTATAAGATTGTTCTTAATTCTCCATTGAATATGAGAAAATATGCAACAAGAAGTTGTGGTGTTGGAGATGCTTTCCGTTATATTCAAGTAGGAAAATATACAACAAACTCTGAAGATGAGACTTTTACTGGTAATGTCTGTGCTGCTCTTGCTTATGATTTGATGCATGAAGATGTTCGTGAAAATGTCAAAGTAATGGTTGAGATGAATTTCAATGGAAAATCATTTGTTCAAGCTATGCAGAAACATCCTAATTATTCTGACAGCACAATTCTTAGAACTTATCACACTAAACCAATTCCTGGTGAAAGACAAAGACGTAGAATTGGTTTCAAAACTACAGGAAATAAAGAATATTATTGTCTTAAGGGAGCTAAGATGATAGCAATGCATAGAATAATTCCAACAGATGTTGATACATTTACACAAATGCAATCGTTTGGTTATGTTAAAGGTAAATTGAAGGGAATTGCATGCAAAGATGACTTGTCAATGCCAGTATTCAATCATATTTCAAGAATGCTTGATGAAGAGACTTATATTGAATGGTTAGATGATATTCTGTTCAATCATCCAGATTTAACGAAAAAATATCTTATCAATAATTTGATTGAAGAGTTTGATATGGAAAATCCAGAAACAAGTGATTCGGAGTTCAATGCAATGTATAATCCAAGTCAACCAAATATCCTTGGACAAACCGATTTCAATCAACCGATAAATCCATATTCTGAAATGAGTATGCCTTCTCTAGGCAGCGTGGGATATAGTTCTACATCTGGTTCTAATCCGTATTCAAGCGGAAATTATGGAATGACATATTCTTCACTAGTGGGAATGAAATAAGGAGAACAAATTAATTGTTCTCCCTTTTCTTATCGTATTCATCATACTTTGTAGCAATAGGCTCATAATGAAGATATTTGACTAAAAAATTACTGTCAAGACCTTGATGATAGATCCCGTTTTTTACTGACCACGGTGAAACTTCAAGATATTCTCCATCTACTACAATTGCAACTAAATCGTCATGTATGGATTTTGGTTTGCCTGTGATTTGTTTTGGTCCTTGGACAACGTTTGTTCTGACTTGTTTATGTCTATGTGCTTTGGCTCTTTTAAATATTTCTTCATTTGCATCACTATCTCTTTCTTTTGTTCTTGGAGACTCTGTATCTCTTGATGGGCCTGACTTAACTTTAACTCTAGTTCTTTTGCTGGAAGTTGATTTTGTTTCACTTGTGTTAGAATCAACCTTAGCTGATTGTCTAGATTTGACAGGTTTGTCTGCTCCTTTGACTGTATCATTAGTGTTGACTGCAGTACTTCTTTTAGAAGTTTTTGATTTTTGTTTAGTGTCTGATGGTCTCGGTGATTTTCCTCCTGTGTCTTTAGAAACTTCTTTCTTAGGTTTAGATGAAGCATTAATATTATTAGACTTAGCAGAAATAGTACTCCTAGACTTACTAATAGAAATATTTGTAGGATTTCCTGGTTCATCTTTTTTGACAGTTTTTGTTTTAGATGTTGATTTACTTGTCTTTTTCTTTAAATCCTCTCCTTCTGCCTCTTTTTTACTCCTAGAGGTTTTCTTGGTTTCTTTCTTAGAAGGATTGCTCTCAATGACATCGCCAAAGAGAGCAACACTTTTTTTAACATCATCTTTCTTTTTTACCATTAAAAGTCAAAAATTTTTATAATATGATTTTTATGTGGTCTGTTATAAAAATCATAATTAATGTTATTAAAATCTTGTACTTCAACTTTATTATATCTCATCATGTCAAGACCAATAAATCTAACTGGATATAATGCTGCAAGTTCATCATTCATACGAGAATTATTGTAATATGCATCATGATAATGACCATATACCCACAGTGACATTGTATCTTTGTTTGCTCTGCAAAGAGTCCAAGCACCCTTTCCTATAGTTTCACGTTCTTCTTTAAGATCTTTTTCAAGTTGCATATCAATAAGATACCAATTTGAAAGATTACTAGAATTAATAGGTAAGCAAAAATCTGGAGCAGAATGTGTACATACACAGTGTATTTCTTTGTCTTCTGCAAATTCTGCAGGAAGTGGAGTAACTTCTTCTCCTGACCAATAAGTATGACCAGTGAGTCTTCTTGTTCTATCAATAGAAATAGCTCCACCCCAAAGAAGAATACGATAAGGACAAGTGTCATCTTCTCTTTCAACTATAGTAAAATCTTCTGCTATAATGATATGAGGATAATCATTAGCAAAGTCATCTTCAATATACTCAAACCAAGAAGGATCATCATGGTTTCCGCGGAAGAAAATAACAAATATATTCTTTGCAGCAAACATAATTTCCATTGTACTGAAAAACTTTTTCATCCTATCAACAGAATAAAATCCAAGTCCAATGTCTCCGCAAACAATAACACAACAATTCTCAACTTTGCAAGAATTAACTAAATCATCTGCAAATGTCAAAAAATCTCCGTGAATATCACCAACAGCATATATATATTTTACAAGGTTCTTATCAAGAACGATAGATTTATTTGGATATCTCATTTTTACTAAGTATTTGTTTCAAAATTATATTGCTCATTCAATCTGTCTTTCAATATTTTTAATACTTCATCATTAGTCAATTCCAAATTGAAATTACAATTATTTGTGTGTATTCTAATATATGAATCTTCTTTTGTTTCTGAAAAGTTTTTTTCTAGATCTTCAATTGCTGACTGCAGATTTTCTTTGGTAACCAATCCATTATGATAACAAGAGATATAAAAAGTATTATCTGGTATCCAAGGTTTTGCTCCTTGATATCTCATAAGAGCATCAAGGTCACACTGATTTCTGTAGATTTTATTCATAAAATCAAAGTCATACTCTCTTGTATTTCCATATCCACCAAGTTCAAGAATCTTATCAAGTCTTATTACAACTTGGGAAGGATCACACGTTGAACAACGATGAATTATTCTGTAACCTTTGTTTATACCATATCCCATTACATAAGCAAGACGGTCTGCAGGGCGACAGAATCTTTGTTCTCCAAATTCATCAAGCATATTCAGCCACCAAACAAATTCATTATCAAGACAATGACTTTCAATGAACGGAATGAAATTCTTATGAATAATATTGTCATCATCAAGAACATATACTAATGGATTTTCATCTTTAAAATATCTTTGTTTGATGTCTTTAAGAGGAAAATTCATCAATGCTCCACCGTAATTTGTAGCTCCTTCTACTCCTTCAAAATAAATATGATGCTGTAAAGAATTATCATTACAAAAGTTTCTTATAACAGATATACTTTCATCAGAAATATCTGCATGGTACTTATCAAATGCAAGTATCCAAAATGGAACTAACTCTTTTGCAGATTTAAATCTTTCAACAATATTCTTTCCTATCTCTAATAAATTCTTTGTTCTTAAAACAGGTGTTATTAGTAAAATAGTAGTCATTATTTAATAATTTTATTTTCATCCGGTATCATATCACCAAATATCAAATACACCATATTCTCCCATTCTCTTGGTTCAAGCAAACATTTTCGTTTGAACAAGTTCATATCTTGTAGATGTTCTTCATAATTGTTCATACATTCTAATATTTTATCACAGACTTCATTTATAGCTTCATCTGTAAAATATTCTACTTTGTACCATGATGGAAGAGGATAGTCATCAAAAGTTTCAGCATTTCCTGCATTTCCAAGAAGAAGTACACAATCTCTAAGAACAGCTTCTCTCGGACACATTTCTCTGCCTTCAAATCCATTGAAATCTATATAGACTTTCGCTTCATCATACATTGATATAAGGTCTTCTTTTCCCTTATAATTATTTATGTTTCCACCAATCTCTATAAATTCTATCTCAGGAAGTTTCTCTTTTATTTTATTAACAAAAGTCTCATTTATTACTTTACCTCCATTAAATATTACTTTATTCTTTTTCTTTGATTGTTTTGGATAAGAATAAAATAATGGATGCACACCGTGTTGTAATCTCATTCTTGTTGTTATACCATGATAAAGCAAATCTCTTGCACAAACTTCATTCTCATACAAATGCAAACATCTGTTCTCAATACTTCTCATTTGTCTTAACTGAAGTCTCTTTGAGTTCTTTTTTGTCATGTCTGTATAGTCAAATGCAGAACTTAACCACCAGATTATGAATTGTGTTTTCTTAAAGCTACAAAAGAAATTTACATTATCTGGATTCTCAATCATAACTTCAGGTATAAGAATTATCAAATTCTCATCATCTGTTATTTCTTCCCAACTTCCGCAGTTGACGTCATACAAATTCTTGTAATACTCTGGCTGTTCATATACTGGCATAGCCCATGAGAATATTTTTGCATTTACTCCCAAGGACTTTAGATATGCTGCAAGCTTATTAAGAATTTCAGCTCCACCGGAACGAACTTCTTTACTTGCTCCCCATATCATTAAACGAGAATCTTTTGTTATCTTAATCATTGGGTTTTTCCCATTTTATTTTTCCAGAATTATAACATTTAAAATATTCTCCTACAAAATTTTTATCTTCAATAGTCTCTTCTTCTCTGTTAACATCAATTCTTTCTGATGATTTGACCCAAGAAAATGTAGGATTTAATAATGTTTTTTGTGTTAATCCTAATTCAGTATAATCTTCTGTTATATAAAAATCTCTTTGTGATATTGCATAAACATCTTTTATACTAATATTATATCCTCTTTTATTTAGTTTATTCACTGCAAATTCTAGTAAATCTTTATTATAATTTTTATCATGAGATAAAGATGTATTTTTTCTAGTGCAAATATTATTAATATAAATTGAATTATTCTTATCAAGAGATAATGACATTGCTTTATATACTACATTATCATATGTTAGTGCAACAGTTATTATTGAAGAAGTATCAAAATTAAATAATGAATTTTCATTATAAAAATTTCTAGCACTTTCAAATCCAAGAACAGAAAAATCAAAATCTAAATCACTTGGTTTTATTTTATTTAGTATTGTAAATAATGATGATTTTACAACATCTAATTTATTATCCAATTGATCTTCCCATATATGAATTAACTGTATATTGTTTTTATCACAAGCATCTGATTTTATTTTATGATAATTTCTTGGTGTATTTGCATTTTCTGAATGATAATATATTCCATTTATTTCAATTCCTATATTAGGTTCAATATAAAAATCTAATTCAAGTGGACTTATCACTCTTCTAGTATTCATCACATATTCAATATTCTTTTCATCTAAAATATGTTTAATTGTGTCTTCAGGAAATGATGACATATTTAATGGAAAACACTGCAAGCAATAATGATGAGGATGAGGAATTGGACCTCTTGTACGACGTTCAAAAACATATATTGGAATTTCTACATCACCATGTAAAGAGCATGCATCTTTTATAATTACAGTGTCATTGTTAGTATATTTGATAGTCATTCCTCTCGATTTCCATAAATTTACAGATTTCTCTCTAAACCTTTTCTTAGTATCTCCTCTAAATCTTTCAAGTTCAAAGACATTTTCTACACCATATTTTTCTTTTACTATAGATTTTATTTGATTCTGAACTTTATTATATGCAAAAGGAGATGATGACTTTCTGTCTTCACCATACTTTTCAGTTAATGTATTTTCACGCTTTTTCTTTATCTCATCTCCTCTATTTTTATATGCAGCCTTTAATGCTCTGGAGACACCTTCTTTATTCTTTTTTAATACATCAGGATCATTATTTCGGCATTTTGCACAGCAATAAGTCGAATATGCATTATTTGTAAACTTTACAGGATTTCCGCATATTTTGCAAGTAGGAACAGTTTCAATATGATTATAAAGTCTATATATCGACTCATTAAAAGTATCAGTAACATTATCAGAATATCTTTGCATAAGATAATCATAATAATTTCTTTTTACTAATATTGATTTTAAACAACGCTGTGATACAAGTTTTCCTGTTCCATTAGTAAGATAATCTAATATTTCTTTGTCTAATTTTTTATCTATCATAATCAAAAAATAATTGGATATAATTTATGCTTATAAATTATATCCAACTATTTCATGAAATATTAAAATCAGTTATTCTTCGTATTGTTTGCCAAATCGTCTTTCATAAATATCCATTAAATAATATTTTTCATCAATGGCTATCATCATTTCTTTTTTATATTTTTTACGTTGCATATAAAAGTCTGTACATATCTTTGGAATGAATCCTTCAATGTTTCGTTTATATACTGCTCCTGAAGTACACATAATTTCGTCATCTTTACGAACATGGTTTTTGTTCTTTTCGATGAAAGTTTCAGGTGAAATGTTAAATTGGCGGATGGTGGTAGGATACAAAGAAGCAAAGTCGAGTGCGATCACATTCTTATAAATACCTGCAGTTGGTTGATAAACGAAAGCTCCCTCATACCCCTCATCATTACCAGTGCTTTTCTTATTTCCAACATTTGGCATTACTCTGCCATCTTTGTAAAGATACTCTGCCTGCACAATTTCAAGACTTCTCACTGGACTAAATGCAGTCAATGCATCAACATGCATAAGGTTCGCAAGACCTAAGAATGCAGAGCTTGTTTTAATCTTCAAATCAATTTCACGAACAAGAATACTATCGATTGCATTATAGAAAATGTACTCTACAGGTTTCTGTTCCCACATATCTTTAAATCCAAGCTGATGAACAACTTTCTTTGCTCCAACAACTTTCTCAGATACCCAGTCAAGTTTATTTGACTCTTTTACTTCAACAGATCTATCCCACTTTACATAAATCTCCATATAGTCATACAACAACTTATGCTTAGGAAGACTTAGTTTTACATCTGTGTCTGCATTCTGTGGTTTATACTTATACCAAGTTCCTGTTGGTGAAAGATATTGTAAATCAATTCCAAGTTTTTCACAACGATTGAAAAGATAAGGATAGTCATAACCAAAATAGTTCCAACCAGTTACACAAGTTGCAGGATAGAAATAATCTCTGAAGAATGTAGTAAGCAATTCAACTTCTGTTGCAAAATATACATAAGTAAATTTGTAATTAGTTTTGAATTTCTTACAGTGTTCATCAATTTGACTTTGAATCCACTTTATATCATTTTCTGATATAATCTTTTCACGTACAAGAACATATACTTGGTCATTCTGCACCCAAGATATAGTATTGACTGGATTTCTGGCTTCATCTGCCTTTGGAAATCCATCGTCATCAACAAGAACCTCAATATCACAAAATGCTGTATTTGGCATATTAAGTTCATTGATTGCTGCAATTTGAGGATTTGCTTTAATCAAATCAAGAAGAATTTCGTGTATTCTTTGCTCTGTCAAATATCCATTTACTGGATCTTTAACAACAGGCTTGAAATCCCATGACTTATAAAATTTGTCAGGAACATCACCACGTTTTGCATACTTCCACTGATACATCTGTGATGGTGGAATTGTATAAGTTAAATATGAAATGTTTCCTTCTTTATTGATATATGAGAGGACCAGCTGTTTTGCTGGTTCTCCCTTTTCATTCAATATATCTCTTATTTCAGTTGTTACTATCATAATTTAATTTGCTGCATTTACGTTACTTCCAAATCCCTTTTCTCCTCTTGCACTACCCATATGATATTCTTCATATCTTTCAACATCAACTTCTGTAGGCTTACTTAAAATAACAGGAGTATGTATAAATTGCACAAGCTTCTGACCTGAAACGATTTTTGTAGGTTCATCAGTAAAGTTTGCAATTCCGAGATGTATTTCGCCAGAGTAATCAGAATCAACAATCTCTGCAGTATAAACAAGACCTTGCTTTGTAGATACTCCTGACTTATTTGCTGCCATTAACATAGTACCTGGCCGAATTGCAGTCTTAATACCTGAAGGAATAAGAATTCTTGAACCAGGAAGAAGTGTAATATAAAGTTTATGACCAACAATATTTTGTCCATCAGATATATCTGTTAACTCGTATCTTACATGTGCATTTGGATTCTTCTTAATCAAGTCATGCATAAACTTTTCATCATACTCAGGTACATAAAAATCTATACCAGCTGCTTCATTTGTTCCTCTTGTTAATTCATGAACTTTTCTAACTCTAATATATTCAAGTATATCATTCATATTTGTGATTTTAGTTTATTTTCTTATAAATATCTTATACACTATAGTCATTTTAGTTTTAGTATGGCATCAATAATTGATAAAAAATATTCACTTGAAGAGAATTTAATAAACTGCAAGATTTTTTTAATCAAAGAAGAAAAAATCTTGAAGGCTGCTTTTGCATTGTCAAATGGAGCAACTTTGAAATATTCAATCAATAATGAAAGTAATACTTCTTGCAATGTAAACATTGAAGCAGATCCAAAATATTGCAAAATTGTAGAAAAAGTGCAAGACCAGAAAAAGATTTTAACTTTTTTGGAAAAAACAATTAAAACTTTTAATGAAATTATTTCTTATTGTGTTGATTATATAAAATTTGATGCTGTCCAGATAATAATAAAACAAACACAGGCACTTGTTTTATTTGTAAAGAAAATTACATTATCAATAAAACGAAAAGTAGCAGAACTTTTAAAAGCAATGCTCCAAGGATGTGTAGGCGGAAAAGGAAGTCCTGATATGGCAATATTCATCCAACCAATTATACTGCTCTTCCAAGGCATTTCTACATTAGCCAACGGAATTCTAATGGGTATAACTACAGCATTGTCTGCACTTCCATCATTGATTTCAGTAGCAGCAGAAGGAATGTCATTTTTTATGACTCCAAAGAGTATGAAAACAACTGAAATGACTGTTGCAAATGCTAATCAAAGTATTGTTTATCATCTTCCATCAAGTGTTATGAATAAAGCACAAGAAGCAATAAAACAAGTTGATAAACTGAATATTCCTATTAAAGTAGCAAGTGTTGCTGCCGGTGCTGCTCTTGGTGCTGCTTCTGCAAAAGCAGGAGAAAAATTAAATATTGGCTGTAAATCATTAAACCTATTAGATCCACTTATGATATTGAAATCTATTGAATCGATAGTTTCATCAATTCCTGTTCCACAAGCTCTTCCAAAATTTGAAAAATTATCTTTAACAAATTTAGGATTTCTTGCTTGGCTTATAACTGGGTTTGAACCAGCAGGATTGAAATCATTTGGATTTATGGTATAATAAAAAAGAGTTGCTTACTGCAACTCTTTATTCTTTTTATAAATACTCGTGTATTGCTTTGGAGCAATTGTAAAACCAGATGCAACCAATTCTTCTGGTTCATCAACTTTTTCTTCCTTTATTTCAGTCTTCTTAGAAAATATCCTTTTTAAGAATTCTTTAATTTTGAATAAGTAATTGGTCTGCATTCTATTATCTTTGTCTTTTTAAATGTTGGGAAGAATATAATCTCATCAAATAATGAATAATAATCCTTTAGTTTAGGAGTATCATAGTCATCAAGAAGAGTTAAATCTTCAATTTGAGACTTTGTTATTTCATCAAGAGATTTCTTAATTCCAACAATAACATCAAAATTAAGATTGCTGTTAATATAAATTATTCCAGTATATCTCTTTGACTTTGCTCCTGTTACAATAAGCCTCTCTATTTCAGAATTGATAATGAATCTATGTGACGGAATATTTACATTAAGACCTGACTCTGCTATGAGAGAATCAATATCTATAATGTAAAAAGTATTTAAGTTTGTAAACACATTTTTTAGCTTTCGGTAAGACTCTACCGTCACATAAAATTTCATTAACAATGTAAAATATATTTTAGAACAGAGTATTTATTGCTCAAATTTTACTCTTCAACACTCGCATAAGCTGTTTTTAAAGCATCACTTATGCTTCTTACTATCTCTTTAATATCAATATCTTCTACAAGACAATCTACAAAATTCTTTCCACCATTCTCAAATTCAGATTCTGCAATATTATAAATAGCTTTACTTGGAAGATTGATATTAATTGTTAAATTAATTTCAGTAGAATGTTTCTTGCAAGTCTTAGCAAGAATTCTAACTGGATCTGTTTCAGATACTGCTGAAATCTTAGGTGTCTCAACAGGAATTACAGGTTGAACTACTTGCTGTACTGGTGCTGCCTGAACTGGTGCTGCCTGAACTGGAGCCGCAATCTGAACAGGATCATCGTTCTTCATATATTCATCAATTGAAGGCAAGTCAAAATAAGGACCCTTATATCTAGGAGCTCTAAATTTTTTCTGCCCCAATTTACTTTCAGCTATATTGAGATTTGCTCCTGAACCTGATGCACCTGTAATATCCTCAAGAGGTGGAGCATCTACATAAGTCTCACCTGCATTCTCATCCATAACCTGAACTCTCTTAGTTGTAATTGTTTCTGCTATCCAAGGATCATTTGGAGAAATAATCTCAACCATTGCCTTTCCTTTAAGATCACCAACATTGCCTGTTATTTTTCCAATAAACCTAAGATTGCAGCTTTCGTCAGACTCAAAATTATAGAAATACTCGTCTTCCTCTTGTGTAATATTTTTAAGAACTTCTACTGAACCGGCAAGGTCACCGTGTAACCACTGGAAATATCTTTTTCTACTCATTTTAAATCAATTTTGTTAACTTTCACTTTTGTTATTGTCACTCTCGTTTCTTGGGAGGATGTACTTTCCGTATTCTTTTTGGTAGTCATATTTCCAGGTGACGTCTCTGTATCTATCGTCTTCAAACCAGGAGAGGTAGTCTTCCCTAAAATTTTCCAAAGCTTCTGTAAAATGCGCTTCATAATTGGAGTGAGATATTACATTTAATCTTCTTTCATATATACTGAATGTATGACCCGTTCCTTTGATTCTCCATACTACTGACAACATAGGGTCATGTGGATTATGCTGAGCCACTCCATATTCTATAATAATTGGACCAGACCATCCTTTAGGATTAACTGTAATCTCTTTAACATCTCCTATGCAATTTTTGAAATCGTATATATGTGGCATATTATTTAATCATTTATAGGGTCTTCTGAATTTGCTTGATTTCCTTCTCTTGCAAGTTTTCTTCTAAATTTATCTTCTGTTTCTTCTCTCTTATCAAGAGCATCTTCAATTGCTTGCTGCATTGCTTTTGTTGAATTTTTACTTCCAATAACACCAGAAATCTTTCTAGTTCCAAGAAGAGCAGAACCAATACCGAGCATTATAATTACTTTATCAGCTAGAGCAAGAATATTTTCAGCTTCACCTGTATGCATAAAATAGAACATAAAAATAGCTACAGCCATTATAATGCAAACAAGAGAGAGAATAACTCCAATAAAGCCAGTTGCAGAAGTAGATCCATCTTTTCCTGAAGTAATCATTTCCATAAATGAAAATTTATACTTACCGTTGCAATCTCTACACATTTATCTTATATTTTATTTTAAATTATATATGAAAAAAGGAGTTCTGATTTTGAACCCCTTATTCATCATCTGCAGAAAGAATATCATCTAGTTTTTCTGCTTTGACTGATTCTATTACCCAATCATCTGTGCAAGATTTGAACAAGTTTTCAACTCTATTTGCTGCTTTCTGTGGAGTAGAACAATCTTTGACAAGATAAACTTCTTTGTGTTTCTTAATCTTAGGTTCTCCTGCTTTATTAATAAGACCAGTATCAACCTCTACTTTAACAGTAACCTTGTAATATTCGATAACGTTATCCATATGTAATTAAATTATAATTGAACTATCTTCTTTTTCTTCTTTTTCTTCTTTATCTTCACCAAGTATCATCTTTGCTGCAGATTTATTTGTAAATTCATCTGGAATTTTTCCACATTTATCACAAACATATACTGGAATTGGTACCAATTCTTCTCTTCCAGTTCCTGACATTAGTGTAGAAATTTTCTTAAGTACTACTGCTTCATGAAATACTTTACTTCCGCAAGAACAAACTACATTAGATGATTTATAAACAGTATTGACATACTGCTGTGTTGCCGCTGCCTGTAATCCAACTGTATCTATGTTTGAATCCATAATTAATTATTATTTAAATATTCTTCTATAAATTTAAAATGACGTTCATAAACATGAATACTTCCACAAGAGAAAATAATTTCAGGTTTATCCTCTACCTCAATTCCGTTTGCCTGTAAATCTTTTATAAGTTTATTTGCAACATACTGATGCCATGCATTATCATTTCTAAATCCAAATATAGCATCACAACTGCGTTGATAAACTATGTAGACAAGCTTTCCGTTTCTAATCAATTGATGTGTATAGCAAGTACACATAAAATCTGACATTCCGTTTTTATCATATTCATACTGCATACTTGGACGAGTATAAATCATAACAGCTCTACGTGTATCTTGGTCATATAGCAATTGTCTTAAACAATTTCTATATTGTGATGAATTTTCTTCACTAAAAACACACCAACCATAATTAGAATGAATAAATCCATCTTTATCAGCTATTTGCTTCCAAATAGCAGGAATTTTTCCTGGAATATCATAAACATTTCTTGATTGTGAAAGATACCAACTCAACTCATTCTGAACATATTCTTTATTTAACTTACAGAATATAGTATCTTCATCTGCTATAAAATTGTCTCCTACTATTTCTACAGTTTTAACTCCTGTTTTATCAATAGTAAAATCACAATTTTTGTATTTTTCAACAAACTCTTGTCTTATATCGTTAACAGTCTTCATATTATAATTCTATGTTCAATTCTTTTACCTTGGAGATGATTTCTTGCACAATATTATCAATATTACGATAATTATTATTATCATCTTCTACATTAATTTTAATATAGTTAGAAGGATTTATCTCTTTAAAACATTTATTAAAAGAATCAATTTCTCTTTTAACTGTTGCAAGTCTCGTTTCTTCATCATAATCAGATGTAAAAGACTTATTATCATCGTGCGATATTACAAATTCAGGACTCGCTTCAAGATGAATAACAACAACATTAAATAATGCGTGATTATTATGAACCTTTTTAATAGTTTTTATTATTTCTTTAGGGTCTTCATTTCTATAGATTGGACCATAAACATATTCTCCGAAGTGAGAACGATCAAAAAATACAATGTTTTTATTAGTATTTTTCAACATAGTTTCAGTATTTGAAATGTAAGAACATTTTGACATCGCTTGTGTAAAAGATAATTCTTGATATGCAAGAGGATTTTCAATTCCTTTTGGAGGATTTTTGAAATGCATATACATTATGTCTCTTTCAGCTTTATACATTTCTGTAAGCTTACTTATTATTGTAGATTTACCTAGATTGTCTACTCCTTCAAATATAATCAATACCATATTTAAAAATTACTTCTTAAATTATATCATATTGAAAAGTAATATATTTAAAAAAGGAGGTAATTTCTTACCTCCTTAATCAAATTACTCTGTAGTTTCTGAGTCGTCAACAGCGACTTTTGCTTTACTATCAGTGAGAACAATTCTGTATTGTCCATCTTTTTCGAAAATGTTAGCAATAAACATATGCATCTCATCTCCGATGCGGAATTCTCTGTCATCAAACCTCTTCTCAAATTCAGGTGACATAACTGAACGATGCACAAGGCCAGAGAATAACCACTCTCCATCTTGGTCTTTGAACTGACAGAACAAACCGTTCTTAGAAGCTCCAGTGACCTTAGTAGAAACTTCCTGACCAATCTCAAGTTCATTTTCAATTTTCTTAGGAAGAATCATCTCAAGATATTTCTTGTAAGATACAACAAAACAATTTGACTTGTCGATGTAATTTACAACAATTACAGGAACTGTCTTACCAAGCATTGACTCAAAGTCAGTAAGAATACCTGCAGCTGCAAGTGAACCAGGCAAGAAGCACTGAACTCCAAGAATGTTTACAAGGAAACCACCACCGTTGATGCTCTCAATCTTAGCATTGTATGCACAAGTAATATTCTCAGGGTGTGTAACCTGCTCCATGAACTCGTATTCAATCTTAGAAAGATGACCTTCCCAAAGTGAAACACGACCATTATCAACAACCTTACCAGCAAGACCGTTAGCAATAACAGATTCCTTGAATCCGTCTGCTTCCTTAAGAGCTTTAATAAAAGTCTTAGGTGAATTACATCCAAGAGTATTAAGATACTCTTTCTCCTTGTTAAGGTCAATAATTGCTGACATACCAACTCCGGTATCAACTGAAACCTCATGATCTGAAATAGGATGAATATCATTAAGAGCATATACTGTTCCCTTAAGACTATCCTTAGGAGAAACTACACTTCTTCCATTAAACCAATTCTCATACATGTCATAAAGTTCCTGTGCATAAGACTCATGACAATAAACTTTGTCTCCTCCCTTAGTCTTTACTTTCTTATTAACGGTAAGAGATGCACCCCCATGATAGCCTCCATCATACAAAGACCAGTCAAAATTGTCATTAGACTTTTGAAGAACCTTACCCGTTAAAACAGTTTTAGTTTTACTCATAGCAATTAACCCTCATTGATTCTAGAAATAACAACCTTAGTTGGAGTAGTAAGAGAGTCGAAAAGAATTCTATCAACATCATACTTAGTATCGTCCAACATCTTACGTCCAAGGATAACCTTGAATGTTTCATCAGTTTTATCCATCATCTGGATAAACTTCTCACGGAAAATAGATACCTGAATTGCATAACCAGGATCTTGTGCAAGATGACCAATCTTATAAACAAAATTAGGAGCTTTCTTCTTATCTGTAGTATCTTTCACATAAACGTCTGTTCCATCAACATAGAATACAAGAGCATCTTTGCGTGGATCTACTTTGATAATGTCAGAAGTCTTAATAATTGAAGAAATGACTGCAGGACTTGCTTCAAATGATACAGAATCTTGTACATTAAATACCTTATTGTTGAAAGTATCATCATCAAGATATCTAAGCTCAGAAATTCTGAAACCGTCCATTTTCATCTTAAGAAGTGATGAACTGAATGAAATAGAAGTAGCGACATAATCTGTGTTGTTGTCTGCATTCTTAAGAATGTCATAATCAACATCAATGTCAAAATTAGAATTACCCTTATCATCTACATCAGAGCCGAAGCGCTCAACAATCTTGATAAGTTTAGGAAGCTGAATGAGGATACCGGTCTTAATTCTATTATCGCCGAGCTCCTTCTCATTCTCGTGCGCAGTGACTGCTATATGACAGTCATCAAACGAGATAGCTGAAAAACGAATTGATGCCCTGTCTTCAGAGAAAGTCTTGGCAACAAATGCTTTCAGCTTCGTGTCAATTTCTATTAACAAACTTGGACGAATTTTCGCGAAATTCTTCAAATAGTTAACAAACGGATCGACACTGCCGTTTAAAGTTAATTTTAAATGCATTCTGCGATGTGTTTTTAGAAGTTAAACATAATAAACATTTGAAGTAAGAATTACTTCTAAAATAATATACAAAAAACCCAAGAAAGATTTTCTTGGGGTAAAATAGGAATTATTTATTGTTTTTTAGTATTTTAACTTCTTCTTCAAGTTCTTTAACTCGTTTATATAGAACATCAATAGCGGCAAGAGCAACAACACTTAATTTAGAATAAGATACTGCTTTAATTCCATCTGTTTCTGTAACAATTTGTGGATAAAGAGGTTCAACAGATTGTGCTGATACACCAATATCAACTGTTTTATTTTCATCATCATTCCAATAGAAGAGGCCCTTCTTGATCGTTGAAAGATTATCAAGATCTACTTTAAGGTCTTCTGTGAAATGCTTAAGTGTTTCATCTGATGTTTGGTAAAGATTTGCACCTTTAAAAAATGGTGATGATGAACTTCCTATAGCAAGAGTTGAAATTTTAGTTTGTGCATTCGCAGAAGCAACCCCTGTAATATAATAAGGAGTGTCACTGTTTTGTGCAAGAACTATATCTACACCTCCTCCAAGGCCACTTCCATCCTCCCATTTAAATGTATATGCTTCTCCACTGCGTGAAATCATAGGAAGCTTCTTTTCACCATCATTTAAGGTAGGCCAAACTAAAGAAGTTACTGTACCATCAATTGTATTCCTATCAATATACGGTAAACCTGCACTTACTGGAGTAATAGAATTTCCCAGTGCAGTTGCTCTATCTGCATGTACAGAGTCAGCAACTTTACTAACACTTATATCATCTGAACCATTAAATTTCAGTATATCATTATCACCGGTACCAGTTTTTATTGTTAAAGCATGTTTCAATTGTTCTGCTTTGTCGGCAAGAACTGCATGATCTACTTTAACATCAGCCCCATCTTGTATACCAAATGTTCCGCTTCCATTTATTGTTAATATTTTTGCACTAGAGCCTGCTGCAGCATAATTAAGATTAGAAAGACTTTTAAAGATGTCCTTATTTATATAGTCAATGTTGATAGCTGCTCCATTCTTTTTAACAGCATATATATTATCATTAGATGCGCTATTATAAACATCAGGAGTCAATATTGCTTGTAATATTGCATCCTTACCACTTATTGAATTTTGATCATCGTTGGCATATATTGATTCCAAAAGAGTATCTGGAAACATATATTGTTGTTTATAATCAACTAAACGTTGTCTGTTTGCATTTGCCATTGTAAATAATTTCTATTTGTTTATTTATTTGTTAAATCCTTACTCCGATTTTCCTCTAAGAGTTATATTAATTGAACCATTCATACAATCAATACTGTCTTGGTATTCAATTCCATTAGGTGAAGTAAATCCTCCTCTAAATAATGGAATCAAATCATTAATTTGTATTGAATTTCCAAATTTGTCTTCAAGTGTTCTACTTAATACTATATCACCGTATTCATCGATTCCGTAATTTCCTTTTCCATAATATCTTTCATTATTCTTATCTGCATCAAAGAATACAGAAACAGAATCAACTCCATTAATTCCTTCAATAATCTTAATCAAGTCAGAAACAGGAATTCTATCACGTCTTGTATTAGTAATAAAATAATTAGATACTGCTGAAATTATAGCAGATTTTACAGAATTGAAATTATAATTGTTCCACATTTGAATAAAGATGTTCAAAGAGAACTTAACAAAAATTGGATCTAATATCTTATTATCAACTGTAAGAATTTTTTGTCCTGAATTTTCAATAAGATTAAGAATGCCTGTTTTCTCATCATCAGATAATGAAAATCTATCAATTCCACAAGTGAAATAATTTTCATTTGTAGAAAGTCTCTTATTAATGTCAGGAATTAAATAAAGATATACAGTATTATCATCAAGAGACTGTTCTTCTTTCTTTTTCTTTAAGAAATTAATTTCTTTATTCAAATCAATAATTTCTTGATTTATTTCTTTTGCTTCAGTACTGTTTTCTCCAGTATGTTCAACTTGTGCTTGGTATTTTTCTTTCAATCTTAACAATGTTGCAGAAGCAGTTGACAATTCTTCTTCAACTTTAATGTCATCATAAGTATTGAAACCAGAAAATGCATCAATGATTGAGAACATATTCATCTTCTTTAAAAAATACTTATAATTTTCTGCATTCGCAAGAACAAAGCTTCTTGACATATGAGGAGCAAGCGCTCTTGTTACTGCAAGATTTTCAGAATCTGTTCCAAATAATATTTCTGAAGCACTGGTCAAATTGTAAATAGTGTTCAAGTCAACATAATCTCCGTTGATGTCATATCCTTGGTCTTCAAATTGCCAATAATTGTCTGTTTCATTCTCTGTTATGTTTCCTGCAGCACCAACACAAGTAAGATATTCACAAACAATACTTGCACCTTGTGCAGGAACTGCTCCTGAATTACCTGTACCAAAAAATACATCAATACCACCATTTAAACTTCTTCTAACAATACAAGCTTTCTGTTCATAGGTCATATCAAGCAAAGAATCGACAGAGCTCCATCTTTCTCCATTTACATAGATATTGATAAAGAAGTTGTCTACTATTTCGCCAGATTTATTTGCAAAATTAAATGATTGCATAGCATATCCAGTTCCTGTAGCTTGTTGGTATTTAAGACTACCTTGTATGATAGGAATTTCTATTTTACTATCATGTGCTCCTACTGTAACTTGTAATTTATTTCCTTGGAATATTGTAAGATAAGTCAAACCAGTAGCAGTGTTCTTAATCTTTGTGTAATTCTTTATTGTAATTGTTTCACCAGCATGCTCTCCTTCTTGGTTGTAAGTCATATAAACTGAACCTCTTGCAGCAATTCCACTTGAAGGTTGATGACCAGTTAATGTAGCAAGACCTATGACAGATTTTGCATGAAAAGCCGTATTAATATTCAATTCAGTGATTGAATTCTCTATATAAAACAAAATCATTCTTCCGAGGTGGAGAGTAACATTTATTACTTGAGCAAATGGAGAAGCCATCGTAAATTCTTCACCAATTGTACGATAAACATTCTTCAAATAATTAAATGCATCTTCTTTTAATTCAGAAAATGATAATCTATTTGCTTTAAATATTTTTTGATTTTCTTGTGCCATCAAGAACATATTTCATTTGAATATTTATTTGTGCATATATTGTTATGTAAAATTGCAAGTCAATAAATAAACAAATAAGATGATTACGTTATGAAGAAATTTATAGCATCATTGATTATAATGATTTCATTGTTAGTATCCTGCGGTCCTGCCAGGCATGTACAACCAGTTCAAGACCAAATTTACGGATACTCTCGAATGTATTATTCAATGAATAAAGTATTGACTATGACTCAAGTAGACTCTATGATTACTGTAGATAGACTTGCTCCACTTGATGAATGGCCAAACAATATTAATGGTGAAAGAAAAGCTCTTCTTATACAATATTACTATATTAAATCTCTTGAGACCAATAATGAACTTATTTATGTTTTAACACAAACTCAAGTAGATACCATATTTAGATGTACAAAGAGAGTTACAGAAGAAATGAAATAATTGAACTATGCCAATGAATAAAGAAATATTTTACGGATATGTTCCTTCAGAAATAGATGGAACTGAACTTGTTATACAAGAAGATGAGTATAAATCTCTTCCTCTTCCTGCAGTATATTCATATCTTTCATTTATGTCACCAATTATGAATCAAGGAACTGAATCGACTTGTGTTCCTCATTCTATTTCTGCTGCATATGATTATTATAATGCTATGATGAATCCTGATTCTACATCTGAAGGAAAATTCACAGCAACAGGAATTTCAATTCATCAGATCTACAACGCAAAGACAAATGTTGGTGAAGGAATGTCTTATAAAGAAGCTCTTGAATTTTGTAAGAAACATGGAGTTGTTACAGAAAAAGAATACATTCGCAAAGTTCAGAATGCTGTTCCAAGAAAAATTTATGACTATGCTAGAATATTATCTCAACATGTAATGAAACAAAGTCTTGTAATTAACGGTCCTGTTATGATTGCAACTTATGTAAGAGATCTTCATTCTCCTGCTTTTTGGAAAGGAAACTCTAATTACGGTGGGCATGCAACCTGTTTGATTGGATATGATGACAACCGTGAAGCTTTTCTTCTTAGAAATTCTTGGGGAACAGACTTTGGAAACAAGGGATATGTTTGGTTCCCTTACAAAGATTTCAACAGTATCCTTGAAGCTTGGACAATTATAGTGTAATTCATTATTAACATATTTGAATGATGGGAGATTTATTCTCCCATTTTTCATTTTGTATGTATATCAAATAAATAATTTAAAGAAATAGTATAGTAATGATACTGCGCAATAGAAAAAATAGAAGATATGCAGCTAATCATATAAAAGATTATTTTACAGATCTTGGATATGACTATAGAGGTCATATTTATGAAAAGAGCATTTCTCCTGAAATACTTAAGAATGAAAATAACAAACATATTTTATCTTATGTAGAAAATATGCTTGTATTTCTTATTGATGCAGTAAAACAGATTAAATTGACTTACTTAATTTCTTTAGATAAAAATGACAGAAATGTTAATTAATTATGGCATTTAACTATACAGATATTCACATATTCAATAAAAATGGAGAAGAACTTCCTATTTCATTAAGTTCAGCTGCAGAGATAAGAATCCCAAGTAGATATGGAGATCCTGCAATATTTTATCCAGTATTGAATTCTGATAATGAATTATCATTTTACAAAAAAACAGGAGGAACAAGATTTTCTTCTGACAGCTCTGTATTAAGATGTACTATTGGAGATGAACCAGGAACCGCAACTGTAGAATTTGGAAATAATTATTCTTCAACCGAAGGCAGCGAATGCACAATTAATGACATTTCTTCAGTAAGTGCACTTCCAGGCAATCTTCGATTTCCATCTGTTAAGATAAATTCAACAATAAATTTTGATGTTATTTCTACAGGACTTATAGAAACAGAGTCTTTATATGTTCTTGGATATGACGGAAATTCATTTGATAAACTTTCAAATATAGATCCTGAATTCACTAACAGATATGAAATATTATTCTATATTGATACAAGACAACAAAATGATTTTAGATTTTTCTCTCTTAACAATGCAGATTTATCTTGGTCAAATAAAGCAATATTGAATTTCAATTCTGAAGATGATGATTCTTATAGAGTAAATATTGGGTTCTCATCTGAAGAAGAGGGAGTATTTGCAGAACTGATTAAGATATTCTTGCTCGATAGAGGAATTGATAAGTCATTGTCTCTCAATGAATGCGGAATATATGAGATTGGAGAAATCATAATGAATGCTGAAACTGTTGGTGAAGATGAAAGATATAGAACTCTTTTCACAAACTTTGGCATTCCAGACCCATTAACTTACAACAAGATATTTGCAAATGTTCCTACTGAAGAAGGAAAAACAGATAATATTCTTTTAAATCAGAACTCTAAGAAATTATTCTTAGCTTATTCTGAAATATTCCCTTATATCGGAACATATAAAGCTCTTATAAATGCTGTTAATCTTTTGGGTTATAATGATTTATATTTTAAAGAGTGGTATAAAAAAATTGGTACAGGACTCGAAAGCAATTATGTATCATATGACATGTCATATAATTCAGACGTCCGTGACAATATAATAAACAATGCTCCAATTGAAGAAAGAATACATCTTAAGAAGCTCAATTGGCTTTCTATGATGTATAAACTTAATGAAGAAATATATTCAAAACCTGAAGATAGTTTCGGATTTCCTACTGTAGAGACTAAGTATACTTTTAACAATGCAGATCTTATTGCAAAGCTTGTGTCTCTTAGAGAATGGCTTCAAAAGTATATCATAGGATTAAATTGTAGAATTATTGAAGTTGGTGGAGAAGGTGTATATTTCGAAAGATTCAGAAATAATACTTACGGAACATTCCAAACAAGCTTAGAATGGAATAATGAAAGACGTGTTTCTCCAAGTATTTTAAATACAACAAACACTGTTCTCAATAATGAAGAAGCTTCAATTGAAGTTACAGTAGACCCTGATGACAGCAATAATAGGCTTGAAGATATTAAAGACTTTAGATTCTCTGATTTCTGTGAAGGATATTTTGATGAAGATGCTGAATATCATTTGTATACATCCGATGTAGAAGATTCCTCTGTATTAATATATGCAGGAAAAACTCTTTATTGTTACAATGACCTTGAAGAATATAAGATTAAAGCTTCTGTAAGCTGTGATAGCTTCTTATTCAATAACGAAGATTTTCTTGACAGCAGTTCATGTGCTCTTAGAATATATGACAATGCTCTTTATGTAAATCCGCTTGATATTGCAAACGGACAAAGTGAGACTTGCATATTTACAAATCTTCCTATTTTGTATATTAAGTCATGTGCTCTTAGGCCAATAGATGATATTGATTCAAGTGTTTTTGTATCAATTGAGAATGATGACTTTATTTCAGTCAGAAATCTTTCAGATGCTGAATTCTCATATACAGAAGAAAAGAAATACGGTCTTCCTGTATTTGTAATAAAGAATTATGATATTGAAAAACTAGATGCTTCATTGAATAATTCTGATGAATATATTCTTGATATTATAGAAGGAAAGCTTTTATTTGAAGTCGATTCAAGTACATATAAACAAATAACTGTAAACTTTGATTATACTAATTACAGATATGACAAAAACATATTTGTAAATATAGTTTCGTTCTCTGATTTCTTTAGAGTAAAACAATATGGCGAAGTTTATAAGTTTTTACCTAGAACTTCATATTCAACATTTGTATCAGATTATGAAAATAATCCTGATGAAGCAATACAGTATAAATTTAATTCAGAAATTACTGTAAATCATGTTGGTGAATACAGAATTGATGTTTATGGATTTGATGAACAAAATAATATATTTGCTGCAGGATGTAAGAAACCTGTAGTTATAACTGCTCCTAATTACAGTGCTTATAAATTTGCAGCATCATCTTCAGATGAAAATGAAGAAGCAACAGCAGAAGAACGTGAATTAATAGACAATTATTATGATGCATATTGCATTTATAATAAAGAAAGAGATTTCATATTCAACAAAACTATAGAAGACAGTTCATTGTTAATCAATTACAAAACTTATACATACAGTCAGCCTACTCCTACAAAAGGAGATTATGTACACTTCTCAAATAAATTTGAAAAATTCAAACTTATTGATATAAAAAAGCTTGACCCAGCAACAAGTGCTCAATATCAAGGAGAAGAAGTATATAAATCATATGAAATTTTAGTAGAAAGAGAATACACAAATCATATATATGATTTTATAAAAGACCCTGATCTAGACAATGACACTCTTGGAGAAGATAGTAATCCTGTTTTTGTAAATGTTGTATTTTATAATGAATTAGGAGGATATCCTGTTTATCAGACATATGCAAGAATGACATCTGAAGAATTAAACTCATCTATTTATAAAATTAAAATAAATGATGATACTCCACAATCATATATTTGGGCTTCTTGTGAAGAAGATTATCTTCTTAGAACAATGTTATATGATGGATATAAGGAAAATGAAGATGCTGAAAATCCATATAAAGAAATTATTCCTAATTATGACTCGGTAGCAGAAATAGTATATAGAGCATGTGCAAATGATGTATTAAATTTAGAAGAACCGGCTAAATATACTGATGGAACTACAAATGATAATATTATCAAATCACATATTGTAGATGCATATCTTGAAACCGATGAAGAAACAAAAAGTAATTTTGTTGAATTTATAAAGAAACCTTATTCTGCAGCTAATAAAGATGATGAAACTCTTTGGGCAGAAGGTTGGATAGATAGAAATTATGCAAAAATTGAAGAAGTTTATGCTAATATTAAAAATGGTTATAATGTTAGCATTCAAGATGCTTGTGAACAATTCTGGACATACGGTATTGAAAGATCTTTGATGTCTTCTGTTTTTGAAGCTGTATCTGACTTTATTATTTCTAATGGAGATGCAAGTACAAATACTAATCTTCTTAAAGATTTTGTTAAAAACAATTTTGTAAGTAAAGGTTCAGTATTTACAGAAAAGATTGATAATAATCTTTCATATCCTGCATTAACATTCTCTGGAAGTAATTGGGATATTATTGCAATGAATCAAGTAATTGCAGCTGCTGATAATTTTATCAATTCATTATTTACTGATGCTACTATTATAGATAAAGATTATTCAGATGCTTTATTTGCTGTATATTCTTGTATTGCATATTGTGTTTATATTTACGCAAGAGCACAATCTACTATCACAGAATCTCCATTTATAAGAAAATATTTCCAAGAGTATATTATAACTCCTGAAGTATTAAATGGATATGCTGCTGTAGTTAAAACTAGTATTTCTACATATAATAATGAGATTGGTGTTGATTCTAATATTAGTCGTGTTGCTTATATAAAGAAAGCAGTCGATAATGATATTGCATCAATTCAAACTAACTGGATTACTAGAAAAGTAAAAGATACTTGGTATTATGCAGTTGCTTATCATAAAGATGATACAATGTATTATTTGAAACCAAAAGATGCTCTTCTTAACGGATATACATCAGCATCTCCATCTCTTCCAGGAAACTTTACATTTGACTTACAGAAATTGCTTTCATATCCTGGAATTGGAATTTATATAGAGCCAATGTATAAGAATATTATTTCAATTACTGCTCCTGAAGATAAACCAGGAAAGCTTGAAATTATTCCTATAATATCAGAGTCATATAAATTAAATATGAAACCTGGCGATTTGCTTAAAGTTTATGTTAAGAATGTTGTAAACGAATCATATATCGGACAGGCTTCTTACATAATTGATGAAATTAACAATTCAGATGGAGTTGATCGTTACATTGTAGAAGGAAGTATCAATGACCAGTATATTCGTGGAAACGGATTTAATGTTCTTGCTGAAATAGAAGTAAATACTATTTCAGGAGATATTGAAACTGGTGAAGGAATTGTAATGGTAGGAGGAATACAATTTGACCCTGATACTGCTGCATTTAACAAAATAATTTATTATGAAGATGAAAACGGAAATGAGCAATCTGCTCCTGCATACTGTTATAAATTACATGATCCTGCTGACGGAGAAGAAAATGTAAGAGTTTGGTTTGTTCTCAAAAAGAATGACAGTGATGAGATTACAAACATTTTCTATGTAGTAATGGAAAGAGTAATAAGCGACGGTGTAGTAACAAGTGTTGTTCCGTTAAAATACTATACTTCTGAAATCTCTGAAAGAATTTCAATGTATATGTCATATCCTCAGTGGGCATATGTAGATTATATCTTAACTGCAAATGAAATTAAGTTAAATGACAGCATTAACACAATAGAATTTGAGAATACTCTTGACAATAAGAAGATACTTACATTTGCTGATAGCAAGTTCCTTGTTTCTGTAAGAGACTTTGATACTAACAAAGGTATCAAACAATGGATGGACTTCTCAGATGCAGACAATGGACTTGAAGACCCTCTTAAGGGAACTCCTAAGATTTCAGAATTTACTAAAATTTATAGATATGACAGCACAAATCCTGTTCTTTCAAGAGATTGCCCTTATGTTGTAATTATGCCAAAGAACCTTCCTGAAAATGGATATGTTTATTGGAAAATTTATAAACAAAACGGACAATCTAACAAATCAGAATTGTTGTTTGAATCATATAATTCAGCATTGTATCTTGATAGTACAGAACCTGGTATATATGATGTTGAGATGTTTGTTTATGACAGATATGGTAACATATCAAAAAATATGATTAAAGGAGCTTATACTATAATTTAATCAAATAAATATTTAAAGTAACTTTTATAAAATGGGATTTTTATCTAAGCTTTTTGGTAAGCAAGTAAATAAAGCAGCTATGTTATCAGCACATTTTGCTGTAGGATCTACATTGACTTTTGATTCTTCTGCAGATTTTCCTAGTGCAGAAATCTTAGCATTAGAAAATGATACTCCAGATCCAAGCTGGCAAAAATATTATGAGGCTACTGGAAATTGGCCAGACGGAAAGACAAGAGTAGTTAGTGGAGTTCTTGATGGAATTAATGAATATTTTCCTTATAGAGATTCTTCAACAAGAAATATTTATATTGATTCATCAGCAAATATGATGTATCGCTGGAAATATTTCACAAAAGCACAATGGGAAGAAGCCTTTGGTGAAGAAAGCGGTGATCCCGAATCTAAACCTCTTGTGTTTGATGTTGTAAAAGAAAACGGAGTTATTGTAGGTTATCACGGATATGTACCTTGTGCTGGTAGTGGCGGTGGAGACCTTTATTGGCAAGATCTTACTCAATAATAAAAAAAGAAGCTAAATAATAGCTTCTTTTTTGTTATATATGCTTTGCATATATTGTGCAAGCGGAATATCTCCTGCTTTATGAATCATATATTCATAAATGTCATCAAATGAAAGCAGTTTCATATATCCAAGTTTTGCATCTACTCCGACATCTACTCTCAAGTCAGGAGATTCTTCATTAAACTCATCCATAGAACCATGTACATGTCCGTGAAGCATTATACTACCACGACCTTTATTTGGCCAAGAAATAGCTGGATAGTGTGACAAATAAATCAATTGGTCAGTTCCGTTCTTTTCAGACTTACAACGGATAAAATCTGCTCTATCATGAGAGTAAAAGCAATCAAAGTTAGAACCAGATTTTCCGTCTGCAGTTTTCTCTTTGTCGTGATTTCCCAGCACAATACAAATTCTACCGTTTAATTTTTCTGACAATGCTTTAAGCCTGCTTGCTTGTGAACCCCAAAGAACATCACCAAGAACAAATACATAGTCATCAGGACCAACTTTAGAATTCCATTCTTTCACAAAATATTCATACATTTCATCACAATCTTTAAATGGACGTTTATTCATCCAAAGAATATTGTCATGAAAAAGATGCAAGTCAGCAGTAAAAAATACATTATGCTTGTCTAAATTTATTTCTGTATTCCATTTCATATAACAAATATATGAATATTCTGTTTAATAAAAAAATAAAGCAGATTACTCTGCTTTATCTTCTGATTCTGAAACAATCTCTGCTTTTGCTGCAGGAATTTCATCAGCAAGTTGCTGTTGTTCATTTTCTTCATCAAGTAATACCAAGTAATATCCCTGAGCTAGCATTCCCCAACGTTGCTTGAGCTTCTCACACATTTTAGCTTCAGCATTGTAGTATTCAATATGATCACGGAGAACATCATGAATAGGAACATACTCGTCCCACTTTTCTGCCATCTCCTTAGCTGCAGCATAACCAAAACCTGCATAATTCTCAAACATCAAATAACAGAACTGAAGAGGACCATACTCCATAACAAGATCCTTAGGCTCAGCTTCACATTCCTTAATAAAGTTATCAATATAATCTACAAAATTGACTACACCGACCCAATATCTCTGTGTCCAGAAACCATTTGCAATAAAGTTGCGAATGAACTTTGCTACTCTAAGAGCATTATCCTTATCTGCTACAAGATAATCAGCCTTGTCACGAAGAGCAACTGTTCTATCTTCATACTCTTTCTTTGCAGCATTAATATCTTCTTCTGTAGGAGTTTTATCTGGGTCAATCCAAGCTTCACCCATATTATTTCTATTGAATTCGTTGATAGCAGCAAGTCTTGCTTGTGCCTGCTTCTTCAAATTTTCTTCTTCAGTCTTTGTAGTCTTTGCTTTCTTTGTTGCCATAATACTATTTCTTTAAATATTTTAAAATTCTATCTATAATATCCTTTTAAGATTTTTCCAATCACTAAAATTACAGTCACAATCAAAATAATAATCTTTTTTATAATCAAACTCTTGAGGTGTTTCTGTAACTCCACAGATTATTTTTCCTGAATATAATAAAGTATTTCTGCCAGATAATTTTTGATAAGGAAATCTCTGGTAAGTTTTAACATAAATATTTCTATAAATCTTTAAACCAAGAAATGACATAATGCCCAAATTCCTGCTCCAAGAATACCCGCAAATAGCAAAGTCGTAGTAATGAAATTTGTCATTGTAAGTTTATATCCTGTAAATATAAACAATACTCCATAAGATAATGTCAAATTCTCATCTTCATCTACAAAATTTGATATTTGAGGAACAAGATAATCTCCCCAACCAAGTTCTGAACTTAAATAAGAAACAATTGGCCTTAATTTAATATCAAGCATTGCTTCTGAATTATAGTTTGCATTCATCAAGTCTTCCTCTGTACAATCTATCTGAACATAAACTATATTTCCAAGCCAATTGTGTTTCAACTTAAGCTTGTTGAAATTAGAATCTCTTCTCTTGAATTCTCTTTTTATTTGTCGTCTAAATTTAAAGAAATTAGACAAGTCTTTTATCCATTGGATAAACCCGATTTCATAAATATCCATAATTAAGCAGTATAACCAAACTCCATATACATATCATATAAGTCTGGATACTTATTTTTAATAATATTTTGTAATTCAACTTTTCCCTTTCTCAACCAGTTCTTAACACTTGAAATTGGAATGCTGTTGTCTATTGCTATGTCATCAATCTTTTTCTCATTAACTAGGCGTTCATGCATAACAACCTTCAAATTATCTGGAAGATAATCTATACAAGAAATCGATGCATCATACAAATCAGAGATAATTTTCTCTTTATCATATGTCACAAATCCATCACTTGTATAAACCATATTCAAGTCACCAGATACTGAAAATGATTCTGTTTCTGCTGTTTGGTCAGCTTCTGTTGCAATAGTAGAATCATATAAATCTTCAAAATCTACTCCAACCCTAGAAGCATGACTTTTCTTTTCTTGTACATATTTAAGTGCATTGTTGCGTGCAATACGATACATCCAAGTAGAGAACTGTGCAATTTTTGGATTAAACTGGTCTTTCTTGAAATAGATATTTTCAAATGTTTTTGTAATGACTTCCGTAGTTGCTTCATCATCATTGACAATCTTAAAAATGTAAGAGCGAAGACCCCAATTAATTCTTTCACATAGCAATCCAAAATTCTTTTCAGAAGGGTCATTAATAAACTGAACTGCAAGTTTCTGAATATTCCTTTCCTTCTTTTCCTTCTTTGGTGCCTTTGCAATATTTTTAGCAGCAATACTAACGTCAAAAATCTTCTTTGCGTTAATTTTCTTAGGTGATGTATTTTTTGTCATATTTATAATATATGAAAATTAATCTAATTATCGTTTATTTTCTTCTGTTATTTGTTTAAAATATTTCTTAAAACTTTCTTCATTATCAAGCACCTTCATAAGAGGTGAAATTATCTTATAGGGTAACATAGTCAATGAACGAAGAAATTCACTAAGAACAGCAGAAGTAAATACAGAATTATGATTATCAATCATATTGAAAAACTTCATAGCATCTACATAAGCAAGATCCCCCAACACTCTTTCAAGATCTCGTTTAAATAAATCTGTTACTAGAAATTTGTTGTCATATGCAACTGTCTGCGGAACTGGCATATCAGATGTGCCAACAGCTTTATTAGAATTATCTATCATAGTTATAATGATTTTTGTTCTTCTTATTTATTATTAAATACTAAACTGCTCGCTGGAATAACCTGTATTCTATTCATAAATTCTTGAGGAAACATATATCCACTCATATGAAGCAAATTATTGAAACAACCGTCCAATATAAATGTCACACACCAGTCATTTTCATTTCTTACTCCACGACCAACTCCTTGTAGCATTGCGATAGAAGCAGTTTCAGAATACCACT